>Ga0157372_10005856_pt1 | contig 13088 bp, 6 predicted proteins | sample C55metaG_FD_115307 | JGI IMG/M metagenome (GOLD analysis project Ga0157372, IMG submission 115307) | Corn rhizosphere microbial communities from Kellogg Biological Station, Michigan, USA - C5-5 metaG | ecosystem: Host-associated > Plants > Roots > Rhizosphere > Soil | place: USA: Michigan... | reverse complement strand
CTGTTCCGCCGCTTCGAATTTTGCAAGCCATGGCTATACAGAGGGGATTCGTCAGGCTCGCACCTTGGCTCAAACACCTGATTCAAGTCATGGGAGATTACTCCAGTGGAGCGTTACTGACAGCAGATGCAATTGTCGCAAGAGCGACATCGACGCGCACGCCAGGGCCAATCCCAAACTACGCGACATCCAGTCTCACGCAGCTTGATGCTTTGATAGACCCGTTATCGAAACGAGCTTCAGTGCAACCGCGCAACGCACTTGCGTTAACCAGATCCGTGCGATCGACCTTTACCCCGCAATCCGATACGGTGCCGCGTCTTCTCACTGCGCTCAAGTCCGTGCGTGGACGCGGCATTTACGAAGCGTGGTCAAACTCTGAGCCCGATCCGATTCGATTGGAGATCTTCGCTCTGCGTACCAAGGCGGCTTTGTTTGCGAGCAGTTTCGCGGGAGCGGCAACCTTTGTAAAGACCCCCGGAACGCACGGCGGCGGAATGACTCAGTTCACAAGCCCCGACCTTGCTAACACCTGGGGTCAGCTCTTGCCGAATACCGATCGCGCTGCAGGCGATGTGACGTCTTCGCTGTCTGTCTTGGCTCTCGACTCAGTCAACGACAAAATTCAGCGCGGCAGCTGGATAGCAATCGAACGGCCAACTGTAGAAAACGACACTGCGCCCGATGCAATTAAACATAGCTTCCACCGTGTCGCTTCAGTTCGAACCGTGGCAATGGATACCTCCACCGGATTCAGCGCAAAAGTTACTGTGCTGGAGCTGGCGACCCCATGGTTGCAGGCTACTGCGACTACATCCATTTCAACTTTTTTCGAGAGCACGTCATTGCTTAGAGGCACCGTGGTCTACGCGCAGTCAGAGTCGGTGGATCTTGCCGAAGAGCCGTTGGATAGAGACGTGCAGGGAAACAGTATCGAACTAAATGGACTTTACGATGGATTGGAGGCTGGCAAGTGGGTAGATGTCGCTGGAACCCGGACCGACCTTCCCAACGTGACCGGCGTCTCCGCGAGTGAACGTGTCATGATCTCCGGTGTGACGCAAGGTAAGGGCAAAGCCTCCTGCCGCCCATTTCTATTGGCTCAAATACCCTTTCAGCAACTGCTCTATATATCAGATGCGAACGCAGCAGGAGATCGACTGGTAGTCGGCCGGCCGGCACCGGGGTTGCAGGCACTTCTTGCGCAGGTGGGCGACCCGGAATTCCCAGATCAGGAGTTCTGCGAGCACGTACAGTTGTGTCCGGGCCTCTACGCGGACACATATATTCCGACAGAGGCAGAGCGCGGTGGCGACTTCTCGGCATTTGCAGACCAGTTCATCGATCCCGACGGCGATCCTCCAGGTAAACCGTTCCTTAACGGTATTCTGCCGAGTGCCAACTCTGCGGTTTTCGCTTGGAGAATTCGCAATATCGCGAGCGGGGCCGAAACAGTGCATACAACTCTGGAATTCGCGAACTCCCTTGCTTACACATACGACAGCACCACCGTTTCGGTGATGGCCAACATTGCAAAGGCGACACACGGGCAGCAGACGGGCGAGGTGCTGGGCGATGGCGATGCCAGCCGATCGTTTCAAAGCTTTGCCTTGCGACAATCTCCGCTGACCTATATCTCCGCGAATACTTCGGACGGCACCGCGAGCACCTTGCAGGTCAGAGTCAATGAGATTGAATGGAACGAAGCAGAAGATCTGTCTGTCGTGAATTCGAGCGACCACAGTTACATAGCGACGACGGACTACAACGGCACGACTCGGATCGTCTTTGGAGATGGCCAACATGGAGCCCGTGTCCCGACGGGGAACTCCAACGTAAAGGCGACCTATCGCTACGGAATAGGCAAGGCGGGTAACGTCGATAGTGGCGCAATCAGTCAGATGGCCACGCATCCACTAGGTGCGAAAGACGTGACCAATCCCAGCGAATCCAGCGGAGGTGCAGATCCAGACTCTCGCGACCAGGCCCGACGCAATGCGCCTACCGCGGTTCTGGCTCTTGACAGGCTCGTTTCGGTACAAGATTACGCAGATTTCGCCAGGACCTTTGCGGGTATCGACAAGAGCGCCTCAACATTGATCTCGGATGGGAGAAAGCAGTTTGTACATCTAACAATAGCCGGGGTGGAAGACATTCCTACCGACTTCGACTCCGATCTATACCGTAATCTCGTGGCCGCCCTCGGGAAATATGGTGATCCCTTTCAGCCGGTGCAGGTCTGCGTACGGCGAGTCCAGCTACTGGTAATCTCGGCGCGTGTCCAACTGCAGCCTGAATATTACTGGGATGCAGTTGCACAGGTGCTTCGAAGTGCGTTGCTCAGCCTCTTCAGTTTCGAAAATCGAGATCTCGGCCAAGCCGCTTACATGAGCGAAGCGATTGCCGCGATGCAGGCTGTGGAAGGTGTGAGCTATGTGGATCTTGTTGTCTTTGATTCTGTCGCTGAGGATACGACTGTGAAGGAGCTTACAAATCTCGCGGCCACGCTGAAGCCAAAACCTTTCGTTGCCGCTGAGAGAGCGCATCTGGATAGCGCAGCGGCGATGGGCGCGGATGCGTGCACCCGAATTAAAGCGGCAGAGCTGGTATTTTTGAACCCGGACTTACCCGAAACGTTGATTCTTTCGCAGATAGGCTCGTGAGGAAAACATGCTCAATAACAGGAGAGGAGAGAAATGAAAGCCGTCAACACTAATCCTGATCGTTTATATGAGCTGGTGCCGGTGATCTACCGGATGCGCGATGCTGAGCAGGGGTATCCTCTTCAGGCTTTCCTGCGCGTAATAGCGGAGCAGGTCATTACCGTTGAAGAGGACATCGCCGGACTATACGAGAACTGGTTCATTGAGACCTGTCAGGATTGGGTGGTGCCGTACATCGGGAATTTGGTGGGATAGCGTGCTGTGCACAACGCCGGCGAGCCAACTGCGAATGGGGGAAGGGAGGCAGTCGCAAGAAATAGCTTTCTCTATCCGCGAGCAGATATCGCAAATACTGTGCGGTACCGTCGATCCAAGGGAACTTTGCGCGGTCTTGAGAAGTTGGCGAGCGCCGTCTCCGGATGGCCCGTCCGCGCTGTGGAAGCGTACCGCGGCCTGGGCGTTACACAGAACATCAGCTATCTACGAATCAATCGCGGACGAACAATTGACCTAAGAGATGCTGACGCGCTTGCGGACATTGGAACAGCATTCGATGAGTCCGCGCACGAAGTGGATGTGCGTTCCGGCAACGGCAACATTCCTGACGTGAAGGTCTATGTCTGGAGACTTGAATCCTTTAGCGTGACCAGGACGCCCGCTTATTGCTATGAAGAGGTAGCTCCGAACTGCTTCCTGTTCAGCGCTCTAGGCAACGATACCGTTTTGTACACGCGGCCCGTGGATGCCGCAGGCCAGTCTCCGACAAAGTTGAATCTGCCTATGCCGATTACGCGGGCTATGTTGGAATACTTCGAGGCCGACGAGAGCGCAGGCGCGGAGAGTGGAGTTCCATTCTTCTACGGAATGGACAAGAGCTTCATGATTGCCGTGGGAACTGCAGATAGCCTTGTGCCCTCAAACCAGATCGTAGCTGCGGACCTGAGTGACTGGGGTGCACGTCCGGCCACTGAACAGGTGGCGGTGGATCCGGTGCTCGGAAGAATCATGCTCCCTCCGACGCCCACGCGCAGACAAGGGGTATGGGTTTCGTATCAATATGGTGCGCCAACCGAAATTGGTGGAGGGGAGTACACCCGCATAATCTCTCAACCGCAAGGCGCAGTCGTGTACAAGGTTGGGAGTAACGAAGTGTCCCATCGTCTTGCTGATGCGCTTGCACTTTGGAATAACGATGCGCCAAAGGATGCCGTCATCGAGATCGTTGAAAGCGGCGTGTATTCGGAGGCGATCAACATTTATCTTAAAGCGGGTACGACCCTGAAGCTGCGTGCCGCAAGCGGTGTGCGGCCTATTCTGCGGCTTTTGGATGTGCAGGTCTCCGCGCCGGACAGTCTTCAGGTAACAGGTGAGTCCGGAAGTTGGCTTTCGATTGAAGGGCTGCTGATTACGGGACGCGGAGTACAGGTCGACGGAGATATGGCGGGCGTTGTGATCAGGCATTCGACGCTGGTGCCGGGCTGGGGCCTGCAGTGCAACTGCGAACCCAGACGGCCCGCGGAGCCGAGCTTGACTGTGACAGGGACCATCGGCTGCATACGAATTGCGAACAGCATTGTTGGCGCGATCGAGGTGAGTCGCGATGAGGTCGAGACCGAGCCCCTAACGATTAAGATCACCGATAGCATCGTGGATGCAACCAGCGAAGAGCGCGTGGCAATTGGCACGCCCGACCGTCTTTGTGCGTATGCTGCCCTAACGATCATCCGCTCCACTGTGTTTGGGCAGGTTCAGACACACCTGATTCATTTGGCAGAGAACAGCATCTTCAATGGACAGGTATTGGCCTGCCGCCGCCAGACAGGATGTGTGCGCTTCTGCTATGTCGCTCCGAACTCCAAAACGTCGAGACGTTTTGAGTGTCAACCCGACATGGTGGAAAAGGCAGTGCGCGAACGCTTCGCCCGCGGGGATATAACGCCGCAGCAGCGCGACCTGGAACTGGCTTCGGAACGCCTGCGGGTCGAGCCGGACTTCAACAGCGTACGTTATGGGGCGGCGACATACGCGCAACTGACGGACGCGTGCGCTGCCGAAATACGAACAGGGGCCGACGATGAATCTGAGATGGGAGTCTTCCACGATCTGTTCCAGCCACAACGAATAGCCAGTTTAGAGGCGCACCTGAATGAGTACACGCCGGCCAGCATGTACGCGAAGATTTTTCTTGCAACATAGCTAATAAGCAGCGAGGCGAGACATGAAAGCTGACTTCACGCGAAACACTTTCCATCCGGCGAAGAACTTCCGGCGCGTTCTCATGCAGCAAGGCCGCGTGCAGCTGGACGCGGACTGGAATGAACAGACGGCCATTCTCCTCCATTATCTGCAGACCTTAGCTGCGGACGTGATTGGACCTGCGGGCGCCCCCAAAGGGAACCCCGGCTTTCAACTCCAAACCCTGGGCGCTTCAGTAAAAGACTTTATGATGTCGGCTGGCAGATGTTATGTTGGCGGGATTCTCTGCGAGATCATAACGGCTCCTGTAATCTGGACCAGCATCGCCGGAAGTCCCGGCAAGTTGCAAGTGAACTCCTGGTTTGTTGACGGATTTCCATTCTCCACCGGGCAAATCGTCCAGATATCCGATGGAACAGCCTCTGGCATAGTAATCACCTCCATCAGCAGCCTCGATCAGGCATCCAGCACCCTCACTGTATCTGGTGATCTGAGTAAGCTCGGAGCCGCTGGCACATTAACTCGTCCGGTGACTTATCTGAATCAGCCAGGTTTGGCCGCAGCCCAACTTCCACAAGGAAAGGGAACTCAAGGCGTTTACCTCGATGTGTGGGAGCGCGCCATCACCTATGTGGAAGACGACTCGATGCGAGAAGTGGCACTGAATGGGCCAGATACAGCGGCTCGCTCTAAAGTAGTTTGGCAGGCTCGTCTGCTCGATCCTGCGACAACGAGAAAGATCATTGCAGGTGCTGATATTCAGGGGCAGATCGAACAAAAACCTAGAGGATTGCTGAAAGCGATGGCGAAGAGGAGTGCCGCTGCGTCCGATCCATGCACCGCCTCTCCCGAAGCGCAGTATCGCGGACCGGAAAACCAGCTCTACCGCGTGGAAATCCACACGGGCGGAATTGCCGGAAGCAAAACGGTTGGAGCCAATGGGAGTCGGCCGCAAGCGGATAAGAATAACTCCAGCGCCTCCACCGGAGGCCCAACCTTCAAGTGGTCGCGCGAAAACGGATCGGTGGTGTTTCCCATTGTTCGTTCCACAGGAACAAGCAGCGTGGAGTTGGAGAATCTTGGCAGGGATGACCGCTTCGGACTGGAAGAAGGCGACTGGGTGGAGGCAGAGGATGACTCGACCGTGCTGCTGCGTGTTGCGAATCCTCTATTGCAGGTGCAATCAATCGACCGGACTTCGATGAACATTATGTTGAGTGGACCGTTGCCTCTCTCGCTCACTCCGGGTAGCCATCCGCTCCTGCGGCGTTGGGACCAGAAGGGCGGCGAAGCAACCGAAGGAGGTCTGGCACTTGGATCGGGTAACGCAGCTTTGATTATCGAGGACTCCGCAACCTGGCTGAACCTGGAGAACGGGGTTCAGATTCAGTTCCAAACCTCGGGTGCAGTCTACCGGACTGGTGATTACTGGCTGATTCCCGCACGCACTGCGACGGGCGACGTTGAATGGCCCAGAGAGACGGATCCAAATGGCCTTATTACACCTGACAATGTGCCGCTGCCCATGCCTCCACTTGGCGTACAGCACCACTATGCGTTACTGGGGACGATCGATATAGCTGCAGATGGATCTATAACTGGAGTTGCTCCTACGCTGAGAACCTTTGAACCTCTCCCCATTTGATATGACTCAGCTTCGGGAGTACGGAGCTTCGACGAGCAGTAGCATTGGGTGTTTAGATGGCAAAGTCGCGACACCCATAAGAATAAGCAAGTGAGCCTTTTCGATAGCCGATGACGAAACGAACGAAACAGAGTGCTGGGCTTCTCATGTACCGAGGAGCCGGAACTGCTCACGAAGTATTTCTTGTACATCCCGGTGGACCATATTGGGCCGGAAAGAACGAAGGTTCATGGACGATGCCGAAGGGTGAGTATGAGGAAGGAGAAGAACCGCTCGCAGCAGCGCGTCGCGAATTTCAAGAAGAGACCAGCTTTCCGACGAGTGAACCTTTCATCGATCTTGGTTCCGTGCGTCAAAAGAGCGGCAAGGTTGTGTTTGCTTGGGCGTTTGAAGGAGATTGCGATCCTGACAAACTCGTCAGCAACACCTGCGAGGTAGAGTGGCCGCCGCGGTCCAAAAAGCGCGTTGTGATTCCCGAAGTAGACGCCGGAGCATGGTTTTCGCTGACCGAAGCTGCAATTTATATCCGCGAAGAGCAACGACCATTACTGTTACGGTTGGAGCAGGAGCTCCGGCGGGGATTCAGTTGATCTGGCTCGCCTGGTGCCGGTGGGCATCTCATTCTCGAACTGAATTGAGCCCGACCTATTAACAGAAACCATATCTAATCTAACGTTAGGATTATCAGAAGCGGCCCGTTTAGTCGCATCCCGCTGCGTACGATTCATATATCCCAGACACGCAATTTGTGCTCAAAAGCCTGCATGTCGACGCGTTTTCCTCGGAACTTTACTCCCTCCATACCGAGCCGGAGACGCTGTTCAGCGGCTGCCTCTCCGCGGAGCTTGATTTCTCCTCCCACGCCGACAACACGTTGCCAGGGCAACATCGTGCTGATTTCCTTTCGTAACAGGCGCGCGACCGCTCGATGGTAGAGTGGATATCCCGCGGCCGCAGCAATCTTGCCGTAAGTGGATACTCTGCCTCTCGGAATGGAGAGGATTACGCGGCGAAAGGCTGTGTCCCGCTGCACATCATCTCTCAGTGAATTCTTGAGAATTCTGCATCTCAGATCGAACGGGATGTTTCGGGCTGGTGGCTTCATTCACAAACTTCCAATCCAAGTGTTAAGTATCCATCTATCGGTGGAGCAGAAGATGATGATAGCCTTTGGCCCATGAGAGATCAGGTAAAAGAGATCGTGAAGCTTTAGTCAGAATGTATACGGAAAACATCGATCGACTCGACGCGCAAATTTCCAGATCACCCCAAATGATTGTTCAGCACTGTATCAGCAAGCGTCGGAAAATTGGCTCGGGAGCGGAAAACTGAGGCATTAGACGATCTGTTGATTGGAGCAGATGGAGTGAGTTCAGGATCAGGTGGTATACGTATTCCGATAGGAAATTCGGAGAAGCTGTGTCGCAGACGAAGAGATGATTCCGTCACTTCGGAGTGCCCATGAAATTCTTCGCCGTAGACAGGATAAGAATGAAAACGAGAATAGATTTTGCGCTTATACTCTCACTCGCGCTGACTGTGGTTGGTGGTACCTTTTTGACGGCGCAACAGGCCCCAACCGAACGCGGCGTTCCTCCGCACAGGCCCCAAGGCCCCTGCGACATTTACGCGACTGCAGGTGATCCCTGTGTAGCCGCACATAGCACTACACGCGCCTTATATGCGGACTATGACGGTCCTCTGTACCAGATTTTGCGCCAATCGGACGGCAAGACCCTGGACATTGGCGTTGTTCGGTCTTCTGCCTCACCAGTTCCGGATTCGGGCGGATACGCCGACGCAGCTGCACAGGACCGATTCTGCACCGGCACGTATTGCTGGATCAGCATCATCTACGACCAATCCCCAAAGCACAACGATCTCACTCAGGCACCCCGCGGCGGGTTCAGCGGTCCCGCTCTGGGAGGTTTTAACAACCTCCCCATCGCCGATATGGCGCCCATAACGATCATGGGGCACAAAGTCTACGGTGCGTTCATCGAACCAGGCATGGGGCTCCGCCATAACGACGCGAAAGGCACCGCGGTCGACGACCAGGCAGAGGGGCAATACTGGGTTGTCAATGGCAAGCATTTCAATTCCGGCTGCTGCTTCGACTACGGAAACGCCGAGATAGACAGCCGCGATGATGATAACGGCACTATGGAAACCCTCTACTTCGGTAACGCCTCGCCTTGGTATAGCGGAAGTGGTAACGGTCCGTGGATCATGACCGATCAGGAGAACAATCTTGTTGGTTGTGTTAACGAGGATGGTTCCAAAGGCTGTCCAAATCTACCCAGTATCCCTTGGCGTTTCGTGACCGCAATCGGCAAAGGAGAACCGCACCATTGGACATCCATGGGTGGCGACGCGCAAAAGGGCGCTCTGTCGGTCATGTTCGATGGACCGCGGGTGAATCCTACCTATGATCCGATGCGCAAGCAGGGAGCGATTCTGCTGGGAAACGGCGGTGACAACAGTGACGGCTCGCAAGGGACATTCTATGAAGGAGCGATGACAGCTGCAGGCACATTTCCATCGAATGCTACCGACCAGCTCGTTCAGGCAAATATTGTTGCTGCCAGATACGATGTGGCTCCACTCAGTATGAGCCCGGCAGCGACAGCAGCAATCTTCTCAGGAGTGCAGACGTTCACTCCAGGGTCTTCGCGGGATTTCACAGTGACATTCACGAATACGACAGGAGCGCCTGCAGCAGACGTTTCGTTGAGCATTGCTGTCCCCAGCAAGCAGTGGGCCTCCGTCGTTTCGGGCACAACCGAGACGTCAAAAACATTCGCTCAACAGGTCGCGCCGAGTGCGAGCGTGAGCGCGACTTTCAGAGTCAGCTCCGGGCCAGTAGCTTTCCATGGAGATCTCGTCGGCAGTGCATCATGGACGAACTCGACCAGCGGCAGAAAGCAAGTCGAGACCGCGATTGAAAAAATTCGCAATGCCAGACCAATCAAGATCAACGAATTTCGAGTCACTTCAGGCGCTCCCGGCAACCTGACAAACTCATTTATCGAACTCTACAATGAGAGTTCCCAAAGCTTGGACATCTCCAACTGGACGTTGACCGAACACCCAGCCCACCAGGCTATCTTCTCGACGGTAAAGATCCCGGCTGGAACGAAGCTTGCGGCTGGCGGTTTCTATCTGCTCGGTCTCTCGAACTCCGGGCTGGCGATCCCTGCGCATATGGACGAGAGCATCCTCTATGTCAGGAACACGGATGGGATGTCGGTCGGCGATACGATCACCATTGGTACTGGCCCCAGCATGGAAACGCGAAAGGTCGCAAGTCTGGGGACGGCTGCCAGTAACCACACAACGCTATGGCAGCCCCTCCCAGAAGGGCCGGTGATCACAATTCCCGCCGGTTCGACCAATGTACCTGTTGAGAGCGTATCCGGCTTCGTTGTTGGTCAGAAGATTGCGCTTGGTTATGGCTCTACTTACCCCATCGTCGCAAATACTGTGGAGCAGTACGAGATAGCCACGGTGACTGCAGTCGGCAAGCCGGGCACACAAGCCTATCTCGCGATGGATGCTCATGCCGGAGCTACCAACATCAAGGTGACGTCCCTTTCCGATATCTCCGTTGGCGACAAGATCAGATTGGATATCGACAGCGTTGGTCATGGAATCGAAACCGTTACCGTCGTGCATGTTGGTACGGCAGCAAATAAGACCAATCTCTCAGTTCCTGCAAGTGCCGGGTCGACCCGGATCAGCGTGCGTCGGGCGGAGGGTTTCGCTATCGGTGACAAGATCACGCTCGGCACGCCTGCGAGCCAGGAAGTCGTCACTGTTACCGCCATTGGCAGCAGGAAGCCAGACGGTACCGCCATCGACTTTACCCCTGCCCTCGCCAAACCTCATGTGGCTGACGAGTGGGCGGTATCTCCGGGCACAGGCCTTGATCTGGGAGCTCCCCTAAGGTTCAATCATGCGGCCAATCTCCCATTCAGCAACCGCGGAACGGGAATTAGCTTCCAGCCGGCAACCGCCTTTGCCCACTCGAGCAACGAGCCAGTCCAGGCGCTTGGCACTGGTATAGCACTCGACAGACCACTGGCTAATAACCATGCGATCCACGCGGTTGTATGGGATGCCGCCGTCAAGACCGCGGGATACCAAGGCACGCCGGTGCCCAACCAGTGGTTTGGAGGACCGGAATTGACCAGCACGTCCCCGCAGTTCGGTCATAGCATGACCGTCGAAGAGGGAAGCATGGTGCTACGGGACGCCTCGGGAGTGGTTGCCGATAGCCTCAACTACGGCGCCCTTGTCGATCCATGGGCCGCAGAAGGCGATCAAGGTGCCTCCGGAGCACCGCTAAGCGGCTGCTATGCCCCCGCACCCGGCTCGGTGTTCGGCTCATGGTCAACGATTGTAGCTCCGATCGCTACTAATACGAGTGCTGGACGGTTCCCCGACGGGGCCGATACCGATAGCAACTGTACCGATTTCCTGACGCAGGCTGTTACTACCGTGTCGATCACTTCGCCTGCGGGTGCAACCAACATCAAGGTCGCCAGCATAGAAGGGTTCCGTCCCGGTGAGACAATTAGAATTGATTCCGGTGCAAATCGTGAAACCGCCGCCATCGCAACGGTGGGCACAGCGGGCGCGACTACGGTACGCACTTCCACGGGCAAGGGAGCAACTGTTCTCCCTGTTGCAAACGTGATCGGCTTTAGCAAAGGTCAAACAATCACGATTGGCGATGGAGCAGACACTGAGACGGCCGTTATTTCCTCGATCAGAGCCCGCGGTACCGTCACCCTCACGGTAGCCGCGCCACTCGCTCGTGCCCACGCAGCTGGCGCTCAGATTTCGGGTAGCGGCATTAGTCTGACCACTCCATTAACCCGGACACATACCAGTGGAGCGCAGGTCTCCGACAATGTTCCAACTCCTGGTGCGCCGAACCAATATCACCGGAGAAATCATTGAGGGAATGCGAAACTGGGCATATATAACTTGATCCTAACGATACTGTGAATGTGGCAGCACAATGTGAAGATATGCAATCGGGGTCATGCCAATCACTCGGCATGACCCCGATCCATTCGAAGCGCAGCCGCTATATCAATTCTTTAATTACTTCCAGGGTCGTTTGGGATCAACGTCCTTGTAGATGATCCATCCGGCGGGACCGATCAGCCAAGATCGAAGGAGCTCTTCGTGAGGATCGATCCTGATATTTGTTCTTGTCGTCGCCCGAATTTCTTAGGCCGGGCGTCGTCAACGAGGCGGTTGTGTCACAAATGTGACACGCGTGGTGAGTTGTCCTAGCGACGATCGTTGGATCATGTGATCGTGATAACCCCGAAGGCGGAACTGCCAATGGAGATGCCGGAGGAGCTAAGTTCGGCGTATGGACGAGATTGAAACCCGCTGCGAATCTCGAGCTGGGGTTCTCCTGAATCTGGAATGGTTTAAAAGCGTGATCTAGTTCTGCGGTTCCAATCAAAACCCGATCCATGTTCCGATCGGAGGTGCGACAAACAGAGGACAATTGAACAGTGTCAGAATGGCTTCTGAATTTATCTATTGACAGCTTACCTGTTTCTCAATATATAGTCTTCCCCGCGTACTAAAGTGTCGTAAATGCGCAATGAACATCGCTGCAGTCTGGGAGGTTACCTTCCCAAGCGCGCGAGCTGGAATAACTATTTGATTTCTTTAGGGGGTCGTGATGAAACGCGTTTTCTTCGTTGTACTTTGTCTATTGTTTTTATCTACAGGCCTGTGTATGGGCCAGGCTGTGGATAGCCAACAAATAACGGGGGTGGTAACCGACTCCACTGGGGCCGCCATCTCTAATGCTGAAGTGACTGTAACCAATGAGGCGACCCGTGTAGCCCGCACGGTACGCTCCAATAATGACGGTAACTATACCGTCCTGAACCTGCCGGTCGGCGTGTACACCGTCACGACGACAATGCCGGGCTTCAAGAAATCGATCCTTAGCGGTGTGAATGTCGATGTGGGTGGCAAGCCTGCCGTTCCTGTGCAACTTCAGTTGGGCGAGGTAAACGAATCTGTCTCCGTGAAAGCCGATAACGTGCTGATTCAGACGACAACAGCGGAAATCGGCGGGGTAATCACCAGCACAGAGGCCACACAGATTCAGTTGAACGGCCGCAATTACGTTCAACTTCTTACCCTGCAGCCTGGCGTCTCGCAGACGGTGGCCAGCGGCTTCGCCATCTTCGGCACGTACGGTGTCAATGGCAACTCACAGTCAGTGAATGGTATCCGTACCGATTCGGCAAATTACTTCATCGACGGTGTTGACAACAAGGACAACGGCGGCGGTGGAAACAACTTCGTCAACATTTCGCCAGATTCGCTGGAGCAGTTCCGTAATGTTGCATCCAGCTACGATGCCAGCTATGGCGGTACCTCTGGCGCGACCGTCTCTGTCGCAATCAAGAGCGGCGGACACGACTTCCATGGCAGCGCGTACGAGTACATCCGCAACGACGCTGTTCAGGCCTACCCCTTCCGTGCTCTCAGCTCTTACAGCAAGGACCCGGTCAAGACTCCGCTGCGCTATAACGATTTCG
>Ga0157372_10005855_pt1 | contig 13088 bp, 12 predicted proteins | sample C55metaG_FD_115307 | JGI IMG/M metagenome (GOLD analysis project Ga0157372, IMG submission 115307) | Corn rhizosphere microbial communities from Kellogg Biological Station, Michigan, USA - C5-5 metaG | ecosystem: Host-associated > Plants > Roots > Rhizosphere > Soil | place: USA: Michigan... | reverse complement strand
CGGGCCATGGATGCCCAGATGGGAATCGTCGTGCTCACGATGTACGCCGGCGACGAGCACCTGTTCGGTGCTCTCGAGGCCGGCGCCTCGGCTTTCGTCCCCAAGGACGCCCCGGCTGACGACGGCGTTTCCGCGGCCCGGCACGCGGCCGCCTCCCCCGACGCCTTCTCGGCCGCCGACCTCGCCTCGGCGATGAAGCGGCGACTCACGCCGCAGGGACCGCAGGTCTCGCCGCGCGAGAAGGAAGTGCTCGGGCTGCTGGCCGACGGTCTCGCGGTCGCCCAGATCGCCCGCACCCTCTACATCTCCGAGTCGACCGCGAAGACCCACATCTCCAAGCTCTACGAGAAGCTCGGCGCCGGTAACCGGGCTCAGGCGATCATGGCCGCGATGCGGATGGGCCTCATCAAGCCGCAGACGGCCGACGACAACTTGCCCTGAACCGCCGCGTCAATAGGGCGAAGCGGTCGAATTTCTGCGCTCATCGCCGATGCCCTATGTGCGCACAGACCGCCAAGATGTTCCCAGCGCTGGACGCGAGGGGGGTCCAGGGGCGCGTCGAGACGACTGGTCGGTATCCGGCCGGTCGTCTTCGTCGTTGCGGTCGGTAGTCGTTCTCCGGTCGTGTGTCAATCGGCTAGCCGGTTGACGCGCCTCCGCTGCGCGGCGACCAACCCGAACTCCTCGTCCGATGACTGAGGCGTTCCGGTTCACGTTCACTGAATGGCGAACGACATCGAAGAGTGGGGGCGTGTCGTGACCGTGCCCGGCCACATGCGGCGGCGCCTGCCGCGCCTCGACCTCGAGCACATCCTGGTGCTGATCGGCGCGGCCGGGGTCCTCGCGACGGTCGCCGTCGCGCTGTGGGGCAAGGCCTAGGCCATGTCAGCCGCCAGGAAGCCGGCGGACACGCGGATGTCGAGCCTGCTCAACAACCTGTGGGAGCTCAACGCCACCGACCTGCTCCTGACCGTCGGCGCCCCGCCGCTGATGCGCCGGGACGGCCACCTGCAGCCGTTCAACGGCGACCTGCCGCTGACGGCCAAGGACACCGCCTCGATGCTCGACTCCGTCCTGAAGAGCCTCGGTCGCGAGCCGTTCACCGAGGACGTCCACGAGATGGACTTCTCGTTCAGCTACCAGGACAAGGCCAGGATCCGCGGCAACGCCTACCGGCAGCGCGGCAACGTCGCGGTCGCACTGCGACTCATCCCCCACGAGATCCCGTCGTTCGAATGGCTCGGTATCCCGGCCCCGGTGCAGAAGTGGGCGGAGCTGCGACGCGGTCTCGTGTTCGTGACCGGCCCGACCGGTGGCGGGAAGAGTACGACGCTCGCGAGCCTCATCGAGTGGATCAACCAGAACCGCCGCTGCCATATCATCACGATCGAGGATCCGATCGAGTACGTGCACGAGCACGCGCTCTCGGCGGTCGACCAGCGCGAAGTCGGCGACGACACTCTCAGCTTCAACGACGCGCTGCGTAGCGCGCTGCGTGAGGACCCGGACGTCCTGCTCGTCGGTGAGATGCGCGACCTCGAGTCGATCCGGTTCGCGCTGACCATCGCGGAGACCGGTCACCTCGTGTTCGCGACGCTGCACACCAACGACGTGTCGCAGGCACTCGACCGCATCGTCGACGTGTTCCCGGCCGAGCAGCAGACGCAGATCCGCGTTCAGCTTGCCAACACGTTGTCCGGCATCTGTTACCAGCGACTGCTGCCACGAGTCGACGGCGGACTCGTCGCTGCGTTCGAGGTCATGATGGCGACCCCGGCCGTGCGCAACCTGGTGCGCGAGGGGAAGACCAACCAGCTTCGCAACGTGCTGCTCACCGGGCAGAACGACGGGATGCAAACGCTCGAGATGTCGCTGTCCTCGCTGGTGCACGACGGCGTGATCGCGTACGACGAGGCGCTGTCCGTCAGCCTGTATCCGAAAGAGATCGCAAAACCGAGCGCGGTGGTCATGCCTGACGTCCCCGCGCAGCGCCGACCGGTCAAGGTCTCACTAACTCCATAAGCCGCGTCGCCGCGGCTTCCCACGTCCACTTCTGTTCGACCCACTCGCGACCACGCTGTCCCATCAGCACTGCGCGGTCGGGATCGCCAAGCAGCTGCACCACCGCGGCTGCAACGTCCTTGCCCGACCGGCCGTCGACGACGTGACCTGTGACGCCGTCCGCCACCGCGTCAGGCGCCCCGCCGCTGTCGCCGGCGACAACCGGCAGCCCGCATGCCGCGGCTTCGAGGAACACGATGCCCAGACCCTCGACGTCCAGACCACCCAACCGGGTCCGGCACGGCATGGCGAAGACGTCACCCGCGCCGTAGTAGGCCGGCAACAGCGGCCAGTCCACCGACCCGGTGAAGAACACCGACGAGGCGACGCCGGCCGACTCGGCCAATCTGGTGAGGCGCGCGCGATAGGGACCGCCGCCGACCAGCAAGAGCGCGGCGTCGGGGATGCGCTGCTGCACCTGCGGCCACGCACGGATGAGCACGTCCTGACCTTTGCGCGGCATCAGCCGGGAGACGCAGACAGCGACCCGTCTGCCATCCAGACCGAGGGACTGCCGCACCTCGGCGCCGAGCCCGGGCCGGAACGCCGTCGTGTCGACTCCCGGCGACAGTCGATGCAACTTGCTTGCGTTACGGCGTCCGATCGCGCGGGCCAGCTTGCCGCGCGTGTAGTCGCCCAAGTAGGTCATGACATCCACCGCGCCGGCGATGCGCGCCAGCATTTGGCGTGCACCCGGCGAAACCGCCCAGCCGGCCTCGTGACCATGCGTCGTGGCGAGAATGCGCTGGGCGCCAGCCCGCCGCATCGCGGGCGCGAGCAGACCAAGTGGGGCGGCGGCGCCGAACCACACCGCGTCGCAGCCGTGCTGTTCCATGAGCGAAATCGCCCTGCGACGAACACTCGGTGTGGGCAACAGCACCGATGTCGACTCACGGACGACGGTGAACGGTTGCGTTGCATCCCACTGTTCCCAGCCACGCCACTGCGACGTGTAGACGACGACGTCTCGCGGTGGCAACCGCGACGCGAGTCCGTGCAGGAACGACTGAATGCCCCCGGGACGGGGTGGGAAGTCATTGGTGACGAGCAGGACGCGGGTCACGGCATCAGTCGAGTTCGCTGTTGACGTAGCCCCGCCAACGCGCGGTGAACTGACCTCGAGAGATGTGCAGCACTCGACGCAAGGCGAGGTCCACTGCCGTCGTCGGATCCAGATGTGAACGGGCGACAGCGGCGTACAAATGAACGAGGGCGGCCTGTCCCCACTGTTGCGCGATGAACCGGCAGGCCATCCACGCACCCTCGTAGGCCAGGGACAGTCGGACGTTCGCGCCGTCGAAGGAGTTGGGCGTCGGCAGGTGCCGAGGTGCGCGTCCCGCACGCACCGCCGTTCCGAGATCCTGCGCGACGAACGCCGTCGGCAAGCCGCTGTCGAGGTAGCCGATGTAGTCCGCGAACCCTTCGGCCAGCCACGTCGGTGTGGCGGCACTGGTCGTAGCGCGCGTCGCGACATGCGTCAGCTCGTGCGTGAGCACAATCCGCCGTCCGAGCAGACTGAGCTTCGGCCAGTTCGCCGGGTTGATGCCGATGCGGTTGCCGACAGGATCCGGCTTCCCGGAACCCGTCTGCACCTCGGCTGTTGCCACCGCAGCGATGTTGTCGAGATCGCCGTAGTCGTCGACGACCCGGCCGAGCTCGCGCTGCGTCGCCGGGACGAGCACGACCGCCCGCTCGGGCCAGCGATGTCCCCACACGGCACTCACACGCGGGATGTCCGCGGCCACCTCGGCGGCGATGCCGGCCAAGAGCCCCTGACTCGCTGGGTGACCAAGCACCAACACTTTGGAGGTGCGTACGACGAGGACGGGGCCGTAGTCCCACAGGTCGGTCGAGGAACGGTCGCCGCGGCCACGGAAGTCGTCGAAGGACGTGAGATACCAACCGGTGGAGCGCAAGACGAACGTCGGGTACTGCGGCAGGCTTGTCGCGCGACGGTCGAACCCGCGAAGGCGATATTCGAGTGTGAAGCTCGAGGGTGCGTAAGTCTGTGCGCCGTACCGCAGCGCGCGCTTGCTCGGTCTGAGTGCGCGGTCAGCGTCGAAGTCGTAGTCCCATGAGGCGAACGGGACATGCCGAAGGTTGCGGAACACCTGCATCTGTCGGCGGACGAAGGCCGGGTGCTCCGGATCGAGTGTCGAGCGCCACGCAGCCGCATCGTGTGCGGTCACGGCCGTCGCCCGACGGACGAGCAGTTCACGGATCGCCGCGGCTCGAGCCGCCCGTCCGGCTGCTGCCGCTGCCTGCCGGTCGGCGGCGGAGGTGCGGTCATGGCGCGTCGAGGCAGCCGGCGACGGCAAGCTGCGCGAGGCGCTGTGCCGGCCGAGCAACGCGGCTCCGTCGACGACCGCAACCGCGAGCAGCGGCACCGCAGCGAGCATCGCGGCGATCCGCCGCGGTGGTCGCGCAGGTCGCGTGGGTTGTTCCGTCAGGGCTCAGCCGCTCTTGCGTTTACGGCGCGCCGGCGCCTCGCGCGACCCTTCCGGAGGTGCGACGCCGAGCAGAACGTCCGACCACGACGGCAGCGGCACGCGCTGCCCCGCCCGTCGCGCCGCAGCCGGCGCCGCCTCAACTTCCGGCTCGGGCTGCGGCTGGGGTTCCGGTGCTGCCTGCGGCCGGATCACGATGACCGGCGTCGGCGCCTCGGTGACAACCGGATCGGGTACGACCGTCGGGCGGATCGGCGTCGCGTCGACCTCTGCTTGCGCGCGCGGCTTGCGGACGGCTGCCTTGCGCACCGCCACCTTCTTGACGGGAGCCTTCTTGGCCGGAGCCTTCTTGGCCGGCGGCTTGCGCACGGCAACCTTCTTGACCGAACTCTTCTTCGCCGCCGTCTTGTTCGCCACCGTCTTCTTCGTTGCCGCCTTGGTCGCGGGCGCCTTCGTGGTCGCCGGCTTCCTCACCACGGGCTTGGGAGCGGCCTTGCGCGCCGCCGGCTTGGGTGCGCGTTTCGGCGTCGGCTTGGGAGCTGCTTTGGCGACCTTCTTGACGGCGGGCCAGCGAGCCGCCTTCTTCGTGGCCCGGGAACCCGCCGCGCGCTTGGCGGCCGGCCGCGTCGCTGCCTGTCTCTTGGCGGCGGGCTTGCGGCGCGGGGAGCCGGACTCCTCGGCAGCGAGTCGCGTCGCACTGGAGTCCAGCGCGGTGAGGTCGCGCTCGGTCGGCCGCCACAGCCAGGACGCGCCTCGGCGACCGCCACGGGCGGCATAGGAGAGAAGGACGACCCAGGCACCATCACGGCGTCGTCGGGCGGACCACTCGACTGTCTCGGCCTTGAGACCTGCCGTCTCGCCGAGGTGGGCGTCGACCACGTCACCGAGTGGGCGTTGCCCGTTGGGGCCGCGCGAGCGGTGCAGGACCGCGGCACGTGCCTGATCGACGATGCGCTCGCGTTCGGCGATGACAGGAGCGGCGTAAGGCAACACGCGCGCGACGGGCACCTGCGCTTCCTTCGCGACCTCTTCCGGGGTCGCGCCCTCACGCATCCGTGCCTGCATCTCCTTGGGTGACAGCGCGCTCTCGGCACGCTCCACGCCGACGGCGCTCAGCTGGCCGCGGACAGCGGCGCGCAACTTGTCGTCGAGGGATAGACGATGACTCGCCTTGCCGGCCGACGGGCCGAGCAGGAGCGCCTTGCCGTCATCGCTCACGCCTAGAACGTGCAGCTGACGCACCGGCCCTCCCAGCGTCTTCGGATCGCTCGCCGACCCAACCGCGCCGAGTCTCCCGTTATAGGCGCTTGCCGACAAGCGAATCCGGCTAGCCGGTGCGGGTTATGGCCGGCCGTAGCCCGAAACCCCGCCGTAGACAGCCTGGATCTGGACGACCGTCCCGGTGTGCGGGGCCGCGATCATTCGGCCGCCACCGATGTAGATGCCCACGTGGTAAGCGGGGCTGCCGAAGAACACGAGATCGCCCGGCTGGGCGTCAGCAGCCGACACCGCACGGACCTGGGACTGCTGCATCGCCGCGTTGTGCGGCAGCCCGACACCGGCCGCACCCCATGCCGCCATCGTGAGCCCGGAGCAGTCGTAGGAGTTCGGTCCCGCGGCGCCGTAGACGTAGGGCTTGCCGAGCTGGTTGTAGGCGAAGCGCACCGCCGCCGCGGCCTGGCCGCTGGCCGGACCGGTGTAGCTGCTGCGCAGCGACGACTGGCGAGCCGCCTGCGCTGCGGCGGCAGCGGCCAACCGCGCTCGAGCAGCTGCCTGGAGCGAGTCGAGCACGTGCCGGGCCTGAGAGAGCAGCGCCTCGATGTGCTGGCGCTGGGAGGAGATCCGGCTCAGCGTGTCGCGAACGGCGGCGGCCTGCGCGTTGTAGGTCGACTGCGCCACGCGCACCGCGTGACCGGCCGCGTCTGCGCTCGCGAACTGCTGGGCCTGGCTGCGAGACAGAGCGTCGAGCAGCGACGCCTGGTCGAGGAAGCTCTGGGGGTCGGTCGCGGCGCCGAGGACGAACTGGCCGAGGCCGCCGCTGCGGTAGGTCGCGTCGGCGGTGGCGGCGATGGTCACCTGAACCGCGGCGAGGCGGCGCTGGTCGCCGCGCAGTTGCCGGGCGGCAACGCCCTGCTGGCGCTTGAGCGTCGTCAGCTTCTCGCGGGCAGCGTTGTACTGCTCGGTGATCTTCTCGGCCTGCTCGTTGAGCGCGGAGATGCGGGCCTGGGCCTCGGAGACCGAGAGCGCCGGCGCGGCGTGACCGGCCGGGACAGGCCCGACCAGGGCGACCAAGGCCGCCGTAGCGGCGACAAGAACGCTCAGGGAGCGGAGACGGGACTGCTGGGTCTGGGTGGGCTGGGACGGGGGGCGCAGGCGCGCGAAACGAGCAGTCGCCACGGGCGGCGGGCTCTCCTTCTTCCTCAACCGCCTACCAGGTGAGCTGACGGGTTCGGGCGGGAAGATCGCCCTACAGCAGCGCCGGTGTGGCGCCGCCGATTCACCCCAGAAACCTTGGGTCCCCGGCTCGCGGACCGCTCCGGATCGCTCCGATGCGCCCCAACGACTCGGCGGTGGCCCGCGCCGCTGCCCCGGTGAGCAACTCCCTAAACGCGAAGCCTCGGAGAGGTTAGCGAGTAGCCGACGACCGCCTCAACGCAGGTCGGGGTGTTTCGCCGTACAAGTTGCGCTTTGTCCCCGGATCCGGCCTATCCGGACGAGGCCTGTGGCCACTGCATCCGCAGCGGGGGCACCAGACCGCCGTCGGCCAGGACGCGGAGCGCGTCGACCGTCTCGCCGCCGATCTCCTCCCCCGTCCCGGCACCGAGCAGAGCCGTCACGACGCAGTCGTCGCAGGCAACGTCGCGCATCTGGCAGCTGTCGCAGTCGATGATCACGCTGACCTCCTCATCTCTGGTGGCGACGCTAGAGAGGAGGTCCGACAAGATTCGCCGTCCAGGCAGGATGATTCCGGGGTTGCGACGTAATAGCAGTCGTGAAGCGAATCGTTGTGGTCGTCTCGGCATGCGTCGCGGCTCAACTCGCAGTTGCCGCTCCCGCTGGCGCGAATCCCCTGACGGCGGGCTGGCATGCCACGCTCACCGACCCGACGCCGGCGACAGGCTTGTCCGCGGTGTCCTGCGTGTCCAGCCGCTACTGCTTGGCTCTGGGCAGCCAAGGCGAGGTGTGGGACGGGGCGGGCTGGGTCGCCCGACCAGGACTCATCGACGGCTTCGACGTGTCCTGCTCAGCGGTGAGCGACTGCATGATCGCGGGCGCCGAGTCTGCACCGACGGGTGGCGACCCTCGGGACGGCTACATCACACCGATGCTGGCGCACTGGGACGGCAGCACATTCACGCGATTGCCTCTGCCGACCGATCCGTTGGCCGCGGGGTGGGCCCCGACGGTGTCGTGCACAGCGAGCAACGCTTGCATGGCCGCGGCCGGTCCAGTTGTTCTGCGCTGGGACGGCGCAGCCTGGGTCCAAACTCCCACGCCGACAACCGCTGCAGGTGCGGTGTGGGTCTATGACGTCGCATGCACGAAGAGCACTCAATGCATCGCCGTCGGCGCGGACCCCGCGGGCACAGCCGCCACAATCCTCTGGGACGGTTCCACCTGGACCGAGGCACCTGCTCCCCCGTTCGCGCCGTTGCAGGTGGACTGCGACGGCGCCGACTGGTGCATGGCTGTCGGGTCGAGCGCCTACTACCCCACCCCTGTCGACGGCGGTGGCTTCGGGGACATCAACTCGGCTGCCGTCTGGAACGGCTCGGCCTGGACGTCAGTGGCACTCGCCGACGCTCCGTGGGAGGGATCGTTCTACGCCAACGTGCTCTCGTGCGGTGCGCGGACGAGCTGCGCGGTGGTTTCGGGCGACGTGCGCGAACACTGGGACGGCCGGACATGGTCGGTCACGCCGGGCCCGACCATCCAAGGCGCAGGACCCGTGGCGCTTCACGCCGTCGACTGCCCGGACGCCACCACGTGCTTCGCCGTCGGGATGCAGCAGCCCACTGTGCAGGTTCCGGGTTTCAGCGTCCTGCCCTACGCCGAACGCTGGTCGGCCACCTAGGCGGACGGTCGCGCGACCAGCTCGACGGTGTTGACGCCGTTGCACCAGCGGCAGGTGACCTGCTCCACCACTTCCGAGAGCAGCTCGCTCTCCTCGACCTGCTGCTCGCCGGACAGATCCGCGTGGACGAAGTCGCGCGTGCGCACTGAGCGCACCACGTCGAAACGAGTCAGGTTGCCGCAGGCGGTGCAGCGCCACCGGGTGTCGTCCGTGGGCGCAGCGGTCGGCATGCCGACGAGACTATTGCGCGGCGCGCCACCGAGGTTTCGTCGGTGGTCACCCCTACCGTCCGATTCATGGAGCAGCCGATCGTCCCCCGCCAAGGGACGTTCGACGAGCTCGGCACTCCGCTGGCCGAGGTCACGTTCGTCGTGGTCGACCTCGAGACCACGGGTGGCTCTCCCAACACCTGCGCGATCACCGAGATCGGTGCGGTCAAGGTGCGCGGAGGTGAGGTGCTGGGTGAGTTCCAGACGCTCGTCAATCCGCTCGTCGAGATCCCACCGTTCATCGCCGTGCTCACCGGCATCACTGATGCGATGGTCGCGAGCGCGCCGGCAATTGCGAGTGTGCTGCCCGCCTTCCTCGCGTGGTCACGCGGCGCCGTACTCGTCGCTCACAACGCGCCGTTCGATGTCGGCTTCCTGCGCAGCAACTGTCAGTCGCTCGGTCTCACCTGGCCGTCGTTCGAGTCACTCGACACCGCACGACTCGCGCGACGAGTGCTGACGCGAGATGAGGCGCCGGACTGCAAGTTGTCGAGTCTGGCCCGCATTTTCCGCGCGACGACGACGCCCTCGCACCGTGCTTTGGCTGACGCGCGCGCGACCACCGACGTGCTGCACGGACTGCTCGAGCGTGTCGGCAATCTCGGTGTGCGTTCGCTGGAAGAGCGGCACACGTTCAACGGGCTTGTGCCTGCATCTGTACGACGCAAGCGTCATCTCGCCGAAGGTCTCCCGGAAGGTCCCGGCGTCTACACATTTCGCGACGCACGCGGTCGGCCGCTCTACATCGGACGATCGCGAAACTTGCGTGCGCGCGTGCGTCAGTACTTCGTCGCCAGCGAGCCACGCGCACGCATGGCCGAGATGGTCGGCATCGCCGAACGCGTCGACGCGATCGCGTGCGCCCATCCACTCGAAGCCGAGGTGCGTGAGCTGCGGCTCATCGCCGAGCACAAGCCGCGCTACAACCGGCGGTCGCGTTTCCCGGAGAAGGCGCTGTGGCTCAAGCTGACGGACGAAGCATTTCCCCGACTCGCCGTCGTCCGCAAGATCGCGGATGACGGGGCGTCCTACTTCGGTCCCTTTGGTTCGGCCCGCGCGGCGCAAGCAGCGATGGCTGCCATGCACGAGGCAGTGCCGTTGCGCCAATGCGTGCAACGCCTGTCGCCACGACGCACAGCACCGACCTGTGTGCTCGCCGACATGGGGCGCTGTCCGGCGCCGTGCGACGGCGAAGTCAGCGTTGCCGACTACGCGCCTATCGTCGCCGCAGCGCGCGCACTCATGCACGGTGACCCACGGCCGGTGCTCGATGCGGCCCGTCGGCGGATGGCAACGCTGTCGGCGCAGCACCGGTTCGAAGAAGCGGCTGCGCACCGCGACCGGGCGACCGTGTTCGTGCGCACCGCGGCTCGGCTGCAGCGGCTGAGCGCACTGGCCGCGTGCGCCGAGCTCGTCGCGGCGCAACCGCGCTTCGACGGCGGTTGGGATCTCGCGGTCGTCCGCCACGGTCGGCTGGCCGGCGCTGCTGTCGCGCCTGCCGGTGCGGCACCGCGGCTCTACATCGACGCACTGATCGCCACGGCCGAGACGGTCACACCTGGCGCGGGCCCGACACCTGCGGCAAGCGCCGAGGAGATGGATTGCATCTTGCGGTGGCTGACCGAGCCCGGGACTCGGTTGGTCGAGCTCGACGGCAGCTGGTGCTCCCCTGCGCTCGGTGCCGGTGGGCTCGGCGACTGGCTCGCCGCCGCCGACTCCGGGCGCGTGGCGGCCCGGCCGTTCGAGGATCGGCGCGGCCTTCGCCCGGTCCACCAACCGCACCGGGCGGCGATTTAGTCGTTCCCCGGACAAGTTTAGTCGTCCTGCGATATGCCTTTCTTCCACCCGAGAAGAAAGGACTTTGTATGCGACTGGGCAAGAGGACCACGGCGGCCACACTCGCCGCGGCCACCGCGACGGCAAGCGCGGGACTGTTGGGCGCCACCGCCCACCTCGCCGCGTCGGCGAGCACCGCCCCCAGGGTCGTCACCGTGACGATCACCGGTCACGGCGTCACCATGGAGCCGGGAACGACGCTGCCTGCCGGCAAGGTGGTGTTCAAGGTCGAGGTGCCGAAGGGCGACCACACGCTGCAGCTCGCGCATCTGCACGACGGCTACAGCAAGAAGCAGGCGGGTCAGGACGTCAATGCCGCGTTCGGTGGTGACGTCAAGGCAGTCCGTCGCGTCGACCGCAACATCGACTGGCTGGGCGGCAACGAAGCAACACCCGGGCATCCGGGCATGTTCGCGATCAACCTGTCGAAGGGCAGCTATCTGGCGTTGGACCAGGAGAGCAACAACGTGCAGGGGTTCGATGTGGTCGCAGCGGCGTCGAACTACCGGACGATCTATCCCTCGAGCTTCGTGACCACCAAGCACAACAGGTTCCACGTCCACACCGACCTCGCGCTGCCGCGCGCCGGCTGGGTGAAGTTCCACAACAACGCTCAAGAGCCGCACATGTTGGTCCTGCAGCACGTCAAGCAGTCGACGACCAAGCAGGACGTTCGCGACTACGCAGCCGCAGGGTCGAACAAGCGGCCGTCGTGGGGCCTGTCCGACGCCATCGGCGCCGGCGTCGTGTCCCCCGGTACGACGCAGGTCGTGCACTACTCCTTGCCGGCAGGTAAGTACCTCATCGCGTGCTTCTGGCCCAGCAAGGACACCGGCATGCCGCACTTCAACATGGGCATGTGGAAGCTCATTGAGATGAGCTGATCCCACACAAGCCGACGCCCTGGCGCATCCCGTCCAATCGGGAAGCGCCAGGGCGTCGAACTGTGCGGAGTAGTGGTGCTGCTAACTGCAGAGGTCGATGACCTTGTTCTCGACCATCGTCATCCAGTCGTCGTCGCTCATCGTCTGCTTGGCCTTGCCAAGGTGGTTGGTCGCGGCCCATTTCGCCACGTCATGGATCAGCTGCCCACGCCATTGCTTGGTGCCGTAGAACGACTCGCAAGTGTCCGCCTGGGCCGGATTGGCGCGCAGGAAGCCATTGGCAACTGCCGGTGCTGCCGGTCGCGCGTGCCCCTCGGGGTCGGGCACCGGAGTCGTGCCGAAGTGCTGGGCTGTGACCGAAACGTGCGCGTTGGTCACCTGACTCTGCAGACCCGGCGAGCTCACCGCGTCGAACTGGATGGTGGCTCCGCCATTACCCACGCCAGTGATAGTGAATGGAGCGGTGTCTCCGCAATTCAGCACACCGCTCACTGATGGTGAGACGGTCGCCACCGCGGAGTTGTCGCTCTTGGCGGCGATCGTGTAGCTCTGACCGCCGGTGAACGCATGCAGACACGACTGTTCGTCCAGGCCGACTTGCACGTTCTGTGTCGTCGGACCGCTCAGCCCATCGAAGGCGAACAGGCCCGGTGGCGTCACCACGACGAAGGTCTTGACCTTGGCCGCCGACGCAGGAGCAGCAGAGAGCACACCTGCCGCGATCGTTGCAGTCGCTGCGAGAACCGCCGCGACGAGGCGATGCTGCCTCATTGGTCCTCCCCGATTTGAAAATGTCCCTCAAGTCGTTGTACCGCCGTGCCGATACAGGCTGTTACGGCGATTTCTCGACGCCCGTCGACTTGGGCGAATTGGTCCGGAAATGTTCTGACGAATGCGAGGATCGTCGCCGTGATCGAGCTCCCAGCCGACGACGTCGCGCGCGCTTTCGGTCACCCGGTTTCGTCGTACGACGTCGCAGCGATCGATCCGCATTTGCGCATCCACTCGGTGACCGGAGGCGTCTACCGCGTCCGGACCGGCAACGAGTCGCTCGTCGTCAAAGTCGTCCGACACGGCACCGACTCGACACCAGATCAGCTGTGGCAGTCGGGGTCCGAGGAAACACATCGCAACTACTGGAAGCGGGAGTGGCTGGCCTTCGACTCCGGCTTGCTCGCCTCACTGCCCGGGCAGATGCGGGCACCGCGCACCGCGTTGACGACACAACCCAGTGACGATGAGTGCTGGATCTGGATGGAAGACATCGGCGGTCGCGCCGGCTCGGCCCTGGAGTTGAAGGACTATCCGCGCATCGCCTATGCACTCGGTACGACGCAGGGTGCCTATGCCAGCGGCGACGTGAGGTTGCCGGACCAACCCTGGCTGTCACGCAACTGGTTGCGCGGCTGGGTCGATGTGTGCGCGCAATTCGTCGACACGATCCGCGACGACACCCGATGGCATGACGCGCGTCTTGCAAGGCTGCTTCCTCTTCGATCGCGCGTGATTGACCTCT
>Ga0157372_10005854_pt1 | contig 13088 bp, 10 predicted proteins | sample C55metaG_FD_115307 | JGI IMG/M metagenome (GOLD analysis project Ga0157372, IMG submission 115307) | Corn rhizosphere microbial communities from Kellogg Biological Station, Michigan, USA - C5-5 metaG | ecosystem: Host-associated > Plants > Roots > Rhizosphere > Soil | place: USA: Michigan... | reverse complement strand
TCTAAAGAATCTTTATCTAAGGCGATAAAAAATGCCGGAACTCTTACTCCCGAAGTTATGCAACAGTACAGTAATAATTCTTTCAACATAATAAGAGAAAAATATGAAATAGGAATTATTACAAATAAATATCGTGAGTTATATCACAGCATGTCTTAAAGAATTTTGTATTTAAATGAACAACATTCAACCTCTTATTTCCGTCGTTATACCTTGTTATAATAAAGAACCTTTTATCAATGAAGCATTGGACAGTGTATTAAGTCAAACTTATTTAAAGGTGATAAAAGAAATAATTGTTGTGGATGATGGTTCAACAGATAATTCCGCTTTTCTTATAAAAGAAAAGACTGTTTTGTTTCCCCTTATAAAATATTTATATCAATCTAATGCGGGAGTTTCTGCGGCAAGAAATACGGGTATAGTAAAAGCGGAAGGAGATTACATTGCTTTTTTAGATGCAGATGATTTATGGCAACCCGATAAAATAGAAAAACAATATAATGCTTTGAAGCAACATCCTGATGTCGGGTTATTTTATACTGATCTTTTCAAATACGATTATAAAAAGCAAACATTAACACCGGTAAAAGTTATTGCTTATAAAAACAATGAGGCTAAATTGTTATTCAAATTCGTAGCCAATGGAGCTCCTGTTATTCCATCTACCGTATTGGTAAAAAAAGATTGTTTTGAAAAAGTTGGGATGTTTGATGAGGCACTGCAATCAGGTGGAGAAGACATTGATATGTGGTTAAGAATAGCAAGGCACTATTCATTTCAACATATAAATCAATGTTTGATCAAAAAGAGAGAATTAAATGGCAGCCTTGGTGCAGACACTTTTGAAAATGCAAAAGGATATAAAATTGCGTTGGATAAAATGCAACAATTAGTACCTGCAATTGCTCCGTACCGGCAAAAACGCGATGCTTTGATACACTATAAAGTAGGACTATATTTTTATAAGAAAGGAGAAAATTCGAAAGCTATAAAGGAAGCAAGCAAGTCTTTCAAAAAAGATTTTAAATTAACAAAGACGTATATACTTTGGCTTGCTGTAATTTTTAAACGGTTTTTTGGACGCGATATACTCAGGCTTATAAAATAATCTGTAAAAATGGCTAAGATATTTCTTCCGAATTTTCTTGTTATAGGAGTAGAAAAAGGAGGAACAACCTGGCTGCATACTCAACTAAAAAATCATCCGGAAATCTTTTTGCCGGCTACCAAAGAAGTACATTTTTTTAATAAATACAATTCAAATTTCGTTGAACATAATTATTTTCAATCAGGAATAGAATGGTATGCAGAGTTTTTTAAAAAATGCAGGGGAGAAAAAGCAGTAGGCGAAGTTACCCCTATGTACATTTGTGATCCGGAAGCTCGTTTTCGTATTAAAAAAACATTACCCGATGTAAAATTAATTGCGATATTACGCAACCCTATATACCGCGCCTATTCACATTACTGGATGGCAAGATATAAGAATCACACGAAGCTAACTTTCAGAGAAGCTATTGAACAAAGAGAACCACGTTTTATAGAAAGAGGATTATATTATAAACAATTGAAGGGTTACTTCCAGTTATTTCATTCTACACAAATATTGATAGTGTTTTATGAAGAGGTTTTTAGCAATACTAAATTCTGGTTATCGGAGATTTGTAGATTTTTAGAGGTCGATCCATGTTTTTATTCTAACTCGTTTACTGAAGAAAAAGTATTTCAGTCCTCAGCATACAGAAGTCCCTTTTTATTGAATAAACAAAACTATTTAGTGCATCAAATGCGCAAAAATAAACTACTCAGCACCACATTAAACTGGCTTAAACGAAATGGTATTTCTGATAAAATAAAAAGATTAAATACTATGGAGACACCTTATGAGAAAATAAGCAGTGAAGACTTTAATCTTTTGCAGGATTATTATTGTAAAGACATAGAATCTTTATCCGCGCTCTTGAACAGACAATTGCCTTTTGATTTGGAACCGGCTTGAATGCATGAAAAAATAAAATGAGATTTTGTTTTTTAATTATTTCGATGTTATTGTTATTATTCCGGGGTATTTCACAAAATAAATCGCCCGAAAAAGTACAAAGTGAAACAGCCCAAAATTATCGTGTAGTATTTCCGATGAATGAGTATTTGACTACAGATGGCGCCGCACCTTATCCTGTTTTGATAAAGGAAAAGTTTCAAAATATCAACACAAGTTCTTTTGTAAATGTTATAGATTATGGAGCCTCCGGCAATGGATCGAAACCAGACGATACTGCGATTGCAAAGGCTTTCGCTGCATGTAAGGATGGTGGTGGAATTTTATTTCCACCGGGAAAAACCTTCCTCATTCACGATCTTATCCGCGTACCTGTTAACAAAAACATTACTATTTATGCTTACGGAGCCGTCTTTAAAATGGCTCGTAATACCGGCTACAATGCGATAGCACTGGAATGCGACTCTTCTGGGAAATATAAAATTTTATGGTTAGGCGGAATTTTCGATGGCAATAAAGATCAGCAATCTTATCCGGGAAGCAATTCAAACAAAAATGAGTGGGTAGTTTCACATGCAAATTATGGGTTGCTTACTATTAAACGTGCCCAGTTTGCTTTGGTAAAAGATGTTACATTGAAAAACACTGTTTATGATGGAGTCGATTTATTCGAGTGTGTATTAGGTGTTATTGCTGATAGCAAGGCTTATGCTGGTGTTAACTTAAATTATTCCAAACAGCGCTCTAAATACGGCAAAGGCCACCAAGCTACATATTTTAAATGTACAAGGAGAAACAGCCAGGTTGTTTATTTTATTAACTTAGATTGTAAGGAAGGTTCTATCGGAATTCAATATTCAACAAATGTGGTAAGCGATAGCAGCCTCGCTGTGGTAAATAATTGTCATTTTGATAACCAGAGCCAGGATGCTATACATTTTGAAAGCTGTCGAAAAATTTTTGTTTATAAAAGCACGATCGATGCATCGGATAATTCTAAAAATTATCATGCAGATCTTCATATTAGTAATTCATGCGAGATTGCTTCTATTAAAGATTGTGAGTTTAACAATGGAAGAATCGATTTTCATAATGGCTCTGATTTACAAATAGGAATAGTAGAAAACTGCCGGTTTGAAACGTCTCAACACCAAAACGATACGGTGTCTTTAAGAAATTTCATCCATAACGCTACTTATGTAAAAAACTGTGTGTTTAAAGGAAAAACAAAAGAAGAACAGGTAACAGCAAAATATATTACGGAATCGCAGTTTAAGAACTTTGATGTTGCTGTAAGAGCAATAAGTTTAATTTATAAATGTGCATTTGACAACGGAAGAACTGCGGTTGCAAATCCCGATAAACCTGTTATTGAAGCATGTACATTTTCTGATATAAGCAACACGACTTCGGGGAAGGAAAGTTCTGATAACAATACCAACTGGAAAAATTTTTTGAACACATCAATTATCGTAACTGATCAGAAGGAAAAGTTTTTAGGATATATCGCTCGGTAATTATCCTTATTTAAATTAACATGAAAATAAAATTTCATCACATTCTCGCGTTTTTTATTTTAACGCTGTTCTTTGATTTTGATTTTGAAGTTTCAATCGTTCGATTACGCATTATAGATTTTTTTCTGTTAGGCGTAGTTATATACAGGGTTGTGTCAATGAAATACTTCAAAATAAACAACAGCGCCTCTTCAATAACTTTTTATTTATTTATAATCTTTCTTTCGGTTAATGGCATTTTGAAAGTTTCCTTCTCCGATGCAATCAAAGAAACTATCCAACTTGTAGAATATATTTTTCTTATGCATTTTATTGCCGAAGCTACAGATGAGCATACAAAAAGAAAGGAATTTCTTAATATACTTTTTTGGGGTGTCGGTTGTATTGCTTTTTATAGCATGCTCTTCAATGTTTCGCAAGGCGATTATACAGATTATAAAGATCTGGATTCACCTAAACATAGTTTCGCATATTTCGCTTTGCTTGCTATTATACGTTTATTTAATGCAGACAAAAAAACAATTTCGAAATTTGTGATTGCCTTTGTGGCTCTAATAATGTTGTTGTTATCAGGAGAGCGAAAGGGATGGGCAGGATTTATAGCAGGAAGCTTTCTGTTTGTTTATCTGCAAATTAAATCGAGCTTCAACAAGAAAACTATTAATGCCATTGTAACGTTTGCAATGATCGTGGTGGCCGTTGGAGGCATTACTGTTTTATATCTTACCACCAATCCTGAATTTCATTATTTAAACAGGCAGTTATCTTCATTTTCTGATATCACCCATTTCATTTCCGATGATAACTCGGGTTATGAATCCAATAGCGATCAGGTGCGCATTTTTATGCTTAATTATGGAATTCAACTTTTTCTCAAATATCCCATCACGGGAATTGGCGTCGACCAGTTTCATGATTTTATAACGAGAGATACTTTTGGAATGATTTCTCATGATGCACATAATTTCTATCTAAAAATTTTGGTGGAAGATGGAGCCATTGGAATGTTCCTCTTTTTACTGCCCCTCTTTTTTATTTTCATTGAACTGTGGAAAAAAACAAAAAATCAACTTCTATTTATTCGTCAAGATGCACGCATAATATTAGCGTTATTCCTTTTGGGTTCTGTTGTAAACGGGTTTTTAGCTGCTAAGGCATTATCATGGTTTTATATAATTCTTCCTTGCGGTATGATATTAGGTTTGAATAAAGAATTATCGTTTTACGAAAAAATTAATCAAAATAAATAATGCAGGAAAAAACACGTGAAAAGATTCCAAAATTTTGGAAAGACTTATATCGGTCTGTAATTATTTTTTTTCGTTATCCTTTTGCACGTTTCAGGGCCTTACCTGATTTTATAATTATAGGAGTGCAAAAAGGTGGAACGTCATCTTTATTCGATTATCTTAAGCAACATCCGAATATTAAAACATCTGTGTTTAAAGAAGTTCATTATTATGATTTCCAGTATAAAAAAGGAGTAAAATGGTACAGAAGCTTTTTCCCTTTTTATAAAAAAGATAAAAGTATCCTTTATGGCGAAGCATCGCCCTACTATTTCTTTCATCCTTTGGTTCCAGAACGCATTTATAAGGATAATCCTAACATTAAGCTTATTTTATTATTACGTGACCCGATTGACAGAGCTTATTCACATTATCAAATGGAAAGACGAAAAGGGAGGGAGAAATTGAAATCATTTGAAGAAGCAATATCAAAAGAAACAGAAAGACTTGAAGGCGGGTATGCAACAATTGTAAGCGAAAAAAAAAGTTATGATTACAGTCATCAAGTGTATAGTTATCTTGCAAGAGGTTGTTATGATGAACAGATAAAACGCTGGTTGAAATATTTTAAGCGGGAGCAATTATTTGTAATAAAAAGCGAAGATTTTTTTGAATCACCTTATCAGTATCTTGAACGCATTTATCAATTCCTCGATATACCTGTAATATTTCCTCAAAAAGTCCAGATAAAAAACCGCGGCACCTACAATCCTGTAAATAGCGACACTATCAAGCATCTTCGTAATTATTATGAACCTCACAACAAAAAATTATCTCAATTACTCGGTGAACTTTTTCAGTGGAATTAGTTGCGTATCTAAATGCTAATATATATGTCTGAGGATAAGCCTTTAAAAGTATTATATGTTGTAAGTATAGATGCCCCAACTTCAATCCCTCTTGAGGCGGCCGGAAAGATCGCAGAATTAAGTTGTAAGTACAATATTTTATTTACAACAGCAACCTATTATAAGCAAACAAATACCAAATTAAAAACTGATTTTGTAGATGATCTTGTTGAATTAAACTTTTCCAAAAGTTATAATTTAAAAAATATCAAAAGTTATTATCAGTTGATCAAAAAATTAAAGCCTGATATCATACATCTTCATCATGGTGTGTCTGCATTTCAGGGTGCTGTGTTGGGAAGATTAGCCGGGGTAAAGTTCATATTTAAAACAGAACATAATAATCACAAATTTTATAAATGGTATCAGAAAATATTAACCGTTCCTGTTTTTCTGCTGACAAGTAGAATTATTTGTAACTCAAAAAGCACTCAATTATCTTACTATCCCTGGGAAAAACGTATAGCAGATAGTAAAAGCACATATGTGTATAATGGTATTAACCTTTCGGATATTGACAAGGCGGTCAGGGCAGAAAATAAAAATATTTTGAGAATAAAATATAATATAAGTAATGCAGATACACTTTTTGTAAGTGTAGGCCGCTTGATACCACAAAAGAATTATGAACGATTGATAAAAGCAATAATTACTGTTTGCAAACGGAATAAAAATATCAAGCTGATTATTGTTGGTGGTGGAAGTAAGGAAGAAACGTTAAAGAAGATGATTAGTGAAAATCACATGGAGCAAAATATATTTGTTACGGGACTTGTGCCGCGATGCCAGGTTTATCAATTTGTCAATGCCTGTGATTTTTTTATTATTTCTTCGCTTTGGGAAGGATTCTGCAATTCATTGGTGGAAGCCATGGCAGTTGGTAAACCAATTCTTAGTTCTGATATAGAAACTTTGCGTGAAGTAGCAGGTGATGCGTCAATTGATTTTTTTAATCCTTATTCCGTAAAATCTATTGAAGATTCAATTTCAAAAGCAGTTTCTATGTCTGATGAAGAAAGGCGGCTTTTTTCGGCAGCGGCAAAAAAAAGAGCGATAGAAAATTTTACTTTAGAAAGAACAGCAGAGAGATACATTACTGAATACAAAAAAGCGATGCAATTTAATGGCTAAAAAGAAGATTGTTTACATTGCAGGATACAGTAGAAGCGGCTCAACTATTCTTGATATCTTACTTGGTTCTCACCCTGATATTTTTAGCACGGGGGAGTTAGTGTATTTATTTGATGATTGGTTAAACAACAGCCGTGTATGTACGTGTGGCGAGGTGTATGAAAAATGTAGCTTTTGGAAAAACTTCAAACTTCCGCAAGAAATAAATTTCCATGAAGCTGTAAAAGTTATAAGAAGTGTTGAAGCACGGAAACAAATTAACGCACTTATAAATGAAAAGATAGAAGAAGAAGTTACCCGAAAATACAAATTAATTCAATCTGCTTTATATAATTACATCTTTGAATCTTCAGGCAAAAATATAGTTGTGGATTCTTCTAAAAATTCACGGGATATGGCAGGAAGATTTTTTGCTCTGCACAGATATACGGAATTTGATATTTATGTAATTCACCTTATAAAAAATGGATTAAGTATTGTGGAATCTTTTGTGAAGAAAGGAAGAAACTGGACATTGGAAGGATATGGAAAAAATGACAGGTTTGCGGCTGCACGTTCATCAATGGGATGGTTTCTCGCAAATACTCTTACTGAACGGTTAGGAAAGCAAATGCCTCAAAAAAAATTTATACAAATTAAATATGAAGAGCTTCTTAATCATCCTGAAAATACTCTGCATACAATAAGTCATCTTTTAGATATTGATATATCTGAGGTTATTGATTTGATAAAGAATAAAGCACCTTTAAATGCAAAACATAATGTGGGCGGCAACAGGCTCCGTCTGGAAAAAGAGATCAAATTTAATACATCAAATCAACTAAAGGAAATAAAGCTTTCTTCTTATCACCGGCTAATTTTTAATTTGATAGGAGGCAGGTTGAATAAGAGATTTGGATACTAATTAATGTCTTACATTCCTATAAAGAAACCGTCTCATGTTTTTTGAGACGGTTTCTTGTTTTTGAAATCTTGTGATCTTATCTACTAACGTTTTAAAATTATTTTATTACAAATTTCAACGAAACTTTTTTCTCTCCATTTACGATTTGCAAAACATATATTCCCGCACTTAATGCCTGCACATCAAATGTTTCAACAGACAATCGTTCTTTTTTATTCAATAGTTTAGTTTGCACAATACGTCCCTGCTGATCGTAAATATTCAATGTCGTTTTGCCGGATATTTTTTCATTGAGCAGTACATGCACAACATCAGTAGTTGGATTTGGATACAAGTTTATCGAACTGCTTTTTAAAACATTGCTCTCCTTTGTTACAACTTCTGTAACTGCTGTAGAAACAAGTTTATTTTGTAGTTGCTGCGTTTCTTGCCCACAATCAATACGTCCTAAGTAGTTATTTTTATCGCTTAGAATATTTATGAAACTTAAATAAATTTTTTTCCAGCTATCATCAGCAGGCAGGACATTATTAATGTTTGAAGTCTTGCAATTAATAAAAGTGCATCTGTAAATTTTACCTCCATTGACGATATCTATAGGTTTCACGATGCCATTATTAAACGTGCAACTATCGACATTCATTGCATCCTGTATTGCCGGATAATTTCCAAAATTTTCGAAAGTGCATTTCCTTGTATTTTTTACCCATGACTGCTTGGAGAATACTTTTCCTTTAAATGCGCTATTAATGCATATTGTTGCTCTGCCATCAATAAATGCAGGAAGAGCACTTTGATAATCGCTATATTCTGATACAAAATCACAGCTATCTATAATGGCTAATTTTAATGAGCTCACCTGGTTAAAATTTAGCCGGATATTTCGGAAATGACATTTTTTTATAGAAGCAATCCATGTTTGATTTGAGATTTGGAAATCCCAGTCATACTCGCTGCTTACATCTTTTTCTACTGTGCAGTTATATAAAAATATTTTTCTGCAATCTTCAAAATGAACAGGGTTTTGAGATTGATTCTTAAAATGACTATTGATTATAGTTGTTACACTGCTGTCCGATGTAGTAAGATTAGATGTGGAATAATGCACTCCAATAGAGCCGCCATTGCAATCAACGTTATTACAATAAAATACGCGACTCTCTCCCCGTGTGCACTTGAAGTATGTTCCTTGCTCTGCATTTTCAGACCATGCAATTCGTGCACCGCCACTTGCCTTGCAATCAGATATTACACCTATTCTGTTTCTCTCCAAACCTATTCCATCAACCACAGTGTTGATAACAGTTATATCTTTAAACAATGCAAACTGTGCCCAGCTTACTCCCAAAAATCTTCCATGAGATTCAGCCCATGTATTATTTCCGGTAGGTGACCCGGGCCACGACTGATGATCTTTGTTGCCATCAAGCGTGCCACCTAACCAAATAAAATTTTTTGTTTTACTACCCGTCGGGTAATTAAATTGTAAAGCGCTGTACCTTTTATTATCTGCCATTTTAATAGTAGCGCCATAAGCATATACAATGATATCCTTACTAAGGTTTATTGCCGATAATTTACTTACAAGGAAGGTTTTGTTTGATGGAAATATTACACCGTATTGAGCAGCAGCAAATGCTTTTGTTATTGCTGCATCATCAAAAGTTTTTCCATCACCTTTAGCTCCATAACTCATCACATTTACAAATTTAGATGTGTCTATCGCGTTTAATTTGGTTGTATTTACCAGTGGATAAGGATTGCTGACTGTTGTGTATAAATAATCATTCAAAGGAAAAATTGTTGTATCGGTAATTTGTGATTTTGATTCTAAAAAGAAAATCAAAAAGAATATTGTGATTGCAATATTGCCGTTGAGCAAAAACTTTATTTTGCTTTTGTAAAGCGTACAAGCATTCACAAAAAACCGGTATCGAATGAAAAACTGGCTTTTCATGTCTATAGGATTTTTAGTTTAGAAATTTGATTTGTTTGAATAAGCAGCCTGCAGAATTCTTTACGGGAGAAAGCAAAATTTGATCCAGAAAAAAAGTTCTAAAAAAAGTTTAAGGTTGCTATATTTTTTTTAAGAACCTTATTGCAATTTCTACTCAATGGTTTCTAATACTTTACTTTGAAGAATTATTCGAACATGCGATTATAGACTGGAGAGTTTTTAATAATCGTTTAATAAAACAGTTAATAACAAAACTGCAAAGGTTACATGAAAATATAATGGGGAAACATTTTTATATAGTGTACACGCAAGTGTTAACGGGAGTGAATGTCACTTGTACACTTCTTCGCTTGTATTTTGTTTTAAAACTTTGTACACAATCTTCTCCTGCAAATTTTCAAATTGAAGCTCTTCTCTTGCATGCTTGCGATTATAAGTGATGCAATCCTTTATCAGTGCTAAATATTCCCGATTAATTTTTCTCCCGTCAAATCTTTCAAAAGCTATTTTTTGCGAGGCTTTACCAAATTGCTCTCTTTCTTCTTCACTCATACCTATAAAGCGTTCACAGGCTTCTGCTAAGGCTTGTGTATTTTTTATTGGAACAAGAAAACCATTTACACCATGTTGTACCACTTCGCGACAGCCCACATGGTTTGTCGTAATTATGGGACGAGACATTGCTGCAGATTCAATCAATGATTTCGGAATTCCTTCCATGTAATACGAGGGATAAACAATTACATGGGCTTTGCAAATTTCTTTTTGTATAGCATCAGACACTCCTATATATTCTATTACACCTTCCTGTTGCCATTTCTCAACTTCCTTTCTGCCAATCGCCAGTTTATCACTATCAAAAGGCCCTGCGAGTTTGAATACCACGTGAGGAAATTTTTTCTTCACTTCTCTTGCAGCGTTCACATAATATTCTACACCCTTTGCTTTTGAAAGGCGGGCAAACATCAGAAAAACAATTTTATCTTTTGGGGGCAGTTCATATAATTCAGAACAAAAATTATCAAGATTAATTCCTGAGCCGTTTACTACAATAGATCTTTTTAATTCCGTAATTTTTTTATCCAGGAAAAATTTGCAGTCTTCATTGTTTTGAAATATCACTTTATAACTTTTGTGTAAGGAAAGCTTATAAAGTTGTGTAACAATTTTGCAAATGATACTTCGGTCCCCCGAAAAGGGTCCTGCTAATCCTGTTATCGTTGGCAGGTAAGGGATCTTTAAAATTGATGCAGACAAGCTTGCATAAACAAGAGGTTTAGCGGTATAATGTAAAGCACATTTAATGGAATGTGTTTTATAGATTCTTATAAAATCAAATAACAATTTTAAATCTTTGATAGGATTGATTCCCGTGCGCTGTAAATTTTTTAGAGGAACAAATTCCCATCCTTCTTCCTTCAATTTTTCTGCGTATTTATCATATGCCGCCATTAGCACCGGTTCATAACCTGCTTCTTTTATGGCAACAATTAAATCCCTGCGGAAATTGTAGATGTTCCATGCTATGTTTGTTACAACAGCTATTTTAGGTTTCGGATGTTTCATATTCTTAGGGTAAGCAACATTGTTATTAAAGGATATATCGATTGATACAGTGTTTGGTGTTATTCTTGTTTAGTATAAGGTTGAGTTATCTTCCGGCATACTTAATATGCATATTGATCTTCCCGGAAAAACAGAAACAGCGTTCGGAAAATAATTTTGATGTCTAACCAGATAGACCAGTTTTCTACATACCACAAATCATGTTCTATTCTCTTTTGCATGAACATTAAATCATTTGTTTCTCCTCTAAAACCATTTACCTGGGCCCAACCTGTTAGTCCCTGCTTTACGGCAAGCCTTTTTGAATATTTATCAATTTGTGGTGCATATATTTCATCAAGTTTTGGCATATGCGGTCTCGGGCCGACAAGACTCATATCTCCTTTTAATACATTAATAAATTGAGGGAATTCATCAATACTGCTTTTTCTTAAAAAGCTTCCAATTTTGGTTATTCTTTTATCACCGCGTGTAGCTTGAATCAAATCACTTTGATCATTCAAAAACATTGTGCGGAACTTAAAGCACCAAAACGGTTTATTTCGGGAACCTGATCTTAATTGTTTAAATAAAATAGGACCTTTACTTTCGAGTTTAATCAGGATGCCTATAAGAGCAAACATCCAGGGAAGTATAAATATTACTACAATTAAACTTACCGTAACATCTAACACTCTTTTTCCAATATTTCTTCTTATCTTTTTTTCTTCCGGATAAGTATTATCAAATGCATTTCTTTCAACTATACGCACATGCATTGGTGGAATCTTAACAGATTCATTTGGAATGGAAAATATGTATTCAACGTGTTTTACATCTTCCTCAAGAGTTTCTTTCATGGTTAGTCTTGCTTTAGTTTTAGAAGAGAAAATGAATCAAAAAAAGAAATTCGATTTTTAAGTCATGTTTTAGAAAGGTGGCGGTTGTATTGAATATAGCATATGCAAAACACTTCCTCTAATGAGGATATAATGGTTCCATGAAAGAGTTGGATTTTATCAATAAAAATTTTACCGGGGGAACAGGTTTTACAAATGAGTTGGATTTAAGAATGATTACGGATAAGGGATTTACAACGCCTTGCGTTTATATAGATTTTTAGGAACAGGGTTACGGTTTTAATAGAACATTGATTTTTAAACACACACGATTCTTTAACCTCTGAAAGAAAAATGATTCCAGAAAATAATAAAATAAACTGATTTAAGAGATTGTTCTTTCGCCTACAAAAACTGAATGAAATATTTTAAAGATACCTTACTCCTAAATTACAAAAAATTGATAAAAACCAAAATTTTTTTTGAGAAAGTCATAAAGATATTTCTTTCGATTTATGAAAGTTAAAGTGACTCTTATTCATGAGAAATATGTCCTATTTTTTTTTCTGAAGGATAAAAAATTTTTGGGCCACAGGACTGATAAAAAATAAAAAGCCACCTCAAATATTGAGATGGCTTTTAAATCGCAACAAAATTTTTCCTTTCTATCTGTTGCTTCTTATTTTAATGTGTATGCACCTTTACAATGTCAAATGCAGCATCTTATTCTTTAGTTACAAGTAATTTGTCCTAAAGAATTGTTTTGATCACTTACAATATTTATCACACTTGAAAATACTTTTTTCCAATCATCGTTTTTAGGACTGTTATAACGAGTGTTTTTTACATTTGAGAACGTACAGCCAGTTACAAATCCACCATTCACCATTGAAACCGCTGTTGTACCGTTTGAGAAAGAACAATCGTCAGTAGCATAGCCGGATGATATAGCTAATGAGCCAAAATCTTTGAATGAACAGTTTCTTACATTCATCAATTCTCCCTGGTAAAGCGCTGCCTTTCCTGCAAATGAACTGTTTACCACTACTGTTGGTC
>Ga0157372_10005852_pt1 | contig 13093 bp, 11 predicted proteins | sample C55metaG_FD_115307 | JGI IMG/M metagenome (GOLD analysis project Ga0157372, IMG submission 115307) | Corn rhizosphere microbial communities from Kellogg Biological Station, Michigan, USA - C5-5 metaG | ecosystem: Host-associated > Plants > Roots > Rhizosphere > Soil | place: USA: Michigan... | reverse complement strand
TAAGGCGGGAAGTTGTAGTGTAGCATGAAGTGCTGCTTGTAGGTGCCTTCCAGCGAGTCGATGAACTGTTCGTCTTCGCCGGTGCCGAGCGTGGCGACCACCAGTGCCTGCGTCTCACCGCGCGTGAACAGCGCCGAACCGTGCGTGCGCGGCAGAATGCCGACTTCCGCCGTGATCTTGCGCACGGTCTTGGTGTCGCGGCCGTCGATGCGCTTGCCGGTGTCGAGCACGGCGTTGCGCATCACATCCGCTTCCACATCGTGGAACAGGGCGTTGAATTTGCTCTCCGGCAGCTTGCCTTCGCCTTCGCCAACGAACTCCCGCGCAGTGCGCGAGCGGATGTCCGCGATCTTGTCGCGGCGCAAGTGCTTTTCCGGAGTTTGAAAGGCTTCAGAAAGTTCGACCGCCGTCCATTCCCTGATTTTGTCCAGCGCCGGTTTGCTTTCGTCCATCGGAATCTCGCGCGGCTCTTTCGCCGCCTTTTCGGCCAGGCGGATAATGGCGTCGAGCACAGGCTGCATACCGCGATGCCCGAACATAACGGCGCCCAGCATCACCTGCTCGGACAATTCCTGCGCTTCGGATTCCACCATCAGCACCGCATCGGCCGTGCCGGCCACTACGAGATCGAGCTGGGAGTTCGGCATCTGATCGATCGGTGTGTTGAGTACGTATTCGCCATCGATGTAGCCGACGCGGGCCGCGCCAATGGGGCCCATGAACGGAACGCCGGAGAGCGTCAGCGCAGCCGACGTCGCCACCATCGCCACGATATCGGGATCGTTCTCCATGTCGTGGCTCAACACGGTGATAATCACCTGCGTCTCGTTGCGATAACCTTCGGCAAACAGTGGCCGGATGGGGCGGTCGATCAGGCGCGAAGTGAGCGTTTCGCGTTCGGTGGGCCGCCCTTCGCGTTTGAAATAGCCGCCGGGAATTTTGCCGGCCGCGAAATATTTTTCCTGGTAATTGACAGTGAGGGGGAAGAAATCGATTCCGGGCCGCGGACTCTGCGCGCCAACCACGGTGGCCAGCACGACTGTCTCGCCATAAGTCGCGACAACGGCGCCATCGGCCTGCCGCGCAACTTTGCCTGTCTCAAGGACGAGCTTGCGGCCGCCCCATTCAATTTCCTCTTTTGCGATATGAAACATCGGTTATGTCCTTCGTTTCCCTGAGCCGGATTGCGCAGGGGCCTTCCTTCGAGTTCGTCTCAAAGAAATGGGTAAAGCAGGCTCGCGACCATTCGCGAAGCTGCGAAGCTGTTTGTAAATACGGAATGCGCCCGCTCAGCGACGCAGTCCAAGCCGCGAGATCAGCGTTTCATATCGCTTCCCGTCTGTGGCCTTGATGTAGTCGAGCAGGCGGCGCCGCTGCGATACGAGTTTGATCAAGCCACGCCGCGAGTGATTGTCCTTCACGTGCGACTTGAAGTGCTCGGTAAGATTGGAGATGCGCTCCGAAAGCACCGCCACCTGCACGTCGGGCGAGCCTGTGTCGCCCTCCTTGGCGCCGTATTCGGAAATCAGTTCTTTCTTGCGTTCGGCAGTAATCGACATTCGGTCATCCAGTTCCAAAGTTGAAGACACGGAATGGCCTAAGCTCGCCTGCCTGCAATGCCGCGAGCGCTACAGGCTCGCCATCGCCGGTGGAAAGATAGACCGTGAGCCCTTGCAGATCGTCGTTGTCAGCTTCTTCCGTGAGGCGCGCGAACAGGTTCGCCCGCATCAGGATCGGATTGCCGCTGCGCAGCCGGACCGCATCCGGACCCGTCACGGCCAGCGCCGGGATGCCGTCCAGCGCGGTCGAAATGGGCCTCAAGTGCTCAAAAGCGGCGGGACTATGCATAGAAGCCTGCAGCGTTTCCAGTGGCACCGCGTCTTTTTCTGAAAAGCCGCCGATGGTCGTCCGCCGAAGCTGGGAAACGTGGCCCACCGTGCCCAGCGCCAGCGCCAGATCCCGCACCCAGGCCCGCACGTAAGCCCCTTTGCCACAACACATTTCAAATTCGGTGTGGTCCGGATCGGGGCTGCCGGTGACCTGCGCTTCGTGAATTGCGACCGTACGGGGTTCTAGGCTCACTGCCTCGCCGTGCCGGGCGAGATCGTAGGCCCGCTCGCCCTGCACCTTGATGGCCGAGTAGGCCGGGGGCACCTGGGTGATCTGCCCCAGAAATCGCGGTAAAGTGGCTTCGATCTGTTCTCTGGCCGGACGAACATCGGACGTAGCGCTGATGCAACCTTCGGCATCGTCGCTGTCGCGGGCCTCCCCCCAGCGGGCAGTGAAGCGATAGGTCTTTTCCGATTCCATGGCATACGGCACGGTCTTGGTTGCTTCGCCCAGCGCGATCGCCAACACGCCGGTTGCCAAGGGATCGAGCGTGCCGGCGTGCCCCGCCTTCTGCGCATCGAAGACGCGCCGCACCATCGCCACCGCCTGCGTGGAGGTGACGCCTTGCGGCTTATCGAGCACCACCCAGCCGTGTACGGCCGCGCCTTTCCGTTTACGGCTCATCGGGCTCGTCCGCGTCATGGATATCTCGCTGCACGCGCGACGATTTCAGCAAGCTTTCGATCTTCTCGGCCTCTGCGAAAGATTCGTCTTCGACGAACCGCAACTCGGGCGTGAACTTCAGCGCGATGGTTTTGCCCATCAGGCCGCGAATAAACCCCTTGTGGCGGTTCAGCGCGCCGACAATTGCCTTCGCGTTCTTGCCGCCCAACGGTTCCACGAACACAGTCGCGTGACGCATGTCCCCCGACGGCTTTACCTGCGTGACAGTCACGGAGACATTTTCCAGATCCGGATCTCGAATTTCGCCACGCGCCAAAATCTGCGACAGCGTATGGCGCAGGAGTTCGCCGACCCTCAGCTGCCGCTGCGAGGGTCCCCGATCATGCGCGGATGAATGACGTCTCATGGCGATCACGACGAATAGAGCCCAAGCACGCCCCTAAAGGACGCGCTTGACCGTCTCGACCTCGAAGGCCTCGATCACGTCGCCTTTCTGCAGATCCTGGTAATTGGCGAAGGACATGCCGCATTCCTGGCCAGCCACTACTTCGCGCGCATCGTCCTTGAAGCGTTTCAGGGTCGAAAGCTCGCCTTCGTGGATGACGACGTTGTCGCGAATCAGGCGGACGCGGGCGCCGCGGCGCACCACGCCTTCCGTCACGCGGCAGCCGGCCACCTTGCCGACTTTGGAAATGGCGAAGACTTCCAGCACTTCGGCATTGCCGAGGAACTTCTCCCGCAGCTCCGGCGCCAGCATGCCCGTCAGCACTGCCTTCACGTCATCCACCACGTTGTAGATGATGTTGTAGTAGCGAAGCTCCACGCCATCCCGCTTGGCGCGTTCGCGGGCCTGCGCGTTGGCACGCACGTTGAAGCCGATAATGGCGGCGCCGCTCGCGTGGGCAAGGATCACGTCGGATTCCGTAATGCCGCCTACCCCCGATTGCAGCACCTGCGCTCCCACCTCGTCGCTGCCAAGCTTTGCAAGCGCGCCCTGGATCGCCTCCGCGGAGCCCTGCACGTCCGCCTTGACGACGAGCGGCAGCAGGCGCTTCTCGCCTTCCTTCTGCGTTTTCAGCAGCTGATCCATCGTTGTGCGCGCGAGATTCTTCTGGCGCGTCTCGCGGCGCTTGCGGGCCCGATATTCGGTGACTTCGCGGGCGCGCGCTTCGTCACTGACGACCGCGAATTCGTCGCCGGCTTCCGGGACCCCGGAGAGGCCAAGCACTTCAACAGGTGTAGCAGGTCCGGCGCTCTGCACGGTTTCGCCGCGGTCGTTGATGAGAAGCCGCACGCGCCCCCATTCGGAACCGGCGACCAGAATGTCGCCCCCCTTCAGCGTGCCGCGCTGCACAAGCGCGGTCGCAACCGGTCCGCGGCCCTTGTCCAGCTTGGCTTCCACCACGGCGCCTTCTGCAGTGCGATCGGGATTTGCCTTCAGATCGAGCACCTCTGCCTGAAGCAGGATGGCTTCTTCCAGCTTGTCCAGATTGATGCCCTTAGTTGCGGAGACTTCCACACAAAGGGTCTCGCCACCCAAATCTTCCACCTGAATTTCGTACTGCAGCAGCTCTGTCTTTACGCGCGTGGGATTGGCATCCGCCTTGTCAATCTTGTTGACCGCAACGATGATCGGAACGCCGGCCGCACGGGCATGCGAAATCGCTTCGACCGTTTGCGGCATCACGCCGTCATCCGCAGCCACAACCAGCACCACGAGATCGGTGACTTTCGCGCCCCGGGCGCGCATGGCGGTGAAGGCCGCGTGGCCCGGCGTGTCGAGAAATGTGATCCTCGCGCCACTGTGCATCTGAAGCTGATAGGCGCCGATGTGCTGCGTTATGCCGCCCGCTTCACCCGACACCACGTCGGTCTTGCGCAGCGCATCCAGCAGCGACGTCTTCCCGTGGTCGACGTGGCCCATCACGGTAACGATCGGCGGCCGTTGCGCCAGATTGGCGGCTTCGTCCTCCGTGCCTTTCAGTCCCTCCAGCACGTCGGATTCGGCGACGCGCTTGACCGTGCGGCCGTATTCGGTCGCGACCAGTTCGGCAGTGTCGGCATCGATGACATCGTTCACGGTCGCCATCTGGCCATTCCTCATCAGCACCTTGATCACGTCCACGGAGCGACGCGCCATGCGATTGGCGAGTTCGGCCACGGTGATGGTCTCGGGAATGGTGACTTCGCGCGGGCCCGCCGGGCCCGCCGGCGGCTGCGGCGCTCCCTTCACCCGCTGCAGATGCCGGCGGAAGGAGGCGACAGAGCGCATCCGCTCGTCATTGTCGGAAAGGGCAGCGGTCACCGTTAGCTTTCCGCGACGGCGCATGTCCGCGCCTTTGCGGGCCGGCGTTTTGACGGGTGTTTTGGCGCCCTTCTTGGGCGCCTCTTCCTCTTCCTCTATAGCGGGACGGGCGCGACGCAGGCCTGCCGCTGCGGCGGCGGAAGGTTCTTCCTTTTTCTCCAGGCGCCGGTTGGCCTCTTCCTCCGCATGGCGGCGGGCGGCTTCCTCGGCCGCCTTGCGCGCGTCTTCTTCTGTCTTGCGCTTCTCGGCAGCGGCACGTTCCTTGGCGAGGCGCGCGTCCTCGACGGCGCGATGTTTCGCGTCGTTCTCGGCCCGCTTGCGGGCCTCTTCTTCCTCGACTCGCGCGTCGGCGATGGCGCGGGAACGCGCTTCCTTCTCTTCTTCCGTCAGCTGACGCAGCACCACCCCCGCGCGATGCGGGTCGCGCATGGACGCAACCGGCTCCGGCGTGGCAGGAAGCGCCTGGGAACTTTGTGCCGCGGGTTTCTCCGAAGCAACTGGCTTGCCGGTCGAGGGAGAAACGCGGGCGCGCTTCTTCTCCACCACCACGGCCTTGGTGCGGCCATGACTGAAGCTCTGCTTCACCGTGGAGGTTTCTGTCTTCTTCAGCGACAGCGTCTTCCCCGCCGGACGGCCCGCGCGCGCTGCGTCGTTGGTCTCGCTCATACTTACCTTTCGTCCGGAACGGGGCTCGGACCCGTTCGTTTCGCATCGCGCGGCCGGAAACCCTCGAGCCTTTCGGCGTCGAGCACCAACCGATCCGCAAGCGGCCCCGGAAAGAGTGCCCCATGTATCACAGTCTCGCGACCCAAGGCCATGCTCAATTCGTCGGCCGTGAGTGCGTCAATTATTCGTGGCGCGAGCCCTTGTGCGCGGGCGGCAGCAAGCACTTTCCTTCGGCTATCTTCCGCACCATCGCGCGCTTCAACCAGTACACCAGGCCTGCGGCCGGACTCCAGCGCTCGGGTGACGCTGTCGAAGCCGAGGATTAGAATGCCGGAGCGCCGCGCCAGTCCCAGGTACTCCTGCATGCGGCTTGCCAACAGCGCTTCGACTCGCGCGGGTAAGTCTGCCGATGCGCGCACATCGGACTTCGCGGTCTTCGAGAACAGATTCTTCGATACCGCACGCTCCAAAACGGCGCGGTTCGCACTCACCCAGATGCCTCGGCCCGGCAGCTTCCCTGCGAGATCGGGAACGACCTCGTTCTCCGGTCCAACCACAAACCGGATGAGCCGCCACGCAGGCAGGTTTTCGCGAGTGACGATGCAGCGTCGTTCGCGCAGCGTCTGGTCCTCGCGGCCCGGCACGTCAGCCAACAGCATCAAGCGCTCGGTGCCTCCGTTGCTTCCGGTTCTTCGGCCGCGGCTTCTTCCTGCGGCGCCTCGATCCAGCCTGCCTTCACCCGCGCGTTCATGACGATCGCGTTGGCGTCCTCCGAGGTCAGGTTGAAGCCTTCCAGCGCCCCTTCGATTCGCACGCGCTCCTTGTCCTTGTTGGTCTCATAGTAGCCAAGCAGATCGTCTGTGGCACAGCCGGCGAGATCTTCCAGCGTTTTGATCTCGTGCTCGCCGAGTGCCGCCGCCAGCGCAGTTGTGATGCCGTCCACCTCAAGCACCTCGTCAGCCACTCCAAGCTCGCGCCGCTTGTCGTCCATCTCGCGGTTCTGAGCCTCGATGTATTCCTGCGCACGGGTCTGCAGCTCCTGCGCGGTCTCTTCATCGAAGCCTTCCACCGCCGATAGCTCGCCCAGCGGCACATAGGCCACGTCCTCGATGCTGGCGAAGCCTTCCGAGGCCAGCAGCTGCGCTACTGTCTCATCCACATCCAGCGACTCCATGAACAGCTGGGTGCGTTCGGCGAACTCCTTTTGCCGTCGTTCGGATTCTTCCGCTTCCGTCAGGATGTCGATCTGCCAGCCGGTGAGCTGGGAGGCGAGCCGCACGTTCTGGCCGCGGCGGCCTATGGCAAGCGAAAGCTGCTCGTCCGGCACCACCACTTCGACGCGGTGCGTATCTTCGTCCAGCACCACCTTGGTGACTTCCGCGGGCGCCAGCGCGTTGACGATAAAGGTAGCGGGATCCGGATTCCACGGAATGATATCGATGCGCTCACCTTGCAGTTCCTGCACTACCGCCTGCACGCGCACGCCCCGCATCCCGACGCAAGCACCAACGGGGTCGATGCTTGAGTCTTTGCTGATCACAGCGATTTTCGCTCGGGAACCGGGATCGCGCGCCACTGCGCGGATTTCGATGATGCCATCATAAATTTCCGGCACTTCCTGCGCGAACAGGCGCACCATGAATTGCGGATGGCTGCGCGACAGGAAAATCTGCGGGCCGCGGGTTTCACGCCGCACGTCGTAGATGTAGGCGCGGATGCGATCGCCGGTGCGAAAGTTCTCGCGGGGGATCATCTCATCGCGGCGCACGACGCCTTCGGCGCGCCCAAGGTCCACGACCACCGAACCGAACTCGACCCGCTTGACGATGCCGTGAACGATTTCTCCGATGCGGTCCTTGTACTCCTCGTACTGACGCTCGCGCTCCGCGTCGCGCACCTTCTGGACGATCACCTGTTTGGCAGCCTGCGCCGCGATGCGGCTGAAATCGACCGGCGGCAAGGTTTCGGCGATGATGTCGCCCACCTGCGCCGCTGGATTGCGGGCGCGGGCGTCTTCCAGGCTGATTTCGGTTTTGTCGTTGTCGACCAGTTCGACCACATGCAGGTAGCGTGAGACATGCGTCTCGCCGGTCTTTGGGTCGATGTCGACGCGGATCTCGTTTTCGCTGCCGTAGCGCGCCTTGGCCGCGCGCTGCATGGCCTCTTCCATCGCGCCCAGCACGACTCCCTTGTCGATCGATTTGTCGCGCGCGACCGCGTCCGCGATCTGCAGAAGTTCGAGCCGGTTTGCGGCAACGCCAGTGGGCATGTCTTTCTCCTAAGCCAAAAACTTGTCATGGCGCGGCTTGTCCGGGCCACCCAGAGCGCGCGCGTCTGCGCGCTCAATGATTCTTCCGAAGGCGAGCAACGAGCGAGATGTCATTGCTTACGCGCCTTCAAATCTTCCTGGATCAGCTTGTCCGTAAGCACGAGCTTGGCTTCCGCGATGCCGCGAAAGGGGAACTTCAGCCGCTGACCCTCGATATCGATGACAACATCGTTGCCGTCGAGCCCGAGCAGCAAACCCTTGAAGCGTTTGCGCCCGCTGGCGTCGGGTGCTGCCAGTTCCAGCTTCGCTTCATGACCCGACCAGCGCGAGAAATCCGTAAGCCGCGTCAGCGGCCGATCGATCCCCGGCGAGGACACCTCGAGCACATACTCGCCTTCGATAGGGTCTTCGCGGTCGAGAAACTCTGACAGCGCCCGGCTGAGCCGCGCACAATCTGCGACATCCATGTGGCCGTCCGGGCGCTCCGCCATGACCTGGAGTGTCTTTGTCTTGCCGCCCATCAGGCGCAGGCGCACGAGCCGGTATCCCGCCGCTTCCACGGCAGGGGCAACAATCGGCTCCAGTTGCGACATGGCGGTAAGGATCGCCGAAACTCCCAGGGCAAAACCTTTTCCCCGCGGCGGCTCTTTCGAACCGCCACACAACAGGCTTCTGTTGTATGGGAACCGGCCGGATATACGCGGAGCCCGCGTCCGAATCAAGAGTTAACCCAGTGGCAGGCAATCCGCCGCTAGGCTTTCGAGGTTACAGAAGGGCTTCCCCATGCTCGGCGACACCCTACCCCGACAGCGCACATTGCCCACCCTGGCGTGGACGGGCGCCGGCGCGCTGGCGCTGATCGCGGCCCAGCTACTTGGAGTCCTTTTGTGCATCCTGGCGCTTCGCCTCACCAACGGAGCGCAACTTCACCTGCACGCCGGAATCCGGCAAATGGCGCCAACTCTACTGGGCTCTGTGGTACTGTCGGCGGCCTGGACCATTCTCTTCGTCTGGGGCCTGACCCGAATCCGCACCCCTGACGTGGGCGAGTATCTGGCGCTCCGCTGGCCGAGCGCCCGTCAGTTCGGCATCAGCATCGTCGCGTTCATCGCATTCATGATCGCGCAGGCGCTGCTGGCGCGCTACCTCGAAGCCAGCGGCGACGCCAAGTTCATGCTGGACCTTGTGTCGTCCGCGCGCGCTGCGAACGCGATGCCGCTGGTTGTGGCAGCTGTGCTTTTCGCGGCACCCATCGGCGAGGAGCTTGCCTTTCGCGGCTTCCTTTACCGCACGCTGGAGCTGAAGTTTGGCGGCGTCGCCGCGATTGTGGTGACGGCGCTGGGCTGGGCCGCGCTGCACATCCAGTACAGCGTGACGGCCATTCTGGTCATTTTCGCCGGCGGCGTTTTGTTCGGCATAATCCGCCGCTATTCCGGGTCGCTCTATCTCACTATGGTGATGCATGCGCTGTGGAACGGCGCCGCTTTGGCCGGTGTGATGTTGCTCACCTCCAAAGCATAGGCCGGACAAGCTTTTCACCGCCGCATGAAAGCGGAGGAACACCGGTTTGCCGTGCAACTCCTCCCTTCGAAGCGATCAGGATTCCGGACCGAAGAAGATGGTGGAGATCTTGCCGTCGGCCGTCAGTGGCCCGATCTGCCATTTCGAGCGGCCATTCTGGCAGGTGACCTCGTAGATGTCCGTCCCGTCCTTGTCCACGCCGACGAACGTCACCGACTTCACCGGACCCCATTTCGCGACCATGGCGTGCAGCGTGGGCAGCATCTGACGCGTGCCGGCTGCCAAGGTCGGCGCCATTCGTTCGTAATCTGGCGCGCCGCGCATCAAACCGTCGATCTGGTGGCGCAGCGCCGCTTCGGTGCCGGGGCTTGCCGTGTTGCTGGCGATGCGCTGGGCCAGCGCCGCCTCGGCCCGCTTGCCCTCATCTTCAGCGATGCGCCGTGCGTGCTGCTCCTCGCCGCTTTGATGCAGGACCAGTTCGGTGACCCGGCCGGTAGCGTCGGTGGTGAAGCTGAACTGCGCCGGCAGGCTCAAACCCTTCAGAAAGAACTCGCTCTCGCTGTCTGGATACATCTCGACCGGTTGCTGGCCGATCACGCCTTCGAAATAGCGGTTGCCGTTGCGGCGGATCACAAAGATGTCCGTGGTGGTGAGCCGGTAATAGCCGACATATTTGTCGAAATGCGCCGGATCGAAGGCGACCTCCGTGCGCGGGCGACGCTGCTCGGCGAGCCTTTCGCGCACGAGCCGCGGCGACGACACGCCGCCGCTGTCCGCGGCCTGGCCGGCGCCCACCGCAAGCGGCGCTACGACCACGGTGGCGGCGAGCACGGCCAAGAAGCTCTTCTTCATCGTCGTCAGATGGGGGGCAGCTCTGTTTTCCATGATCGTCTCCATGCGTTTGGCCAAGTCGAATCCCGATACGCCCGCGGCGCAGGCAAGGGGGGAGGGCACGGTGAAGCGGCAGACTTTGAGGATGCTTTCGGCATAGGTCCTAGGATCGTTGCCTTCACGGAGCACTGCCTCGTCGCAGGCGCGTTCGCGCTCGTCGATCAGACGCGCGCCCAGCCACCACAGCAGCGGGTGGAACCAGAACAGGCTCGCGGTCAGCATATGAATCGCGGCGGTGAGATTGTCTTTGCGGCGGAAATGGCAGCGCTCATGCGCCTCGATCGCCGCAAACTCGCTCGGCGACAGACGCTGGAGAATGCCTTCGGGCAACAGGAGCACGGGCCGCCAGATGCCGACCAGGCCCGGCTCCAGACGCGTCGGCGACACCTTCACCGAAAAAGGCGGCGAGGCGCGCATATCGCGGGCGGCGCAAACGATGCCGGCAAGCCGCAGCCAGCGGACCAGCCATACACCGCACAGCACCGAAAAGCCGCACGCCCACAGGGCGAGGAGAAGCGTGGTGGCGTGCAATGTCGACGCGGAAGGAACGATCCGGCCCGAAGTCGCCGCTGTGAAAGGTTGGGCTACGACGGCGATGCGGTGGAAGACCGACGGCGCCGAATAGGCCGGCGCGACCGGGCGGAGCAGAAGGCCGCCCAATGCCATCACGGCGGAGAACGGCAGGAGGAATTTCGCCGAGGCCGCGAACCACAATCCGTAGCGCACGGCCGCGCGATCACGACCAAAGACCAGCGTCAGAAGCCCGAGGCCGAAGGCGAACAGGGTCGATTGCCAGAGATGATCGAACAGCGCGCTCATGCCGACGGCCCCTTTTTGCGCTCCAGTTCGCGCAGGAGCTTCTCGGCCTTCTGCACGTCGTCCCAGGTGAGCTTGCCGGTCTCGACCAGCTGCGCCATGACGGGCTGCAGGTTTCCCCCGAAGAGGCCGAGGAATTCGTCGATCAGACGCCTCTCGGCCGCATGGCGCGACACGATGGCCTCGAAGATATGGGCGTTGCCGGTCTTGCGGGCCCGCCGCAGCACCTTCTTGGCTTCCATGCGGTAGATCATGGTCTGGACCGTCGTGTAGGCGGGCCGCCTCTTCTGCGGCAGATGCTCCAGCACCTCGCGCACCGACGAGGCGCCGTGCCTCCACAAGACGTCCATGATCTCGAGCTCGAGCCTGCTTAACCTGGGATATGGCATGGCGGACATTCCTACTACTTATGTAGTAGAATCTACAACTGATTGAGGGATGCAAGCACGACGTGATCGGCAAGAACGGGGGGTCGGCGTGTCGTGGTGGAAGCCGGATTCAGGCACGCAGGAAGCGCAGGAACGCCGGTTTGCCGTGCAGTTGCTTGGCTTCGTAGCGGGTGGCCGGCCAGTCTTCCGGACGAGTCTGCCAATCTGAAGCGCAGCTGGCCGTCCAGTCAAAGGAGGGATGGGCCATGAGCCGTTCCAGCGTCCATTCCACATAACCGGCATCGTCGCTGGCGAAGCGCAGTTCGGCGCCCGGTTTCATCGCGCGCGCAAGCTGGTCCAGCATTTCCATTTGAATGAAGCGGCGCTTGTGGTGGCGCGTCTTTGGCCAGGGATCGGGAAACAGGACGAACACGCGGCCGAGGCTGCCATCCGGAAATGCTTCGACAATCTCCCGGGCATCGCCCGTGTAGATGCGGATGTTGGGTGCGGGTGCGCTTTCCAGCTGCGACAGCAGCCTCACCACGCCGTTCACGTAGGGGTCGGCGCCGATCAGGCCGACGTTCGAATAATGCTGCGCTTGCCAGATCAGGTGCTCGCCGCCGCCGAAGCCAACTTCCAGCCAGACATCTTCGATGGTTTCGAATAAATACCCGCGCGGGTCCGCGTCGGGCTGCAGGTGCAGTTCGAATTGCGGCAGCAGATGATCAAGCAGGTACTGCTGGTGTGCGGAGAGTTTCGGCCCCTTGCGGCGGCCGTAGAGCATGCGCCGCGTGCGTTCGCCGTGCCCGCCACTCACATTAGAACGAGCGCTTGAGCGCGTCGACGAGGTCGGTTTTTTCCCACGAAAAACCACCATCCGATTCCGGCGCGCGGCCGAAATGGCCGTAGGCCGCGGTGCGTGCGTAGATCGGTTGGTCCAGCTTCAGATGCTCACGGATGCCGCGCGGCTTCAGGCTCATCATCTCCGGCAGAATCTGCTCGAGCTTGGCCTCGTCCACCCGCCCGGCACCATGGAGATTCACGTATACCGACAAGGGATCGGAGACGCCGATGGCGTATGAAATCTGAATGGTGCAGCGGTCCGCCAAGCCAGCGGCGACCACGTTCTTCGCCAGGTACCGCGCCGCATAGGCCGCAGAGCGGTCCACTTTCGTCGGGTCCTTGCCGGAGAACGCGCCGCCGCCGTGCGGGGCCGCACCGCCGTAGGTATCGACGATGATCTTGCGGCCCGTGAGACCGCAATCGCCATCCGGGCCGCCGACCACGAACGCGCCAGTCGGGTTCACGTGCCAGCTGGTGTTGCCGTTGATCCAGTCTTTCGGCAAGGCCTGGTGCACATAAGGTTCGATCACCTGCCGCACATCTTCGGACGTCATGTTCTCGTCGAGATGCTGGGTGGAGACAACGATCTGCGTCGCTTCCACCGGGCGGCCATTTTCGTACCGCACCGTCACCTGCGATTTCGCATCGGGCCCAAGCATAGGCGCGCGACCGGCATGCCGCGCCTCGGCCATCAGCTTGAGAATGCGGTGACTGTAGTAGATCGGCGCCGGCATCAGCTCCGGAGTTTCGCGGCAGGCGTAGCCGAACATGATGCCCTGGTCGCCCGCACCCTCATCCTTGTTGCCACTGGCATCCACGCCCTGTGCGATATGCGGCGACTGTGCGTGCAGCAACACCTCCACACCGGCCGTTTTCCAGTGGAAACCTTCCTGCTCGTAG
>Ga0157372_10005851_pt1 | contig 13096 bp, 8 predicted proteins | sample C55metaG_FD_115307 | JGI IMG/M metagenome (GOLD analysis project Ga0157372, IMG submission 115307) | Corn rhizosphere microbial communities from Kellogg Biological Station, Michigan, USA - C5-5 metaG | ecosystem: Host-associated > Plants > Roots > Rhizosphere > Soil | place: USA: Michigan... | reverse complement strand
TCAAGAGCAATGTCGAAGTGGTCGGCGACCTGCTCGATGATTATCGCGCGCTCGTGCAGCAGTACGACGTCGCCGTGCAGTACTGCCTGCAGCCGGTGGACCTCATCTTCAGTGCCGACAAGGTCAGTCTGGAGAAGCTCGTCAAACACGTCGAGGAAGCGCGGCGCAAGCTGTTCGAAGCGCGCGCGGCAGTGGAAAAAAGTCCACTGCTGACCGATGCCAAGGAACTGCTCGGCGACGCCAGTGAGGGCCTGAGCCAGTTATCGACGCTGGTGCTGAACCTCAAGGGCTTCTCGCGCGTCGACCGCGACGGCATGGACACGATGGATCTCAACGAAGGCGTGGAAAGCGCGCTGATGATCGCGCAGCACCAGATGCGCGATCGCGTCAAGGTCGTCAAGCATCTGCAGCCGCTGCCCAAGGTCAAATGCATGGCCTCGCAGATCAATCAGGTATTCCTCAACCTGATTACCAATGCGGCCCAGGCGATCGATGGCGACGGCACGCTGACGATCGACAGCCGCGCCGATGCGAACAACGTCGAGATCAGTTTCAGCGACACCGGTTGCGGTATTCCCGACGACGTATTGCCGAAGATTTTCGATCCGTTCTTCACGACCAAGCCGGTCGGCGAGGGCACCGGGCTTGGCCTTTCGATCGTGCACAAGATCGTGAAAAGCCACGGCGGTTCGATCAAAGTGAGAACAACGCCAAAGAAAGGCACGACGTTTACGGTTATCTTGCCGGTAATCGGGCAGACTGCGTCCGCCGCCATTCCGGCGGCAGCAGCCGCTTGAGCCTTGGGATCAATGTGAGCCAGAACCTGCGCATATTGATGATCGACGATGAGTCGCGCATTCTGCGCGCGCTCAAGGCGCTGCTGCGCGAGCACACCACGTTTCAGACCACCAATCCGCTCGAAGCGGTGAAGCTGGCCAAGCAGCACGACGTCGATGTCGTCATCTGCGACCAGCGCATGCCGGAGAAGACCGGCATCGAAGTGCTGCGTGACATCAAGGACGCGCATCCGCGCGCGATGCGCGTGCTGCTGACCGGCTATTCGGATCTCAAGGCCGTGCTCGGCTCGGTCAACGAATCGGAAGTCTATCGATTCCTGAGCAAGCCCTGGAACAACACCGAACTGCGCGCGTTGATCGAAGACGCCGGGAAGATTTCACGCGAAGCCCCCGTGATCGAGCGCGATGCGCTGCCCACGGTCGAGCACGATCGCGCCCGCTCCCAGGTCGGCGTCCTCGTTATCGAAGACGATGTCACGGTGCAGCAACGTCTGCGCGAAATCCTGCAGCCGTACTACAAGGTGAACTTCGCCAATTCCGCCGAGCGCGCGCTGCTGCTGATGGAGCAACACGAAACCGGCGTGGTCATTTCGGAAACCGAAGCCGGACGCAGCGACCTTACCGCTTTGCTCAAGGCGCTGAAGATCCACCATCCGCATATCGCCACGGTCGTCATCACCGAGCGCGCGAACGCTGCGACCGCGATCGAGCTGATCAACGAAGGCCAGGTCTACCGCATGCTGATCAAGCCCGTGCGCATGGGCACCTGCCGACTGAGCGTGGATTCGGCGATCGGCCGTTATTGGCAGCTCAAGCAGAATCCGAGTGCCGCACGCCGCTTCATGGCCGCGCCGGCGACCGCGGAAGGACAGAACTCGCCGCTGCGTCTGCCGGCGCAGATCCTGAATCGCATTCGCGCATTGCCGGGGCGATTGATGAGTGTCGCCGCGCGCACGCACTGACGCGCTGGCCGTCCCGCGAACGCCTGGAAGGCTGAAAACGATTACGACTGGCACAGGCGCGCGCCGCGTATGCCTGCATACTGATTCGACGCGGTACTATGTCCCGCCCTGCGGCGAGGACGCCGCAAACCAGCTTGGAGAACTGCCGATGATCCGCACCCGCGCTCTTGGCGTGTCGCTTTTCCTTGTACTCGTTGTCGCCGGCGCTGCCGTCACCGCGCAGGCGCCCGCCGCTGCAGTCGCCACTGCTGCCGTCGATCCGGCGCTGTACAAAGCCATGCGCTGGCGCGGCATCGGCCCTTATCGCGGCGGTCGCGCGCTCGCGGTCACCGGCGTCAGCGGCGAGCCCGGCGTGTTCTATTTCGGCGCCGCGGCCGGCGGCGTCTGGAAAACGATCGACAGCGGCGCCACCTGGCGGCCGATCTTCGACGAGCAGCCGATTTCCTCGATCGGCGCGATCGCCGTGGCGCCGTCGAATCACGACGTGATCTATGTCGGCAGCGGCGAAGGCGCCCTGCGCGGCAATATCACCTGGGGCGACGGCGTTTACAAATCCAATGACGGCGGCAAGACCTGGAACAATGTCGGTTTGCGCGACTCGCGCCAGATCGGCGCGTTGATCGTCGATCCAAAAAATCCCGACATCGTGCTCGTCGCCGCGATCGGTCATGCGTTCGGGCCGAATGCCGAACGCGGCGTGTTCCGCAGTGCCGATGGCGGCAAGACCTGGACCAAGGTGCTGTACAGGGACGACAACACCGGCGCGATCGACGTCACGTTCGATCCGCACGATTCGAATATCGTGTATGCCGCACTGTGGCAGGTGCGCCGGCAGCCATGGAATTTCTCGAGCGGCGGCACGGGCAGCGGACTATATCGTTCGAACGACGGCGGCCTGACCTGGACGCAGCTCAAGGGCAACGGCCTGCTGGCCGGCATGCTCGGCCGCATCGACGTCTCGGTATCCGGTGCCGATGCCAAGCGCGTGTACGCGATGATCGAGGCCGAACAGGGCGGGCTCTACCGCTCCGATGATGCCGGAGTGCACTGGACGCGCATCAGCGACGACGGTCGCATCCGTCAGCGCGCCTGGTATTTCTCGAAAATCTACGCCGACCCGAAAAATGTCGATGCGGTTTACGTGCTGAACACCGGCATGCTGCACTCCAAGGACGGCGGCAAGACCTGGGCGCTCGTGCCGGCGACGCACGGCGATCATCATGCGCTGTGGATCGATCCGGCCGATCCGAAACGCCTGATCAATGCGAACGACGGCGGTGCCAGCGTGTCGCTCGACGGCGGCGAAACCTGGTCGACGCAGGACAACCAGCCGACCGCGCAGTTCTATCACGTCGCGGTCGACAATCGTTTCCCGTACTGGGTTTACGGTGCGCAACAGGACAACACGAATCTGGCGGTCGCGAGCGCTGATGATGAAGGCGTGATCGGCCCGCGCGACTGGTATCCCGCCGGCGGCGGCGAATGCGGCTTCGTGCTGCCCGACCCGCGCGATGGCGAGATCATCTACAGCAATTCGGAAAACTCGATCAGTCGCTACAACAAGCACACCGAACAGGTGCAGGACATCAGCGCGTGGCCGGTCGACAACTCCGGTCATCCGGCCAGCGAACTCGCGCACCGCTTCAACTGGACCGCGCCGCTGGCGCTGTCGCCACACGATCCGGACACGCTCTACGCCGCTTCCGAGGTCGTGTGGAAATCCACCGATCACGGCAATAGCTGGCAGATCATCTCGCCCGACCTCACGCGCAACGACAAGACCAAGCAAACCGCTTCGGGCGGCCCGCTGACCAAAGACATCACGAGCGTCGAGTATTACGACACGATCTTTGCGCTCGCTGAATCACCGAAAGTCAAAGGCCAGATCTGGGCCGGTAGCGACGATGGCCTCGTGCACGTATCCGCCGATGCCGGCGCGCACTGGGACGATGTGACGCCGAAGGAGCTGCCGCAGTGGAGCACGGTCAGCATGATCGAGCCGTCGCCGCACAATGGCGATGTGGCGTATCTCGCGATCGACCGCCACAAGCTCGATGACATCAAGCCGTACGCGTGGAAAACCGCCGATCGCGGCAAAACCTGGACCCGCATCAGCGCGGGCCTGCCCGATGGCGCGGTCGTGCACGCCGTGCGCGAAGACCCGCAGCGTGCGGGCCTGTTGTACGCCGGCACCGAGCGCGGCCTGTTCGTCTCGTTCGACGACGGCGCGCATTGGCAGAGCCTGCAATTGAATCTGCCGCCGAGCCCGATCCACGATCTTGTCGTCAAGAACGACGATCTGGTCGTCGCCACGCACGGGCGTTCGTTCTGGATTCTCGACGACGTCACGCCGTTGCGCCAGATCGACGCGAAGACCGCGCAGCAGGACGTGGTGCTGTTCAAGCCGCAGACCGCACTGCGGTTGAGCTATCCCGACGAAGTGAATACGCGGCGCCCGGTCGGAACGAATCCACCGGCCGGTGCACTGATCGATTACACGTTCAAGAGTGAGCCGAAAGGCGAGGTCACGCTCGACATCGTCGACGCGCAAGGCAAGCTCATGCGCCATCTGTCGAGCACGCAGACGACCAAGGAAATCCAGCCGCCGGAATGGCCGGACCAGATCGTGCCGAACGACAAGATTCCGGCCGGCGCCGGCATGAATCGGCTCGTCTGGGATCTGCGCATGAACGATCCGGAACAGATCCCCGGCGCGTTCTACGCCGGTTTGCCGCCGCGCGGCCCGCGCGTCGCACCCGGCCAATACACCGTGAAGCTGACCGTGGCCGGCAAGACCTACGAGCAGCCGCTGACGATGCAAATCGATCCACGCTCGGCCGGCAATGCCGAGGCGATCCGCGCGAAAATCGATCTGCAACTCGCGGTCGTGCACGACATCGACCGCCTGCACCACGCCGTCAACGAGATCCGCAAGATGCGCGCGGAGCTGCAAAAATCCAACGCGCCCGATGCGAAGCAGCGTTTGGCAGCGCTCGATCCGATCGAGCAGACGCTGATGCAGGTCAACATGAAAGGTTCGGAAGCGAATCTTGCCTTCCCTGGCATGCTCAACGAACAGCTGGCGACGTTCGCCGCGACGCAGGACGATGCCGATACGGCGCCGACGCAGCAGCATCGCGCGATGTTCGAGCAGCTGCATACGCAACTGGAAGCGCAACTGAAAAAGTGGGATGCGCTGCGCGGCGAAAAAACACTATCGGCCGCAAAATAGGCACCAGCACCGGCGCCTGCCGCATGTTCGCGGCAGGCGCGGGGTGCCGCTAGTGAACGGGCCCGCCGGCGTCCGCGGGCACCAGTTCCTTCGACAACCAGGCGTCGCGATCCTGCGCAATCTCGGGTTTGTTCATGGCGTGGTCGGCGTCGTAGAACTTGCGTTCCTTCGGCGCGTTCGCCGCGTTGAGCAGCACGCCGGTCGATGCGCGCGAGACGTAGGCGTCGTTTTTTGCGAACTGGAACAGCACGCTCGCGTTGTCGATGCGATGCACGAACTCGGACAATTCCAGGGGTGCATTCTTGTGGATGTAGTCGATCTTCGATTTCGGCTGCGTGGCGAAGAAAGCCCACTCGAGCAGTGAAGGCGCCACCGCCATGAACACGTAGGTTTTCGCGCGGCGGTCGACGCCGGCCGCCAGCATGCCGTACATGCCGCCGAAATCGTGGCCGACGTAGCCGATGCGTTTGCTGTCGACTCCGGGCCGCGCTACGAGCAAGTCCATCGCGCGCCGCAAAGCGATCACCTGCCGGATCGAGGCAGCAAAATCCTGATCCGGATCGCGCTTGGCGTACCAGTCCGGATCGGACCACATCGCGTCGACGAGCAACGACTCGATGCCCTGCGCCGCGAGCGCGACCGCTTCGTCACGATATTGCGTGCGGTTGCTCGTCTTCGGCTCGCCGAGCCAATGCACCCACACCACGCCCGCGTGTACGCCGCTGCCCGGCGGCACTACAAGATACGCGTTGACGCGTTGTTTCGTCTCCGGCACGGCGACGAAACTCAGGTCGTGGATGGCGACGCCATCGCGCTGCTCGACGCCGCGCTCCTGGATGCCGAGATCCGCATGCGTATCGTACGCAAAAAGCGCGACGCGCTCGGCGAAAGCGGCGGCGGCGGCGCTACCGCCGCGCGCGGTCGCCGCGGCGAACGCCAAGGCGCCTACCAGCATCGCAAGGTGGAATTTCATCGGCTCATTCCCCGCTCAGTCGCCACGACAGACGCAAATCCAAGCCGCGCCGTCGCGATCGGTTGCTGCCGCAAAGCGCGTCGCGTCGATCACGGATCGGCAGGTGTGGAATCAGCGTGCGCCGCGGGCCCGAGGTAATATCCCAACATTGCCGACTCCTGCACCCGCATGCGCGCGACGACGGTCGCTCGCGCCGCCGTACCGAGCCGAGCGCGCAAGTCCGGATCGGCTTGCAGGCGCTCGATGCAGGCCAGGGCCTCGGCTTCGTCCGCAACGAGAAAACCGTTCTCGCCATCGTCGATGATTTCCGCATAACCACAGTCGCCGGAAAATACGATGACCGGCAGTTGCATCGCCATCGCTTCGAGAATCACGGTGCCGCCGGTTTCGAAGAAATGCGGGTGCTTGCGGTATACGAACACGTCGAGGTTGGCGAGAAAGTCGCGCGCATCGAGCGCGCCGATGTCGAGCAATTCCGGACGCCTGGCATCGTGCACGAACGCGTCGGCAATGACGCTGCCGCCGAGGATGCGCACGGCATGGCCGCGCGCAATCAAGCTGCGGAAGAACGCCGGGTCGTTCGGGTGAAATTTCCATGGGTAGGCGCGGCCATGCCGGCCGATGCGCAACGGCGCATCCGCACGGGCGGGCCGCCGTACGCCGGCGAAATGCGCGGTATCGATCGGGGAATATTCCACCTGTCCGGGCAACGCGCTGACTTCGCGAAATAACGCCGAGGGAAAGGTCAGATCAACGCGCGGCCGTGATGGATTTGCCTCGATCTGGCGCAAGCGCTGCAGCACGGTCACGTGTTGCTCGCTCAGATTATGGCAAATGACGATGCGATCGAACGGCTGCGTTTGCAGCCAGTCACCACAATCGAAGTAGGTTCCGACCACGATCAATGTGCCGCCGGAAGGCACCGCATCGGGCGCAATCCGGCGGACCGGAACATCCTCGCGATGTGCCGACAGCGGCGGGTGCGTCGACCACAGGCTGACGCGCGCATGCGCCGACAGGCAACGATACAGATTGAGCGCGCGCCGTTCGGTGCCGCCGATCGTGTCGAGCTTGCAGACGATATGCACGTGTTCGGATCGCCCGCCGTGCCTGGCGCGCGCCTGCAAACGGTCGAGCAGGACCGCTATCTCGGCTGCGGCGGTCGCCCACGTGGAGCGCCGAGCCATCAGCCGGCGGCATTCCGCGTAGGTCGCATGGATTCGCGGCTCGTCGCCGTCGAGTGCGAGTGCGCGCTCCAGCCACTGCGCGGCTGCCGACAGCTGATTCAGATCCAGATGGATCGCGCCGACTTCGAGCGCGACGTTCGCGTCATGCACGTCGCCAATGCGCAGCGCGGAAAGGGCGTATTCAGCCTGCGACGCTTCGCCGGCATTCATCAAGCGTACGGCGACATGCACGATCGCGGCCGGCGGCTTGGCAACCAATGCGCCACAACAGTGTTTGTAGCGTCTGCCGCTGCCGCAGGAGCACGCCGTGGTCCGGCGCGGCGACGCCACAGCGAACATCGGCGCAGGCGACACGGCAACCGTGCCGCTCGCCGCAGGGGCGGTCGCGGCGCCCCAAGCCATCGTCACCGGCGCATCCGCAGAGAGCGGATCGCGCTTGTCGAATTGCATCATTTTCCCCTGTTCGCCGTGACGTTGCGCTACGCCGCGGCTCTGGATTCTTCCGGATCGCGCCATCGCACAAGCAACGCTTCGCGCTTGGGCTGCAGTTGGGCCATATGTTGGTCCTTGACATGGCCGTAACCGCGAATCTGTTCCGGCAACGAGGCGATCTCCACCGCAAGTGCGATATTGCCGCGATCGAGCTTCGCCAGCAATTCCTCGACCGTCGCGAAGTACTCCTCGATCAGCGCCCGCTCGTGCTTGCGTTCGGCGGTGTAGCCGAACACATCAAACGCGCTGCCGCGCAGCCCGCGCAGTTTCGCCAACAGCCTGAACGCGCCCAACACCCAGGATCCGTATTCGGCTTTCAACAGTTTGCCTTCGCTGTCGCGGCGCGCGAGCAGTGGCGGTGCCAGATGGAAATGGATCTTGAAGTCGCCTTCGAACTGGTCGCGCACGCGCTTTTCAAAATCGCCGCTCGTGTACAGGCGCGCGACTTCGTATTCGTCCTTATAGGCCATCAGCTTGAACGCGTAGCGCGCGACCGCTTCGGTCAGCGCGGTCGAGCCCGGCACTTTCGTTTGTTCGGCGATTCGTACGCGTTCGACAAGCGCCTTGTACTTCGCGGCGTAGCCGGCATTCTGGTAATCGGTCAGGAACGCGACGCGACGTACGATGCGTTCGTCGAGCGTGGCGCTCAGCCGCGAATCATCCAATGGCATGATCGCGCTTGCAGCGCCCGTTTCTACACCGCCGACTGCGTCGCGCACTTTCGCGATATCGTGCGCCGCAAGCCGGCCCCAATTGAACGCGGCCTTGTTCATTTCCACCGCGGCAGCGTTGAGTTCGACCGCGCGCATCAGCGCGTCGAGCGATAGCGGCACCCAGCCTTTTTGCCAGGCGTAGCCGAGCATGAACAGGTTGCTCGCGATCGAATCGCCGAGCAGCTTGGTCGCCAGGTCCGTGGCGTCGACGACATCGGGCGCTTCGCCGTCGAGTGCGGTCTTCACGGCGGCGACGATCTGCTGGGCCGGAAACTGCAGGTCCGGTCGCGTCGTGAACGTGCCCGGCATCGCTTCGTAGCTGTTGAGCACGACGTGCGAACGGCCGGCGCGGATTTTCGACAGCGACCAGTAGTCGTTGACGACGACCATGTCGCAGCCGAGCACGAGATCGGCCTCGCCGGCGGCGATGCGCACGGCGTGGATTTCCTTCGGCGACTGCGCGATGCGCAGGTGGCACGTGACCGCGCCGCCTTTCTGCGCGAGCCCGGTCTGGTCGAGCACGGTACTGCCTTTGCCTTCCAGATGCGCGGCCATGCCGATCAACGCGCCGATCGTGACCACGCCGGTGCCGCCGATGCCGGTGACGAGAATGTTCCACGGCTGGGCGAGATCGCTGGCAAATTGCGGTTGCGGCAATGTGGAAAAATCCACTTTCGCCGACGGCTTGCGCTTTTTCAGGCCGCCACCGTGAATCGTCACGAAGCTCGGGCAGAAGCCTTTGACGCAGGAGAAATCCTTGTTGCAGTTGCTCTGGTCGATCTCGCGCTTGCGCCCGTACTCGGTTTCTTTCGGCAGCACCGCGACGCAGAACGATTCCTTGCCGCAATCGCCGCAGCCTTCGCAGACGAGCGAATTGATGAACACGCGCTTCTTCGGATCTTCGAGCTTGCCGCGCTTGCGGCGGCGGCGCTTCTCGGTCGCGCAGGTCTGATCGTAAATCAGCACGCTGGCGCCTTTGACCTCGCGCAGCCGCTTCTGCACGGCATCGAGCTCGTCGCGATGAATGAATTCGACGCCATCCGGGAAGACGTCGGGGCGCGACCATTTTTCGATGTCGTCGCTCATGACGATGATCGTGTCGACGCCTTCGCTGCGTACCTGATGCGCGATGTCGGGCACCGTCAGCGTGCCGTCGACCGGCTGGCCGCCGGTCATCGCCACCGCATCGTTGTAGAGGATCTTGTAGGTGATGTTGACCTTGGCCGCGATCGCCTGGCGGATCGCCAGCGAGCCGGAATGGAAATACGTGCCGTCGCCCAGATTCTGGAACACGTGCGGCGTCTCGGTGAACGGCGCCTGGCCGCACCAGGTCGCGCCTTCGCCGCCCATTTGCGTGAACGTCTCGGTGCGCCGATCCATCCACGTCACCATGTAGTGGCAGCCGATGCCGCCGAGCGCGCGCGAACCTTCCGGTACCGCGGTCGAGGTATTGTGCGGGCAGCCCGGGCAGTAATGCGCGGCACGCGGGAATTGCGCGCGCGGCATCGCGAGTTCAGCTTCCTTCGCCGCGATCCATTTCAGGCGTTCCTGGATCGTATCGCTGGTGAAGAACCGCGCCAGGCGCTTGGCGATCACGCGCGCGATACGCGCCGGCGTCAGTTCGTTCGTCGACGGCAGAATCCACTCGTCGCTCTCGTCGTACTTGCCGACAATGCTCGGGCGCGTCGCGTGGTCCCAGTTGTACATATATTCCTTCATCTGCGATTCGAGGAACGAGCGCTTCTCCTCGACGACGATGATGTCTTCCAATCCTTGGGCGAATTCGCGGATGCCGACCGGTTCGAGCGGCCAGGTCATGCCGACCTTGTAGACGCGAATACCGATGTCGGCTGCCGTGCGCGTATCGATGCCCAGGTATTCAAGCGCCTGCAGGACATCGAGATAGCTCTTGCCGGTCGTGACGATGCCCAGCCGCGCCTTCGGCGAATCGATGACGACGCGGTCGATGCGGTTCGCGCGCGCGAACGCGACCGCGGCTTTCACGGCGTATTGATGCAGACGCATTTCCTGATCGAGCGGCGGATCGGGCCAGCGGATATTCAACCCACCCGGCGGCATCTCGAAGTCTTCCGGCAGCACGATATCGAGCTGATGCGGATTGACGTTGACGCTGGCCGAGGACTCCACCGTTTCCGCGATCGTCTTGAAGCCAACCCAGCGCCCGCTGAAGCGGCTCATCGCCCAGCCGAGCATCCCCATGTCGAGAATGTCCTGCACGCCGGCGGGATTGAGGATCGGCATCATCGCCGAGACGAATTCGAGTTCCGAGCCGTGCGGCAGCGTCGACGACCGACAGGCATGATCATCGGCCGCGAGTGCCAGCACGCCGCCGTTTTTCGACGTGCCGGCCGCGTTGCCGTGTTTGAACACATCGCCGCAGCGATCGACGCCCGGACCCTTGCCGTACCACATCGCGAACACGCCGTCGTATTTTGCGCCGGGAAACAGGTTCGCCTGCTGCGTACCCCAGACCATCGTCGCGCCGAGATCTTCGTTCAGGCCCGGCTGGAATTCGATGTTCGCGCCCTTGAGATGCTTTTTTGCTTTCCACAGTTCCAGGTCAAAGCCGCCGAGCGGCGAGCCGCGGTAGCCGGAAATGAAGCCCGCCGTGTTGATTCCGGCCGCGCGATCGCGCATCTGCTGCATCAGCGGCAAGCGCACGAGCGCCTGCACGCCGGACAGGTAAATGCGTCCTTGCGTGCGCGTGTATTTGTGCTCGAGCGTGTAGTCGAGGTCGAGGGCGACAGCGGGGACGGACATGGGAGGACCCGGAAAGAACCAACGAGGTCGCGCATTTTAGCAGGCGCGCCGGAGCAGCGTATGATGCACGGACATGCGTATCCTGCCGTTCCTGCTCGCCTTGGTCGGCACCGCGTGTTCGACGACCGCGCCGCCGGACGCCACTGCGCTTGTCGGCCGCTATATGCGTGCGCGTATCAACGCGCGTGACGACCCGGACTGGCGTGGCATCGTGGGCGATTGGCAGGCCGAGTACCGCGGCGACGGCCATCTCATCGTTCGCGGGGCGCACGGACTGGATGTGGATTCACTCTGGAGTCTGGCCGGCGACGTGCTGACGCTGACCGACATGGCCGGCAGCGGTGCGTGCCGGCTCGACGGGGTCAACGCCGCGTCCGGCCGCTATCGGATCCGTTTTATCGGGGATGAATTGCACTTCGTGGTCTTGCGCGACGAATGCGCAGGCCGACGCAGCGTGTTGCTCACTCATCCGTTGCGGCGGATCCGCTGATGCGCGCCGTTGCCGTTGCCGCCGCCCTGATCCTGAACGGCTGCGCGGTGCCACCCGCGCCGACGACGACCCTGGTCGGACGTTACACCGACAGTTTGGTTGCACGCGATACGCCAAATTGGCGCGGCGTGGTCGGCACCTGGGTCGCCGAATACCGCGCCGACGGACAATTCTTCGTGCAACAAGTCGGCGGCATGTGGATACGCGGGCGCTATCGGCTGGACGGGGATGCCTTGATGATCCGCGATCTGGAAGGCACCGGCTCGTGCACGCATTTTGGCACCGACTATGCGTCGGCTTCGTATCGTGTTCATCTGACGCGTAGCGAACTGCGATTCGACGCGTTGCGCGACGAATGCTCGCCGCGACGTTTCGGCATGACGGTTCACGCCTGGCGGCGGATCCCGTGAGACGCGCCACCGCCGGATTCGCATTGTTCGAAAGCGGTCTGGACCTGGCCTCGGCGCTTTACCGCGTGCGGTTCACCAGCGAAGGCCTGCTGCTGCAGGTACTGCGCGATGAATGCCGCGGGCGCCGCGAAGCAATGCCGCTGCGGCCATTCCGGCGCGTGGACTGAAGCACTCACAGATCGCGATCGAGGTTCAGCGGTTTCTGATCGCGCGTCACATCGTAGTTGACGAACGTCGCGTGCCAGTACGCGGCAAACGCATCGCGCAGTCGCGCCGCGCCGTCAGTGTCGCCGATCGCCTGTCGGCCGGTGTTACGCAGTCTGTCCTGCAACGCGGCCGCGGCGCGAGCCTGAGCTGATTCCGCGCCGAAAAAACGCATGCGCAGATCCAGCCAGCGCGCGGAGTAATCTTTCGCTGCGTCGCTGTCGCCGAGTTGGGCGAGCGTCCATATCGCGGCGGCGAGGTCCTGATGCGGCGGAGCGAGTTCGGCATGCGGATCGGCGGTCATCGCCTGCAGCGCTTCGACAAACCGATCCGTGGCGGCAGCGGTATCGTTGCGAGCGGAGGCAATCGCGCCCGCGAGCAACGCGGTAGTGCCGTAACGCGCGCCGCGCTCGCCGCTCGGCGCCGGGGCTAGCGCCAGCGCTGCCGCGACTTGTCTCTGCGCTTCCTCCAGCTCGCCCGCCGCGAACGCCGTTTGCGCGCGCAGAAAGGCAATCGCATGCCGCTGCAATTCGATATTGACCTCGTCCGGTCGCAGCGCTCGTTCGAGCTGCGCGAGCGTTTGCGCGGCGGCTTGGGCATCGCCGCTGTCGAACTGCGCACGCGCCAGTTCCAGTGCCGCCGCATGGCCATCCAGCGTTGCGCTCGCGCCGGCTTTGGCAAATGCATCCGCTGCCGTACGCAGCACGGCCACGGCCGCTGCCGGGTCGCCGGCGAGGCGCAGGCCGCGTCCGTTGCGCCAGAGCAGGCTCGCGCGCGTCAGGGGCTGGTCGACGAGGAAATAGTTCAGCGCCGACAGATTCTCGCGCAATAGACGCGCCGCACTCGCCGGCCCGT
>Ga0157372_10005845_pt1 | contig 13103 bp, 16 predicted proteins | sample C55metaG_FD_115307 | JGI IMG/M metagenome (GOLD analysis project Ga0157372, IMG submission 115307) | Corn rhizosphere microbial communities from Kellogg Biological Station, Michigan, USA - C5-5 metaG | ecosystem: Host-associated > Plants > Roots > Rhizosphere > Soil | place: USA: Michigan... | reverse complement strand
GCACCGCCCGCAGTCGAATTGTCCCAAGCAGCCATGTTCGATGCGGAAATGCCCGTCTCACGACTTACTTTCTCCAAGTAACCGGTCGAACAACCCATGTAAGTGAATGTCCATCGACCTGTGGCCTGACAACCATCAACCAATTCCTTCAAGGCAGAGATACCTGCATTGCCGGCATATACCTTATCGGCGTTCGTCTCGCCATCGCTGATAATGATAACAAGATAAGCAGTGTTCTTATCTTCGTAATCAGTTGTTTCCATTAAACGCTTGATGGTAAAACCAACTGCGTCCCGCATGGCAGTGCCGCCGACCGGCTCGTAATCTTCTGCCTTTGCCTCATTGATAACGTCAACCGGCTCATTCCAAAGATGTTCGTAAACATTACCGTTAAAAGTCACCAAAGACACAAGGATATCTTGTTCTTTAGCATTCTCTTTCATCTGCTGAATTTGTTCATTGTAACCGCTGATGGTCTTATCTTTTGTATAAGCCATTGAGCCTGATTTGTCTAGTACGATTGCTACGTGTGTTTTTTGTTTCATAATATGTTCTTTCTTAAATTATCTGCCACGAACGACATAACCACCGGGACGATTTGGGATCGGGTCTAATTGCACTTTACGACCCCCATCAAAAGGACGACCACCGCCCCGTGATGCCAAAGATACTTTTAACTTAGGACGTTCATCAGGCTGCTCATCAAAGGCAACTGATGCTTTTCGATAACGCTTACGAACCTTCGTCTCAGCATCTTCCGAGATTGCAATATCGATCAAATCATTAGCCTTGTCGATATCCAACACAACGCTTTCTTTAGTTAAAGCGAGCCTCAATAACTGACGTACTTCTAGTGAAACGCCATCCCATGAACGTCCGGTCTGATCGCAAGTGCCATCAGGACGTAACGGACGATTAGGATAAAGGGGGTTTTCGTCAGCGAAGTTATCAGGCAATTCGCCGAGACGATAAACTTTCTTGATTTGACCAGCTACTTCGTAATCCTTGCGACCATCGTAACCAGCTTTAACTTCAAGCAAAAGTGCCAAAGTTGATGCGATATCGACCTTGCGACCAGTCTCAAAAACTACGAAAGGCTGACCCTTCGACATAGCTTTTAAACGCTGACCTACGCTGCCGTCTACATCCTCAGGATCAAAAACGTTTACCAATTCACGAGGACTGAATTGCTCAACTCGACGTGGATTTAAAGGCCGTTTATCGGCACTTTCAGTCAATAGAACATCTTCCTTGCCACGAAAAATCTTGGCAAGTTCTTTGGCAATAATGCGAGGCTTAACGTTATTATGTGATGGGAGACATTCAAGAATGTCTTCGTAAGAGAAAGCTTTTAAACGGTCGTCCGTTGTTCCACCACTTGCTTTGATACAAGTAATGAATTCTTCCGGGTTGATTCGACCACGAGTAAAATCTTGGGGTTCGCCGCCGATGGCGTCGTTGTGTTCACGTAGAAGTGCAAGCGCACCATCTACCTTATCTTGGTATGACATAACTCTTTCCTTCGTAGCCTATTGCTACATTTTTAACTAACTACGGTGACTTTGCCACACTTGCGGCTGTCTCACCAGACACGATCATACTAGCACATGCAGTGATAGGATGTCAATACTATTATAGTGTCGTCGATTCAATTCTCAAAATATCATCTTCATGCACGTCTTCAGCCCTTATTTCTAAAGGCTCTACCTTATCCATTAATGAGATGACATATTCAGCAAATTCATTATCTCTAGTAAAATTATTGTGCATACCCAAACTCATCGAGTCACCGCTATCAGGTCGTCGGATGTTTATTGCCATGAATTTGGGCTTGTTTGGCCCCCAACTCGTCTCCATCTTATAAGCCTGCCATAAACGAGGGGAATTCTTCCAACGAAATTCTACAATCTTAGCCATTACTATAATATATCATGATTTATCATCGTTCACAAGCAGCCGCCATTACCTGCCCGCCTTTAACTAATCCAGTGCAAGGACAAATCGTTATTGTGCCAGATGAGGCGTTGACGCCTTGGGAGCCGTGCCCTGAATTCAAATCGGTAAACCTGAATCCCGATAAAAAATTCACCGGAGAAATCGTCATTTCTCCTTGTCGTTATGAGAATTTCAGCAGTGGAATTTTGATGAAGCTCAAATTGGCTTGCGAGCGAAGAAACATCAAAATCACTACGTTCGGAAGCAAAAATTTCTTCCCTTTTTACAGCATATTCTCAGATGAAATAGTCGTAGCCGAACAATTGGTAAAACCTGCATGGTATGGTGATTCTATTTCCACCAATCAAATTTATGCCAATCCCATATTCGATATGGAAAATTTTGTAGAACTAGATGCTAAACAGATGAAGATGTTCGGACACTTCGGCGACATGCATCCTGAATGGGCAGACAAACCTCTTCATCCTATTGTGGTAGAAGCCGAAGCCATGACGGCCGAAGAAGTCGGGGAGCGATTTGGCCCGTGGATCGTTCACGTTTTAAACAGTAGTTATTCTGTATTTCGTGAACTGGAACCTATGTTGCCCAAAGATATCATCGTCGGTGAACTTAAGCTAGGAACGAGTTTCCTTACCGAACTTATCAAGCAAAAGCATTTCCCGATGGTAGGGATCGACCCCGTACAAGGATTTCAAAAGGGATTATTGGAAAAGACAGGTATTGATAATTATCTGACCACTCAAATATTGGGTTCTTGGACGTTGAATTGGCGGTACATCTGTGGCGGGGGTTCTTCTAATCTATTTTGTGTCGTTCCTATGAAATTATTATTTGCTGGCGATTTCGTACTCAACGACACGATCATAAGAGAGCTATCTAAAGTCAGATATGGCAATTTAGGTAACATTTATCCTGTAATGAGCAAGGCTGAGGCATGGTCAGGAAAGATGGATGGGATAGTTCATAAAAGCTTGCCGGGCATGGCCAAGGCAGCACAAATCCTTTCAGATACCCCTAAACCTCAAGTTTATACCTTCTTGAGTAAGTTATCTTGAATAACTAAGGCTTCTCCCATCTTACCCTCGATAGAGGTCTGCATTTCACGGATACGGTCTAAAGTGCGGGTCAGTCCCGCCATTTCTTTCTTAAGTTTAATAGAAGTTCGCATGATCGCTTGTGTCACGACATGGAAGAAAAGCTTCTCGTCATATTGATCCTTCACAAGATAATCCTCAATCCCATAATGCATTGCGGCCTCTGACATGATGGCACTATCGGTTGTAGTCAAAACCACAATGGGGATGAACCGGGTAACTTCCGTCATTCTAGCGACGGTCGCAAGGCCACTACTATCAGGCAGCATTAAATCAAGAATAATTATTTCAATTTCTTCGGTTTGAGCTATTTCGATACCTTCAGCAAGGGTAGGAGCATGAATGAACTGAAAGACATTAAGAGGACTCTTGATAACAACTTCTTCGAAGAACTTGTACCAATTCAAATTATCCTCGACGATTAGTGCTTTACGGTCCTTCATGGTTATATATATTGAAGGGACGGACGTTTATGGACTCAATTATCAAATGGTTTAGTGGCGGTCAGAATCAATACATGGATTCTTGGCACTGCATGTCTCACGACACGCTATGGGTCATTATTACCATTATTTTAAACTTAATGATTGTAGTTGGATATATCATTATCGCTCATCATTGGAGTAAACAAGAAAAAATAATTCCAGATGGTGTATCGAAACGTGTTCTGAATCGACTTAAATACATCTTTCTCTATTGCGCTGTATGTGGTTATCTCTTTGATATCATTCGGTTTTGGTGGCCGGGCGTTCGTTTGATGAGTTTGCTATATATCTTTCTGATTTATTACACATTCACATTCATCTTCCGTGCAGGCGGATTGAAAATTGTTTATAAAGATTTAAAGGACTCTGGCGAAGTCAAAGAAGAAAACATAAAACTTTTAGAACACCAAGAAGAACTTGAAGAGGTCAAGAGTAATCTTGAATTAAAACAAAAGGAACTAGAGGAAGCTAAACAAAATCTAGAAATTTCTCTAGATTCAACCCGTCGCACCGTTTCCGAATTGGAAGTTACCAATAAAGAATTAGAACAATTCGCTTATTTGGCATCACATGATTTACAAGACCCTCTCAGAACCATGAATGCTTATCTTAAACTAGTAAGTAAAAAATGGCCTAATTCTGAGGCTCAAGAATATATCGATATCGTCATGAATTCGAATGTTCAAATGCAAGAGTTGACAACCAATCTTTTACATTATGCTAAGAAAAATCGTGAAGTGCCAAGCTTCAATTTCATTGATTTAAATGATGTTGTAGAAGACGTATTGAACGATATTAAGCTTATAATTAACAAAGCTAAGGCCAAAATCACTTATGATAATTTACCAGAATTAAATATTGATAGGATTCAAATTAAACAAGTATTTCAAAACCTACTTACAAATTGCATAAAGTATAAACATCCTGACCGTGATCCTGTCATTCATATTAGTTGTGAAATACGTCCAACTGAATGTGTTTTTTCCGTAAAAGATAATGGAGCCGGCATCGCCGCCGAAAATATTCCTCATTTATTCCAAATTTATCGTAGATTTAATCATGATGATCGGGGCGTCGGCTTTGGTCTTTCCATAGTTAAACGAATCATTGATAAACATAATGGTCGAATTTGGGTTGATTCGGTCGAAGGTGAAGGAGCCACTTTTTCCTTTACTTTACCTCGTACTCGGGACTGAAGATAGACATCAGGTATCCCCTGATTTCTTCGTTTAAATGAACTCTGAATACCCCTATATCAAAAGAGAACATCTTTTCTATGTCTTGATCGCCTAGTGCCTGTTTAACAAAGGGGGATTCCAAGGCATAATAGGGTGATACTCGCCCTAGCGTGACCCATTTCACCAAATTCTTATTAGATATTGACTGTCTAATATCATCTAATGTTGGATATTTACCGAAGAAGCCTACGAGAAACAACTTTGTCTGCTCTAACTCAGATTTAATCTTAATTGGCAGAGTGATCGGAATATTTCCGACTCTTACGCTCTTTTTAGCCATATACTTATCGTATTTATCTTTCCATATTCTCCATCGTTTCCAAGCTTTATCTCCTACGAAACATTGTGGGCCTAACAGCGCATGAACATTCCCATCTGTGCATTGTTTCAAAATATGCAGTTGCGCCGTTAGATAAAGACGGTACTCTTTGTCTTGAAGTATTCCTTCTGTTTCATTTATGAGTTTATAAGCATATTTAAAGATCAATGATTTTCTAGGATCACCAGATCGTTTAACTTTATCATGCTTGTAATTAGGAAATTCTTTACGACACAGCGCATCCCATAGCAGTGTGATCTTATATGCCTTTGCTTCTCTTTCAGACATATTGAAAGTAAGTATTGGTTCTAGCAGATTGTCCATTTAGTTCTCTTGTCCTATTTAGTCCTATATTCTACTTAGTCCTAGTAACTTATACTATCTTCTGTTTTATGTATACCCGCAACATCTCCCTAGAACAATCAAGACAAAAAATAAAACCCTATTAAGGGCTTTGTCTTAATCGCTAGGGAATGCAGCGGGTGATATGTATACCCTTACATCGGGACATTACTCTTGTTACACGCACATCCCGCACTGATGCCTCAGGCTCCTGCGTGCTTGTGTGGTACGAATACTCTATGTCACCACGGATGATTACAGATGGTGAACCACAAGAAAAGTTAGCTTGTTTATTGTTTTGGAAGTTACAGCCCTTTGAGAGTATTTCATCCCTCTGCGCTGTTTCTAGTTGGCGGGATTGTAGAAAGAAGGAGTTGCTCTGTCAAGCGCAACTTTGTAACATAAACCCTATGAGCGAAAGAAAACCAGAAGTGATAGTTTTTACAGATGGGTCGTGTCCTAAGCCTCATGGTCCGGGTGGATGGGCCTTTATTGCCCGTGCTGGGAAAAAAGAAATAAATAAATGTGGTCGTGCTGAGAAAACAACAAATCAGCGAATGGAAGTCCAAGCCTGCATAGAAGCCTTGAAGTATTTAAAAATGCCTTGCAAGGTTACTGTGACTACCGATTCAGAATATCTCCAAAAGGGAGCGAGTATTTGGAGCATCAATTGGAAAAAACAGGGCTGGAAGAAAAAGAACTATGACACGAAGCAAATGGAAGAAGTTGCCAACAAAGACTTGTGGATAGAATTGGATAATCTCATGCAATTTCACGAAGTTGAATTTAAGTGGACCCGAGGTCACGTCGGTCATCCCGAAAATGAATTGTGTGATAAATTGGCTGGTGGGCAGGCTCGATTAATTATTAACGAGTAGATTGATTATAGAAGCTCAATAGCATATCATTATATTGTTGTTTACAAGAGGTAGTAATGAAAGAATTAAATGATATTTATTTGGGCAAGAGCGTGAATCCGTTGGAGTCCGTAGTTTTCGCTTCCACGGAAAATATCGATATTGAAAATCCCGGTTCGATCGATAGCCATTATTTCAGGGACGGCGGTTGCCGTGTTTTGTTGAAAGATCAGCTTGATCCTAAGCAGAATGGCATTTACGCATGGGCCGAGCATGAGGGGCCGCTGACGTTTATCCAGTCTATGTCTGAAGGCGATCAGGTGTTTGTAGAAAGCGGATTGGAAAACAGAAGCACTAGTTGGGTGAAGCAGCGTCACGGTGGTTTCTTGCAAACCTCTGGCCAAGGGGTTGATGCTCCCCAATACCTGAATGGAAACGGTCAGTGGGAAGGTGTAGATGACAATAGTATTATTGTTACCAACGGATTTAGTTTCTGCAATACCAGTGGCATTACAGGAAATTTTATTGTTCCTTCTCATACCCATGAACTGAAAGATGTGACAGGGTTAGAAGATATTAAAAACAAATTGAGTTTATTAGAAAGTCTTGTAAATACAATGCAGATGAGGTTGCAGACATTAGAAACCAGAAATCATAAGCTTGAAAACGTCTATAAGAATTACGTATGATGCGCCCTTATGTCAGACTTATCGAACGCCCTAGAGAAAATTTACGGTAATCACCTTTTTGTCGGAGTAACGAGCGGAGACTTCACTGGAAATAAGCCGGTAAGTCTCCGTATCGCTTCTGCCGGCCTTAAGATGGAATTAGCCTTGCCACCCGAGGTCAAGAAACTTCAGGAATTGTGTGGTAAATTTACGTCCTATTTTGCCCATGACAAGCTATTCATTGGGTGGAACATTAAGGAATTGTATAGTTATGTCCTTGCCAAGACGGGAAAACCGTTTGAGATAGGTGGTAAAGTTTTTGACCTTAAAATCCTTGAATGGTATCTCGGGATCAACCTTCCCATTCCTGAATCGTTTGCCGACGCAAAGGTCCGACTCGCCAAGGTTATTGAGCATCCATCGTGGGTTCATTTAAAAAACATCTATGGAACCATATATAATCCATTAGTAGAGAGTGTCATTCCACGTATCGAAACGCTAGGAATCGTAGATACTCAGCAAAAGAAACGATTATACAGCCATTACCATATCGACGGCCAAGTAAACGGTCGTATGAAATGCACTAAGAATCCGGTCAACGGGTTCATGCCGCATTCGATGGGATCAGACGATAAAGAAGTCTTGAGGCCACCGTGTCTAGAGGATGATTTCATTTCTTTAGATTATAAGCATATGGAAGTGTCTACTTTGCAATGGCTAAGTGGCGATCCAGTTTTGGGTCAGTTATTGGATAGCGGTAACGATTTATATGAGGAAATTTGGACGTTATTGACTACCTTACCTTGTAACGAAGCTTATCGCTTGAAGTGTAAGTCAATATTTTTACCTGTTGTTTACGGACAGGGAGTTAAAGCAGTCGCCGCTCGTGGCGAAATGTCAGAAAGTACCGCCAAGAAGTTTGTAGATAAAATCTACTCGAAATTTCCGGTAGCGATGAGTTGGATTCAGAATCAACAAAACAATTTGGTGGATGGGATGGCAACCGATGTTTTCGGTCGTTGTCGCACGTTCGAAGAGCCATATTTGGTAAGGAATTTCTGCGTACAATCCCCTGCGGCGATTGTGTGTCTGGAAAAGCTAGTGCAGTTGGATCATGCATTTAAACTCGATAAAATATTGAATACCAAGGCCCGAGTGGGGTTCCATATCCACGACGGTTACATTTTGTTTGCATCTAGATTTGAGAAGCGGCGAGTCATCGACTTGGCCAAGAGTGTTTTAGAAGCTGAAAGCCTTTTATGCCCCGGTCTAAAGCTAAAAGTATCGTGTCAAACGGGGATCAATTTGAACAGACTAATTTAAGGGAGAGTATGAGTAATGAAATTTGTAAGTCATTTCCAGTTACAGAGACGGAATATCGTGAGCTTGATGCAAAGTTCGGTCAATTGGCAGAATTCGCCGCTTGGCAACTAATCAAGAAGAACAGCCGTAATAATCACACCAATGAGCAAGCTGACATCGCTCAGGAATTGCGAATTTCGATTTTGACTGCCGGCTCTTATTACAAGCGTCAAGTTTACATCGAGAGTTGTTTGGATTTAGTTCAACAATATGCCAAAGATACGTTGACCCGCCATATCGTTGATGAGTTGCGTGATTTGTGGAAAAACAAGACTCGTCATGGTGCTAACAGGCAAAAGTTCGGCCCACATCAGGAGGCCATTCTTGAAAAGCTTGTTAAGAAGTGGGTGCCAAAGAAGTTGCGTCCATCGAAGACTCAACCACTGAAGATGGACAGTAAGTTTTCCACTTATTGTAAGGCTATTACTTGGAATACTCATAAGTATATGGGCAAGAAAATTACCCGTGAAAAGAGCTTTAGAGTTGGCCAAGTAAGCTTATCGGAGTACGATTATCTGAGCAACTAATGAATAAATGGCTTATATTAATCGATTTAGAAGAGACTAAGAACCTTTTAGAAGATTACCTAGAAGGCGATGCGGGTGCGTATCAAGTTTCAACTTACAGACAGTTCTTTTCAGAGCATCCTGAAAAGGCAAGGTATTTTTCTTGTTTTAATATTAGTGGAAAACACTCAGTCACGTATAACAAGGAAAATATTCTGTTGAGTTTCGGCATAGACTTCTTGTGACATAATAATTTGCAAATGCGCCCTTTTCCCATTAAAGTAGGGGGAGTGAAAGGGAACGAAATGCCACAAGAATACGTTATTGTATATGTTGAATTAGTCGGACCAGAGATTACCGATCCTGTCCTATTTATCGAGAAAAATAGATCGGGCCAAGAGGGGCGTTTTAACTTGCCGGGCGGTAAGATCGAGCCGGGTGAGACGCCTATTCAAGCCGCCGTTCGTGAATTAAAAGAAGAAACTGGAATAGTGCCTGCTGAAGTTAAGCGGGGAGTCCGCAAGATGGGCATTATTACTGGCCCTTGGGGAACGGTACATTGTATGACCGTTCCCATTCTTTATGAAAAACCAAAACCACAAGAAGGCGAAACAGAAAGGGTTTTTTGGGGTCGATGGGAAGAGTATTCCAAAGATTCTAGACTTATGCCTAACCTCAAGGTTATAGTGCCTCTAATGCGTTGTGGGGTAACGGGTTGGGAAATTAGAAATGATTCGTCCCTACCTAATGAAGACCACGTACTAGAACTAACTTTGAAAGGAAACTAATGGCTACGGAACCAGATATCTCAGAATTTACTGAAGAAGAGTATAAGGAAGCTGCGGCCCTTGAAAATCCCGACAAAGAAGCAAATGCAAATGATGTAACCTTTAAGTATGACGAAGAATATCAACGAGAGTTATTAGGAGCTATCTGTCACGATCGAGGATTCTTGATCGACGCAGTAGCCCTCGTCCAGCCAAATTACTTTGACAATGATGCTCACAAGCTTATTGCTCAAATCGTATTTAATTATTTCGCTAAATATAAGACGATCCCGACCCGACCACAAATTACCCAAGAAATGCGTGAGCAGATCGTTGCCAAGACGGATCAAGTCAAAGCATTCTATTTGGGTGAGCTAGGCACCGTTTTGGGTTTCTACGTACCCGGCGTAGAAACTCGTGAGGCTTATCGTGATAAGATCACTAAATTTGCTCAAATGCAATCCCTCAGGAATGCGTTTCATGCTTGTTTAGATGATATGAAAAAGGCTCCTGACGATGAGGCGACTTGGGCCAAAATCTATGAACGCTTACGAGAAACCTTTAACGTTCAACGTAACTTTGATATTGGCTTGGACTATTTCCAAAGCTATAAAGAACGTTATGAGCGAATGGGACAAGACATTGTTGGCGGCGAAGTATTCACTTCCGGCTTCCCTGACATTGATAACGCTCTAATGGGCGGCGGATTGACCCGAGGCGAAATGGCCTCATGGGTAGGTCTATCGGGTACGGGTAAATCCTTGGCCCTTGTAGCAGCCTGTCTAGCCAATCTACATAAAGGCAAGCGTGTCCTTTATATCTCGCTCGAAATCGATCAGGACGGCGTTGCCGAACGTTTCGATGCTCAAATCACCGATCCGAACAATCAACTCGGCGTAACGATCAACAATCTATTCCAAAAGAAGGATTTAGTCTTCAGTGCTTTGGAAGATTATATCGCAGATAAGGAAGATCAACGTCTGCTGGTTATCAAGCGATTCCCCGGTGGTCAAATGGGCATGGCCGAATTCCGGGCCTACGTCTCTCAATTGAAGCTACAAGGCTTCAGCCCTGATCTAATCATTATTGACTATATCGGTGAAATGAAAGACGTTCCCGGCGTTCCGACCCATGAATCTCGTTACATGATTACTCGTGATTTACGTGGATTCGCTGTAGAGGAATTAGTTTGCATCATGACCGCCATGCAGCCCAACCGTTCTGCTAAAGAAGTGGTTAGGAACGGCATGTTGATCGATGATGACAACTTAGGTGATTCTTATGCTCAGATTAAGCCTCTCGATGCCATGTGGTCTATCAACCAATTGCAGGAAGAGAAAGAATGTGGTTTGGCTCGTATTTTAGTAGCCAAACATCGTTCGGGTAAGAGCCGATTCACCATTCATGTTCAATATAATTACGACACCTTGAGCATCACGCAGATTACTCAAGAGAAGTACGAGAACATCCTGAAGAAATATCGCTTGTTGAAAGAAACCACAACAACTGATAAAATGAGGGAAGTGCTTCAAGAAAAGCAGGCGAATGATATCATCAATGGTGGTAGCAGTCCTGCAAAGAAGTCTAAAAAGGGTTCGGCTGTGTTAGCGAATTGGGATAACTCCGATGCGGGTTATTCGGTAGATGCAGATGATGGTGTTCCCCCGGCAGACTTAAAGGTATAAACAATGGCAAAAGAAATAGATGAGATTCTAGACGGTAAGCGAACGATCAAAGTCGCCGGTAATGAAATCGAACTTGATCCTAAGAAGCTTGAATTTAACGAAGCGAATCTAAGTAATTACCTAGAGCAAGAAGCTATTTGGTATGATTACTATGGCGGGTGTTTCGCTGACGCAGAAGCCGAAAAGGACTATTTCGAGTTGAAAGTCGAGAAGCTTTATTCTGAGAAGTTTGCAGAAGCCAAACAAGGCGGCTCTTCTGATAAATTAGCAGAAGCGATTGCCAAGGCCGATCCTGAGTTGGACACTGCTAAGAAGAATGCCATCATCGCCAAGCACAAAATGAAACTATTGCAGCAACATTTGAAAGCATTCGACAGGAGCCATGAGAACGCTAATAATCGGGGCCACACCTTGCGTAAGGAAATCGACAAGTTGGACGGACGAATCTATGGCGACAATGGTGGCGTAGACAAGCAGATTGACGATATTATTGGAAAGGCTGAGCAGGTAGATGATTGATCCATCGAACATTACAAACTATAAAATGACGGATGCAGAACTAGAAGAGAACATTCTATTTTGGGTGTGTGCCGCTGGTAAGAATGCTATTACTTCGGCGAAAGGGTTGGAAAGCTTGTTAAACACAATGGAACGGCATCTGTGCTATCGAAGTCGTGCCCCTTTTGCTTGTATTCGAGAATATTCAAGCATGTGGGACAAGCGAGCATTTCCTGAGTTGCTTAAAAGTCATGGTATCGGTTGTTATAACAACAAATCTAAAACTATGACAGAGCTAGCTTATTCTCACATTGATTTGAGGAATTGCACTGTCGGCGATCTAGAATGTATTAAAGGCATTGGTCCTAAGACTGCCCGCTGCTTCTTGATTCATAGTCGAACCGATGCCAAACATGCTGGTCTAGACACTCATATTCTTAAGTTTTTGACTGATATGGGTTATATAGTTCCTGCTTCCACGCCTACAGGTAAGAAATACAGGCAGATTGAAGAATTGTTCTTGAAGATTGCTGACGCATCAGGAGTTGGAGTTTCAGCTTTTGATCTTCTTATTTGGAATATCTATTCGGGAAAAGATGGATTCCCTGCTCGGGCTTATTTTGTGCAAGAAATGAAGCATAAGTATAAAGAGCATTATAGAAATGCAGCGTAATGGAAATCGACCTATCCAAACTGAAAACTGAATTGGAAACTGACTTGAAGAAACAGGTCATTAGTTCTCGTATTCTATTAGACCGGATGAGGTTGATCGATGAGAATTCACGACGCACGGGTGCATATGCCGATCCTCTTTATATTCCTTTTTATTATTACTTGGGCAAGCATGTTCAACCCAAGAGTTTGTTAGAATTGGGATTCGGTCTTGGATTATCCAGTGCGTGTTTTCTTAAGAGTTGCACAACGGTAGAGAGCATGTTGGCTTTCCAAGAGAATCACGGAGAGTTTTATTCTCCACGATTCGCACAGGCAAACCTCAAGTCGTCTTATCGCAAGCCGGTTCATATCCATATAGGTGACATTTCAGATGAGGTTTTTACCAATAAGGTGTCTTCGCAGAAGTGGGATTTAGTTTTAATCAATGAAGAATTAGGCTATGATAAGTATATGACGTATTTAGATACGGCGTGGGAGTCGTTGGCGTTAGGCGGTTTGGTTGTTTTAAACCATGTTAGCTCTGATAAGGCTGCCAATATAGCACTTCAGGATTTGTGTAAGATTAGAAATAGGACGCCCATTACCATTTCCACGAGATACGGCACGGGAATTATTCAGAAATAACTCTTGTACCATAAAGAAAGGCTATCT
>Ga0157372_10005844_pt1 | contig 13105 bp, 9 predicted proteins | sample C55metaG_FD_115307 | JGI IMG/M metagenome (GOLD analysis project Ga0157372, IMG submission 115307) | Corn rhizosphere microbial communities from Kellogg Biological Station, Michigan, USA - C5-5 metaG | ecosystem: Host-associated > Plants > Roots > Rhizosphere > Soil | place: USA: Michigan... | reverse complement strand
TAAATATCTCGCGCAGAAGTCGTGTACTGCTGCCAGGTCGGCCGCGCCATGAACTGCCGCAGATCCAAAACACCGCCATTGATATCGCCGCCTACCAGATTCGCGTCCATGCTTTCCAGGTCTTCGCAGGAAAAAACGCGCCGCGCCAGCACGATCTCGCGAAATCCTGGCGCAAACCGCTCGATCTGCTCCTCGATCCTCGGCAGCATATCTTCCGTGGATCCATTCGGAACGTGACAGTACGCCCATGCCGTGTGCTTGCCTTCTTCCGCACGCGACGAATCAAAGAGGCTGGGCTGCGCCAGCAAAACGAATGGCTTCTCCGCACATTTCCCCGAGCGCACCGCCTTCTCGGAAGCGGCAATCTCCTCAAACGTTCCTCCCAAATGCATCGTAATCGCCCGCTTGCATTCGGACGCGCGCCAGGGAATCGGCTCGCGTAATGCGTAGTCCACCTTGAATACTCCTGGGCCATAGCGAAATCTCTGCAGCTGCCGCTTGTAGTAAGCGGCCAAACTTGGCCCCGCAATCGCGAGCAGTTGTCGGGGCGTCACGTCGCACAAGACGAGATCGCATTTCGGCAATGCTTCCAGGAAATCGACTCGGCGCGAGGTGTGGACTGCACCTCCGAGTTTCTCCAGATACCCGCACAATGCATCCGTGATTGCTTGCGATCCACCGCGTGGAATCGGCCAGCCCACCGCATGCGCCGGAATCGCCATCAGCATGCCAAAGGCGCCGCTGAGAACTTCGTCCAAGCTCAGAAAAGAATGTGCCGCCAAACCCGCGAACAGCGCTCGCGTCCGGCCGCTTTGAAACCGTCCCGCAATCGTTTCTGCTGAACGCAACGCGCTCATTGCAAAGCGCGCCATCAGCCAGGGGTGTTTCGGAATCGCGGGCTGTGGACGAAGAATCTCCGGAGCAAACTCGTTCCAGTGCTCGACAAATGGCCGCACCAGCCGGCACCACGCCTCCCCATCAACGCCGAGAGATGCTCGCGCGTCGTCCAGTTTTCTTTCCAGCAGCAAAGCCGTGCCGTCGTCCAAAGGGTGCGCCAGCGGTGCGGGAGAATGAATCCATTCCAATCCATATTCATGTAGCGGCAGCGATGAGAAAAACGGGGAGCCCACGGCGAGCGGATGGACTGCCGATCCAAAATCGTGCAAAAATCCGGGCAAGGTCAATTCCATGGTCCGGGCACCGCCGCCCGAGATGGGCTGCGCCTCGAACACTTGCACCTCCAGCCCTGCCTGCGCCAGCACGATCGCTGCTGCCAGACCATTGGGGCCAGAGCCGATAACACACGCTTTGCCCTTCATCGAAGGTTTGTCAACGCATTCATGGGAATGAGCATCAGCCATTCACTCGTGCGACTCCGAGTTGGGCCACTGCACTACCCGGATCTGCCCCTCCGCCGTCCTCTCCAGAGTTGGCGCGTACAGCCCCCGCAATTCCCTGCGCCACCACATTCCGGTCTTACGTTTTTCTTCCATCGAAGTGAACCAGTATTGCCAGAGCAATGCCCGAATCTGCTGCGGTGGTTGCTGCGGAAACGGATTGCCCGCAAAAAGCTGCAGCACATCCTTATCGTTCGAGAGAAGCCGTAATTCCGTGTTGGGTACGATTGGATAATCCCGCCAGGACCCCAGCGACGCAAACCATAAATTCCAATCGAAGCGCGGCTGGTAAGGTGCATAGATTCGCGGCGCTTCATTCAGAACCTGCGGCTTGTACCGGAAAGGGTACGCAATCCAATTCTGTCCGTCTATCGAACCCTGAAATTCGATTTCGTATCTTGCGCGTGTCATGACGGCAAACAGCCCGTACTCATTCGCAATGCGAAATGGTTGCAGGGCAACGATCGGCCATTTCGGCAATGGGACGCGCAGCACCATCATTTCGGCGGTGGTCGCGTATGCGATCCAAGTCAGCATGATCGCGCTGGCGGATAATCCTGCCAGACGCCGCCATCCGCGTTCTCTTTGCGCCGAGGCGCTCTGTGACCTTTCCAGCGATGCACTCGGTCCAAGTTGTCTGTGAATGTTTTTCCTCCACCTCTCCGGCAGCAAAGGAGAAAGAAATTCGTCGTCCAGCAGCAGGAATCCGAGCACCAGTACGAGATAATTCAGGAACGTGTAGTTGGCCGTCAGAATGACGCCGATCTGCCACGGCGTCACAATGAAAAAGCAAACAATGCGCCAGCGTCGCGGCAGAAACAGCATCCACACGATCCCCAGTTCCAGGGATAAAGTCGCCCATACCATCGCCGCGTGAAACCAGTGGGGCAGATGCTGCACGTACCATCCGATCCACGTGGGCAGCGGCCCATTCTGGTAATACTCATCCATGGCAGTGAAGTTCCGCCACCCGGGATCGCCGCTCATCAGTTTCACTACTCCGCTTTCGAAATAGATCCGAAACCACTCCCACTGCAGCAGGAACAGACTCGCTCGGGACGGAGAATGCTCAGGGCCAAAGCCTGGCCGCAGCCCGGGCGGCGCGAAAAACAAGCTGATGAATCCCGCCTCTAGAAGCATGCCGTCCGATTGGTATCCCGAAAAATCTTGCGCCGCACTTACGAAGGAAAGGAGCAGCACAAAGCAGAGCGCCAGCATCCCGCGAGGCCACAGGTTCAGCACGATCAGGACCGATGCCAGCATGCCGGCCCAGCACACGGCGTTCAACATCCCCGGGCCGCTCGACCACCACAGCAACGTGGGCGCGTACCACAGCCTTTCCGACTGCCCGAGTGATTGCCCAACCAGATGCAGGTAGCTCTGGGCTGGCAGAATCCCCTGCGGCCCGATCAAGCCGCGTATCTGAAAAGCCAGGGAGTAGAAAGCGGAAAAGTAAATCGCGCCCAGCGCTCGCAGGAACAACCAGCGTGGAAACAGACGGTCGGACGGCCCCTGCCGCGCGTCAAAAAGCCATCCCATCCGTGACGCGATCCGCCCACGCATAATCTGTCAATTATAGGGACAATGAATCACTGCAAGAAACGAAGCGGCCCAGCTTTCCACGCCCCGCTCTGAGCCGCACTTCGTGGAAGCCCTACGGTGAAGCCGCCTTCACAAACGACAGCGTCGACTTAGGCGACGATACCTTCACGTACCCATCAATACTGCCCCGCGCATGAAAGTTCTTCAGCTTCGAGATCACGGTCGGCGTTACCTCCTGCCCCGTGGACACCAGCAGGCTTCCGCCATTTGTCTGCACGTCCTGCTGAATGATCATCCCGGCATAGAGTTCATCAATGCTGCACCTCTTCACCTGGCCTTCTTCCGCATTGGGATCCAGCGCCACCAGTGCCGCGAAAAATTCCGGTCCCATCTCGCTATTCTGTCGAGCAAGGGTGTGCGCCGCCTCCGTTCGCGACGCGCCCTGGTGGGTCGCCTGCTCGTACTCCAGAACCAGGCGCAGGACCTCCGCCCCTTTACGTATGTCCGGCAGTTCCGTGTTCTCCGATTGCAGGACCGCCCGGTTCTGGTGGCGAATCATCCACGCGATTGGCTCCAAGCGCGGAATTTTCGAGAGCAACTGGTATGCAACATTGGGGTGCGCATCGTATTGCGCCTGTTCCTCGGGAGAAAGCGTATCCCCCTTGTACACGGTGTCGATCGTCTCGGGAGCCAGCGTCACGCAACCCAATTGCGACAACATCGCCGCAACTTCGTACTGCCACGGATTCCCCAGCTTCATCGATGTCACGACATGATGGATGTAGCACCGGGCCCGCCCCGCCCTGCTGAATGCCGCCGGATTCACCAGGCTCAGCACCTCGGTTAAGACCTGCAGCGCCCCACTCAGGGTCTGTTCCAGCAACTGCTTCTCCGCTGTAACCAAGCGATACTGCACCAGCGCCGCCGTCAAGGTCTTTGCCATCATCTCTTTTGTGGCAGGCTTGTTGAGAAACCGGAAAATGCTTCCTTCGTTGATCGCGTTAATGGCAGTTTCCATATCGGCGTGGCCGGTCAACATCACGCGGATCGTGTCCGGAGACTGCGTCTTGACTCGGCTCAGCAGTTGCACTCCGTCCATTCCCGGCATCCGCATGTCAGAAACCACGACGGCGTACGGTCCCTTATCCATCAGGGCCAGAGCTTCCTGCCCGCCTACTGCTGTTTCCAGCATGAACTCGCGGCCCAAAGTCCGCCGGAACCCGTCTAGGACGTTGAGTTCATCGTCCACCAGAAGAATTTTCTCGGCCATGTCCCCTCTCCCCGATTTTCGGCTGCTTCCGCAATCGCTCAGTTCAGTTCTGCACTCCAGTTGTCTCCACACTCGTCGGTAGGGTCACGAAGAAGGTTGTGCCTTTCCCAACCTCGGTCTCAAACCAGATCTTGCCACCGTGTTTCTTGACAACCACCGTGTACGAGAACGAAAGCCCTTGCCCTGTTCCCTTTCCCACGTCTTTGGTAGTGAAGAAAGGATCGAAAACCTTGCCCTGGATCGCCGCCGGAATTCCACTGCCCGTATCCTGCACCGAGATCTCTACGAACTCCCCTCGGTTGCGTGTGCGCACCGTAATCCGCCCCTTCTCCCCTTCCTGCACCTTGTCCTTGATTGCGTGCGCAGCATTCACAATCAGGTTGAGCACCACCTGGTTGATGTCCCCCGGGAAACAAACCACCGCTGGCATGCTGTCGTCGAAGTCGGTCACAATCTCCGAAACGTATTTCCACTCGTTGCGGGCCACCGTGATGGTGGATTCGATTGCCCGGTTCAGGTCCGTGGCCGTCTTCTCCGCGGAATCAGGGTGGGAAAATTCTTTCATCGCGCGCACGATCTTCGCCACCCGCCGTGCTCCATCCAGGCTCTGATCGATTGCCCGCGGCACCTCGCTGGCAATGAACTCCAGGTCGCAGCTCTGTTCCGCTTCCTGCAACCCGGCTGCCCCAGCCAGCGCACCTCCGGTTTCCCGGGCCGCCGCCCGGTACCGTTCCAGCAGTTCGAATATCGACTTCCACGAATCCTGCATGAAAGTCAGATTGTCTGTAACGAACTGCGTTGGCGTATTGATTTCGTGGGCAATCCCCGCTGCCAGATGGCCGATCCCCTCCAGCTTTTGCGCTTGCCGTAACTGCGCCTCCAGCGCCCGGCGCTCCGAGATGTCCCGCGCAAAGGTGAAGCAGTATTCCTGCCCGTCGAAGCGCAGGTAATTGGCATTGATCTCCACCGGGACGCTTTCGCCGCTTTTCGTCTGTACCTGACTCTCAAACGTCATGCAATTGCGCAGCTTCAGTTCCTGCCAGAGCTTGTCCCAATATTCTTTGGAAAACACTGGCCGCTCATCGGTGACCGCTAACCCGATCAGTTCCCCTCGCGAGCGTTTCAGCGTGGCGCAGGACGCGTCGTTGGCATACACAATTTGACCCTTTGCATCCAGCCATTGGATCGCTTCCGACGCGTGGTCCACCGAAAATTGCGTGAGCCGAAGATCCCTTTCCGCCTTTCTCCGCCCCGTGATGTCTTCTTTTACTGCCAGAAAATGCGTGATCTCCCCCTTCGCATTCGTCATCGGCGTAATCGACGTAGCTTCCCAAAAAATGTCTCCGTTCTTCTTCTTATTGCAGAATTCACCGGACCAGACCTTGCCCTGCTTGATCGTCGACCATAGATCCCGGTACATATCCGGCGAAGTCTGCCCGGATTTCAGAATGCTGGGATTATTTCCAACTACTTCTTCTCGCGTGTATCCGCTGCATTCGGTGAACTTGCGGTTCACATAGCCGATCTTTCCCTCCGGGTCCGTGATGATCACTGACACCGGGCTCTGTTCGACTGCCAAAGACAGTTGCTGCAACTCATCCTGGTTCCGCTTGCTTTCCGTAATGTCGCGGAAGGTCCAAATGCGGCCGTAATACACTCCGTTTTTATCCACTACCGGAGAGGAATACCGATCGAGAAACATTCCGTTCTTGAGTTCTAGTTCATCGCGCGCCGTCTCATTTGGGTGCTGGTACAGGTACTTCACTCGAGACAGGAACAACTCGGGATTTTTCATGAGCGTGGCCGCATGATGCATGGTCCCACCCTCTTCCTGGTTGGCCTGCAATTCTTTTGTAAGCTGAAAAATTTCCGCAAACCGCTGGTTCCGTAATAATGTTCGTCCAGCGGGATCCACGACCAGGATGCCGTCAATGGTGGAGTTCGCCTGTGCTTCCAAAAATGCGGTCTGGAACTGAAGTTCCGTCTCCGCTTCCTTGCGCTCCGTAATATCGCAAAGAAAGCCGTCGGCGTAGAGCACCCCGTCCTCTTCGTGAGTCGCCGTCGCTCGGTCCTGCACCCAGACCCACTTTCCGTTCTTGTGCCGGAACCTGTACTCGACGTCCAGACTGGTCTGGTTTTTAAAGAGCGACCGGTACGCTTCGTACACCCGCCCAAAATCCGCTGGATGAATACGTCCCAGGCGCAATTGCTGTCCAGAACAGAATTCTTCCTTGCTATAACCCAGCACAGCCTCGACTTTCGGGCTGATGTACAGCGTTTGCCCCTGCAAATCCGATGTCCAAGCCACGTCCGGTGCGTTCTTCAGGATTTGCCGAAACCTCTGCTCGCTCCGGTCCAACACTTCTTTCGTCTGTTCCAACTCCGAAATGTCTTCGACGGTGAGCAAATGATACAGCTCAGAAGAATTGCTCCAAGGCCGCAGCCAGCAGCGCGCCGGAAACCGGCTTCCATCTTTCCGCAGCAGGTACTCCCGCAGAATGGCTCGTTCGCCCAGTTCATGCTCGCTTTTCGGCAACTCGCAACTGTGCGGTGCAACGCCGGATTCCCCGGCCTTCAGGTGAAGTAACTGGCAGACATTTCGACCGGCTACTGCTTCTTGTTCATATCCGGTCATTTCCAAGAACCTGTGGTTGCACATCGTAATTCGCGCCCTGTCGTCCAGCACGCACACACCTTCCACAATGGCGTCGATGAGCGGGCGGACTTCAGGATTCATTCCTAGCCTAGCCCGTGCCGGCGCCGCACCCGATGACCTCGATTCATCCATGCTCTAGCTATCGACAAATCAGCCTAAGAGTTGAACTCATTGCAGATCCACTCGCGCCCGCACCAAAGTCATGTCCATCCGAGGCCATCATGTGATCTTTCCTGCGTTCCGTCCGAAGAAAACCTACAGCGTCCTATGAATCCTGACCCTCCCAAGCCCGACTCCCCTCGCAGCCGCTTATTGTTTGTGGATGACGAAGTGCTCGTCCTGCAAGGTTTGAAGCGCTCTCTTCACTCCATGCGCGCCCAGTGGGATATGACCTTCGTGGAGAGCGGCGTCGCCGCCATAGAAGCGTTGGCCCGTGAACATTACGATGCCATCATCACCGACATGCGAATGCCCTTCATGGACGGCGCGCAGTTGCTGGAAACGGTGAAGGAAAAATATCCCGAGGTCGTGCGCATGGTCCTATCCGGTCAGGCCAACCGCGAAACCGTTTTGCGCTCCCTCGGCCCCGCTCACCAGTACGTTTCCAAGCCTTGCGATCCCCAAGACCTCAAATCGCGCTTGGCCCAGGCCTTCGTGATGCGCGATCTTTTGAAGAACGCCAGCATTCGTGCCCTGGTCCTGAGCCTCAAATCCATCCCCAGCCCTCCCGCCCTCTATCACGAACTCCAAACTGAACTCCAATCCGAAGATGTCTCGCTAAGGAAGATCGCGGACATCGTCGCCAAAGACGCGGGCATGACAGCCAAGATCCTGCAATTGGCCAACTCCGCTTTCATGGGCGCTCGCTTTACCGTTTCCAACCCCACCCAGGCGATCACCCTGATCGGCACGGAACTGGTCCGCGCCCTGGTTCTTTCCGTACATGTTTTTTCCCAGTTCAAGGATCCCTCCTCTGCCGATTGCGGAATTCTGTGGGAACACGGCATAGCGGTTTCCTGCCTCGCCCAGCGCATTGCCGTGTGCGAAAAGTGCGCCAAGAATGTCGTCGACGAATGCTCCACCGCGGGCATCCTCCACGAAATTGGAAAACTCGTCCTGCTCGCCGAAATGCCCCGCCCTTATTCCGAACTGCTGGCCACCCTCAGGAATGCGCCAGCCAACCTCCCTGCCGCCGAACGCGAAAGCTTTGGTTGCACTCACGCCGAGTTAGGCGCCTACCTGATGAGCATCTGGGGACTTCCCCACCCTCTCATTCACGCGGTCGCTTTTCATGATCGCCCGGGCGAGAGCATTGAAGATTGTTTTTCTTCCCTCACCATCATCCACGCCGCGGACGCACTGGTGAGTTCTTCCAACCCAGCGAGCATCCTCCAGGACGTCGAACTGGATGAGACTTACATCCATAAACTTGGATTGAGTGGGCGCTTGCCGGTGTGGCGTGGCTTGCATGAGCAGCAGCGGGCGGCAATCAAAGCCGCCGCCGTCTGATTCTGAGGTGCCCCTTCTCTTCTGAGTACAGAGAAGTCTTCTCAAACCCGCTATGGAAGGGCACGGCTTCAGCCGTGCCGCTCAAGTTCAAGCGGGATGTGGGCTTTAGGCCCTGAGAGGTCCACGTCACGCCGGAAACAAATCGTCCCTCGCTTGGAATCCCCGGCCCGGTTACTTTGCTCCGTCCGGCAGTGCCCAGGCGAACAGCACTCCTCCGCTGCTGGTCACCACATACTGGCGCCCATCCAGCTCATAGCTGATCGGAGAACTGTGAATCTGCGACCCAGACCCCGCGTGCCATAGAGTCTTGCCGTCGCTGGAATCCACGGCCAGAAAATTTCCCATCGCGTCGCCGGAAAAAGTAAGGCCGGAATCCGTCGTCAATACTCCCGCCCCTGACCCGCCCGGACCGAGTTCGTGACTCCAGCGAATTTTGCCGGTTTGATAATCGATCGCTTCCAGCATCCCAATTCCCCACACGGAATAATCGGCACCTGCCCAGCCGTACACTCCATCGGCTGGCTTGGCAAAGTACACGCTGTAGCTGGGATGCGCATCCACGACGAATAAACCATTCTTCGTATCAAAGCTGGGTGACCGATAGTTGGTCATCCCGCCTTCATCCGGCGCGATCAGGCGTCCATCCGGCGCGGGTTCCTTCGCCGCATTCGGTATCGGACGGCCCTGCTTGTCAGTACCCATGCTCCAGTTTACGGGCCCGTAAGGAACCGTCAGCAGGCTCTTACCGTTGGTACGATCGAGAACGAAGAAGTACCCGTTGCGGGATGTCTGCATCAGCATCTTCCGCGGCTTGCCATGGAAATCTGCGTCGACCAGCACCGGCGTTTCGACTGCATCCCAATCATGCGTATCGTGGGGCGACGCCTGGAATGCCCATCCCAGTTTCCCAGTCTCGGGATTCAGCGCCACGATCGAACACGTGTATAGATCATCGCCCGGCCGCGTGCTGCCGTTCAGCACCGGCGTCGGATTGCCCGTTCCCCAATACACCAGGTTGAGATCGGGATCATAGGTTCCCGTCATCCACGTCATGCCACCAGTCGTCTGGTTGGGTGTTCCCGCCGGAGGCGTTGAATGCCACTGCCACTGCGTCGCGCCAGTCTCCGGATCAATGGAACGGATATACCCGCTCAAGTTATCGAAATCCCCGGAAACGCCAATCAGCACGTGTTTGCCCACGACCAGGGGCGCCATCGTGGTCCAGTATCCCTTTTTGTTGTCCGCAACCTCCACGATCCAGCGCACCGTGCCGTCCTTCGCATTGAGCGAGACCAGGTGCGCATCGGGGGTCAAGAAAAACAGAGACCCGTTGTACATTCCCACGCCGCGATGCCCAATGTGCAAGCCTTTATTCGGCGGATAGGTGTAGTGCCAGATCTGGTGGCCGGAGCGTGCGTCCACCGCCCAAAGATGGTCCGGCACAGTGAAGTACAAAATCCCATCCACTACCAGCGGCGAAGATTTGATGGGCGTTGTCTGGTCTGTCTGAAAAGCCCACGACAAACTAAGATTCTTGACGTTTTCCGGAGTGATCTGAGTCAACGAAGTATGCCGCCGCCCAGAATAATCTCCGTGATATCCCGGCCAACTGTCGGCCGACGGATGCAAAAGCATCTGCTCACTCACGCTCTGTGCCCGCGCCAGAGCGCACGAGGTAATTACAGTCACCGCAAACAGGCAGGCAGCTTTCCGGAAATCTGCAGCGATTCTGACCATAGTATTTTTCTATTTCGGTACGCGGCTGTTGGGCGGCTCTAGCGCAACGTTTGCAGATAGGCCATCAGATTGTGAATGTCCGCGTCCGTGTATTTGCTGAACAACGCAACATGCGCATCCACCGGAGCGTCCACTTTATAATGCACATCGCGTATCCGCCAGGAATGATACGATCCCGCCTCATCGGTCATCCCCACCGTAAACTCGTCGAGGTAAGCGAACACCCCCGTCACTATTTTCCCCGAACCCAGCGTCACCGTCACTCGAGACTTGGCGTCCTCCGGGTACAGCATGCGCCTTTCCAGTTCAAGCCCCTGGTGCCGATTCGCGATCCCCGCCAGATCGCCAGTCGGCGAATGGCACTTCGCACATCCACCTGCGCCTTCGAAGTATTGCTTGCCCGTTTCCGCGTTGCCCGTCTGGAGATCGGAAGCATCAACCCCTTTCCGTCCGCCGGGTCGCGACCGCGCATTTTTTTGCTGCGTGTGGATGAACGCCGCCAGCCCAGCGACTTGTTCATCCGCAACGTCAAACGGAGGCATCCCCTTCTCAGGGCGCCCGTTGCGCACCACGGCCCCAATCTTCTCTCCATCGACATCACTGGCCACGAGCCTGGAGCGCGTCAGGTCGGGCCCGGTTTCTCCCCCTGCGGCGTCGCGTCCATGACAAAAAGCGCAGCGTTGCTGAAACAGCGTTGCTCCCTGGTCCACCAACTCCGCCGGGTACTTCGATTCAGTGGTGGCTTTCTGTTTGGATTCACCGCCTGCTTGCGAGCTGTTGCCCGACTGTTGCGCCGCCGTCTTCAGAACCCAGAGGCCCAACAAAAACATAGTTCCAAGCAGCACCCGGGTTCCCGTGGCCGCGCAAAGCCAATCATGCCACCGCGGCTTCAGCCCCCGAACCGCTCTCACCGCTGCTCCTGACCCTGCGGCCGTGCATGCGGCGTGGTGCTCCCTTCCGTCATTCCCAACACCCACTTAATGGCCTCGAAATACATCTTGCGAATATCCGGATCGCTCCACGACTCCTGCGTGTGTCCCAGCGTCGAATAAAACACCCGCCCTTTGCCATACATCTTGTCCCAGGCCACCGCGAAATCGTGATCCTGCCGGTGCACGCGCGGGTTGTCGTAATTCAGCTTCGCAGGATCCAGGCTGAGCAGAACGTGCACTTTTTCGCGCGACCATTCCTTCGGCTGGTAGATTTCGTCATACTTCGCGAAGGCGTGCGGGAAATGACGAACCGACGGGAAATTCGGATCTTCATTGATAATGGGCGCATTGAAACGCGACCAGGGATGCTCATCGAACCAGCCTCCGATCATCTCTCCATATTCTGGCCACTTATAGTTCGTATCCAGTGCCGCGTGAATGCCGACGAACCCTTTCCCATCTTCCTTGATGAACGACATCATGTCTTTCTTCTGCCCGTCATCCAGGTCGAGTTCGCCCGTGGTGCTCGCGAAAACGATTGCGTCGAAGTAATCGAGGTTCTTCGCGTTTTTCGACAACTCCTTTTTGGTGATCAGTTCGGTGTCGGTGCGCAGGACGGTTTCCCACAACCCACTCTCGCGCCCCATGTTGTAGACCGCCGCCATGGCATCGCTAACTGAGTCGTGCTCGAATCCCTTGGTCTCCCCGATTACCAGCACATGCTTGAGAACGATCTTCTTCTCATGGGGAGGCGGGGGCATGGAAGCATCGACTGCGACGTTCTGCGCAGCCAAGATCCCGCTTGAAATCGCAATCAGCCCGAGACAGCAAAAAAATAGTCGGAATTGGCGCAAGAATCTCCCCCAGAAAACACGAGCCCCAGACGGCTTCGACATATTAACAAATCCGCAGGTCAGGGATAGGTTGGAGCTATCCGAGTTTTCCCCGGCGGCTTTCACCGTCCGGTTTCACCATGCCCTGCTGCTGCAGCGCGTGATTGAGTTCCTCAAGAAGCGTCAGGAGACGTTGGGAGTCCATCTCCTCCGAAGTTTCGGCGGCGACAATGCGCCAGGGACGCGAGGTTTTTTGCTCTTGCTGCACGCAAACTCTGGGGAACGCTACAACAGTCAGCGTAACCTAGGGTATGTGCACCTGGACCGGATAGCGCAAAATGCGCCAAACCACCCCTACGCATAATCCTGTATGGTGCCCTACAAACAGCTTGGAATAGCTTTAATCTAGGTTCTTGGGCGTTGAAACGCATCCTCATTGCCGACGATCACGAGTCCGTGCTGCGGCGAGTCCGCGGCATGATTGAATCCCATGACGGATGGGAAATCTGCGGCGATGCCGTAACTGGCCGCCAGACCGTTGCTCAAGCTGTAGAACTCAAGCCCGATCTGGTCGTCCTGGACTTTGCCATGCCACAGATGGACGGTCTGAAGGCGGCTGCAGCTATCAAAGTGCTATTGCCCCAGATCCCGATCGTTATGTTCACGATGTACTGTTCTGCCGTGACCGGCGAGGCGGAACGCCACGGGATTTTGCGCGTCATCGACAAAGCCAAATCAGGCGCGCTTCTTACCGCCATCGAAGAAGTTTTCGCGACCCAGGAATTGCCTAACCCACAACAAGCGGCTCCAGATTCGCCCCCTCCTACCAAAATACAATTGAACCGCGCCTCGTAATCTATCCGCGTCTTCGCCATGCCTGCAGTTTCCACAGGCGATCGATGTGAAAACAGGCGAGCCCGAGACGGGCCGCAGAAGAATCCACGAAACATACGACCTGCAAAATGAAACCGCGCCAGAAGTGTAAAATTGTGCGGTTTTCATCAGGAGAAAGAAACTCGTATGCGTATTGGCGTTTTCACCCCGCTCTTATCCCAACTGCCGCTCGACCAGGTCCTAAAAAAGCTCTCGCATCTGAACATCCACACGGTCGAGCTCGCCACCGGGAATTACGTCGGCGCCGCCCACTGCAAGCTCTCGCTGATCGAGAACAGATCTGCGCTCTCCGATTTCAAGAAGATGATCGACGATCACGGCTTCAGCATCAGTGC
>Ga0157372_10005842_pt1 | contig 13105 bp, 19 predicted proteins | sample C55metaG_FD_115307 | JGI IMG/M metagenome (GOLD analysis project Ga0157372, IMG submission 115307) | Corn rhizosphere microbial communities from Kellogg Biological Station, Michigan, USA - C5-5 metaG | ecosystem: Host-associated > Plants > Roots > Rhizosphere > Soil | place: USA: Michigan... | reverse complement strand
TTCCTGGGTTACCGCCGGACTCCTGGTTCATCCGCCGAAGAACAGTGTTCAGCAGTGATGCTGGCTGTCCCATCATCCGAAGAGCCTGAAGGACTACCCCAGACCAGCGCTGAACACCCTTACCGACAGCACCTTGGTAAGCTCCCATACCGCCGAAGTACTGCTCACTTAGACCAGCAAACAACTGACTCGGAGTGGGACCAGTGTGCTTGTACTTAGTGTGGATGCGAAGGTCAGTTGCTCCACCAGCCGCAAGACCTCGTCCCTGGCTAATGACCTGCTTCCGAATGTTCTCAACGCCTGAGTGACCACCAGCAGCATTAACTTCCTTGGCAGTCCAGACGTGCTCTCCGTTCGAGAGTGCGAACAGTCCGGCAGTGTCTGAAGTTCCGCTGCCTGGACCCTTGACAGGACCACCAGTCGCCAGACGTCCAGCGGATGCAATGCCGCCCTTGCCTAGCGAAGAGACAAAGATGGAGACATCCTTGCCGTTGATGTTCCGAATCTCCTGCTGGAGACCCTGAATACCACGAGTAGCCTCAGCAAGACCAGGAGTCGAGATGAAGACCGTACGACCGTCGGGCAGGTTTCGAACTTCGTAGTGGAACCCGGAGGTCTTCACCGCAGCGTTGTTAGCTGCAATGTCGGCATCCGTGAACTTACGGGCAATCTCCTGAAGCTGGGGGTTACCGCGTCCCTGAATCGACGTAGCCATGTTGAGGATGGACTCACGCTGAGCATCCGCAGCAAAGCGCGCCTTGTCCGTCTCAGTGGTTACACCTGCATTCTCTTGAGCGAGTCGACCAGCAGATTCAGCAACTCGAATCTGAGCACCCTCAAGACGGAACCCAGCTTCCTTAGCCTCATCCGAACCCCGACCGTGGTCACGCACAGCCTCTGCTGCATCGTTTTCGGCCTTCTTCAGGTCGTGCAACGCCTGACGGTGTGCAAGGTCAGCATTCATCTGACCCATGATCTGATTCTGGTGATCGATCAGGGCCTGAGTGTGATCCTTGACAGCATTCCGAGCGTCAAGCTGAGCGCGCTCTTCATCACGAGTTGCCGCAGAGAGTCTTTCCTGTGCAGCCTTAGCCTGATCCGAAGTAGGACCGAAATCGGCAACAGCGAGGTTGTATTCACGCTGACGAGCCTTCGTTGTCTCCTGAGCAACACCGAGAGGACCGAGTCGTGCAGTGGTCTCCCGAATGGTGTCGTTCATTTCACGACGAGCCTGAGCATCTGCCTCCTGCATGGAGATGCCCTGACCGATAACCATGTTCTCGTTCTGCTGCATCTGAGATGCAACTTGAATAGCAGACGCTCGCTGAGAGACTGCCATCTGAACGTTGCGTGAACCGGTGACGAGAGCGAGGTCAGCTTCCTCAACACTCTTCTGGTACTGCTCCCAAGCAAATGCACCAGCAATGAGGATAGTGCCGACGATCGGAAGCGCCCCACCAACAGCCTTCAAACCGCCAACAACTCGGTTCGACATGCTAGCAACCTTCTCGCCAGCTTCTGCCGATCCAGTAACCTTACCGACGAATCCGGCAGCTGCAACTCCAGTAGTACCAAACTGCATTGCCAGAGTGTTCAGTGCGCTAGTAACCGGAGTGAACTTCAGCAGCGCCATGACAGACGACATGACACCGATAGCCGAGGAGAACCCTCGAATGGCAATCGTGACGCCAATAACTGTTCCCAGCCAAGACCCCATCAAAGCGGAGATAGGCTGAATTACGGTAAGGATACCGTTCATGAATTGGAGTGCTACGTTAAGACCTGCACCCAATCCGGGTAGTGCGTTATGAGCAATATTGCCAATGATGACGAACAGTCGTCCGAAGACAGCCTCTGTGGATGCCCAAATCTGAGAACCGAAGAGGTTAATAACTCCAGAGGTGATTCGACCAATCATGTCTCCAGCACCGCCAGCTAGTGTTCCCAGAGTACGGAACACCTGACCAGCAGCAGGACCGTCATTGACAATCCGTGACAGGAAAGCGCTGACGCCTGTGGAGGCTCGCTCTGCACCGTCAAATACACCCTGCACAGCAGGGCCAGCGCGAAGAGCAGCAATAGTGACGTTCGGCATCACCGAGTCCGCAATGCGAACCAGTGAAGACATGCCAGCGTCGATGTACCTCGGCAAAGTTCCAAACACTGTCTGGAACTGAGGCGACAGACGACCAGTCGCAGCCTCAACACGACCCATTGCGCCGATAAGCGGTCCAGCGAGAACCGACGAATCCTGCATGAGCGTGTTGTTGAGTGTTCCCTTCAGCCTTTCAAGGGAAGCAGCCGCTTGTCCTGTTCCAAGCTGAGCCTTGGCACCAATGGCAAGGAACGCAGCTGGAATCGCAAGGAGAGAAGCACTGGAGGCTACCGCAGCAGCTCCCGTAAGGATCGGCCCAAAGAGTGCTGGAAGCCGAATCATCGTGGCGAAGGACTTCATCATGTGCGCAGACATGACTTCACCGATGAAGGTACCAGTCTGACTACTTACCTTGAAGTAGCGAGTCTGGTAGTTCCCCATCGCGTCCATAACCTGACGCGCCTCGTAAGTTGGGGTAATGCGTGCGGACCTACGAAGTTCGAAAAGGCGTTCACGAAGACGGTCCATCTCTGGACCAGAAGAGGCAGTAAGCTTTGCTTCAATAGGAATGAATGCCTTGCCAGGAAGACGCTGACGCATTGCCGCCTTGATACGTGCAGCATCTCCAGCAGTATCATCCTGAAGACCGACCTTCACATAGCCTTCAGCAATCTTAAAGCCTCTACCCGGTGTGGGAGCTGTCATGGTTCACCTCCTCTTCTTGACCTGCTGAACAACACCTGGATGTTTTGAGTTGAACTCGTCGAACGATACTACTTTCCGCTCTTCCCTATCACCATTAGCTGCTTGACGATAGGTAGGACGTTCTTGCTGTTCTTGAGAGCCGTGCTCTTGTTCCCATTGCTTCGCTCTGACTGTCATCACACCTTCATATGCGAAGACGCGACGTGCTAGAGCGAAGTATTGAGGACCAGTAAGGGCAGCAACCGGATCAACACCGAGTTGAGGGAAGAACCGCATGAAGTCTGCATACAGATCATCCTCATGGTCTAGAACCCAGAGTACCTTTACTAGACGCTCCTCAACTTCTTTCCTTTTGGGACGTCAAGTGCTCCGAGGACCTTCTTCTGAAGAATGTCCATGAGCTGAACCAGATCCTGAGCAGTCAGATCCTCAAAGTGCAGAATCTTGCTGTATGCCTCAGATCCTACCGCCTCTTCGAGGAGCATTGCTGAAGAAGCATCCAGACCGTACCGAGCCCCAAAGTCCACGTAGCGCAGCGCAAAAGCAGCACTGAACTCCTTAGGAATCTTGACCTCGTAATCGTCGATCCAGCAAAGGGTCTCCATCTCGACGACCCGGTCTGGATTGCTCTTCAACCGAAGAACACCGCCACCACTGACAGTGCTCTCCGCCGTAGCCTTGTCCTCAGACATTTTAACTTCCTAACTCACGTGTCAAGCTGGTCGTCAACCACAACGACCTGAGCAATGGACGAAGAAACCCAGTGAGCAGTGAACTTCACCGAGAGAACGGTCTGGTCATCCTTCTTGTAGGGAAGGCTGACGTTGTCCAGGTTCAGAACCTTACGGACAATCACACGACGGTTCAGCTGGTTCGGACCCCAACCATCGAAGAGCAGAGCCGAATAGGTGGGCTGCTGAGTAGCAACACCATTGTCAACGGTGTACTTCTTCCAAGCGGTAGTGGTCGTGCCGCCCTGAGTAATGGCACCCTGGTTGTTCAGAGAGAAACGAAGGTTCTCCAGCGTGGCCTCAGCGAGCGAGGTGGAAAGAGTAGTCTCCTCATTCGTCTTACGGGAGCCAACTCGACCAACAACCTGGTCAACCTCCAGCTTAGCGAAGTCCTGAGAAATCTCAATCTCAAGACCGCCAAGCGTGCCGCCACAGTCCACCCAAGGGGCAGCAGGCGCGGCAGTACCAACAGTAGTGTCAACAGGCTCAGTAGAGCCAAAAGGGGCCTGGTAGAGAGTACCAGCACCCTGAATCAGGTTAGTAGCGGTAACAGCCATCTCAGTTACTTCCCTTCCGTAACAGCAACACGCTCAGCAACCTGCTTCTCGGCAGCCTTGCGAATACCCTCGTCCGTGCTGGCGCTGGTCTCAACCAGAAGACCCTGAAGCTTCAGGTCGGCGTACTCAGCATCTCCAACAGTAAGCTCTTCCTCAGGACGAATAGTCGTCCGAACCTTGTGCTCTGCCATCTCAACTCCCAATCAATTCACGCCAGGAGCACTTGGGCTCGATGGCTTCTGGTACAACAATTACGGTGAACATCCTACTCTCACCAAAAATCTGAAGCATCTCCTGGTGAGATCCGACAACGACTCGACCCTCGTTGGTAGCAAGCGCGCCATTAACCACAAGGGCAGAGAGGGTAGGGCCATTGTCAGCCATTGACGAAATCACTCCTTCGCAATGGGAACTTGACGCGAGTCAACCTCGGATGCTCACTGATGTGCTTCATGTGCTCATCAGCCATCGTCGATGGAATCTCACGAATCGTAATGTCCCCTGTGAAGAGGTAAGCCATCTCGTACTGATTGCTGTGCCAAAGCACCTTCCCACCGTGAGTGAGGAAGTCATGGGTAATAGGGCTATAGAGCCCGTAGCGCTTCGTCACAGCCGCACCAGCCAGTTCATCTGAAGGTCGAACTGGATTCGAGCATAACCCATCGAAGGATCACGAGTCGTCTTGGTAGTGGACTCTCCATCAAGCCCACCACCAGAGACCAGACGACGCATATCGGAGAGAGGGTAGACAGTGAAAACGGAGACGTCTAGGAACACCCCAGGAGTATTACCAATCTGGAGTCGTTGCTGCTGAGCATCATCGTCGTCACAGGCATACCAAAGTTGTGAAGCAAGCTCGGCAGCCTTACCCCAGGGCACCTTCTGAGAACCAGGATTGGTAGCCCAGCAGTCAATCTGAAGCACAGAGTTGCGCAGAGTGCCAGAGTACATACGACCTACGCCACTCGCAACGCCTACCTGAATCAGACCATTCGTAGCCCATTCAGTAGGATCACTTGGCATGGCAGTAGCAACTACATCAGCATTGACAGTGTCCAGAGACTTGATCCAGGCAATGCCAACCTGCTCAGCGGAAGGATAGAGGAGAGTCATCGGAGGTCTCGCTTCTTGTAGACAGCGGGACGCATAAAGGGCTGAGCCTTGTTACCTGGGTGGTGAACTTCCCCTACAGGGTGTGCTCCACCGGGCCACGAAAGAGCGCTATCTGGAGCAGCTTCAATAACGTGGGGGCGAGCACCGAACTCCTGAGGAGCCCAATGGTCGGTGCCGACAACTACGGTGTCACCCTGGACATAAATAGAAGCTCGGAGTTCACCGTCATCAACGGGAACGTATCGACGAGCATCTTCTGCAACTTCGCCAACGACGCCGTCTTGGGCATTCTCTGCAACGAGATGTACTCTCGCCATGCCAGCAGCATCAAGCTCGATATCCAATTAGTGCCACCGCCTCCGCGTTGGTAGCTATGAAGTTATCCCCTCATTCGCTGAGAGGTACTGCAACTTCGTCTTGCTTTGCTTAAATCCCAGTACGAGTTACTTGTGCAGTATTCTTACGACCCTGTACCCGTATAGCTGCCACTCTAACATCTGGCGCACCGATAATCAAGGGGACGTTGATAACTTCTTGAACAAGGTACATAGCACCAGTGTACTTGTCTAGAAGCCTATCCTCTTCTCGCACATCTGTTCCTGGACGGAGCCTAATCACGTAGCGCTCAATCTTTGTCATGCGCTGCTCTTCAGGAAGGAACGTGCGCTGAGACTTCTCAGTCACTAGTGCCGGAATATCCGTCATATCCGTCACTGTGTTGTCGTCAACGTCCTCGTCCCACTGATTCTTCTCAGTGCCTCGGTAAAGAGTGAGGAGTGTAGTCGGAATGAAGGCGCTCACAGCACACTCCAGCCAGCGTGTGGAAGCTCGGAGATCATAGGAGCCTCAGCGCGCGCAGTTCCAGCACGAGGACGAAGAGTCCTAACACTTCTCCTGATCCGGTTAAGACAAACCCTAGCGTGAGGAGAGAGAATCATGGAGTTGTCGTTAGATGCCTCAAACGACATTCCGTCCTGGAGAATCTTCGACACATCCATTCGGTTGAAGGTGTCGATCTGGTCTGCCATCCACTGAGCCTGGTAAACCAAAGCATACTTCAGGTTGAGAAGATCCTTCAATCCAGCCGAGGTTGTAAACGTGGAAGCCGGCCTGGTTTCCGGAGTGATACCAGAAAACATGTTGATAATTGGCTGAGCATCATCAAGCATGTTCTGAGTAACGTCACGGTGAGTAAGGTCCTTGGCCTCCGTCGGATCACACCAAGTAATCATGCGACCGTTCCTCCAAGTTCCTCGACCTGACGAGTAAGCAGACGCACCTTGCGCTGCAATTCCTCAATAGTGCCGTTCGCGACTCGTACTTTTTCTTCTAGCTTAACAATTTCAGCATTAGCTCGGTCAAGACGACCGTCAAGAAAAGTTGCCTGGTCAGAATACCCGGCCGACAACGTTACTGCTGCGGTAGACATTGCTGTAAGGCCGTCTACCCTAGACTTCTTGCGCTCGATTGGGATTCGGATAAGTCCTAGTAGTGTAGCTCCTGCTCCTCCACCAAGGATGAGGGGAATCAACACCTTCCAGAGTTCGACATTAAACATTGTCCGCATCACCCTTTATGGGATCAGCTAGTCTGGGCTCTGGGCTCGCAAGGACTGGATTCTGTAAAGCAAGGCGAATCTTCCTTAGATCCTTACTGATCTGGAACGAACGAGTAGCTGCTGCAATTCCAAGGCCCAGAACTAGCGTTGCACTTGTGATAATTCGAGCCTCACCAGTCAGTGCAATAGCAAGGCCGTAGGCCAGGAATATGCATCCAAGCCACATCATCCCAATCCGCTCGATCAGTAAACACACTGGAGATTTAAGCCAAACACCAACCATAGAGATAGAGCCCCCGAGGAAAAGGCTTAGATTCCAAGTCCAAGTCAAATCCCCGAGAACCCTTTGGAGAGTCGTAGAAGGCTCACCCGCAAGCAGCCCTGCCAACCCAGAAATAATGCAGGTCGTCAGAATCACAACTTCGAATGGCTGACGCCCACTCTGGATCAGCAGGGGCTTGCGGTGCGGCATCTTAGTCCCTCTCCTCCAGCGGAAGTCCATCCCGCTGCTGCCGCGAGACGTAATACTTCTCGTCCGCGATTCCATTGCCCTGAACCGAAGGAATGACTGGAACCGAATAAGTCGCCACGGTTGAGATGCCATCTGGATGCGCCTTCACACTAACCAGCTCGACATCTCCAGTTGGCCGAAGTCCCATGTTGAGGACCGTAGCCCGAACAGCCGTGATGTTGGCCTCGTTCTCGGTGTCCTGCATCTCCCGACCGTACGGCAGAAGCATGACGTACTGCTTGACGTAGCGATCCCCAACCTCACTGTCCAGGTTCCGCTTCGAGACCTCAGTCTCAGAGTCTCCCAGCAGAGAAGGGTGAGCAACCAGTCGGGTGTCCGGGTTCTGAAGCTCCCGAGCAACATCGGCGTTCTTACCAACAGTCTCATCAACTGCCGGGCTGTCATTGGTCTCCTGAGGATCAATCTCAGGCTCACGCACAGGCTCATCCTGAGCACTAGGCTCATTCGCCGGAACGTTAGTAGTGTTCTTCTCGTCTGCCATTTCTACCTCACTAACTGGAACGGAGTGATAGGCGGAAGGGGGAGAGCAACCTGGGCTACGGTCAAGTCACTCTCCCCCTCCCGGTCTATGGGTTAGGAGGTACGGGTCCGCTCAAGAACAGCGAAAGCGTTGGGGTTACCAACAGCAAAGCCGCGGAACGCACGGCACTTCAGAACAGCCTCATCAGTCAGAGAAATCTCTGGACCGATGACCTTCCACGAAGGACCAGCCCACACTCGGTCCCGTGGAACACCCATCAGAAGGTGCTGACGGTTACCAACGATGATAAGCGGGTTGCCCGCAGCACCCTTAGCGGAAATACCACTAGTCGGAGGGGCAGGAACCTGAGCCAGAGCGGTGGTCGTAACCGTAGCGCCCTTGGTGAAGATAATTGGCTTTCCGAAGAGCGTAGGAGCCTGGCCCTGACCGCCCTCACTGAAGATGAGGTTACCACCGCCATCAACCATCGTCCGCAGCGTGCCACGGAAGAAGTCGTTAGCCATAACGACAGTCTCAGCGTCGTCGTAGTAGTCGCCAACCTCAAGCCGAGCAAACAGGTCACTCAGGTTCTGGTAGGTAACGGTGTCAGCAGCCGTAATGTGGTTGGCGTTAGCCGTGTACGAAACACCAGTCGTAGCGTCAGCAGTGGTAACTGCCTTGTAGACCGAGGTGAACGGAACCGTGCCAGCGTTAGCCGCAGCGTTCACACCCAGAGCAGCGTTGTCCAACTTCCGACCGAAGAAGTTAGCGAACTGGCTCCTCTTCTGAATCATCATGTCCGCTGCGCCCCACTTGAGGTCTTCCTCAGCGATGCGGTAGGAGCGAGTGAACTTGTACTGGTCAATCTGCACACGGTCGTTAGGAGTCGCGTCCTCGTTGTACGCAGCACCCTTGGCCGTAACATCGACGTCGGTACCGAAGTCACGGAGCACGTAACGAGTGTCCGTCAGCATCGGAATGGGAGTAGCAAAGTTGTCAATCGCAGAGATGCGCTTGACCTTAAGAAGAACATCGGACCCAGTCTCCTCTGGGATCCAGCTCTCCATCGTAAGGCGTGCCATTGGAAATCTCCTATGCTAAATAAATTGGATTACGGAGTAAAGCCCATCTCTTCCAGGATGCCATAAATGGGATCCCGGTTGTCCTTGCCTTCTCCGTTACGGGGTGCTCCGTCTGAGTGCTTCCTAACCTTAGGAGCAGCAAACAGAGTCGGGAACTTTGTCTTAATCCGGTTAATCTCAGAGTCGAGACCGGAGACCTCTCCGTTTTCGTCGACTACAAGATTGTCTGTCTTTACCAGCTCAAGCGCATCGTCCGCGTCACCCTGCAATCCCGCAGAGAGGAGACCGGCCTTAGCTGCCTGCTTAGCAATGATAACATGATAGCGACTGGTTGCGCTAGCCAAAGCCTCTGCCCTGGCATCCTCAATCTTACGCTCGGCTTCTGGAAGAGTCTTTCGACGAATCTCCTCCAATTCCTCACGCCGCTCCTTGGCCTGCTTGTTAGCAAGCTCAAGCTGCTTCATCATCCGAGTGTGCTCGTCACGACTCGGAGGAGTCCACTCGTCCTTCTTCTGCTCACCCTCGCCCTGATTAGTCGACGAATCAGGGTTAGAGTTCTCCTGCTCGTTCTCGTTCTCAGTCTCAACGACCTCAGTGTCACTCACTTGGGGCACCTGCCCTTTCATCATTGTTAGTCGAGACCTCTCGACCATCAGTCAGCCTCTTTTGAGACCGCTTCTCGTTCTTAATGGCAATAGCCTTCTCAGCTGCGCCACTAGTACCTCTACCACGCAGAAGAGCAAGAGCCTCAGACTCCTCCTTGCGCGTCTTCTCCCACTCACTCACAAGAGCCTCTGGAATGCCAGCAGCCTTGAGCGAGTAAGAAATTGGAACACCAGCGTCCTGCTGTGCCTGAACACTCAACCAGAACTCTGCATCTTCCATTGCCTGAGGACTAGCCCACTGAATCGTGAGATTACCGGGGTCAATCTCCAGTACCTTCTCCAGAGCAAACCGGACCGCGTCAAGCCATGTAGCGCCCAGCCAGTTCTGGAAGCTCTGAACCTTCTTCACCAATGGAATCTCAAGCGCCCGAAGAGACATTCCAGAAGGAGCGTCACCCACAGGGTCGAAGTAGAAAATTGGTGTGTCGGTAATTGCCGCCATCGTTCGGACAGCAGCGTTCATTGGCTTCAAATAGTGGTCAGGATCGGTAGCAGCAAACTCACCGATCTTGTCAATGTCCCAGAAAGCCCAAACACTGCCAGGCTCAGCAGTCATGTTCGTGTTGACTGTTGCCTCTTCAGTGTAGCTATCGTAATCAGGAGAGAGGTCAGCGCCAGTAACTCCATCTTCACCGTTGTTAGGAACATCCTTGCTGCTCTTCTGACTAATGTAACGCTGAGATGCAGCAGAGAATTCGATGTTCACCATCAGGTTGGTGACGATCTTAGTCAGCGCATTCTGCGGACCATAAGCCTTGTAGTGAACTGGCTTACCGTAAGGGCGACCAGTACGGAAGTGGAAGAACGGAATCTGTCCGAACGTCCAATCCATGACGCCGTTCTCATCAGTCTCGTCATCGATGAAAACTTCAAAAGCCTGAGCATCCGCAATAACTCGTCCGCCCTGCTTAGAGACGAACTTCTCAATACGGTCTGGGTAGTACAGATTGACTCGGAGCTTGGACTCCTTGTCACGAGTTACCTTCCACACCTTGATGAGATAGCTCATCACACGTGGGTTGTCCTCGTCGTAGAAAGCCCGAACCGTAGTAGGCAGGTTCTCGTACATAACGAGCCCACCGTTAGCGCCCGGACCCACGTAGAGGTAGGAATCGCCATACATGATGGCACTCTTGATGACCTCAGGAGCCTCAATCCAGAACTGATTCTCCTGGACAAGAATGCTATTGAAGGCTCGGTTCGCAAGATCAAAGTCAGACGTGATGGAGTTAATCGAGAGACGATCCATGACGGCATCGACAGGGCGACCGGCAAGGTTGAAGTTGAAGTCCTCAGCAGGGGTAGACCCAGATAGAGTACGACGAACAATGGCGCTGATGAATCGCTCCTGCTCAGTGCCGTGGTAGTAATTCTTCGCCTGATCGTAGCCAGGAAGAGCGTCACGCAGTTCCTTGAGCCCGCGCACCATGTCATCCATACTCATGCGTACTTCACCTTCTTAGCTACGTGACGCACTCGACGAGGCTCATTAAGCGCGCGGTGGAAATGCTCAACCCCGAGTCCAACAGCGTCAATCATGTCGTCGTGTGAACCCTTACGATCCTTACCATCATACGCAAACATTTGAGCCTCAAGCTCAGGGAACCTCTTGCGGTGGAAAACTTCACTGCGTGTGTAGCGAATGAATAGAGACTCAAGACGCTGAACCTTGGTCTCCATGCTGTGTTGCTTGTAGAGCTTGACAGGAAGGTCATGCAGGATTGCCTCCCACACATCACCACCCTGGTTAGTCTCAATCAAGACACCCATAACATCGTCGAACTCTTCAATTAGAGCGAGAACGAATGTGCGCATATCTACAGGCTGACGGAACTTCTTCTGCCAGCACCCCTCAACAATATACCGCTTCTGGAATACGTCACAACCAACGACCGCAATGCCAGTAAAGTCAGAAGTCAGCTTAGAGGTGGTAGCTGGATCAATGACGATGAGTTTACGCTGCCCACTGAACTCAGCTCCAGTACGGGCAATGGTGATATTCTCTTCAGTCCAGAAGTTGCCCTCAGCGTTAATGGGCTGGTTCCAGTGCTCCTTCAGAGACATACGATCATTGAGGCGCGAGAGGAAGTATTCCGCAGGCCACTTCCCAGGCCACATCGAAACACGCCCATCCTCAGTGTCAATGAGAGGAGGGAAATACTTGACCTTGAAGTTCTCCTGCTCAATCCAGTCAGGGTCATTCTCGCTGGATGCCAACTCCGACTGGACGAGCTGATGAACAATGGAGCCCATACGAACGACAGTACCGACTAGAACAACGTGAGCCTCTTCATTGAGCTGAAGAATGTCGCCACGCAGAGTCTCAATGTTGTTCTCAATAAGACCGTCAGTGTACTTGGCAGCCCCTTGTTCCAAGTCGTCAATGATGATGAGGTCGGGGCGATCCCCAAGCTCGTTCATACCGCGAATGCCCGAACCGCGACCCACACAGTTCATCACAAAGCCGTTGCTCTGAATGAACCGGTCCTTAGCGTTCGAGACCGGACGACCCTTGTTCTCAGGGTCAGAATCCGGCACGAGCATCGGTTCACAGAACTCAGGGAAGTCGTGACGCAGAAGCTCATTCATCTGAAGCTGAGCGCGGAAGGTGTTAGCAAGCTTCAGAACTGTGTTGCGAGTGCTACCGATAGCAGCAATGAACTTGATGTGCTCATGGGCAGCAGCCCACAAAGGAAGGATAACAAAGAGCCACGTCGACTTGCCAGCACCACGAGGAGCAACAAAGGCAGTACGAGACTCACGGAGTTGAGCTTCCTGAATCCATGCCTTAGCGTACTCGCACAGCTCAAAGTGCATCGCACCGAAGGTGATGACCTTCTTACCATTCGGCCCCCGACAAAGCAACTTGGGGAGATAGAGAAGCGCAAAGAGAAGAGGGTCTTCACGAGTAAGCTCGATCCGACCCTCCCGAGTCTTCAATTTCTCTACGTCAATAGACTCAAGATAATCGATAAACTCTTCACTCGCCAGAGCAGGATCGAGTGAGCCCCTAAAGGACTCAACTACGTTCCTAGGCATTTGCCCTACGCTCCTTAGCAAGCATTATTAATTTGTAGACAGGCATTTCCTCTAGAAGAAACTCTGTCTCGCCATCATCGGCCTTCGACTTCTCGTCAACCTGACGGCTATCCTCAGTGTACCGTACTTTCGGGTTAGTGTCGACCTCCACGGGAGGAGTCTTGATTTTGGCTAACTCAAGGCGATGTTCTGTGCAAAATCCACCTCTGAGCATTGCCACCGTACAATCATCTGCATCACAGTACCGAACCTTACCGTCCGGAGAGTAACGCCCAGACTCAGAAGGCATCGTATGGCAGCCCTTCTCGACTAAACTCGTACTCGGCAGGAGAATCTACATGTTCCGCCATGATAGCAGATTCACGCATAGCAAGGGGAGCACCCTCACAGCACGAGTTCTTGGTTCCACATCGAGGGCAGAGCCAACGACACCCGATAGGATCGAAACCGCCACCACAACCAACACACTCAATCATGCGACGCGCCTCCAGTGAGAGTCCGCACTCTGAACAACGATAGCATCTGGAGAGTCAACCATCCGAGTCCTAGCTACCCAAACATTCTCGCA
>Ga0157372_10005839_pt1 | contig 13108 bp, 7 predicted proteins | sample C55metaG_FD_115307 | JGI IMG/M metagenome (GOLD analysis project Ga0157372, IMG submission 115307) | Corn rhizosphere microbial communities from Kellogg Biological Station, Michigan, USA - C5-5 metaG | ecosystem: Host-associated > Plants > Roots > Rhizosphere > Soil | place: USA: Michigan... | reverse complement strand
GTATATAATCCATCAGGCCACCAACCTTGATCCAAGGGACCGAATTCAAATAAAAATTTGTTATTCAACATCATTTTTTTAATACCCTTTTCATCGGGAGCAACAGAAATTTTGCGCATGGCAAAATAACTTTTTGCTTCATCGATTACTTTTCCCTTTCGAATTACAGTGAATTTCAAATCATAAAGAAACGGATGGCTTGGAGACCATGATTCCGCACCAGGAATAGAAAGTGTAACCGCAGTATCTGTTCCGTTTTTTTCTGCTACTTTTTTATTGCCTTTCCAGGCAGAAATATTGATCACATCACCTGGTTTTAAATTTTGAATGGATGCACTTACAGAAAGTGTTTTATCATCCAGGTCGGGAGTTTGTTTTGTAGAAACAATATAAGTGTCAGGTACAGTTTCCAGCCAAACTGTTTGCCAGATGCCGGTAACAGGTGTGTACCAGATCCCCTCAGGATGCACCACCTGCTTGCCGTGAGGCTGAGGACCTTCATTGGTGGGATCCCAGACACGAACTGCTAATTGTTGCGGCGTTCCCTTTTTCAGGGCATCGGTAATATCAAACGAAAAAGGATCATAGCCGCCTTCGTGCCTGCCGATTTTTTTTCCATTCACATACATATCACTTCTCCAATCGACTGCACCAAAATGCAGCAATAGTCTTTTACCGTTGATTTTTGAAGGAACATTAATCGTTTTTTGATACCATAGAATACTATCTTTCCCCACTGTTTTTCCTACTCCCGATAAAGCCGATTCTACAGCAAAAGGAACGAGAATACTTCCCTGGAAAGAAGAAGGAATATGTTGAGTATCTGAAACAGGAAGAATCGCATACCGCCAAAGGCCATTTAGGTTTTGCCACTCAGTTCTTTGCAATTGCGGCCGGGGATAATCGGGTAAAGTATTTGCAGGATTTACATCAGCAGCCCATGGTGTGGTAATGTGACCGGGAACAATTTTCCAGGAAGTTCGCTGTGCATTACAATAAAAAGCAATTGCCAGGAACACCGGCAGTAAACGAAGTTTTTTCATAGTTTCTTGTTTTTTTAATTATTATCCAAATCCAATCAGTCCAATTACGATCGTTACAGAAAAAAGAATTCTAAAACCAGGAAGGCGCAAGCGTCTTCCTGGTTATTCAATAGGCCCTAATAAGTTTTATTTAAAAAATAACTGAAAAATATTACAAAGGAATTTTTTGCAAAGGTGAAAAGATCATGTCTTCTACGTTTGCGATTTTAACTCCAACACGGGCAAAAATATAATTTTGAGTAGGTGTTATAGGAGGAACAGTTACTGTCAAAGTAATATTATTGGGATCAGTGATGCTGCTTCCAGCCATATCCTTTAACGCTATATTATCACCGGCAGATACAAACTGTGTTTTGTTGATGTACAAACTTACCCTTTCTATATCTTTTGCAAGGGAATCGGTGATAATTTTTTCTACCTTAAAATTAGCAGTAACAATTCCACCGGAAGCAGTAATCTGCGCATTTCTGATCATGTAATAAGGTGTAACGTCCAGATTAACGGTTTGATTTCCCTTTAAAGAAATAGCAAGCGAATCCGGGTTTCCATTTGCATCCTTTTTCCACAAAAATGGCCCTTGCCCGTTTGGAATGATTAATTTATAATCGCCATCATACAGAACCTGTGAATAGCTTCCATTTTGTTGGAAAGTAGTGTTATTCCCAATCTGTCCCACTTTACCAAATCCATATTGATATAATTGGTACGGCACCTGGTTTCTTTCTACATTGATGGAATCTCCTTTATACATTATCGCTCCGGTTAAAAAAGTACCCGGCGCTGCACGATTATCTTTTTTACAGGAATATACAGATAAAAAAAGAGCGGGAATTACAATATATTTAAAAATACTTTTCATGATTTATAATTTGAATTAAATACTATTGATTCGGTTGTTTCACAATTTTTGGATTAGCTGCTATTACATCATCACCAATCTGCGTATAATAATTTCCCAAAAGGAAACGATTTGCGCCGGTTACCAATGAAGGAAGGGTTTCTTTAAATACCCATGTACCGTTATTTGGGCTTCCTGGTTCATATTCTTTATACGGCCATAATCCCCACGGTTGTGTACTATGTTGGGTCGCTTTACCAATATTTGTTTTTAAATCACTTAAAGTAGTAGGTCTTCCATCCCAAACGATATGAGCCAGACGCCAACGTTTCATATCGTAGAAATACAGACCTTCAAAAGCAAGTTCTACCCGGCGTTCATGTACAATCCGATTGAAGTCGATATCAGAAGGAGTTAATGGGATTGTTAATCCTGCACGTGCACGAACCTGGTTGAGATAGGTAGCAGCTGTAGCATTGTCACCCAATTCAAATGCAGCTTCAGCAGCATTCAATAAAACTTCTCCATAACGATAACGGATAAAAGCTACAGTACTTCCTTGTCCTCTTCTGCCAGAACCAACAGCAGGATCTAAATATTTGCGGATATAAAATCCGGTTTGTGTATGCAATTCCAGTCCATTCACAGGCCCATCTCCTCCTACAACCTGTACCGGAACAGAAGATCCGGGTAAAGGTTTTAGGTGATCAGATTCATCGCTGGTTATAATCGTTCCATCGGCAAGGCGATATCCTGCCCAGATATCGACTGTTTGTCCTTTAAAAGAGCCCCCCGGTAGAATAATGGTACCCGCAAGTCTTGCATCCCTGTCAGCAAAAATATCCTGAACATTTTTATAAAAAACCGGCTTACCTGATGCATCCGTTGTAGCAAATGGAGCAAAAGTATTGTCTAATTTTTCAAACTGTTCGGCAAGGTTAAGGGAAGGATTAAGTCTGCCGGCATCGCCTCCTTCATCCGAAAAGGAAAAGGGTTGATCGTTGGTTGTGAAGGCATGGGTCACTCCTGTTGCAAAATCCTTCATGAATATCGTTTCAGGGCTTGTTTTATCAATGAAAAGATTCGCAAAATTTTGTGATAACTGATCCATAGATGCGCCGGCAGGAGCTGTATATAATTTATAAGCTCCGGCTTGTCCATCAATGATTTCTTTTGCAGCACGTAATGCAATTGTATAATAGCCCACTGCCTTAGATTGATCAATTCCAACCTCACCGCCCGGCAAAGAAACGGCAGGAGTAGTTGCTCCGTACCTGGCTATTGAACCTGCATATAATGCCGCTCTTGCTTCCATAGCCAAAGCAGCGCCTTTGCTCGCCCTCGATTTTTCTGATACATCAGCAGGCAAGTCATTCTTAATCGCCTCTGCTTCATTGATTATAAAATCGTACATCTGCGATTCCGTGGCTCGGGGAAATTGAAGATCATTCACTTTGCCACTATAATCATAAGTTAAAGGCGTTGTTATCAGCGGGACACCGCCATATCGTTTAACCATCTCAAAATAAAAATTGGCACGCAAAAAACGCGCTTCAGCAGAAAATCTTTTTTTCTGCTGATCGGAGAGACCCGTTGCAGCGCTATCCCTTTGTAAAAATAAATTCAGATCACGAATATAATTATAGCTGGCAAACCAGTTAAGCCCCCAACTACCATACCCCCACCCGGTATTTTGCACAATGCCTCTTCCAAATCCGGAGTTTTCTGAGGGAAAGCTTTCACTAAAATCTGCAAAACTTCCCCATCCGGCATTAAGGCTGCTAAAATCTACTTGCCTGTTATATAAATCAGCCAAAACAGAAAGTACCAAATTCGGATCGCTAAAAACCTGTTCATTCGTTAAGAAGGTATTCGGCTGTACGTCAAGGAAAGAGCTGTCCTTCTTGCATCCCCACATACCCGCCACTATGATTAAAACTGTAAATATTGATAGTATTTTTTTCATCTGAAAATATTTTTACTTCTTGTTTAGATTATAAAGAAAGATTAATACCTGCGTTGATCACCCTGTTTTGCGGAAACTGAAGACCGTTGTCATCAATAACTTCCGGATCAAGTCCATATTGTCTCAGGTTATCAATCGAAAACAGGTCATAGCCATTAATGTAAACGCGGGCAGCTCTTATTTTTACCCTATCCAAAATTGATTGAGGAAGAGAATAACCGAGCTCTATTGTTCTTGCTCTTATATATCGCACGTTATGCAGCCAAAAAGTTGATTGCGTTGCGTAATCGCTATGGCTAAATCCAGGATTGTATCGGTTAGCAGGATATTTTCCAGGTACCCAGGGACTATTTGGATCATAGATATTTTGCCTGTGCCATCTATCTTCAAATATGGCATTGAGATTTCCATTATTCTGGAATGCCCATCTTTGTTCCCAGTTTTGATACCACGTATAGCCTGCAGCTCCGGAAAAATCTGCATGGAAATCAAATCCTTTATAATTCACTGAAAAGTTAAAACCAAAATTTATCTGTGGTTGAGAGCCATAATTGTAGCCAATAGGTCGTTGATCCAATCCATCAATCTTTCCGTCACCATTTACGTCTTTATAGATCAGGTCGCCGGGTAGAAGTGTTCTGTTTCCCTGCCCGTCAATATCCACTTTATAATTGTTGATTTGATCTTGTGAAGTAAATTGGCCGATACAAATATATCCCCAGCCGATATTATTAAACCGGTCTTCATAAGAATTGCGATACTGATCAATTGAGTTGAAGAAAAGTGGATTATAAGAATGAAGGAATTTAGAGCGGGTGAAAGACAAATTTCCTCCGATCGTAAAGTTAACCTGTCCGGCTTTTCCATAATAGTTTAATGAACCTTCCTCTCCATATTGCGCGTCTGCATTAATGTTTTGCTGCGCTAGATTATACCCCAATTCCTCGGGTACGATAACATCATTTTTTGAACCTAATAAACCAGTGCGCTCTCGGTAGAACCAATCAAAAGTTCCGGATAATTTTCCATTAAAAAGAGTAAAATCAGCACCCACGTCAGTTATTTTACTTTTCAGCCACGATACGGTCGTGATAGGAGTTCCTTTATCCCTGGAAGCAGGAACAGTAACTCCATCCAAAACCGCCGAACCAACGGTGCCATAATTATATCCTGGAAGATAAGCGAAAGGCGCGACGATTGGATTGTTATTGGGATTATCATCACCTAAAATACCATAAGAGCCTCTGAACTTTAATGAACTGAGAATATCTGTTTTATTACCGAGCAAGGCTTTAAAGAATGGTTCATCACTAATCCTCCATCCGGCAGAACCGCCTGGAAAGTACCCTACCCGGTATCCTGGAGCAAAGAGATATGAAGCATCTCTTCTTCCGGAGAATTCAAGGAAATATTTATCAGCATAATTATAAGTTACCCGTGCTATATAACCGATCCGCGCTTGTGTTTGATCTATATCATTGTATTGATCTATAATGGGATAACTTACCAATGGTAAGAAATTGGAACGTGGATTGGCATGCAACCAATTGTACAAATGATGAAGTTGAAGTCTTTCGGCAACAACTGTTGCGGAAACTGAGTTTTGACCAAAGTTTTTATTGTATGCCGCCTGTACCTGCAAGGTAGTATTGATGTTTTTGGTTTGCCCTCTTTCACGCCATGGGTTGGTGGCGCCTCCGGTTACCTCGTAAGTGCTATCAGCAGGATGATAAGTATAAGCTTTATAAGTGTATTCCTGATTATTGAGCAATTCATCAGCAAAGTAATAGGAACCCAATCCACGGATGGAAAGGCCCTTCACCCAGGGCAGATCCCAATCAATATGAAAATTGGTTTGAATCACACGCCAAGTATCACGATAGTGGCCGGAAAGATTGTTATTTAAAAACGCATAGTTAGATTCCAGATGGGGTCCTAAATCATTAAGATATTTAGGATTATCATTGGCATAAGGCCTTTCTTGTGGCGTGTTTCGCAATACTGCCAATCTTGCCAAAAAATAATCATCAACACCCGGAACGCCAGGATTTTGACGGTCTTCAACCCGTCCGTTTATATCAAAACCCACCTTTAATCCATTGGTTAATTTTGCAGTAACATTCGACTGAATATTGGTGCGTTGAAATTTATATTGACTTCCAAGAACAGAGTTTTGATAAAGATTAGTACCGGATACATAATAATTGACTTTATCTGATCCCCCGTTTATATTAATATTTACAGAATTTAAGGGAGCACCATTGTTGTTTAAAACATATTTTCTCCAGTCAAAAGTTCTGTATTGTGGGTCATTACTTGTTTTTGCGGAATCTAAAATACCCTGTGTGATGCTTGTATTTGCTGTCCAGGTAGACGTAGCAGGATCGTAATTAAACCCATTCGAATTAATTTGTGCATCCGCTTTGTAATATAAAAAGTCCGCTGTGTTGTTCACTACTTTTGGGAAACGGAAGAAACTTTGCCAACCACGGTAAGCATTTACATCTATATTATTACGACCGGTTCTGCCTTTTTTCGTTGTGACCACTACTACGCCATTTGCGGCCCTGACTCCATAAATAGCGGCAGACGCATCTTTCAATACTGTAATACTTTCTATATCATTTGGAGCCAGGTTATTGAACTGGCCTTCATCCTGCTGAATACCATCTATTACATACAAAGGAGTTCCCATATTACGAATCTGTATAGAAGCAGAAGCTCCCGGGCGCCCTTCCGCATCCCTGAATGTTACTCCGGGAAGTTTGCCGGCCAATGTGGTACTAACAGTCGATCCTCCGTGTACGCGCTCAATATCTTTACTCGTAACAGAAGAAATTGCAGCAGTTATTGATTCCTTTTTTTGAGTACCATATCCAACTACCACCACTTCGCTAAGACCAGTATTATCAGGCGTTAGCATAATGGTGAAATTGTTTTCGCCATTAAGGTTTTTAGTAACGGTTTTCATTCCTACATAAGAAAAGGTGAGTTTCTTGTCAGCATTCGTAACCGGAATAGAAAATTCACCATTATCCTTTGTAATAACTGTTTTTTTGGAAGCATTTGCTGTAACAGTCACTCCCAGTAATGGTGTTTTGCCAGAAGAATCTGTCACCCTCCCGGTAATTACCTGGGCATTCTGGGCTTTGCCCAACAGGCAAAATAAAATGAGAAAGGAAGTTAAAAAGGCTCCCCGCATATGGTTAAACTGCCCTTTTTGTTTCTCTTTCTGAAACGCTCCAAAGAATTTTTGTAAAAAACTTTTCATACTCAAATGTTTAATTCTTAATAAATCATTCATGGATTTGTGCATTGTTTTTAATCTTATTTTTTAACGGAACATATATAAATTTCAATTAAACCAGCAGCATTGCTTTCGGCTTTCGGCATTGGTCTGTTACGCCTAAATTTGTTTATCAAAAAGTTTTCTTTAAAGGTTTATAGAATATCGCAGAATCACGTTTCAAATAATAATGTGAAGGAAACCATAATTTGCCGATTCTTCTATTCAGGGAGTATCAAAACTTTAACGTTTTGTTTCATTCTTTGATAGCATAATTAAAACATTTGAAAAACCAAGACGGTGTATCGCAACTTAGGATTTGATAAATTTCTCTAAGGTAGTATCGTTATGTTTGGCAATATACTTCTTCGATATACCTTCGATACCCCTTCGATACCGCTTCGATTCATTGTATCGAAGCAGATACAGGATAAATATGGAGGAAAAAGGTCAAAGACTACCAGGAAAGAGTGTTTAACCATTAAAGAATTCAGAACGAAAATAATAAAGACCGTTAAAGCATAAACACTTTATTCTAGAAAGGTTTATAACCAAATTCGCCAGTCGAAGTGATTTGGAATTGCTGAGCTTTTGCAGATTTTATTTTTCAATTTCAGTTTTGCATGGTAAATTGAATTGTCAATGAAGATTTGAGAATCAGTAAACTAACAAATATTCAAGAATCTTATTCTTATAAATAAAGCACACCCCCCAACTTTCATTAATAAAGATGAAAAATCAGCGCATAAAAATTCTTTATTTTTTGGTTATACTTTTCGCATTTTTTCAACCGGATGCCAGCACGCAACCTTATTATTTCAGGCACTATCAGGTAGAAAATGGCCTTTCAAATAATACCGTTTATTTTATCAGGCAGGACAGTAAAGGATTTATGTGGTTTGCAACTAAAGATGGCCTGAACCGTTTTGATGGCACACAGTTTAAAGTTTTTCGGGTTCATACGAGCGAAGATGAAAAGCATCTTCGCACGGATTATATCTATTGCATTCTTCCGGGTAAAGAAGGAGCACTGTGGGTGGGGGCACAAAGAGGCCTTTACCTTTTTGATCCTATAAAAGAGCATTTGGAACCGGTCATTGATTCAATGACCAATATTTATGACATTACGATGGACGGGGAAGGAAAAATGTGGTTCATATCTAATAATACTTTGTGCAGATATAATTTAAAAACAAGATTCCTGCAAAAATTTGATCCTTCACGTTATTTTCCTGCTACTTCTGTTTGCATGGCGAATGATGGCACTATCTGTGCCTCCACGGAGAATGGCTTTATTCAAAAATTTGACAACAACACTTCTACCTTCACCGGGTACGATGTATTTGCACATTCTAAAACCCCGACTGCAAAATGGATACAAAAAATCAGACCCGGAGATGATAAAACCATTTTTATCGGCACTACGAGCCAAGGCTTGAAATTATTTAACCTCGCTACTTCTGCTTACGAGGATATCCTCACTTACAACCCGGATAAGACTACCATATTTGTAAGAGATATTTTGAAAACCAAAGAAAAAGAATATTGGGTAGCGACTGAATCAGGTATTTTTATTTACCATACCGATACCAAAACCGTTACCAATCTTAAAAAGAAATACCAGGATCCTTATTCATTGGATGATAATGCAGTTTACGCTCTTTTTAAAGATCGGGAAGGCAGCATTTGGGCAGGTACTTTTTTTGGAGGAATTAATTTTTATGCAAAACAAAATACCGCTTTCAGAAAATATTTTCCGGGAAATAATGACAATCCGATCAATGGAAATGCCGTGCGGGAAATTTGTAAGGATCAGTACGGAAATCTGTGGGTAGGTACAGAAGACGGAGGCCTGAACAAAATCAGTTTTTCTACCGGGAAATTAAAAAATTTTAAGCCTACCGGAGAAAAAAACAGTATTGCCTATAGCAATATTCACGGGCTAATGGCAGATGGAAATGATTTATGGATTGGTACTTTTGAACATGGGATTGATATCATGGATATTCGGACAGGTAAAATTAAAAAGCATTTTTCTGCAGGAAACGGAGAAAAAGACTTACAAAGTAATTTCGCTCTTTGTTTTTACAAAACCAGCAGCGGACAAATACTTGTCGGAACGACCAATGGATTATACTATTATCATCCTAAAACAAATGAATTTATAAGGCCCACAGAAATACCCCGAAATATATTTATAACAGGCATTCTTGAGGACCATGAAAAAATAATATGGGCCTCCACTAATGACAATGGTGTTTTTTGGTTTGATCCGGCTACCCACAAACATGGCCATCTTACAAATGAAGAAAACAACAAAAACAGTCTATCTAATAGTTATGTCAACGATGTCTTTGAGGACAGTAATAACAATATCTGGTTTGCGACAGAAGGCGGCGGACTTTGCTGCCTTGACAGCGAAAGAAAAAAATTCAGATTATTTACAACAAAGAACGGACTTCCGGCAAACTTTGTGTTTAAGGTTTTGGAAGATAACAATAAAAAACTTTGGGCCAGCACTTCCCGTGGCCTCGTTAATTTCAAACCAGGCTTTAAAGATCCGATCGTGTTTACACGTGCTAATGGCTTGTTGAATAACCAATTTAACTACCATTCGGGTTACAAAGACAAAGATGGCCGATTATATTTCGGCAGTGTAAAAGGTATGATATCGTTCCTGCCAAACGAGATTTCAAAAAGCACTTTTTTACCTCCGGTTTTTGTCACCGGAATCCAGGTTTTTAATTCGGATATTTCTCCAAAAAAAGACAGTTTCATTTTGAAAAAAACGATTGTTTGCACCAGTAAAATAACTTTACCTTATTATGAATCATCTGTAAGTTTTGATTTTGCGGCGTTAAGTTATATTTCACCTGAGATGACTGCTTATCAATATAAACTTGAGGGATTGGACAAAGACTGGACAACGTTAAAAACCAATCGGAAGGTGTATTTCACTAACTTATCTCCAGGAAAATATATTTTTAAAATCAAAGCGTCAATCAATGATGCCTGGAGCGATAAAAATGAGAGAGAACTGACCATCATCATCACTCCTCCTATCTGGGCAACCGCATGGGCTTATCTGATCTATGTTTTATTAGGAATTCTGATTTTAACCTACATTATCAGCAATTATCATAAAAGACAACAGCAGAAAAAAGAAAAAGAAATTTATGAAAGTAAAATTGATTTTTTTACGAACGTTGCACATGAAATCAGAACACCATTAACATTGATTAAAGGCCCTGTAGAAAACATTCTCGAGAAAAAAGAAGATATGCCGGAAATACAAGAAGACCTTGTTTGCCTGGATAGGAATACCAACCGTCTCATGAATTTGGTTTCACAAATATTGGATTTCAGGCAGACAGAGATCAAAAGTTTTACTCTTGACTTCAGAAAAGTAAACATCAATGAAATATTGAACGAAACTTTTGTGCGGTTCAAAATTTTGGCGCAAAAAAAGAATCTGAATTACCGGCTGATTCTTCCTGTGCATGAAATATATGCCTACGCAGATGCCGAAGCGCTCCAAAAGATTTTCAGTAACCTGATTGACAATGCGGTAAAGTATGCAACAAAAGACGTGATCATTAAACTTTATTCTTTGGAAAAGAACGGGGATACATTAATGATAAAGTTTGAAAATGATGGGTACATTATTAAGAAGCAATTTGAAGAAAAAATATTTGAACCATTTTACAGAATAAAAGAAATGCCTCATCAAAAAGGAACCGGAATTGGTTTAACCCTGACTAAATCACTAATAGAATTACACAACGGAACATTGACGCTTACATTCTCCAATAAAGATTTCAACACTTTTTTACTTTCCATGCCGGTGCATTCTTTAGAAAATAGAAAAGTAACTTTTCCCAAGGAACAATCACTGCTTTAATAAAAACAAACAACATGCTGCCATTAATTTTATTAATAGATGATGAAGAAGAAATTTTAAATTTCCTGCAACGAACGCTTAGCAGTAAATACAATACTTTAAAAGCAGAAAGCGCCACCGCCGGATTAGAGATTTTACAAAATGAAGCAGTTCAATTAATCATTTGTGACGTAATGATGCCTGGAATGGATGGCTTCGAATTCTGCAAAATTGTAAAATCGGATTTTGACCATAGCCATATTCCGGTTATTCTGCTTACTGCGAAAAACACCATTCAGTCTAAGGTACAAGGACTGGAAATGGGTGCAGAAGCTTATATTGAAAAGCCATTTTCGAAAGAATATTTGCTCGCGCAAATTGCCAGCCTGTTGGCAAACAGGAATATGATCAGGGAACATTTTGCCGCATCTCCGCTGGTGCATTTGAAAAGCATTGCACATTCCCGATCCGATGAGCGCTTCCTTGAAGATTTGAATGAAATGATTTCAGAAAAGATAGAAGATAGCGAACTGGACGTGGAGAAACTGGCAGGGTTGATGAATATGAGCAGGGTAACACTTTACCGGAAAATCAAAGCTATTTCCAACCTTTCGCCGCTCGAACTTATTAATATCATCCGGCTTAAAAAAGCAGCGGAATTACTTGCCAAAGGAGAGCATAAAATGTATGAAATATCAGCGATCGTTGGCTATAGTTCGCAGAGCAATTTTGCAAGGAATTTTCAGAAACAATTCAATATGACACCGACAGAATATATGCATTCAATGCATGATAAAAGGAAAACCCAGTTGCAGCAAACAAAGGAATAATACAAATTCTGGTTTCCAATTTGAAAAAAAAACGTAAAAAAAATCCCTCTCATGGAGCATGAGAAGGATTTTAAAAATAAAATGGTTTAATTTTTATTTCAATTCTTTGATCAGCTTTTCGTTCAGCAAGACATAATCGCTGTTGCCGGCATCTTTAGCAAGTTCCATTGATTGATTTGCAGAAGCAAGAGCGCCTTTTTTATCCCCCATATCTTTTTGAATTTTTGCTTTATAATAAACCATAAAGAAAGGTGGTTTTCCGCTTTCATTAATCGCTTCATTTACCATTTTCAGCGCTTTACTTTTGTTGTTGTCATATTCATTATAAAACTGCGCTGCCTGCCAGTAAGGTTTTTTATCGGAAGATAGCGCCGATTCAATCTGGGCTCTTATTTTATCTTTGATGTTTACTTTTATTGGCACATTTACCAGCACATTATCCCACATCAATGAGAGATCGCAACTCTCAGGTTTGATGTTCGTAAATTGCATGGTAAAGGTTTCAATTTTATTGGATGTTTTAGTAGACTTTACATTTGCCCTGAAAACATCGTCACTTTGTTTATATCCCGCCACACCGGCATTGTTAAAACCTTTATTGAGAACAATCGTCCATTCGCCATTTTTATGAGGAATTGTATAAATCGCATAACTTCCTGTATCCACTTTATGACCTAATATTTCTACCGGATCATTGAATTTTATTTTAGTCGCTGCATTGGCTCCTGTGCGCCACAAAGAATCATAAAGAACCACAGTTCCAAAAACATTTCTTCCTTTCAAAGAAGGCCTGCTGTAGGTGAGTTCTACTGATGAAAGGCCAAAATCCTGCCGGATAAATTCTGTTGGTGAAGGCGCCGGCATTCGTATTTGTGAAAATGCAGAAATCGTCAAAAAAGCAGAAAATAAGAAAGCAAAAGATAATTTTTTCATGATCATTAATTTGGTGAAATATGAAGTTAATCAAAATAAATCTTTACCGTCTGGTAAAGTAACCGGTTTTGCATGTATTGGGTTTGAACACCTACTTTTTCGCTATAGCCTTCCAGTCCAAATAAACCAGCCGCATTCCCTTTATTGATGGCTATTTCAAGATAATTTGCCGAATTAAATAAAGCGAGTTTTTCGCTCTCGTGCACATCAGCATAACTCTCACTTATTTTCTCAATGATCTCATCACGTTTAAAAACAATTTTGAAACTCCTGCCGCGCCTCTGCTCTTCAAATTCTTCTCTGGTAATATTGATGATCACATTTTCGAAATT
>Ga0157372_10005838_pt1 | contig 13110 bp, 8 predicted proteins | sample C55metaG_FD_115307 | JGI IMG/M metagenome (GOLD analysis project Ga0157372, IMG submission 115307) | Corn rhizosphere microbial communities from Kellogg Biological Station, Michigan, USA - C5-5 metaG | ecosystem: Host-associated > Plants > Roots > Rhizosphere > Soil | place: USA: Michigan... | reverse complement strand
GTGAAGGCTGCGCAGGGAGACCGGTATCCGTCGTGGGTGCTCGAGAAGCTGGGCATTCAGACGGAGCTCGCCAATCGCGTCGCTATGGGCCGCGGGATCGTCGCACCGGGATTCAGGTGGGTGCCCTTCGTCGACGCCCTGCTCTTTCCGCTCGACAACAGCGGCGTCGCGAAATACACGCCGGACAGGAAAATCTTCTTTGGACGTGAAGAGTCGCTGCTCAGGCGATACATGTCGGCGATCAACGTCACTCGCCGGCCCGCGACGCTCGACGCGTATCTCTCGCAGGTCGTGACGCCGACCCTCGAGCGGCTCAAGCGCGAAGGGGCGGTCGCGATCAAGTATGAAGCGGCCTATCTGCGACCGCTGAACTTCACGCGCGGCGACAAGGCCGCCGCCGACCGAGTGTACACGCGCTACACGAACGCCGGCGTCCCCACCGATGCCGAGTACACGGCGGTCGAGGACGTCGTGTTCCACCACATCGCCGTCGAGGCGGGCCGGCTCGGCCTGCCGGTGCACATTCACACCGGCTACGGTTGCGGCGGCTACTTCGAGATCGCGGGCTCGAATCCGCTCCTGCTCGAGCCGATTCTCGACGACGCGACGCTCCGCAAGACGAAGTTCGTGCTGCTGCACGGCGGAGCCGGACCGTTCTCGAAGGAGATCGCCCCACTCCTCATGAAGCCGAACGTCTATGCCGATTTTTCGGAGCAGACGTGGCTTCTGCCCACGCGCGAGCTCGCTCGCACGATTCGCTACTGGCTCGAGTGGTATCCGGAGAAGGTGCTCTTCGGGACCGATCTCTCGCCCGGCGTTTCGCCGGCGATCGATTGGGAGGAGATCGGTTGGCAGACCACGACTTCGGCTCGCGATGCGCTGGCAATCGCGCTCACCGAAATGGTGAACGAAGGAGAGATCACGAAACCCCGCGCGACGGAGATCGCGAAGATGGTCATGCGCGGCAATGCCCTTCGGTTGTATGGGTGGCCCGATCGGTAGCCAGAGCTGCGATGCGCGCCCCCGATGGCGACGAAGAAAAATTCAACCTTTCCGACCCCGATAGCGTGGCTCGCGTGGGGGTGGTGGCTCGTCGACAAGTGTATGTCCCGAGGGTAGCTTAGCCCGGTCTCGGGAAGCCGAACCGAACTCCCCCACCCCACCTGGATCATGATTCGCACAAGCCGAGTCGTCGGCGTGGCCATGCTGTTCGCATCCGCCGCGGCCGCACAAGCGCCAGCCGCATCCAAGCCGTTCGAGCTCGACTCCCTCACGATCGCCGGGTTCCGGTGGCGGAACATCGGACCCGCGAACACGATGGGCCGTATCTCCGACGTGACTGGAATTCCGTCGCCGTCGAAGACCTTCTTCGCCGCGGCCGCCGCGGGCGGTATCTGGAAATCGACGAACAACGGCGTCACCTGGCGGCCGGTCTTCGACAACCAGCGCGTCATCTCGATGGGCATGCTCGCCATCGCGCCGAGCGACACGATGCAGGTGTGGGCCGGGACCGGCGAGCCGAACTCACGCAACACGATTTCCCCCGGCGGCGGGATCTACAAATCGACCGACGGCGGAATCACCTGGAAGCTGATGGGCCTCGAGAAGACGCAGGCGATCGGCCGCATCGCAGTTCACCCGACGAACCCGAACATCGTCTACGTCGCCGCGCTCGGGGCGCCGTGGAACGCGAATCCGGAGCGCGGTCTCTACAAGACCGAAGACGGTGGTCAGACGTGGCAGCTCATCAAGTTCATCTCGGACAAGGCCGGTTTTGTCGACGTCGCGCTCGATCCGTCGAACCCGAACACAGTGTATGCGTCGAGCTGGCAGCGAGTGCGTGGGCCGTACTTCCTGAATTCGGGCGGCCCGGGATCGGCGCTCTGGAAATCGACCGACGCGGGAAAGACGTGGACCGAGATCAAGGGCGGTGGCTTCCCCGAGACGACGAAGGGACGCATCGGCATCTCGGTGTCGCTCTCGAATCCGCAGACCATTTACACGATGGTCGAGGCGGACACGGTGCCGAATCCGAAACCCGAAAAGGGTAAGCCCGCCGCGAAGTCGCCGACGGGTCTCTACCGGTCGAACGACGGCGGCGCGACGTGGACCCGCACGAATGATCAGGACACGCGGCCGTTTTACTACTCGCAGGTTCGCGTGCATCCGAAGAATCCCGAGCGCGTGTACTGGTCGTCCACGCCGGTGCTCGTGTCGAACGACGGCGGCAAGACAGTCATCAACGCGACGAACGGCATTCACGTCGATCACCACGCCATGTGGATCGATCCGGTGGACCCCGACCGGATGATCGTCGGCGACGACGGCGGCGTCTCGATCTCATTCGATCAAGGCGGCACGTACATGTTCGCGAACATGTTCGCCGTCGGGCAGCTCTACAACATCAGCTACGACTTCCAGGTCCCGTACCGCGTGTGCGGCGGACTGCAGGACAACGGCTCGTGGTGCGGGCCGAGCCGGCGACGGCAGGGGCCGATCACGAACGCCATGTGGTTCACGGTCGGCGGCGGCGACGGGTTCGTTACCCAGCAGGATCCGACCGATCCGAACACGATATACGCCGAATCGCAGGGCGGCGCGATCGTGCGGCTCAACTACGCGACGGGACAGAGCTCCTTTCTCGTGAAGCCGCAGTATCGCCAGCGCTACGACATGTACGAGGACTCCGTGCTCATCGAGCGCGGCGACACCGCGGCGGCGCAGTCGGGCGCGCAGAAGAAAGCGATCGCCGACATCCGCTCGCGCCAGAAGGCCGACTCGGCGGCGCTCGACCTCCGCTTTAATTGGAATACGCCCTACCTCATCTCGCCGCACAATTCGTCGACATTGTACGTCGGGGGAAATCGTGTTTTGAAATCGACGAAGCGCGGCGACGATCTCTTTCCGATCTCGCCCGACCTGAGCACGGCCGACACGGTGAAGATCCGCGTGTCCACGCGAACGACGGGCGGCATCACGAACGACGCGACCGGCGCCGAGACGTACTGCACAGTCGTCTCGTTGAATGAATCGCCGATCCGCGCGGGGATTCTCTTTGCCGGAACGGACGACGGCCGTCTGTGGGTGACGAGGAACGACGGCGGCACGTGGGAAGAGCTCACGGCACACGTGACCGACGTGCCCGCGGGCACATACATCACTCGCATCGAGCCGTCGCCGCACGATTCGATGACGTTCTTCGTGACGTACGACAATCATCGCAACGGGGACTACAAGCCGTACGTCTTTGTCACTCGCGATTTCGGGAAGACGTTCACATCAATTGCGGCGAATCTGCCAGTGGGCGGTCCGGACTACGTGCACGTCATTCGGCAGGATCTCGTCAACAAGGATCTGCTCTTCTTGGGCACCGACGTCGGCGCGTATGTCTCGGTAAACGGCGGGCAGTCGTGGCAGCGATTCATGACGGGGCTGCCCACGGTCCCCGTGCACGATCTGCGGATTCATCCTCGCGACCACGAGATCATCGCGGCGACGCACGGACGAGGCATCTGGATCGCCGACATTTCGGCGCTGGAGCAGATCAACGAAAAAGTGATGGCGGAGGACGCGCATCTCTTCTCGTCGCCGACGGCGTTCCAATTCGGCGATCCGCCCGTCGAGGGTCAGTCGCAGGGCCATCTCGTATTCGCGGCGTCGAGTCCGCCGTACGGCGCCGTGATCACGTATCGCCTCGCGGCACGCCAGGCGCAGCAGCGGATCGCGATCCTCGACGCGGCCGGCGACACGATGCAGGTGCTCAACGGTCCCGGAGCGGCGGGCGTCAACCGCGTCGCGTGGGCGTTCGGCGGCAAACCCGCGCCGCGCCGCGCGCTCGGCGCGGTGCAGAAACGCGACTCCGCGCTCCAAATGAATCGCATCGTCTTCGTGCTCGACTCGCTCGACAAGGCCGGCGCGAATCAGATGATGACGGGCATGATGCGGCAGCTGGTGCGCACGGGAGACTTCTCACCGATCGCCGCGCTCTTCACCGGCCGAGGCGGTGGAGCGCCCGGCTTCGGCGCGCCGCCTCCCTGGAATCCGCGGCCCGGTGAGCAGGCGACAGGCGCCGCCGCTGCGGGCGGTGGACGCGGTGGTGCGGCGCCGGCCGCGCAAGCAGGAGGGCCGGCTGGAGCGCCAGGCGCGGCACCGACTGCGGCTCCGGGTGCGGCCAACGCAGCAGCGGCTCCAACGGCAGCGCCGGCGGCGATGCCGGATCCATCCGTAATGCAGCAATGGGCACCGCTGTTCAACATTCCCGGCCGTCCGCCGGCCGGCGGATTCGGATTGAACTTTTTGCAGACGCTGGGCTTCGGCGATCCGACGGCGGCTTTCTTCGGCGGCGCGGGCAGTAGCGTCGCGGCGGGTGATTACGTCGCGGTCATGACCGTGAACGGCAAGACGCTCCGACAGAAAATCCGCGTCGAGAAGCCGAATCAATAGGTCGAGTGCCGCGCGCCGTACGAGCCACGGTTGGCGGCGAAAACGAATTCAACCCCGATGGACCCAGACTTGAAGAGCGATTGACGCAGATGACTGAAATGGGGGTGTGGACTTTCTCGCCCGGCGGAAGTGGCCCGCTGAGGCAAGGCCTCGACTACGGCAACGGTCTCACCGGGGCAGGCTCCCCGTGGAGTAGCGCGGCCAACCACGCCGCCGAGCGCGTCGTGAACGGCATGAGCTGCTCGGGCGTCGCCTGGTGGTTGTGCGGCGAGTCGATCATCGGAACCGCTTCCTTGGGACCGGCGATCTGGTTGGACGCCGTCCAGATGCCGATCGACGGCGCGACCTTGTCCAGGAAGCCCATCGCCAACATCGACGGCACGTGGATCCGCGACGCGAAGTTCACGACGTCGAAGTAGGGGGCGGTCTCCATCACGCGCGGATTCGCCGTGTCCCAGAACGGATACCCGGCGTCGCGGCCGTGAAGCGCGGCGGATGCGTCGGCCCCCGCCGGCACGTTCACGACGAGGGCGGTGATCTTCGAGTTCAGCGCCGCGGTGACGAGGCTCTGCTGGCCGCCCATGCTGATTCCGGTGGCGACGATCGTGTGGCCGTCCCACTCCGGCCGCGTGGCGATGAACTCGACCGCGCGATAGTCGCCGAGGTACATCTGCAGGAAGTAGTTGTGGTCGCGGTCGGTGTCGTTGATGCGCTGATACTCCTTGAGCATCTGCGGTAGCGCGTCGTAGAACTCCTGCGGCATGTCGCTCGGCACGTCGTGCGGCTCGACGTTCACCGCGAGCCAGCCCTCGGCCGCGCGGTCGGTGACCCACGGTTTCTCGAGTGGGTACGGCGGGCGGGCCCACTGGAAGATCACGAGCGCGGGAAATTTTCCGGCGCGCTTGGGCCACGCCATTTGCCCGTACACGTGCGCGCCGCCGGCGTTGTCGAGTCGGAACGTCGCGTAGCTCACGCCGGCGACGCCGCTTTCTTTCGGTGTGACGACCGCGTTCATCGGCAGCTGGGCCAACCGGTCGAGCTTCGACTTCCAGAATTCGTCGAAGTCGGCGGGACGCGACGCGTCCGGTTGAATCTTCGTGGGATCGACCGCGGCGGCCAACGCGTACAGCCCCGGGCCGCCCGTGTGGTCGCTTCCGAAATCCTTCGTTCCCGCCGGCGGACGAATCTCGACTCGCACCATACCCGGCTCGCCGAGCGACGTCTCGATCTTCGCCGGGCCGCGAGAGAAGTCGATCGTGCCCGACTTGATCGTCCGCTGTCCGTTCTCGGTGATCGTGTACGAATAGAGGCCCGGGGCGCCCTGCTGCTCGGGCGCGATCGCGATGGTCCACCCGACGGTCTGATTGACGCGGTAGATGCCCGTCTTGGAATACGGTGTCGCGACGAGCTGTGCGCAGACAGGAACTGTCGCAATGGCCAGCGCGGCGACAGTGAGCCGTATCGAATTAGCGATCATCGAAGCCGGATGGGATTCTGCCGCCGTTCAGCTACGATCAGCGGCGAAGAACAATTCAACGCAGATGAAAAAACAATCCCGCAGATGAAAAAGCGAGGACCTTTCGTCACGCCCTTCATCTGCGGGACCGCAGTTCCAGGTCCGCGTCATCTGCGTTCAATTTGTCTCGCCATCAATCATGGCTCGCGTAGCTGCTTACGCCGCGCCCACCGTCTCTCCGCTCGGAATCGGACGGCTCGGCTGCACAGGCTCCTCCTCGACAAGGCTTACGATCCCGGTCTCGAGCCACGAGTGCTCACCGCGCAACACCTGTTGCGCGACCTTGTACATCTGGGCGTCGTACTCGCCGTAAAACGCCGAGAAGAGTTGCTTCACCCGAACGCGGGCGGCGCGGCAGAAGAGATCCGCCAGCGCGATCGCGTCGCGGTTCCCCTGCTTCGCCAGCATCTGCGCGCGCACGCACGACGCGGCAATGGCGAACAGCTCGGCGCCGATGTCCACGGCCCGGAAGAGCACCAGTTGGCGCCGCTCGAGCTTCGGGCCGAGCCGAACCATCGCGTGGAAGATCGCGCGACCCAGCTTGCGCGTGTGCCGCTCGGCGAAGCGCATGTGCTTTGCAAGCGCGCCGAACTCGCCGAACGACCCCGGCATCTGGCCCGCGCCGAGCCACCGCGCCGGGTACCACGTCGGATAGAACTTCATCACGCGACCGAGCGCCGCTGCCTTCTCTTTTCCTGACGCGTTCTTGTCGACCAGCGCGAACGCCGTCTTGAAGTGGTGGTCTACCGCCTCGCGCGCGATGAACAGCCGCATGATCTCCGACGAGCCCTCGAAGATCAGGTTGATCCGCGTGTCGCGCATCGCCCGCTCGATTGGAATCGGGCGTTCCCCGCGCGCGCGGAGCGAGTCGGCCGTCTCGTAGCCGCGGCCGCCGCGGATCTGCAGCGCGTCGTCGACGATCCGCCAGCCGTGCTCCGTGTTGTACATCTTCGCGATGGCCGCCTCGAGACGGATGTCATAGTTCCCGCGCTCGGCGAGCCCCACTGTCAACCCGGCGATCGCTTCCATCGCGAACGTGTTCGCGGCCATCATGCCGAGCTTTTGCGCCACCGCCTCGTGTTTGCCGATCGGAACGCCCCACTGCACGCGCTCCGCCGCCCACGTCCGCGACGCCTCGAGCAGCGCCTTGGCTCCGCCCGCCGCGCTCGCGGGAAGCGTGAGCCGGCCAGTGTTCAACGTCACCAGCGCGAGCTTGAGTCCTCTGCCCTCTTCCCAAAGAATGTTTTCGCGAGGGACTCGCACGCGGTTGAATCGAATGACGCCGTTCTCGATCGCCTTGAGGCCCATGAAGCGGCAGCGATGCACGACTTCGACACCGGGCCACGACGCCTCGACGATGAACGCGGTGATCTGTTTGCGCGTCTTTCCGTTCACGACGGCATCCGGCGTACGCGCCATCACGACGAACAACTCGGCGCGCGTCCCGTTCGTGCACCAGAGCTTCTCGCCCTCGAGGATGTAATACTTCCCGTCGGGAGTCGGCTCGGCGTGCGTGCGCATGTTGGCCGGGTCCGAGCCGGCGTCGACCTCGGTGAGCGCGAACGCGCTGATCGCGCCCTTGGCGAGACGCGGAAAGTATTTCGCCTTCTGCGCGTCGTTGCCGAACAGCTTGAGCGGTTGCGGCAATCCGATCGATTGGTGCGCCGAGAGAAGAGCGGTGATCGACCCGTCCTTCGAGGTCACCATCGCCATCGCCTTCACATAACTCGAATACGAGAGGCCGAGCCCGCCGTACTCTCTCGGGATCTTGATCCCGAACGCGCCCATGCCGCGGAGCTCCTGGACGTACTCTTCGGGAATCTCACCCGTGCGGTCGATCATGTCGGAGTCGACCCGCTCCAGGAACTCGCGCAGCGCCTCGAAGAACGGCCGAGCGCGCTTCTCTTCTTCGTGATCGTCCGGCGGATGCGGATGAATCAGGTCGAGTCGAAAGCGGCCGAGAAACATCTCCCGCACGAAGCTCGGCCCCGACCACTCGCTCTCGCGCGCCGCCTCCGCAACGTCTCGCGCCTCGCGTTCGGAGGCATGCGTGCTCGATTGATCTGACATTGGCTCTCCCGATCTACATCAAATATGCAACCAGTGTCCCAGCAGGAATCGGCGTCCGACCCGCGCCCTGGCCGGCTGAAGGGTTGGAACGGTTCATGGCAGCGCGAAGCTCAGTGCTTGGCGCCGGGCGAATTCTCCGGGTACGGAATCGGTTCGACTTTCGGCCCGCGCCGCTGCCGGATGACCACACCGGCGCCGACGAGCGCGATGACGGCGAAGGCGAACCATTGAATCGCGTAGTTGAGATGCGGCCCCTCGTCGAGGGGCGGCGGCGTCAGACGGGCCAAACGATCGGGCGCGACCACCGAATCGCCGCGCATCACGAGGTACACGGACGAGACCGGAAATGGCAGCGCCCCTTTGACCGCGGCATAGCCGAAGTGCGTGATCACTGTCGGATGGTTCGCCGACATCGCTCCGGCGACGGCCGGAAACTCCTCGAGGTAGCCGGTGAACACTGAATCGCGTTCGTGCCACTTGGCGAGATCGACCGTTTCGCCGTCGGGCGCGTAGACCCAGCCGCGATCGACGATCACCGCCGTATCGCGACCCGCGATGTGGACCGGCGTCAGAATGTTCACGCCGGGCGATCCCTTGTACGATCGCGACGCGTAAATCAGCTCATGGTCATAGTCCGGCGTGCCCACGATCCGGGCGCGCCGAAAACGAATCGACGCCGAATCGCCCCTCCCGGTCAGCGTCGTGACGTCCGTCTCAGGCGCTTGGAGCCGTGACATCACGAGCGCGTTTCTCGCGCGGCGCTCCGTGAGCCGGTGCAGCTGCCAGAAACCCAGGCGCACGAAGATCGCCGCCGAGAGCACGGCGAACGCGACGAACGCGGGGACGCGCAGCTTGGTCAACGCACCGTGACGTCGAACACGCCGGTGAGCACTTCCTGCGCGGGCTTCACCTGCACCCACAACCGATATCGTCCGGGCTTCGGGAACTCATACGGAAGCGTGAACTGCCCGGACATCGGCATGCCGGTCATCGGCCGCGCGTCGAGTGAGCCGGGCTTCAGGCGGCCGTGGAGCGTCGTGTCGCCGGCGTCTCGCGCGCGGAACACTTGCTGCGCCGTCGTCGACACGGTGCCCATTGGGTGGAGATGGACGAACACCGACTGGTCGTCGCGAATGACTACGGCGTGAGCGGCCATACCCAAATAGGGCCGGAGCGGCACGACGCTGCCGGTCGGGTCGCGCACGGTGCACGAGAGATCGACCGGCGTTCGCGCACCAATCGTCTCGGACGAATTCGACATCGTGAGCGAGTAGCCGCCGCCGAGCGGAGCCGACGCGCCCGTCGCGCCGAGGGCGACCGCCGACGTGCTCGCCCACGAGTCGTCCGAGTCCGACGGAACGACGGCACCGAGCATCTGTGGAAGGCCGACGGTGTCGGTCGCGGTGAGCGTCAGCCCGTTGTCGAGCATGACATCGGCGAAAAGACGGTACGGCCCCGCTGGAAGCCACGGCACCTCGCCGACGAACACGAGCGAATCGCGCTCGACGGGGTGCAGATGCGCGAAGACGTCCATGTTCTGCCCGCCAACCAGAAACAGATGCATCATCTTGCCGTGGTCGGGCGCGACCGGAACGAAGATCGAGCGAAATTCCGCGGTGTCACGAAGCACGAGTCTCATCGTGCGATGCGCCGAGTCGCCGGTGATCGTCGCGATGGCGACCGGCGGGTGGAACATCGTGCGCTGATAGTCGGCGTCGACGGAGTTCCACCATCGCGCGCCGCCGAAGACGGCGAGCGCCAAAATCGGAATCGAGATCGCGGTGATCGCGTTCGAGCGTTTGCGAAGCGCCGGATCGAACGCTTCGCCAGGCGGCACGAGACTCTCCCCGCTCGACGCGCGGACGATGGTGACGAGACCCGCGAACAACAGTCCGCCGAGCACAACGAGTATCGCGCCAAGCGGCAGCGACAGTCCCAGCCGGCCGGTGGCGAACGAGTCGACCGGAACGATCGCCGTTCCCGCGCCTTTGCGCCCATCCACATGCACATAGACGCTGTACGACCCGCGCGCCATGAGCCACAGCTGCCCCGTATAAACGCGCGGCTGCCCCGCAACGCGCGTCCTCTTGTCGGGCGACGGCGACCCGGCGGCTCCGGTTCGCCAGAACACCGGCTGAATGCTCACGCTGTCGACGTCGTCGCTCGCCGCGCGCACGATCACCTCCGCGAGCCCCGGAACGACGCTCGGCGGACGCACGATCGTGCGAATGCCGTATGGCCCCGCCGCACCGTCGAAGGTGACGTCGGGGCTGCCCACGTGCGCCGTCACGACGGCCCACGCCGCGACGACGAAGACCGCGCCCGTCCACCGCTTCATCGGCGAACCTTGGTCATCCAGCGCCCGCGCGCGAGACCGATGGCGCTCGCCGCGGTGGCGATCCCGATCGCGATCATCACCTGCACGGGGAACGGCCACGCGCCGGGAGCGGGCGGATCGAAGCGCCGCGTCAACGCCTCGTACTGCGGAGCCATGAAGTAGACGAAATTATCGGCGTTGAAAAGGGGGCCGCGTGCGACGGGGTTCGACACGAGAAAGGTCGCGAACGGCCACTGCACCGCCATGAACGCCGCCACGAACACGACGCCGATGATCGGCGCGAGCTGAAGCGTCGTGAGCTTCTTGTCGAAACGGTGCAGAACGAGGTCGATGCAGAATGCCGGCACGATCAGCAGCAGCGGGAACGAAAGCGCGACCATGTGCGTCACGTGCTGGTAAATCGGTCCCAGCTTGGGCGTAGCCGGGAACTGCTCGATGATCCACATCAGCACGAGCATGATCGCCGTGTAGAACGCCGCGGCCGCGGTCGCGGGCCAGCGCAGGTTGATCGCCCGCGCCGTGGCGCAGATCGCGATCGGAAACATCAGCGCGGTCACTTGGTAAAAGAACGCGCTGTGCATCATCCGCCGCTCGCTGAATTCCGTGAGGAACAGCGCCACGTTCATGATGACCAATCCACCCGTCGCGGCGAGCAGCCAGGCGAGCCGCCGGCGCGTTTCGGCCGTCGCGCGATTCTGTTGCGCGAGGATCAATAGCAGCGCGCCGAGGCAGATCGCAAAAATCCCGAGCGCGAGCACGGCGTGCGGCGGGCTGACGATCCTGACGTCGAGGCCGTAGGCGTTGTGCCACCAGTTGTCGAACGGCGCGGACGTCAACATGGCGCCGCACCCCCAGATGCACAGCCACGCGCCGAGCGGCGCGCGGAAGCCCCAAAAGTTCACCGACGACGCGCGCTCGGCCTCGTTGCCGCCGAACGTCGTTCGCAGCACGACCCAGCCGGAGCTCAATCCTGCCAGCAAACCGCCGGCCTGGATCAGCAGGTGAGCGGGCGTCCAGAACGTGTCGCGCCCGATCGACATGTGCCACGAGATGTCCCAGTACACGCCGGCCATGACGCAGAGGGCGGCGACGAAGACCGTGTACGCGTGCTTCATTTTAAAAAAGACTCATCTGTTCGCCGAGATGCTCCGGCTCGACGGCCGCCTGCCCGAGCAGGCGTTGCAGCTCTCGCGCGGACTCGGGCGAATGGCCGGCGAAGTGGTTGTTCACGTATCCATACACCTCACGCCCCTGTTCCGCGTAGGGCCACAGCACCTGCGTCCACGCCTCGAGCTCGCGGCCCCGGTCGACTTGGATGCGTGAATAGTCGACGATCCCCTGGTCCGGACCCATCCATCTGACATACAGGAAATCAGCGGTGGGGCGGGCGGCCAACTGCATCATCTGCTTGCGCGGAATCCAGCGCCCGTCGCTGAGCGCGAGCGCGACGTGATGCTCGGCGAGGAGCGCCAGCACGCCGTCGTGGATCCAACCGCGCTGGCGAAATTCGACGGCGAAACGCAGGTCTCGCGGCAGTTTCGGAAGGAACTGCGCGAGAGCCGGCAGCTCGTTCGGCGCGAAGTCCGGTCCGAGCTGGATCAGAATGGGCCCGAGCTTGCGGCCGAGCTCGCGGGCGCGGTCCACGAACTCATCCATGAGATCGTCGGCGTTCCGCAACCGGCGCTCGTGGGTGATCTCCTGGGGAACTTTCAGCGTGAAAATGAAGTCGTCGGGTGTTCGTTCCGCCCACCCGCGCACCGTCTTGGCGACGGGCGTGGCGTAGAACGTCGAATCGACCTCGACCGTGTCGAACCCGCGCGCGTAGACCGTCAAATAGTCGGCCGGCCGCGTTCCCGCGGGGTAGAAGGGACCGACCCAGGCGTCATAGTTCCAACCCTGTGTCCCAATTCGGATTCGGCCAGGCATGAGAGGAATCGGCACAGGAGGAATCTGCCAGTCAAGGCGCGGGCGGACGAGCGCCGGATTTGCACTGCTGCTATTGTGAGAGAGGGGACCGGTGGGTGACCCGTTCACTCGAACCGCGAAAATGTTCCCCGAGAGGAGGAAGCGCAGGACCATGTCAGACGTAGGCAATAGACGTAACGGTCTTGGGACCAAGCAGCCCGACAACGAAGTCGGGAGTGGGCCTTCCCTCGACCGAATCGGCGGACTTTCCGGGGCGCTGGTCGGCGCCGGAATTGGGTCGGCGGCGGGCCCGGTGGGGTCGATCATCGGGGGCGTCGCCGGAGCCATCGGCGGATGGTGGGCCGGCCACGCGGTGATCGAGGCCGCGCAGTCCGTGGACCCCGACGACGAAGCGCATTTTCGGGAGCACTACGACTCGCGGGCCGAGCGGGCCGCGGACGTGGCGTACGACGACGTACGCGGGGTCTACTACTTAGGCCAGATCGCGAGCCACAACCCCGACTTCGCGTCGCGCGAATTTGCGGACATGGAGACGGACCTCGAGCGGGGTTGGACGTCGCAGCTTTCCACGACCGGAGCATGGTCGACGGTGCGCGACTACGCGGCCACGGGCTTCGAGCGCGGCCGGCGGAAGCTCGACGACGGGGCACGCAGCGCGCGCGCCGACTGGGATCGGCGGCAGGCCAACCGGCGCCAGCGCACGAACTGACGCGAATCAGCGCGACTCGGCGCGCGAGACGAAGATCTGTCTCGCCAGCGCCGGGCCGATCGAGCGGCTGGTCTTCCCTACGCGAAGCGTGATCGGACCGTCATAGGG
>Ga0157372_10005836_pt1 | contig 13111 bp, 6 predicted proteins | sample C55metaG_FD_115307 | JGI IMG/M metagenome (GOLD analysis project Ga0157372, IMG submission 115307) | Corn rhizosphere microbial communities from Kellogg Biological Station, Michigan, USA - C5-5 metaG | ecosystem: Host-associated > Plants > Roots > Rhizosphere > Soil | place: USA: Michigan... | reverse complement strand
TGGAGTGACGCCGTTTCGGATTAGGCATTGCTGTTCCCTTTCGATGGCCGCGCTGCGGGACGGCCCGGCGCGGCGAAACCTGATTCGTGCTTCTGCTCGAGCTTTTCGGCCAGACCGGCAAGCGCATTCCAACGCACGTCGGCTGGAGCCGCATCGCAGGAACACTTCGCTTGATTCAGGTTCTGACCACAGCGCGGGCAAAGCCCTTTGCAGTCTGCTGTGCAGAGAGTACGGCTGGGCAGGGAGAGCAACACCTGCTCGCGCACCACATCTTCGAGCAAAAGACCGCTGTCTTGATAATACCCGATTTCGGTCTCGTCCGGGGTGATGGCGTGCTCGCCGGACTCGGTTTCGGCGGCGCTGGGGCGGAAGATGAGGTCGAAGTCGCCGGCGAGCGGCACCTGGACAGGTTCGAGGCAGCGGGCGCAGAGGACCTCGAAGCCGGCGGCGTAGTGGGCGCGGAGGCGGATGTCGTTGATGTCCTGGACGCCACGGCCGTGGGCGTCGGCCACATGATGCTCGACGATGAGGTCGGCCTGGCCCATAACCGGGAGGGGCGTGACCTGGCGGATGTCGGGGGTGTAGTCGAGCGCACCGGGAGCGATGGTCTCGTCGAAGTGAAGAGGCTCATCGACGAGTTGGAGCGGGGTAATCAGCACTGTTTAAGGGTAGCAGGTTGAGGGGTGCCAGACAAAAGACCCAACACCGATTGGCACCAAACCACCGATTTAAGAACGGCCAGGGATTGCGGATGGGCTATTGCTATCATGCTCGACTGACGGTTGTTCGCCGAGAAGAACTAGCGATTACAACTCGCACAGACCTCACGTCTAGCGCGCCTCGATGACCGCAGATTGGGTTCCAACGCCATGCTCATCGAAGGCCTCGACGGCAAAGTAGTAACGCTGATCCACGTTCAGGGACCGAATTGAAAGCGAGTTTCGACCGTAAACCATCCATGAAGAATAAAGCTTGTCAGGCGCGATGCCCCACAGGACGTTGTAACCCTGGCTCCCTGGCTGGGCGTCCCAGGTGACATCGGCGTCTCGCCGGTCCGGTTCGCGCGCGACCTTCACGCCGGTTACAGCCGCTGGCGGGTTGCCGCTAACGTTGCCAAAGATACGGAAGTCGGAGATCGCCAGATGGGGAGTGGGAACGTGCAGGCTTCTGAAACGAACATAGCGTCCCTGAACCGCATGCGGCAATTCGACGTAGTCGTTCGGCGTATCGAGCTTATCGCGGCTACGGTCACGGAGAGTCGTCCACTTCTTTCCGTCGAGGGACGATTCAACAACATATTGCTGATAAAGGCCCTTTGGCCGGCCATACAGATTCGACTTATAGTCGTGATAATTGATCTGAAATGCCCGGATCGTCGCCGGTGTTTCGAGGTCGATCTCCAGCCACTGTCCCGGTCCGTTGTTTTGCGCAACCCAGAACGTCTTGACGTTCTCGTCCGTCACGCGGTCCGGGGTGTAATCCTCCAAATGCGATGAAGCCGTCACCGGCTTTTTGTAGGAGAGCAACATCCATCCCCTGAACGCGCCTTTCTTCCCCGGCACGCTTGGAGCGTAGTGCGGATAGTCGCCGAACGAGGTATCGGTATACATCACTCCGTCCGAATCGAAGAACGTCGGGAACATGCCGATCCGCCGTTCAAACTTATAGTTCACGGCGACCGCCATGGTTGCGAAGTGCCAGTATTGCCCTCCCGGACCAATCACCGTGCTTCCATGGCCCGCGCCATCGATGAACCCGCCCGGCTTATACGACATCGGACTGTTTGGCGCGTAGGTATAGGGACCCAACGGAGAACTGGCGGTATACACTCCGTCTCCGTACGTGTTCCATTCCGTTCCGGGCGCGGCATATTGCATGTAGTACTTCCCGTCGTGCTTCGTGAGCCAGGCCCCTTCGATGAATCCGCTCAACTTGGGATCGTCATGGTTCTCTCCAAAACGCTCCCACCCGTGATGCGCTTCGTCGTGGTTGATCAATGCAATCGGGCCGGTCTTCGGAAGGAAACGGTGGTGCGGATCGAGCTCCTCGCCGCGAATCGGGTAGACGTTGGACGATCCCCAGAACATGTATGCCCGGCCATCGTCATCCATAAAAAAATCCGGGTCCTGCAAATCGCGCAGCAGTGCCGGCACTGCCTGCCAGTCGCCTTTCTTTGGATCGTCGGTATAGAGCAGGCTCATCGTACCCGACGGATCGCCCGTGACATAGAGCAACTGGTTCCGGTAGTTGTGAGCTGCGGGCGCGTTGGAGCCTTGAAAATACCAGCGCTGCGGCTTGATGAAATGCCACTGCGTCAGGTCTTTCGAATACCAGTAGCCCAGCGAGCGGGTAACGAACATGTAGTAATCGCCGCGAAAACCGACAACTGCCGGGTCGGCGCCGGACCGATACGATATGTCCTGGTCGGATTCAGTGATCTTATAGGTGTAATCCAGATTCAATGGATTGCAGAATGTCGTCGCTCGATACGGACTCGCTTTGGTTTGCAAAGCCTTCTGCGTTCTTTCCAGCGATGGAGCGCCGTTCTGCGCCCGGGCAAAGCCGAGAGTCGACATCAGAAACAGGGGAGTTGCAATCAGAATCTCGATTTTTTGCATGGTATTTTTCGCACTATCGATTTGAGCCAAAGCTTTGGAAGGTTGTTGGGGTTGCTGGTCCGCAGGCAGCGCCAATGCATATCAGGGAGAAGTTCGTTTTACCTTCACCAATACAAGGGCATTGGATGCCAGTGTCAGGTGCAGGCTGCCGTCTTTCAGTGCTGACTGTTGCGGAGGGCCGAGATCTGTCTCCCGGTTCAACTGCTCCACCTGTTTGCCAGTCGGGCTAACGGGGCTTCCCATTGCCTGGTAGAGCGGCATGACATTTCCATGCGTGCCGTCCACGCGCTCAATCGAGACCTGAGCATTTGCTGGAACACCGGAGACATGCAAAGAGATCTGCTTGTCATGCGGTGTGTCATTGGGATCGACCAGGTTCCATATCGCGATCGCCAGGGAACCGTCCGGGAGCCTGGTCACCAGGACATCATGCGAGGAATTGGCAATCCGTTGCGTCCCCAACTTGTGGAGCAAAGCATAATCGTAGAACGCGGGCTTGTTGATGCCGCCCAACGCGCGTAACCCAAAGAGGTGGAAGGGAGCGTGAGCTGGGCCGCCCTCTTCAAAGACCTCTGAAAAAGTCCAGAAGGACATATAGTCGACTTTGCCATCGCACTCGCGAATCACATTGGCGACCGCAGGACCAACGTAGGGGGTTTCTCGCCCATTGTCTCGCCCAGCTACATTCCATTCGGTCCACAACAACGGAAGATGCGGCAGTTGTGAGGTGTCGATCTGCTTTCGCACCTCGGACACGGCGCGGCACACACGGTCATCCACGGGGATATTCTCATTGGTCCCCAAGAGATTTTCCACAGTGTCGTCGGCATAGCCGTGGGTCGAGACGAAGTCGATCGGCACACGGTTTTCCGATACATGTTTCAAGAAATCCACGATCCATGAAGCATGGGCCGTAGCCGGCCCACCAACCCGTAGCCGGGGACTCACGCTCTTTAAATCGCGCGCCGTGTGATCGTACAACTCGAAGTAAGTCTTCAGCCGTGGAACACCGCCCCAGAAGTCGATGTTCGGCTCGTTCCACACCTCGAAGTACCACTGCGATACTTCGTCAATGCCGTAGCGTTCTACAAGATGCTGCGCAAGATGGGTCATCAAGTCATCCCACTTCGCCCAGCTTTTAGGAGGCGAGACGTTCGGCTTGTACCAGAACGTATGCAGATCGTCCGGGTTGGCGGCGAGCTTCTTCGGCATGAAGCTGATCTCGACCACCGGGCGCACACCGTTTTTCAGCAGTCCATCGTAAATTTGATCGACATACACGAAGTTGTAAACCGAATTGCCATGCTCGTCCTCGTTGTAGACGCCTACTTCATCGTCAAGAATGCCGTGAAAGCGGACGTAGCTAAAGTCAGTTACGCTCTTCACCGCTCGCAGGTCGTCGCGGTAGCTTTCGCGCAAGGCGAGAATCGCGCGACCCGAGCCAAACATCTGCTCCCAGAAGTGTGGAAATGGAGTCGTCTGTGCTCGTGCATCGATCTGTATCTGCTCCTGCGCATACACCTGCTGACTGCAAGCTGTGCTTAACAGCAGCAGCATGGCGAATTCCAACGCGAACCGGCACTTCATTTGCTTCATGGGCTTACATAGCAACATTCAAACTCCTCCCGATCCCCGGTCTCCCCCATTCATTCGGTTCGAGCAGTTTGGGAAATTCGCAGTACAAATAATCTAGCGCAAACGATTGTTCTTTGGATTAAAAGCAGTATCACCCGCAGGCGATGTGAGTCAAGAAAAAAACATTTTCGGCTTACAGCGAATATTCACGTGCTTCACATCGACTTCGTTACCAAGTTGTGTCAAAGCAATTCCGTTTCGCAAAAAGGGGGGACCTCATCCCATTTTCAAAAATCACTTGTACAATCGATTGTGCTTGCGATAGGATGCCCTTCAGTTTGGCTCTTGTTGCATGAAGCCAAGATGGGCTGGCGACAATTCATGGGAACCTCCTGTTTTCCTTAGATGACGGCGGCATTCCCGATTTCCGGCACAATCGTTCGATTTCTGGAGGCAACATGCACGATCGCCCAAAGTGGAAGAAAAAGCCTGCAGTGCTGCTTCGTCTTCTCATAATCGGGCTCATCGCCGTATCAACGCCGGCCCTGGCAGATCAGAACTATTCGCAGCAGGTCTTTTTTGAAAACAGCGCCTCTCCCGGCTACTACTTCTACAGCACAGGCAATGCCTCCGCTCCAAGTTCCCTGAAGTTGATCAATGGCAGGCTCCCAGTCGAAACGTCCACCTTCATCAGCGGACCAAATGCCATCGAGCTCCAATGGCAATCCACTGCGCCTGGAGGATGGGCAGCGGAGTTACAGCTCTATATATGGCGCGACCGGCATGTCGACTTCCCCGGCGACAGTCTCTTTCTCTGGCTTTATTCAAAGGAAGGAATCCATGCTCGCGATCTTCCGAAAATAGCTTTACGCGACCTTGATCGCAACTTTACTCGGCCGCTTTCCATCGCGAGATACGCGCCAGACCTGAAGCCGGGCAAATGGACACGGGTTCGTATCCCATTAAGCAGCTTTCGCACCGCATCGCTTCACCCATTCGAGCCACACCGTCTCACGGTTGTAGTTTTTGTGCGGGGTGCTTCTGACCAGACGCCTCATACCCTCTTCGTCGACGACATTCGTATCGAAAACAGGGCCAACCCCGCGCTGCATGCCCCCGCCACTCCAGGAGACGTGCGGGCGAAAGGATACGAACGGCACATTGACGTAAGCTGGAACCCCGTCCAGAACCCCGCGCTCGCGCAATACGTAATCTACCGGTCGATGCACGGCGGACCATTCAAGGCGATCGGCGTTCAGCGTCCCGGCGTCAACCGGTTCTGCGATTACCTCGGCGATCCGCACGCGACCGCATCCTACAGGGTCTCCGCGCGAACATCTTCTCTGCGCGAATCGGCGCTTTCGGCCACGGCTACTGCCTCTACCCATCCCATGTCGGATGACGAACTGCTCACCATGGTGCAGGAAGCCTCGTTCCGCTATTACTGGGAGGCAGCGGCGCCTCACTCCGGGATGACCCGTGAAAATACACCCGGAGATGACGATGTGATTGCGCTGGGAGCAAGCGGCTTCGGCATCATGGCAACGATCGTCGCTGTAGAGCGCGGATTTATCACGCGGCAGCAGGCCATCGACCGGCTTCTCCGCACGACGGCTTTTCTTGAAAAGGCCGACCGGTATCACGGCGCGTGGCCACACTTCCTGAGTGACACGACTGGCCACACTCTTGCCGTCTTCGGTATGTACGACAACGGGGCCGATCTGGTAGAGACCTCATTTCTCATGCAGGGTCTGCTGGCCGCGCGGCAATACTTCCGGCAGGATAACCAGAAGGAACGCCAGCTTCGCGATAACATCACGGCATTGTGGAAAGGAGTGGAATGGGACTGGTTCCGAGCAACTCCTAACAAAGATGCTCTCTATTGGCACTGGTCGCCGGATTACGCGTTCCACATCGCCAACCGCCTACAGGGTTGGAACGAAGTGATGATTACCTACATGTTGGCGATCGCCTCGCCCACACACGCCGTTCCACCAAGCATCTATCACACCGGCTACACGGCGGAGGGCAATCCCAATCATCCGTATGGTATTCACAAGACGTACTATGGCATCACGCTGGACATGAACTACACGCCGGACTCCCCAGGGCCGCTCTTCTTCACCGACTACTCTTACATGGGCTACGATCCCCGCGGATGGCACGACAAATATGCAAATTATTACGACAACAATCGGAATGAGGCGCTTGTCAGCCAAGCGTACAGTATCGCGAATCCTCACGACTTCAAGGGATATGGCGCTGACACGTGGGGCTTGACCGCAGTCGACGGCCCGAGTGGATATCGTGAATATAAGCCCTTCGCCACGGACGACGGGACCATTGCTCCGACCGGGGCCATCAGCGCGTTCGCGTATACGCCTACGCAGTCCATGCTCGCGCTCAAGCATTTCTATCGCGATCTTGGAGCGCAGTTGTGGGGCATTTACGGATTCCGCGACGCCTTCAATCAACAGCAGAACTGGTATTCAGGAATCACCATGGGCCTGAATCAGGCGCCGATGGTCGTCATGATCGAGAACTACCGCACAGGTCTTGTCTGGCGCAGCTTCATGGCGAATCCTGAGATCCAACACATGCAGACTGAGATCGGGCTCAAGCCGGACAAACCTTGACGAAGAATATTGAGGATGCGCTCCATGCGGAGTGATAGCGCGTGTCAACCGGCTCCACGCCTCAGCGTAAGTCCTCTCCTTCCGTAATGGTGAGATAACGGTCGACCATAATATCCTTGAACACCCCGACGCGCGTGCTGGGCAGAGGCCAGTGCACCTCAAGCCGAGTGACGATCTTCACGTCGCCCAAGCCAAGCACCATCCGCGGGTCGTGGGATGCAAGATAACTCCCACCGCCCGTTTTGAGACGGCTGAACCGGACCCCGCCAGCTTCCCATATGACGCGAGCACCGATGGCATCGCGGTTCGCAGTCTTGCCTATCAGCTTCAAACCCAGCCAATGTCTTCCCGCAGCCGCATTGTTTTTTAACAGCAGTGGCGCGCCATCGTTGATGGCGATCAGCACGTCGCTTGCACCATCATTGTTGTAGTCGCCGATCGCCATGCCGCGTGCCGCCAACATTTCGCTAAAGACCGGCCCGGCAGCGCTGCTCACATTCTGGAGGCCATGGCCGCTGTTGTGAAAGAGCAGCAACGGCTCCCGATAGGTGACGCCGCTGGAATGGCGCTCAATGCGGTCGTCCGGATGCCCGTTGGCGATAAAGAGATCGAGTCGACCATCGTTGTCATAGTCAAAGAACTTTACTCCCCATCCGCTCATTGAGCGTGTTGTGCGCGCAATACCGTTTTGCGCGGCTACGTCGTCGAATGTTCCGTTGCGGTTATTGCGATAGAGCGATTACATCTCCTGATCGACATTGGTCACAAAGAGGTCTTCCCATCCATCTCCATCGAAGTCGCCGGAGTCCACGCCCATGCCTGAGCGGGCGCGTCCGTCGGCGCTGTAAGCAACACCTGCATCGAGCCCCGACTCCGTGAAGCCCCCATGATGATTGTTCAGAAAGAGATAGTTCGGCATCGTGTCATTCGAGACGAAGAGATCCATCCAGCCGTCATTGTTAATATCTGTTGCAACCACGCCCCAGGCCTTGCCTATGACCTTCGCAATGCCCGATTTTTCGCTGACGTCGGTGAATGTTCCATCGCCATTGTTGTGAAACAGCCAACTGCGCGAGGGCGGATAAATACGTGGAATGCAGTAGTAGCGTTCGTGTGTCTGCTCGTTACCGCAAAACTGATTTTTGCTCTTCTCGAATTCGACAAAGTTGCAGACAAATAGGTCGAGCCGTCCGTCGTTGTCGTAGTCGAACCAGACGGCGCTCGATCCCCATCCGGGAGCTGCCACGCCAGCCTTCTCCGTGACGTCGGTGAAGGTGCCGTCGCCGTTATTGTGGTAGAGAATGCTGCGGCCATACTGGGTCACGTAAAGGTCCGGGAAGCCATCATTGTCGTAGTCCCCCACTGCCGCTCCCATGCCATACCCGCCACCAGCCACGCCAGCTTTTAGTGTGACATCCGTGAATGTGCCGTCGCGGTTGTTGCGATAGAGCGCGTTGCGCAATGGCGGTTGCGGATCGAAGAAGTCGCACTTGCCGCTATTGACGAGGTATATATCCATCCAGCCATCGTTGTCGTAGTCCAGAAAGGCGCAACCCGCCCCAGTAGTCTCGGGCAGGTATGACTCCGAAGATCGTCCGCTAACGTGCGTCCACGTGATACCGCTCGCGGTTGCGGGTATCTTTTCGAACAAAGGAGGCACAGTTACCGCAGCGGGAAGAGCAAAGCTGAACGCTGGAGCCAGCGGGAGCGATCGCATTGCCCAAGCGGTGCTCAGAAACTTAAAGAGATTTCTGCGAGCGAGATTTGGCATCGTGTCGATTACTGTATTTCCAAAAGCGTCAGCGGGGGAGCGAAGCCTGCGAAGAGGTCGCCGCGGCACCCGATGAAGACGTGGACAGTGCGCCGACACCGTAGTCGCGGGACCGCGGATGCTCGTTCTGGGCCTTGGTCAGACGTAGAAATTCGGCACGAGCTCGTGCCGCATCGTCCCGCCTCCCGACGTGCGTATAAGCGTTCGCTAGTGCGAAATAGACCCTCGGATCGTCGGGGAAACTCGACCGCGCTGTTTCGAGTTCTGGAAGCGATCTCGTGTAGTCTCCCACATCCACTAGAAGCAGGCCTAGCAGATAGTGCGCGAACGGCAGCCGCGGGTCCAGGCGCACGGCATCTTCAGCATAAGGAATTCCAGCGGCAGAATCGATTCGGTACCGAATCGCGGCGATTTCCAGACGCGAGTAGACATCTTTAGGTTGATTTGCCAGCTCTTCCGTAAACTGGCTCAATGCATCGGCTGGGTCATGGCTCTCCAGCAGAACGCGACCATAGGCATAGTGAACATTCGGCTGTTGCGGAAACTGGGTCGCCACCGCCTGGGCAATCTGCCGCGCAGCATCGAACTGCTTCTGGGCAATCCGGCAGCGCGCCTCGCCGAGGCGCTGAACCGCTTGACCTGCCTGTGTCTCCTGTGCGGGATAGGATTTGTCACGCATGCGCAGGGCCAGCATTCCAAGTTCACGCACAATCTCAGCGCTGTCCGGCTGCCTTGCGCACATATCCTGGAGCACATCGGCTGCTGCCTCAAACTTGCCTGCCCGCCGCAAAAGCACTCCCTCATCGAAGAACATCACATTCAGCATCTGCGGGTCGCGTGTCAGCGTCTGTCTCTTCGCCTGTTCGATCTCGCGAAGCGCTGCGTCGTCTTCGCCAAGCTCGAACTCGCTTAAGCCGAGCATCAGTCGCGCTGTGCCGCTCTCGGGATCCTGGGCAACGACCTTTCGCAGTGCTTGTTTCGCTTCGGCATACTGGCTGCGGTCGTATTGAATGGTGCCGAGCGACCACCAACCCTCCTTCCAACCCGGATGCAAGGCTAACGCCTGCCTGTACAAGCTGACAGCCTCGTCGAGATGGTTCTCGTCACGCGCCGCGTCCGCCTTCTGTGCGATTGTGTTGAACGCAGACCGGCTCTGCGAGCGAAGGGTCAAAGGGGATGCCAGTGTGAGCAGCACGAGCAGGCGAAGCGTGCAGCGTGCGGAATAGGAGCGCATTGGCAATGCGGTAGGCATGTGGAGTGGATCGCCACCCCGTTAGTATACGGCGAAGGCTGCTACACGATACGACCGCCGCCAGTGACGGGTTCCTTCACTGACGGCGTTCGTTTGGGGTTTGCGTCGTGCGTGAGATCTCGCGCGACCGCCCTTCGTCCGGTTAGAACTTAAAATGAGCCTCAAGTTCGATGGTGCGTGAGCCGAGCACAGTAGTAGCTTGGCCGAAGTGGGAATCCGTAATGTTGTCGTCAGGCTTTTGCAGATTCAGTTTGTTGAACAGGTTGTAAGCGTTGGCGCGAATCTCGAATCTCGCGTTCTCGCCGAGAACGGGGAGGGTTGGAAGACCAAAGGCCTTGGTGAGTGTCGCGTCGGTGTCAAAGTAGCGAGGACCGAAAAAGGCGTTGCGACCGGTACCGGGAAAACTGGGCAACGCGGTGGGCTTGGGTGCAGTGCCGTCGGTCGGCCATGACCCAGAGGAGTTGACGATGGTTGGAAGGACGAAGTAGCTGCTGTCCGCTCCATCCGAGCTGGTAGCGTTCGCAAAGTTTCCGTTGGATTTCTTGAAGGTGTCGGTGCTTTGGCTGCTGCCCGCGCCCCCCAGATACTTGCCTGGGCGAAGGTTGCAGTTGCCGCTGTTGGGGATCACAGCGTTGCAACCCTTCCCCCCATAGTTTGGGTTCCACGGGAAGCCGGAGTGGATATTGACGATGCCGCTGACGGTCCAGCCGCCCGCTACCTTTTCCAGCCAACTGTAGTTGCCGGTGAAGATATGTGGAGACCATACTCCCCAGACCTTGAACATGTTGCGGACATCGAAGTCCGAGGGGCCATAGTTATACCCTGGCAGAAAACTATAGTCAGGGGTCGTGAATGGACCTGAGCCATTGTCCAGACTCTTTGACCAGCGGTACTGGGTGTCCAGTTCGAAGGTGTGAGCGAACTGGTGGTGAAGCTCAGCGAGCAGAGCGTTGAAGTTTGAACTGCCCGTGGCTTCGTACCAGTCAATGAAGTTCAACTTGGGATTGAAGCTCGCCTGTCCGGCAAGCACCTGCGCGGCATAGACCGCGTTCAGGTTGGTCTGGAGCGGGAGATGGCGTCCTAAGCTGCCCTGATAGCCCAATGTCGCCACCCACTGCTTGCCGAGATCGTACTGGGTTTCAAGAGAGTAGCGGTAGTTGTAAGCAGTTGGAAGGTTCGTGGGCAACCCCGTCACATTGAGGGAGACCCCGGTTGCGGTCGGCAGAAAGGATGAGTTGAAGCCGGTGATCAGATGGGGATTCGCCGGCAGAGCCCCATATTGATAAAGGTTGGACGCCGTGCCGTAGACGATCTGCGATCCCTTGAGAGTTCCGCTGGAGGTGATGAAGGGCGGATTGAAACGCGTATTGGTGAGAATTGCCAGCTCGAGAGCGGAGTATCCCAGGCCGAAGCCGCCGCGCACGACCATCTTATTGTTGAACTGGGTTGGGCTCCAGGCGAAGCCGACCTGCGGACCGAAGTTGGCCTTGGGTGCGTTGACCTGGTTGCCGCCAAGTTGGAAGGCGATGCCGGAGAGCACGTTGGCGCCGCTCCCAAGACGGAGATTCGAGATGTTGCCCTTCTTCTCATAAAGGCTGCCGAAGTGCTCATAGCGCAGGCCCAGATTGACAGAGAGATTCGGCTTCACCTTCCAGTCGTCCTGGGCGAAGATGGAGAAGAGATTCTGACGGGTGTCCTTGCGGAAGGTCGAGGGGATACCGGTTCTAGGATCGACGGTCGCATTTTCCGCAGTCGGACCGTCGTTCAGGAAGTCCCAGAGGTTGTTGAAATAATAGGTGGGCTGCGCCTCCCAGGTGGGCTCATCGAGGTATTGAAGCTTCGTCGCCTCGCCGCCCAGCTTCAGGTTGTGGGAGCCTATGACCTTGGTCAGCTTATCTTTGATGCTGTAGGTGTTCTGGTTGAAGACGCTTCCGACGTTGGCGCCGAATGACTTCGGTTCGATGTTTCCGATCGCTTTGCCGCTATCGATCGTGTTGATATTGGCCATAGGCAGACCATAGGGGGTTTGCGGATTGCTGGTTATCTCGTTCCACCTCCAACCTGCTGCATTGACGCGGAGTTCATTCACCAGTGTAGGGGTAAAGGTGCGATCCCAAAGGGCGGTTTCAGCGTAGTTGATCTGATTATGGTGGAAGAGGTTGGAAGGACGTGAGGGTCCATTGAAACTCGTTCTATCCGTCGGCACCCAATAGATGCTGAAGGCGACTAGGTCTTTCGAGGTGGCCTGATAGTCGAGACGCCCATTGAACTGCTGCGACACCTGTGTACTAGGGGACACCGTTTCGAGATTGAAGAGGTCTGCCTGACCATCGAAGTTCGATGGGCTGCCGGTACCATCGCCACCAAGGCCGGGAAAGCCGTTGAGCAGAGTCGAACTGTGTGGCTTGAACGATGGGTCCTTTGCGCCGCGGGCGAAGCCGATGAGTGGCCGCCCAAGATCCAATCCCTGGCCAGGGATGAAGTTGCAAGACACACCCTGTACAAGGCCAATATCGCTACATGCGTGGTGGTCGCCGGGGCCTTCCAAAATCTTGCTATAGGTCGGAGCGCCACCTTTGATCGTCAGGTACTTCGCGGAGATGCTTCCCGACGGTCCGGCACCATCGATGAAGGGCGTTTCGTACCAGCCTTGATCGGTAGACGTGGAGCTATTGCGAATCGTCTCGTAGGAGAAGAAGGCAAAGATGTGATTATGAATGATTGGACCGCCGACCGTTCCGCCAAACTGATTGAATCGCGAGGTATTCCGCTGCGGATTTTTGATGCCGTTGGAGTCGCGCTGGAATGCATTGAGACCGGGGCGATCTACCTTGAAGAAGAGCGTTCCGTGATACGTATTGGTCCCATTCTGCGAAATAGCCTGGATCTGGGCTGCGCTGGTCCGGCCAAACTCGGCATCGTAGCTATTGGCGACGACCTTGAGCTCCTTGATCGAATCCTCACTGGGCGTCACAACGGCCGCTCCGGCCCAGGTGACGCTGTTGATGCTGACGCCGTCGAGGGTGACATTGTTCTGATCGGTTCGGCCGCCATTGCCGGAGGCTTGCGGACGGTTCTCCGTCGCGAAGACTCCATCTTTAGATCCCGGGGCCCCAGGCCCCTGATTGCCGGCAAGGGCGTTCGATCCGCCGCCGGCGCTTTGTGAGCCGTCACCGAAGACCCCGGGTGCGAGCTGCACGAGTTGGAATACGTCGCGCCCATAGGAGGGGAGTTTGGAGATGCTTTCCTGGGTGATGGT
>Ga0157372_10005835_pt1 | contig 13111 bp, 8 predicted proteins | sample C55metaG_FD_115307 | JGI IMG/M metagenome (GOLD analysis project Ga0157372, IMG submission 115307) | Corn rhizosphere microbial communities from Kellogg Biological Station, Michigan, USA - C5-5 metaG | ecosystem: Host-associated > Plants > Roots > Rhizosphere > Soil | place: USA: Michigan... | reverse complement strand
GTTCCGCCGGTGCCGCCGCTACCCGTTCCGCCAGTGCCACCAGTGCCAGTTCCGCCGGTGCCGCCGCTACCCGTTCCGCCAGTGCCGCCGCTACACGTTCCGCCAGTGCCGCCGCCCCTAACCATTTCGCCGTTGTCGATCTTTTCACCAATCGTCGTCATGACCGTCTCTCCTTAAATTGAAATTGCCCATAGGGGATACTTCATCACCTATAAGTCTAGCGACCACGTCAGACATCTGCCTGACAACCTCTGACGAATGGATTCCACGCGGTTTTTAGTGGGATTTTGGCGTTTTGGTTGGAAAGGGGTCAGTCGAAAGCGATAACGATCAACGTTTGGTCATCACGCGACTCCGTGTTGTTCAGTTTGTTTACCACTGCCTCGCCCAGCTTAGCTGCCCCCAAATTTCGATTCTCAAATATGCACTTAAGCAACTCATCCCCAAGCGCTTCGCGGACACCGTCTGTATAAAAGACCAACCGGTCACCGGGAAGAAGGCTTAATGTGTCGTCGTTATAGACGCTGTCCGCAAATTGACCCAGGGCGAGAGAGTCATGCTTGGTAGCAAGTTCTGAATCGGTTCCGTCTCTGCGAACGATGATAGGGAGCGGATGTCCAGCGTTGGAGAGGGTAAAGCGATTCGCTTCAGTATCAAGGGTTGCACATATAAGCGACGCCCACTGGTGGGTTGTCGAATTGCTGTCGCCCCCCTGCTGATCCTCGCCATAGGATTGTTCGTAGAGTCGCGTGTTGAGTCGAGCACAAACTTCCGCGGCAGACTCTGCCTGCTCTTCCAGGATTGTAATCACGCCGTGAATCTGCTGGATCAACAGGGCGGCGGGTAGTCCCACTCCCACTCCGGAGGCGTCGCCTATGTAGATACGACACTTTTCGCTGCTGACTTTCTTAACTCGATAATAATCGCCACCGACGTTCTCAGCTGAGCGGCTCCAACACCAAATCTTGTAACGCCCCATAGTAGACTCAAACTTGGGGCGCACGATTAGAGACTGAACCGCGCGAGCCGCTTCTTCTCTTTTCTGAGCACCACGTCTCCATTCCACCAAACTCTTGGTCTCACCCGGTTCGCGACCAAGTTCGGAAAGGCAGATCGGCCACGCTTCATACGGTAACGGGAGATCGCTATTGGGTCCCCAGAACTCTTGCATGAACTCCCAGCCGAGCGATTTGAGGTGATAGGGCAGGGGTCGCTCGGAGAGGCTGTTAAGAAACTCTGTCACACCGACCCCGTCGAAGCCCGGTGTCCCTTGAATTATCCTTACCAACTGTTTTGAAGGATCTTGGTTTGGCCTCAGATTAAATCCTAGCCGCTGAGCAATATCTTTTTGGTCAGGTCCCCCGGGACGTTCGTCCGGGACGTCTACCCTCCTGAGACGATAACGACCGGTAGGCTTGCCGGTTTTTTGGTTGGTTTCGACTTCCACGCAGTGCCAGCGCGCTGCGATCGCCAACAAATGCTCAAGGCCTTCGAGGCGTCTCTGACTAAGATTCGTTGAGTCACTCTTGTCGTATCGTAATGCCCGGTATAGTGGCGAATCTTTAGCAGCATGTTCCCGGACCAGGTCGGAGATCGAATTACCTTTCCTGATCGACAGCGGAAGAAAGTCAATCTTGGGATCGAACTTACCACGCTCCCCCTTCCATCCTTCGTCCCTAGAGAGATCGTAAATTCTCAAGAGCGCGCCAACTTGTTGTGTCAGCGTCCTAAAATCACCTTCGAACTTCTTTTTCAGCGGGTCGTACGACTGGTCTTGTTCTTCGAACCAATTCTCGGCAAAGAGTTGAAGCCAGGCAAAGATCAGTGCGAGCAGACGATGAATGTCGCGTTTCACAACAAGATTGATGGAGACAGGCTCCCGATCCCCTTCAGAGTCTCGGAAGAAATCCATTACGGGAGTAATGTTGGAGGGAGTCCTCAGTATTAGGGTCTCCACAAATTGCCAAACCGATCCCGCTTCAGGGTTGCTTCCAAACGCGGGCTTTGCGTCTGCGAGTGGTAGATACTTTCGAACGTCCGTCAAATTTTCTTCTTCAATCCGATAAATAAGACGGTCCAAAAACATTGAACGTATATCAAGAGAATGAATCGATCCGTTACGATCGTAGAATTCGAGGCCAAACTTCTCGAGCTTGGCGTTAAGCTCTTTCTCATTCTTTGCTGCTCGGAAGATATCGAGGAGGTTCGACAAACTGGCCGGTTCGACCCACAGGCGGACTTCGCCTTCAGGTTGCATGTCGCTTGCGCCGGCGCGCCGCAGGAAGGCGTTCCGGAAACGTGACGCAGCGGTCCCTAAGCCCAGGACAGGTTGTGTAAATGACTCCTGGACCAGAGCTATCGTCATACTCATGGTTTCGTGAAGCGCGCGCGTGGGAATTTCGACACCACTTGCCAAAAACATTTGCGTCGCCAGCATCGCCGAAGGCATGTCATTGATGACGATGTCTTTGTGATAAGTATGGAACGCGATACCGCAGGGTATGTCCCGTTGGGCTGATTGTGCGACCAATTGAGAGCCGATTAGGAGACCGGTATTCGGACCTATCCCACTAAGACTCTCGGGCCAACGAAGCTTATCGAGATTCGGATCTTTGAGAAAATCAGCGTTATCCTTCCGTCGGTCGGAAGACGGCAGCGGAAACCAGGGCCCGCTCTGGTCCTCCTTGAAGCAAAAGTCAAGAGTGAGGAGTTCATAGTCCCATGCCTTCTTGTGATATAGAAACTCGTTCTCCTGATTCTTAGGTATAGGCTGTTTGATTGCCCCGTTCCAATACTGCTGGGATAACCTCTGACAAAAAGGGAACCATTCTTTAAGGTCAATGACTTCGACGGGGAGGTAAATCGTCAGATCGTCATTCACATTCGGTGGGTCATCGTTCAAACGCAGGTAACGTAAAAATCGCGGCTTCAACATTACGCGGGCTCCTTTTGCTGAAGTTGAACAGTTACTCGCCAGCGGTACTGTTTTTCGTCCTGCTCCTCTATCTTTGCCTCGCCAACTCTCAGAGCACCTAGCAGGTTGTCGAGAATCGCGAAATTCTCTCCTGCGGGACGATTGTCAGCACGTCCTACTAACTCAATGCACAATTCACCATCAGTGATGCCTGCAGAGAGTCTGGCCATGTGTCCAGGGGGACCATGTCGACAGTAGTTTCGGACGAGCTCTCCAACTAAAAGCAAACAATAAACGTATGTTATGCCTGACGCTTCCTGCTTTGAGATTGTTGGTTGCTTGGGAATGATCACAATCGCGGGTGTGCCGGTCCGAGCGCGAACGCGGTGTTTCTGGATATCATCAGCAGCCCTGTAAATGCACCCCAGCAGCCGCTTCTCACCAACGTTCAAAGCTTTCACGAATATCTCTCGTTGCTCGACCAATTTTTCGGGATGCGGAAGAGCACTGCTAACCGTGTAGTTGAATGTATTTAACAGTCGAAGCGCCTGGATAATGTGCTTTCGATAGTCCGTCTGTTGTTTCGAACAATTTCCGACCCCTCTTAGGACCGTGCCGACCGACTCCTCCATGAATCTATATGAGTCGTGAGAAAACAGACGAACCATCTGCGCGGCGCGTGCGTGCGGTTCCCGGTTCTTGAGAAGTACAGTAACCTCGGCGCTGCGCAACATGCTGTACACTGTTCGTATCCACTGTCGTACGACTGAAATAAAAGGAATGCCAAGGGGCGCTGAACAGAACATCGTCGCCCATCCGATAGTTTGCCGGTAGACGTCGGAAGATTCCTGGAATCGGGAGGCATGATTGCTCGGCCCATAGAGAGGCGTCGGTGGCGGCGCGATCAGCGGGTGAAGGTTGATCATGGTCCAGGTACGAAATCGCGGGCGTTTGCTCTGCTCATCACCCCAGTCGCAGGCGACACGATCATCCAAAGCCAACTCGACCGCGTTCAGCATGCTTGTAAGTTCCAGCTGCGACAGCTCGCTTTTCAATAGGTCCAACCACTCCGGCTCCTCGTTCTCGAAAACGGAGTGCATCCAAAGGCTAATCAAAAGGCAGCGGACGTAACGTAGCTGCACTTCGCGCTTTGGATCATATTTTGGATCTAACACTTCCTTCCGGTCGCCGCGATCCGGGAATTTCCACTTGGGACGCGATACAAATTTCATTCCATTTAGCGTCTCAGCAACGTCCCCTCCCCAATCAATCGAATGTTCTCCCAGGTTCAGTACTTTGTGCTCAGGAAATCGGCTGTCCTCACTGCATAAGTTATTTCTACTGAAAGTAAGACTTGCGACGAGATTATGAAGGTCACGCCTTGTGATTCGAGGTTGTTGATATGCAAACCAGTGATACGGACTTGCCGGAAGAAAATCCTTGTTAGGCGGGGGCGGCGTAGTGGCGTAGTGATACCAACGGGCATGACAGCAGTCGTAATACTCCTCCGGATCACCTGTCGCGCCGCCGGTCAGTCCCAGACCGAAACTTTTATAAGAGGTTCTTTTCGATGGGCCACCAGCCTTCTTCTGATAGAAGATTCGCTTATTGATAAGATGACTATGATAACCGGGCAGCAAATAGAAATTGACTTTCTTATTGAAATCCTCTGGCTGTAGCAGACGGAGCACATCAAAGATTGTCTGCGTCATGATCTTGTAGAGGCTATTGATTGTGGGCCGAAGAACAGGCTTGAGGCTGTTTGGATCGATATAGAGCAGTTCAAGCTGGCTGCGATAGTCCTGCTCGAGCTTTAACTGCATTCTCTCCGCGAGAGCACGGCATCGACGGAATCCATTGTCAAGAATAAGATGAAGCTCGGCGATCAAATAGGGGGCGTCACCGACTGAAACAGGTTGAGCGGATGTTCCGCGGCGGACCTTGTTATTGTTGCTCGTCATCAGAATCGAAGTCTGCGTCAAGCCAGGATGCTCTATTTTCGGCGACCGCCGGGCCAGTTCTGACCGGAGGCTAAGACTCATGTCAGGACTTGTCAGGAAGTTCCACGGAGCAAGAGTAATATCAACAAATTTCCAGTCTGCTGTAAGACAAAGGCCAACTGGCCCAACATTTAGATTCGGTCGGTAAATCCGGAATTTCGAAGCGCCGGGAGTGCTGGCGAGCCTGTGAGAACCTGAGTAGAGCCTTGATTTCTCGGCCGCATATCTTAGTCACCCAACTCCGGCACGTCAACTATAATGATACGCATCGGGCTTTGCTGAAACCTGACCTGTGCCGACGGATCTTTGCCTTATCTGAGAGTTAAGATCGAGCAGCAAGGTGATGCCAAACGAAGCGATTCGACAGTTCAGCGAGATTCAAAGCCGGCTTGAGGATGGCTTTAAAGTATGCCTGAAGCTGGCCGGAAACTTCACCAGGCTGGCGGAAGATTCAATTCGTAAACGTGGCGGGTTCAGCCGCTTGCCACCTGCGGAGATTCTCTTCGCACTTCAAGGCCTGTGTCCTCAGTTATACGGCGTCATGGCAGACGTCTTGTATCGCCTCATTCCCCTCGTGCAGCCCGAAGATCTTACCGACGAGCGCAAACTCAACTTTTATTTTTGGCCGGGATACCACAGTTACCTGGCAAATCGGAGAGTCTTTGTAAAAGGGGAGCCACACGACTGGAACTTTGGCGTTGGGATCTCCGGCGACTTTGACAGTGGCGAGGTTGAACGATACCACGACTGCTCACAAGCACGCTGGTATCACTATCTGGTCCCAACTCGCAATCAGAGTACCATCATCCCCGGAGACGTCCACAAATGGTTGCGGTTACAACAACAAGTCAGATTCTCTATCGATCCTTCGTTTAGTGAAACGCGAAAGTTCGTCGACTCCTTAACCGCAACCACCAGGGACATAGATGTATTGGAGCAGCAGATATTCAAGGGTCACGAAGCCCTGCTCCTGAGCGAAGAGCACGGAAGTCTGTTGTGGGGCGAACAATATGCCAAATTCATAAACCAATACCGGTTAAATAGGAAATGGACGTTCCCCGACCACTGGGGTCACTCGGCCGAGCAGGAATCGCGTTGGAGATCGTTACGATGCAAGATGCACTCCGTATGGCTCCACGCAGCGTTCTGCGATGGGCACCCGCAGTGGCTTGACAGCTTCATACAGGAACTCTTGTCCGACCGAGAGACTCAGCTTGCCGGCGAAGCGCTGCGCCAAGGACTCAAAGACGAAATCGCGGTCGATTGGGGAGACGCTACTCGAAAAAGACCGAAGTTCACTTGCTGGAGCTATCTATCTCTGCATGCTTCGCTTGCTCCGTTAGTTTCACCTCTCGACTCAGCGACGCACCATGATGAGGACGAGTTGCAGGCTAGCCAAGCGCGACAATCTTTAGGGTCAGCTGAAATGGTCTCTTCCATTCCTTTGCGTCCAAGATATTTTTCCATCGTGCGTCCCTGGATCAGTGAGGTTTATGGTCTGCTTCGTAATACTGAGATTTCAATACTGCTGGAGAACCATAAGCTGGAAGCGCGCAGGGCCGATTTGGCAGGTCCCTTCTGGGCCCATGAGTTGATGAAGCTGACCGACGAGGGCCTCTCCACCGTGCATCGCGACTTAATCGGTCTTAAACCGAAGGTTGTTGGCAACATGAAATTTGTGCTGCATTCAATCCGAATGCTGAGTAGTCTCGCCTATCTCTTCACTGGCCCAATTTTCACTGGCGCTCAGGGTGCTATGAAGCAGAGGGAGGAGGTTCTTGGGCCGCTTCGACGATTGCAAAGAGACGGCGAATTGATAGACGCTCTTAAACATGTTGCCAAACAAACATACGACAATCTTTGCCTGGATGGTCCTCACCTGGTTCTTGACGTCCAGAGTACTCCCGGCTGGAAGCCTGAACAACTTCAGTATGCCGAACAACGATCATGCTTCCTGCTGGTATCGGAAATGATCCGCAATTACTGTGACAGCGAGAAAGACACGGGTCACGCCACCTGGAAAGCAGTGGTCAGTGGGAACAGGATCACGCTTACCTTAACGGGAACCACAAACGCTCAAAGGAACCCGGCTTCAATGAGACTGGCGCGGCTCAATGTTTTCTTGCGTGCGCTCGAAATCGGAAGCGCGAATGTCGAGTGGAATAGAGATCACGGAATGTGTGAATACAAGATCGAAGTTGATCTTGAATCGGGTGGTGTCTCTCCGGGTGAAAAGCTTCCTTCTGTTTCCTCACAATAACAAGAGTCTGCGAGATTTCGCCTGTCAGATACTGTCATGAATTAAAGAGGTTCGTGTGGTTGACTATGATCAACAGCGAAGTTCTTTGGTTCCGCTCATGGAACCTTTGAACAAAAGATCTTTGAAAACTGAATAACGCCAGGAAGGCAACGCGAGTCGGGAACGGAAAACTATCAAAAACCGAAAGGCAGGCAATGACGCCTGCCCTTTTCAGCGCTGACAAATGTTCGCTTGACACGTTTGCATTTGATCAGCGCGGAGGATTTTAAGCTATGGCAAGTCAAATACTCAAGCCTGATTGCTCGTTCCTCACAATGCGACCGGAAACGGTAATGACTGACCCAAGTCCTTCAACTATCGCGAGACTCATGCTTTTCATGAATCGCACGACCGGCGCGATATTGGCAGGCATCGGAGTCATGGTTCTCGTTGCCAATGTGTTGATTGGTTGCGGTCTGCTGTTTAGCGGCCCAGAGTTCATCATTGAATTCTTGGCACAATGAGCAGTTGCCTATGAACCAGTAACGCTTATCTATTTGAATGCGCGCGCGACTTACAATCGCGCGCGCATTTTTTTCCGATTATATAAACCCGAAAGGAGGATTTCTTTCTCCTTCAAGACATCTATATCAGCACATTGCGAGACTTTGTTGCTGCGATGAGCAGTGAACTTGAGATAACAGTGCGCTTTCCAGGTGGTGCCATAAGAATTCAGCAATTGATGATGAAGCTACCTAATCTTGCATCAAATCCGGCATCGGTGATCGGATCCTTTAAGTGATTAAGAACGTTTCTGCGGCGTTAAGATGGGGCTAAGATGGTGGCGGGTATGTGTTGATACGAAGCCAGCCGAAGCGATACCTTGACGACCGAGGTGTGTAAAACGGGCTTGTATATGGTTTCGTGAGATCAGGTAATGGCCGCATCACGGGACTCAAAATCCTCAATCCGCCTTCGTATCTAGTACTACCAAAACGATGCTGCGCCAGTATTATCGACGTTTCAGCCGTCAATGCAAGCTTACGTCCCGTTAGGTATCACAAGGTAATTTGCTCATCTTTGACTCATCTTTGGACCAAAGAAAAGAAATGCTTCTGGCGCTTGAGATGGGTAAAGAGATCGTCGGAAGACAATGCGACCGCCCTCGTCGGGCTCTCATCTCCTGGGCTGGGAAGCACGGGTAACCTCAGCCTATACCAACTCCAACTATCGCAAGCTATTCCGCAAAGCAATGACCTCCCCAGGCGAGCACCATCAAGTCTTGTTAGCTATAACGGTGAGAGCTGGCTGTCGAACAGGTAATGAGAAGGACAACGACCGGGGATCGTCCTTACTCGCTGCAGGTTTGAGTCTCGTCGCCCGGTGCCGTGGCTCCGAGAGCACGGCATTCTTGACGCATCCGCATGTTTCAGCGGCAAGCGTTCATTGGTGGAAACAGGGCTCTGTGGAAAATAGGGCCGCTAGACAAAGGGGTACAAAAAGGGGTACATTTCGCTCCACCACTTTGAAAACTGCGATTTTTCTGCGGTTTTTTTAGAAAGCGGGAGTAGCTCAGTGGTAGAGCATCGCCTTGCCAAGGCGAGGGTCGCGAGTTCAAGTCTCGTCTCCCGCTCCACGAAATCGAGGATGAAGGCGGACGGATGAAGGACGAAAGCCTCAGTGCTTTCGTGAAGCCTGCTTCATCTTCCCGCCTTCATCCTTTAATCTTCCCTTATGGCGGCGTAGCCAAGTGGTAAGGCAGAGGTCTGCAAAACCTTTATTCATCGGTTCGATTCCGATCGCCGCCTCCAAGTAATTCATAATTTATTAGAGCCAAGACCTACCTGAATGGAGCAGGCAGGCAGTTGCGTGTGCGTCCCGCCCAAGTTCGATAATATAAAGATCTGAGCGAATAAGATCCTGAGTGATATTCGATCCAAACCATGAGACACATCGCTTTACCAGTCGCCATTCTCTTGCTTACATTCATTGCCGGTGTAGGTTCTAGTCGACTTCTTCAAAACGTTCTTCATCTCGGCCGTGAGAAAGGAATCCTCGCAAATCGACGGTCACCGTCTAGTAGTTGCCCGCAGTTCATTCCGACAGGTTCGCTGCTTGAGCCTGACTACCACATCTATTGGTATAAAACACCGGGGAGTTCTGATGCCGAGGAAATCAACTTCTATGGAGACTTCAGATCCGCCCAAGTTACTCGTGAGCATTTCGAGTCAAATGCTACGACCGACGCAGCCACGCTCATTGAACGGGGATATAAGTTCGACCAACAGGGACGTCGAATCGGAGAACGAGTAGTAACGGTCTTCAAAGGTTCTGAGGTCTTTCAAATCTCCTGGACGGAAAGGGACATTTTTTGGTCTGTGCAAGCTCCTTCCTTACGACTGGCGCGTGAGTTTGAAGAGAGTGAAATAGTCCGTTCAATCACGATGTCGAACAAATCCTTGCAGTCTGACGGCGGCTTTTAGTACATGACTTTCATTTCTCGCGATTAGCGGGGTGCTTTGTCAGATTGGCGTGGGTGAACCGCTGAAGCCCAGCGTGGGGACCTCATTGGCCGGGCTCACGTCGTTCCAACGCGTTCTAATGAGAGTAACGAATCACCAGAACAAGTTCATGTTGCTCGGGCTTCTTGGCTCGATGATTCTCACAAGTTGCTCTCAAGATAAAAAGATGGCCGCTTACAATTTGTGGAAACTGGGATCGTTGGCGTATGACGCTGAGGTTATTGAGTACGGCCTCAGACGTGATCCGGAAGCGGCGAAACTCGTCGTGGGAAAACGCTCGAGAGGTGCGTGCGATGTTTAAGGACGTTCATGAGTCCACGGGTAGCTTTGGCACTTGATATTGTGCAAGAAGAAGCTCTTTGCGAGGCTAATGGAGTTTCGTTTCTGTCGTTTCCAATCGGGGATAGGGATGTCCCTTCGTCGACTCGGAGCAAAATACAAGTCGCCAAACGATCCTCGGTGAACCATTGGGCATATGATGTATTTTTGGTTCACGGCTCGTAGGTATTCCTGTTATTACTCTCACCACTGGCCCACAATTTAATGTGGGCCAATGACTCTTTTTCAGTTGGTGGAAGGGGAATAAAATGAGACAGTCTATTCTCGCTATAACCGTCTTATTAGTCAGCCTGACTACTCACATCTCAGCCCAAAACAGAAGTCCCAAGGAAGCTTTAGAAGGCCTAAGAGACATTGGTTTGGTCGTTAAGTATGGTAAGACGGACGGGCTGTCGGAAGTAATGCGACCGAACACTTTGCAGGTGCTGCATGACCGGGCCAGGACTCTGCTAAGCGACGCAGAAATTCCCTTCATTCAATCAGCCGATGAAGCCGACCTGGCTGGCAGACCGCGCCTGGTGTTCACCGTAATGCTGAACAGGCAAACAACAGCTACCGCTCCCGCGATTCGTGTTGAAAGCCGATTATATGAGAGAGTTCGCTTGCGGCGTGATACCGCTAAAGAGATAGAACTGGCGACCTGGGTAACGGGCGGCGAGGGACACCCTACCGTAACCTACCAAATGTTGTTCGATGTTTTTGATCAACAAGTCAAGCAGTTTGTCGAAGACTATCGAGCGGTGAATCCAAACCATCAACAACTTGAAAATCGCACCCCTGATCCGCCAGCGCAACTCAGAGACAACACAAACTCGCTACAAGGACTGAGCGGCGCCGATATTTTCGTCTGGTCTGGCCCCAGTCATTTGGTTGAAGCTCCGCTCGATGCGCTCTTGAAAATGCTTCAAAGCGAAGCAGAAAAGAAGTTTAAGGAAGCCGGAATTCCCTTGTTGAAGTACGTCACAGAGAGTGAAACGGCCGGCCGCCCGCTCTTGTACGTATCCATAAGGATGAGTCGACCCGATCCTCGCTCCTCTCCCCTAATTGCAGTTGAAAGTAAATTCTGGCAGTACGTGCGCCCCGTACGCGATCTAAAAAAGAACATTTATGCGGTAACCTGGGAAACAGAGATTCGCGAAAGTAGGCCAATTACTGACGACGCCGTGTTTCAGGCCGTGAACAGACAAGTCGATGGTTTTATCAAGGCTTACCATAACGCTAATCCAAAAATTTCGTCAGTTCGTAAATAATTTTTCAGCGAGAGTATTTGTGACTTTTTATGGCAGTCACTGCCGGCGATACGCAAGGCGCGCATCACGAAAGTTCGAATTAGTGAGGTCTAAGTCAGCGTATCAGCGATCTTAATTATCGTCGCCGGGGTTGTTGTCGCGCTGGCTCAACACACCCCGCCCACTCCACCTGCAAATGCGACGCTGAAAGGCGTAGTGGTAGATTCGCAATACGCAAGAGTTCTACGCTCTTGTCTATAACCCTTAAAAATAAGAGCATCGCAAAGAAAGTTATCGTAGACGGGGAAGGCGCCTTCGAGGTTGAGTTGCCACCGGGTACATATGAGGTGGTGGCACAATCTCCCGGCTTTAGGCGGTTCCGCCGGCCTAAATTGCAGATCGAATCGAATACCACCACGACGCTTAACATCATGCTCGAAGGCGCACCACAAATAGCGGGGCGATGTCCGGCCGGTACTATAAAAACGGGACTCGTATGTACCAGCCTTTGTGAAGCGACCCCTACGCCCTAACAACTGTCGTCCGAAACACGCCCCTATCCGCGACACGGGCGGCCCTATAGATCTCACGATACAAGCGTGTTGTGCATTGACGGCAAAAGCTTCTCACGATAGCCTACCGCAAATTGTCGGCTTACCTTGACGCTCGTGGTATCCCATCTCACAGAGGTACAACCAAATGTCCGAGACACTTATCAACGAACATCCCCAGAAGCGTTGGCATCCGTTCACTCGCACAGGGTTTCGATTTGCCTTCGTGTACCTCTTGCTTTACAACCTGCCCTTCCCGCTGAGCGCACTTCCCTACGTCGACAAGGCAGCCGAGTTTTACAACTCGTTTTGGACCTGGATCGTGCCGCGCCTCGCACGAGCCGTGTTCCATACAGAGGTCCCTTCCGTATTCAACGGCAGTGGCGATCGAATGTTCGATTACCTTTTGGCGGCCTGTCTGCTTCTCATATCGTTGGTCATCACTGTTATCTGGACGTTGTGCGATCGCAAGCGACTTAGTTATCCGACGTTGTACCGGTGGTTGAATCGTTACGTGCGGTTCTCTTTGGGGACGGCGATGATTGGTTATGGCGCATTCAAGGTGATCAGCAGTCAGTTTCCAGCGCCGACCCTGGATCGATTGATGCAATCCTATGGCGAGTCGTCGCCGATGGGATTGCTGTGGACATTCATGGGTGCTTCCGAAGCGTATACGATGTTTGTTGGTTTTGCTGAGATGATTTCCGGCATTTTGTTGTTTCCGCGTAGGACGACAACCCTTGGCGCGCTGATGTCGATTGGCGTTTTAGGCAATGTCGTCGCTCTTAACTTTAGTTATGACGTTCCGGTAAAACTTTATTCTTCGCATCTATTGGCCATGGCCATTTTTCTGCTGTTACCGGACTTACGTCGTCTCGCGAACTTCTTCATTTTGGACCGGCCAGTTGAGTGCGTCAGGGTGCAACCTTTGTTTCGCCGCCCGCTCTGGCACCGCGGCGCGCTGGTGATTGCGAGTCTCTTCCTGATTGCCGTCGTCGGCACGTCTTTGTATCAATCCTACGATCAGCGCCGGCTCTTCACAGGCCAGCGTTCGCCGCTGTATGGGGTCTGGGAGGTTGAGGAATTTAGCCTGGGACAATCGACAGCAACAGCGTCTGCTCCGCGTTGGCGACGCATAATTTTTGACTCACCTCGTCGGATAGCCGTGCAAACGACAGATGTACTTGAACGCTATGGTTCACAATTGGATCAGGAAAAGCGAACACTCACGTTGCGCAAGCGGGAAGACCCGAGCTGGAATACGGTTCTAACTTACGAACAAGTGAGTCCCGAAGTCATTACACTTGCGGGCGCACT
>Ga0157372_10005834_pt1 | contig 13116 bp, 11 predicted proteins | sample C55metaG_FD_115307 | JGI IMG/M metagenome (GOLD analysis project Ga0157372, IMG submission 115307) | Corn rhizosphere microbial communities from Kellogg Biological Station, Michigan, USA - C5-5 metaG | ecosystem: Host-associated > Plants > Roots > Rhizosphere > Soil | place: USA: Michigan... | reverse complement strand
TTGCCGCCAGGATGACCGGCGCTACGAGCGTCTTGCGCAAGGTGCTGCGCCGGCTCATTCGATTGTTTTGTAACATAATAATTCTTCGTTTTATAGGTGATTGAAAAAAACCTTGTACCAGCTGCAGGAACCGTCCCCGGTTCATGGATTGCAGGAGCATCCGGGCGAACCCTTCCGTGTCGCCTTCCATTCCCGTTGCCGCATCGGCGATGAACTCGTGCACGACGGTCAGTTCGCGCCGGATGATCCAGAAGAAGGGGTTCATCCAGCAGAGGCAGCAGGCCAGTTGTGCGGACAGGCTGTCCCAGCTGTGGCGTCCCCGGATATGCGCGAGTTCGTGTTGGAGGATCCGCCGGTTCACGGGATCGTCCCGGTCGGCGTCCCGTTGCCAGAAGAGGTTGTTTAGAAACGAGAATGGCGTCCGCGGATCATCCGTTTCGACGAGTGTGTAACCAGGCATCTTCACTGCTTTTGCCCGCGCTTTCAACCGGTACACCTCAGCGATCCGCCATACGCTGAGCGTCACCAGCACGCTGCTGACGATCACTGCGGTCCAGCAGGCGATAGGCGTGATGGGAAAGCCATTTCCGGCGGCCCCGGCGAGAGTCTCCATCCGGGCCAGCGTTGCGCCAAACGCCGGGTGCTCTGCAAAGACAGGAGGCGTCCAGCGAAACGGGATGGCCGGTAGCACGAGGCTCAGCGCCAGCGACCCCAATAGATAGGCGCGGTTGTATCCATGCTGCCGACGGTCGCGCAGCCCGAGATAATACCAGGCGGTCAACATTCCGCTGACCAGCACTACCTGTAATATATAGGAGATCATGATCATTTCTTGTTTTTCCTGATTTGTTGAAGCAGGAGTTCGAGATCTTTTACCGACAGCTTCTTCTCGTCCACGAGGAAGGAGACCACATTGGTGAACGATCCGTCGAAATATCCTTTCGCCACCGAGGACAGGGTATCCCGGGAGTAGGCTTCCTTTGAGATCAGCGGATGATAGCGGTGGATGCGCCCGATATTTTCGATGCGGACGAATCCCTTGTCGACAAGGGTCTTTAATATTGTCGCCACGGTATTCTTGTGCGGCTGCGGCGCCGGCATGGCCTCGACAATTTCCATCAGCAGGCCGCTCCCGAGCCGCCAAACGACTTTCATCACTTGTTCCTCCGCTTTGGTAAGGGTCTTTCGGCCGCCTTCGGGTTGTTCCTTTCCCATAGTAAAACTATATTTATAGTTCAAATCTAAAACTATTTTTATAGTTTTACAAATTCTGCGGGAAAATTATTTTTTGGCTGCTGCGGGTTTCTTTTGTCGGGGATGCGGCGGCATCCGCAGCAGGATGACGATATCCTTGCCTGCTATAAGATGAAGCACGATCTTTGCTGCCAGGAGAGAAAGGAAAGGACTGCAATAATAAAAATCAGCGTTGCCATGTCTACTTCAAATAGACCATCCTCTGCCGCGTCGTCAAACTTCTCCTTGCCCAAAGCCGGGCCGCTGCCCGCTACGATGCGCGCTATGGTGCTCGAGGTTCCGCACCGGCCGCTCGTCCTCAAGACACTGCCCGTTCCCACTCCTTCCACGCAGGAAGTCCTCGTAAAGGTCATCGCCTGCGGCATCTGCCGCACCGATCTTCATGTGGTAGACGGCGAGCTTCTCCGGCCGCGCCTGCCGCTGGTGCCCGGCCATGAGATAGTCGGCCAGGTCGTTCGTGTTGGCAGTGAGGTCACCACGTTACAACCCGGCGATCTTGTCGGCATCCCCTGGCTGGCCTACACCTGCGGCCATTGCCGGTTCTGCCGGAAAGGACAGGAGAACTTGTGCGAGAACGCCCTCTTCACCGGCTATACCCACGATGGCGGTTATGCCGAATATACGCTGGCGTTCGAAGGATTCTGTTTCCCCATGCCCGCCGAATATGCAAATCCCTCCGGCGCTCCGCTCCTCTGCGCCGGCCTCATCGGTTACCGATCGTACATCCTGACCGGCGACAACATAAAACATCTCGGTATCTATGGATTCGGCGCCGCCGCCCATATTCTCATCCAGGTCGCTTTATATGAAGGACAAAAGGTGTATGCCTTTACCCGGGACGGCGACAAAGAGACGCAGGACTTCGCCCGCAGTCTCGGCGCCACCTGGGCGGGCGACAGCTCGCAACCCCCGCCCCAACCCCTCGACGCCAGCATCATCTTCGCGCCCGTCGGCAATCTTATCCCCCAGGCCCTTCGCAGTTGCGATAAGGGCGGCACGGTAGTATGCGGTGGTATCCATATGAGCGATATCCCTTCCTTCCCCTACGACCTGCTCTGGGACGAACGTACGCTGCGGTCCGTCGCCAACCTCACCCGGCAGGATGGTCACGAATTCCTGCATCTTGCGCCGCGTATTCCCATTCGCACGACTACCCAAACTTTTCCACTGGAACAGGCAAATGAGGCGCTCGAGGCGCTGCGTTCGGGGAAGATCCATGGGGCGGCGGTGTTGGTTCCATAGTTACTCGCTCCTTAGCGACCGCACCGGATTCACCACCGCTGCCCGCACCGTCTGCACACTCACCGTCACCAGCGCGATCGCAAACGCCGCCAATCCCGCCACCGCATACACCCACCAGGGGATGCCCACACGGTAGGCGAAACCCTGCAACCACCGGTTCATCGCCCACCATGCCACGGGAAAAGCGGCCAGCGCGGCGATGCCCACCAATATCGTGAAATCGCGGTTCAGCATGGCGACGATGCCGCCGACATTCGCGCCAAGCACCTTGCGGATTCCGATCTCCTTGCGACGCTGCTCGGCCGCATAGGTCACAAGCCCGAAGAGCCCCAGACACGCGATCAGGATCGCGAACACCGCAAACGTGATGAACACCTGCCCGGTCTGCTGCTCGGCATGATACAGGTTGTTGAAATCGTTGTCCATAAAAGTATAGCTGAACGGCAGGCCATTGGCCATCGTCTTCCACTTCGCCTCGATCTGCCGCTCCATCGCCGCCGCGGTGCCGGGCCGCAATCGCACCGCCATGCTCCCGCGGTTGTCGGCCAACTGCATCACCAGCGGACCTACTTTCTGGTGCATCGTGCTATAATTGAAATCCTTCACGATCCCGATGACGTGCATCGTCACCGGCTCCATATTCCGGCCCGGGCGATACAGTTTCTGCCCCTCGATCGCAACCCTGCCGGCCCCGCCGCCGGCCGTAGCAAACCCCAGCATCTGTGCCGCCGCCTCATTCAGAACTATCGACGACGAATCTGTCGGGAACTGCTGCGGCGCAAAGTTGCGCCCGTTGACCATCCGCATGTCAAGGGTGGGGATATAGTGCTCGTCGACAAAAAGCGTGGTCATCACCGTTACCCGCTTCGCGTCCATGGAGGGATCGCGGAACCAGCCGTTCTGGGAGTAACCTCCGGCCGTCGGCAGATCGCCCGAGAGGGTCGCATCCTCCACCCCGGACAGCTTCATAAGGTCCTGCCGGAAGCTTTTGATGGCATCCCCCGCCTCATAGGCGCTATGGATCACCAGCACCTGCCCTCGGTCGAACCCGAGGTCGCGGCTGCGGATATATTGCAACTGGCGATAGATCACCAGCGTGGCAATGATCAGCCCGATCGAGATAAAGAACTGGAACACCACCAGGACGCTTCGCAGCCCGCTGCGTGCGAATCCGGAGGCGATCTTCCCCTTCAGCACCAGGATGGGCTGGAAGGAGGACAGATAGAACGCGGGATAGCTTCCCGCGATCACTCCCACGAGCAACACCAGCAGGACCAGCACGGGTAACAGGCGAACGGAAAAAAGACCCGCCGAATGCAGCTGCTTCCCGGAAAGGATATTGAACATCGGCAACAGCAGCAGCGCGATACCCAGCGCCAGCACCAGCGAAATAAAACAGAGAACGACCGACTCGGTGAGAAACTGCGCGATCAGGTGTCCCTTCGTACTTCCGGCCACCTTACGAATGCCCACCTCCCTGGCGCGGTTGGCGCTCCGGGCAGTGCTCAGATTCATAAAATTCACGCAGGCGATCAGCAGGATCAGCAGGGCCACCGCCGAAAACGTGTAGACAAAGGTGATGCTCCCGTTCGCCTCGAACTCATAGGACTTGTTGGAATGCAAATGGATCTCCGTCAGCGGCATCATCTCATACTTGAAATGGTTCCCGCTGCGCCGCAGGTCTTCCGTCGAAGTATGCAGTAACTCCTGCAGCTGCCGGCCGAGATACGTGTTTACCGTCGCATCGATCCGGCCCTGCATAAAGGACCGGCTGACTCCCGGCCGCAACAGGATATAGCTCGTATAGTTATTGCTCAGCCAATCGTTCTCATCCCCGTGGTTGGAAAAATCCCGTAACGGCCGGATAAAGCTGAAATGAAAATGCGAAAGGGCGGGCATGTCCTTCATTACGGCGGTGACCTTACACATCGTATGATTCTCCAGCTCGAGCGTTTTGCCGATGATCTCCGTGCTTCCAAAATAGCGCCGGGCCGCGGTCGCATCGAGTACGATGCTGTTGGGCTCATTCAATGCGGTCATCGCATCGCCGGCGATCATGGGAACGGGAAACAGCTGAAAGAAGGTGGAGTCGGCAAAGACAAGGCGGTGATCCTGGATGAAGCCGGCGCCCTTTTTTACCATCACGTCCGGCTGGTAATTGGTCCGCACCATCTGTTCTACCTGCGGGTACTCTTTGGCGAGCGTGTATGCCAGCGGCCGCGGGGTCGCCACGGCGGAGAACTGGGTATTGTTGAAATAGATATCCGCATCGACCCGGTAGACCCTATCTGCTTTGGGATTCCAGCGGTCATAGCTGGCTTCGTCGATCACGTACAGCACGATCAGCAGGCACACCCCCAGACCCGCCGCCAAACCGATGATATTGATCGCCGAATAGCCCTTGCTCTTCCACAGGTTCCGAAGGGCGACTTTTAGGTAGTTTCTCAGCATACCAGGTATTTTACATGGTTATCGGCCGATTTTTCCTATCTTGATCAAGAGTAATCGCCATTATGAAAATACCCTAAATAGTCCAAACCCTGTTCTATGTGGCCAATTTCTATACAAGCGGCTCGGTAACGGGTAAGATCACGAAATATTCGTTTCAGTAACAACAATTTGTGGGGCATCGCAGGGCCCTTACCGGCGCCGAAATTAATTTTTCTTCATATAGATGCCGGAGGGTCGGGATAGGGGTCGCAGCGCATAAATTTACGGCCAAAAAGCGCGGCATGCCCGATCCCCGGAAAATTTTAATGATCGATGACGACCTGGACCACCTTTCAATTTGTAAGCTGATATTGACGAACAGGGGATTTAATGTATTGGTACTCTGGAATACCGATGTGCTGCTGGAGGTCGTAAAAGACTTCCAACCCGACCTGATCTTCATGGATCATCGCATGCCCCGGCGGGATGGGATCCAGGCGACCAGGATGTTGAAAGACAACGAGTCTACAAAAGATATCCCGGTGATCTACTTTTCCGGTGTGGAAAAGGCCGAACAGTTTGCCAAAGCGGCCGGCGCCGATGGGTTTCTGCCAAAACCCTTCAACGTGGAGACCCTGCTCGCGGCTATCGATAAATATCTTGCTTAGAACGCTCGCCGAAAGGCAAGCCGCTGCCGGCGTCGGCCTTAGGCCGAAAGCGCCCTCCCGGACTCCACCTCCGCCAACCCCAGGCTTATCTTCACGCTGAACCGGTGATTCCCGCTGCTCACCCCGATGCGTCCCTCATGCAGCCGGATGATCTCATTGCACAGCCAAAGACCCAGCCCCGCCCCCTTTTGGATGAGGTCGCTGCGGTAAAAGGCTACCTGCAAATTCTCGGTATTCACCGATTCGGTTCCGGTAACATTCGTAAACTCCACTGTCAGCTCGCCGGCCGTCGCCGACCGCTGCACCTTGCACGTGATGGCCGTATCGCGGACACCATACTTCGCGGCGTTCTCCAAAAGATTCAGCAGCACGATGCGGATCTTATCCTCATCGGCCGACACGATGAAGTCGGTCGCCTCCTCGTCAAACCGGATGACCGGTTCCAGGTTCTTCTGTCGCAGCAACGGTAACAATTGGTTATACACTTTCACGACCAACACCGACAGATCGAACGGGCGCCGGTATAGCGAAGGAGAGCCGACCCGCAGCTGGCTCACCACCAGGAATTCGTTGACCACCTCCTGCAGCCGGCTGATCTCCTCCAGCTGATTGCTCAGCAGCTGCCGGACGCCTTCTTCCAATCCCGGCTTCCGCAGACCTACCTCGAGCTCCATCCGCAGGATCGCCAGCGGCGTCTTCAGCTCGTGCGACGCGCTGCCAAAGAAGTTCTGCTGCTGTTGCAACGACTCGTCGATGCGGCGCTGCAGGGGGCGCATGAGGATCCCGGCAAGGATATACGAGATGATACCCGAGATCACCGCACTGATGATACCCGTTTCGATCGCCGTCTCCCGGACGCGCCCGTACAACATAAAATTCACCGCGACACTCAGCAGGATGAACACCACGCTAAAGGCCAATGTGATCTTTAATTTGATTCCCATGGAAAATTACGCCTAGCTTTTGATGACCTCGCCCTTCAGGAGATATCCTCTCCCGATCACCGTTTGGATCAGGGGCTCCATCGTGTCCTTATCGATCTTCTTGCGCAGCTGGTACATATGGACCTCGACGATATTGCTTCCCGGGTCGAAATTGATATCCCATATCTTATGCAGGATCTGGGTCTTGGTCACTACCTGGTTGGCGTGCGTGAGCAGGAACTCCAGCAGTGCGAACTCCCGGTTGCTCAGGTTGACCCGCACACCGGCTCTTGTCACCTCCCGGGTCAGCCAATTGAGCTGCAGGTCTCCGACCGATAAGAGGTAGCCCGCGGGGCCGACGCTCCGCCGCTGTATCGTCCGGATGCGGGCCAGCATCTCGTCAAAATCGAAGGGCTTTCGCATATAGTCCATCGCCCCCAGGTCCAGCGCCTGGATCACCTGGTCGGGATCGCTGAGTGCGCTGACCACCAGTACCGGGGTCGGGTTGCGTGCCTTTCGCAGGTTGCTGAGGATCTCGAACCCGTTCATGTTTGGAAGCATCAGGTCGAGGATGATCAGCTCATAATCCGAGCCTACCGTGGCCTCCAGGCCCTTGGCGCCATCCGTGAAATGATCGCACACATGACCGGCTTCCGCCAGCCCGTCGCCCAGGAACTGCCCCAGCTTGACCTCATCCTCGATCACCAGTATCTTCATAGTAAAATTAGCGTATGGAAAAAAGGATCGTAAAAATACGTTATCCGTCGCTTTTAGAGAAACTGTTCGGTCACCTCCATCAGCCGGTTCAGGACATATGGCTTCTTCAGCCAGGTATCGGCCCCCGCCGCCCGGGCCAGCGCCTCGATCCGGTCATGTGCCGAAAAATATACCACCGGGATCTGGCGATACACCGGGTGTGCCTTCAGCATCCGCACCGCATCGCTCCCGCACACCACCGGCATATCATGGTCCATAAAGATCAGATCGGGGCGGAAACGCCTCACCTCCTCCCGGAGCATCTCCAGGCTCTCGCATCCCAGCAGCGGCCGGACTTCATATCCTTTCCTTTGGAAGATAAGATTTACGGCTAAAAGGTGGTCGGCATCGTCGTCTACGATCATTATTTTCTTGAGATGGGCCATGTGGGAATTTCTCTCCGGGAAAAAAAGCGGCGAAACCTATGCCAAACTCGCTACCGCCTCGATCGCCCGGCCAATTGTCGAGCTTAGGTTGCTGGGCTGTCCATTGTCGAGGAAGATCCATGCCCCATTCTCTTTCTTTATGCGAATCGGCGGCAACAGCGAGCCTTCCTCCTGGGATTCCGGCCGGATGTCGGTGACCGTATAAATCCCCGGGGCCATACGCTGCACCTCCGCCTTCAACGGGAATTGCAGGCCATGATCCTGAACATCGTACGTGAAAAAGACAGTATGTGGTACATTGCCTTCCATGATGGTGTGTAATCTACTAATATGCCAAACCGGTATGCCCCGACCGGCACCTGCCGATATTTTAACAATTATGGCCTTCTACACCGAAGCTATTGAGCAGCGGATAAATCGAGCTGCAAGTCACACGAACCGGCAAAGGGTTAGGACAAGCGTCTATTGATTATCAATTAATTGCATACGTTCGCAAAAGGGTAGGAAATCTTCTTTGAAAAAAAGCGCTTACTTTAGTTGCATCACTACAGACAGTTAGTCGAAGGTACTATAAAGTCTAAAAAAGAAATTTTAACGCTTGCGACAGGTTGTTTTAAGGGTCAGGACCATCGCTTACGTGGGTAAGGATGGTCTTATTTGTTTATTTCAGGGGAATCCACGGCACATCTCAGAACCCGAACCGGCTCAGGAATTCCGCCTTACGCCGCGCTGATACCTCGATGGTATACATTCCCTCCATCTCCACGAATCCGCCCCTTCCTTTATGATATTTTTTTATGTGTTGAATGTTGATGATATGCTTGCTATGAATGCGTAGGAAGCTGTCCGGCGGCAGCAGTTCCTCATATTCCCCAATCGTCTTTGTGGAGAGCAGTCTTTCCCCATTGGTCATATAAAAATGGGTATAGCCGCCGTTCGCCTCGCACCGGATGATATCGCTTACCGAGATAAAGCTCAGGCTGTCTGCGTTGGGGATCGCCAGCTTGTGGGCAGTGGCTTCGGGGCTTCGCAGGTTGAAGATGAGATTTTGCAACTGCCGGTTGACATTACGCAGCCGGCGGTGTTCGTTTGCCTTGGCAACGGCGGCGGTCAGCTCCTCGATATTCACCGGCTTCAGCAGGTAATCCAGCGCCGAGTAGCGGAACGCCTTCACCGCATATTCGTTATAAGCGGTGACAAAGATGACCTGGAAAGAGACCGGCATCAGCCGGTCCAGCAGATCGAATCCATTCTCATTGGATAGCTGGATGTCGAGGAATACCAGCTCGGGTTCCTCCTTCCGGATCAGTGCCTCGCCGTCAGTGACGCTGGAAGCCGCTCCCAAATATTCGAGGTCGGGACAGAACTCATCCAGCATGGCCTTGAGGATCTTGACATTTTTGGGTTCGTCATCGATAAGGGCATAATTTATCATAGTATAGCAAGTTTTCTATAACGGGAAGCGGACGATCACCCGGGTGCCTTCGCCGCGGCCGTCCTCCTCGGTGATGTCTTCGATCACCGCATCGATCGGCTCTTTCATCGTCCGGTTAAGGATATCTATCCGCCGGGCCGTCATTTCCATACCCCTCGACGGATAAGGATTCGGCTCCCTGCGCTTCAGCTGTGCGGCCCGTTCCCGGCCCACGCCGTTATCCTCGATCATACAGACCAGGTACTTCCCGTCCGACCGGATGCTCACCCGGATAAGACCCTGCCGATGTTCCTGATGGGCGATGCCATGGAGGATCGCATTCTCGACATAGGGTTGCAGGATCATCGACGGGACCATTTGCGAGGGACGATCGATGCTGCTGTCGACAAAGATATCATAGTCGAAGGCTTCTTCAAACCTTTGCTTCTCCAGTTCGAGATAGGTGGAAAGATAATTCACTTCCTCCTGTACGGAGATCTCTGCGCGCGCGGAAATATCCAACGTCTGGCGGATCAGCCGGGAGAAGCGGGTGATGTACTCGTTGGCCCCCCGGATATCCTTCTCCAGCACGAAAAGCTGGATGGAATTGAGGCTGTTGAAGATAAAATGCGGGTTCATCCGGCTCCGCAGCGCCATTTGTTCCAACTCGGCCATCCGCGCCACCGTCCAGGTCTTCTCCGCTTCCTTTCGCTGGATGGCCTTTATCCGGCGTTGGAACAGCAACCAGATGGCCCCGCCGATGGCAAGGGCAAAGAGCATCCGCGCCCAGATCCATTCCCACCAGGGCTGGTCGATGGAAAAAGGCAATTGCAGGGTACTGGCGATGGCGCCGGTGGGAGTTACCGCGAGGAGCTGCAGCTCATATTCGCCGGGCGGCAGGCTGGGGTAGTGGAGAAAGGTCTGGTCCGTGGTTCCCCAGCGGTCGTCGATCCCCAGCAGGCGGTAGCGGTAGCGGATCGCGCTGCCGGCCTGGTAGCTGATGCCGGCATATTCCACCTGCAGGTCGTTGTCGTTATAAGGAAGCTTGAAATGCGCCGTGTCCAGCGGCCAGGCGTTACCAGAGATGCGCAGACCCGTGATCCGCAGCTTGCACTCGCTGGGCCGGAAAACCCGGTCTTCAGGAAACACCGTCATGCCGTCCGGCGTGCCGGCATACACCTTACCACCGTTCACGTAGACGGCGTTGATGGTCGCCGAGCCAAGACCCTGCACGGTGGTGAAGGGCGTGAGCGCGTACCCCGTGTCGGCCGGCGCGAGTTTGTTCAGACCTTTGTCGGTTCCGATCCAGAGCGAGGAGCCGGAGACAAAAAGGCATTTGCAGATATTGCTCGTCAATCCGTCCTCCACGGTCCATCGCCGCACGGCTTTACCATTCTTCAACAGTACGACGCCCTCGCCGAAAGTGCCGGCCCAGAGGCTTCCGTCGGCTGCGGCCGCGACGGCGGAGATGCGATCGTTCAGCAGCACTTCGGGGTTGGAGGGTTTGTCCGGGGAGATCGCATATAGTCCGGTCAACGTGCCGATATAACACCGGTCGCCCAACAGGCAGCCGCAGGTCGACCGGCTTGTCCAAACCGGAGGACCCTGCAGGGCGCCAGTCTTTAACCGCATCCGGTGGACATCGGTCCCGGAGAACTCGAGCACCGTCGTATCCCCGATCAATTGAAATCCCTTTACCGATCCACGATGCCAGAGCAGCCGGCTTTGTCCGGTCGGCGCGCTGATGGCGAATATCCCCGCGTCGGTTCCGGCGATGATCTCTTTTTCGTTCAGGTCCTGGATCGAGGTGATCCTTCCCCGGCTGAATCGATCGTCGATCTTCCGGGAAGTAAACGCCTTCTCCCCATCCCGCCGGCTCCAGAGATAGAACCGGTCGGAGCCCGCATACAGGGTATTTCCCGCGCGCAGGATGGAGAATACGGGGAATACCGTGCTGCCTTCGCGGAGGGAATAGCGGGTCACATCGCGGGTGATAAGCCGGTGGATGCCGCCGCCGAGGGTGCTGAACCAGAGACCGCCTTCAGGGTCCTCCAGCACGCCGCTGGTCATTTGGCCCGGTAGAAAGCTGTCGACGATTCTTCGTTGGCGGATGTTATAGAGATAGGTAGAGGTATAGGCATTTAATGTCAGGCTGCTGTCGTCGATGCGCGAGATGTGGAGGAAACCTTTTGGGGCGGGCATTTTGAGGGCCCGGTGCTCGCCTTTGTAGAGGAAGGTAAGGCTGTCCCGGTCTTCATAGATCATCAGTTCGGGCCCGAGGTAGGTCGAGGTATAGTTGTTTTCGCCTTCTCCTTCCATGCTGCCGGTTTTTACGAGGGTGTCATGTTCCACCGTTACGACCGGCGTTCCCAGATCGAAATTGAGGATGAACTGGCCTTCCCCTTTTTCATTGAGGCCTACCTGTACCAACCTAAACTGCCTGCCCTGGTAGTGATCGATGGTAGTGATCTTACCCGCCGGGCTGACGATATCTATCCCCCGCATCTCGGCGATGATGAGGTCCCCATGGACATCTTCGGTCACCGAGAATACCTCGCCATGTATTGTCAGCCGGCTCAGCAAGGAGTCGTTCTGCTGGTTATGGATCTTCCCGTTTTGATAGTAGCAGAGACTGTTCTTGAACGGCACGATCCACACCCGGTTGCGGGAGTCGACGAACAGCTTGATGATCTCGTTGTCCGGCAGGCCGTCACTGATATAGAAATTTTTGAAATGCGAGCCGTCATAGCGGCTGAGACCCGTCTCCGTGCCGAACCAGAGAAAGCCGTCTTTGTCGCGGACCATCCCATATACGGTGGATCCCGCGAGTCCATCGTTGACCGTATAGTTCACGTAACTGTATTCCTGCGCCGTCGCCCGAGGGCAAAGGCCGGTGAGGAAGCCAAGACAGATGAGTATGCGGAACCTGGACAAACGGGGAATTTCAGCGAAAGATAGCAAAAGCCTGCGGGGTTGGGCACAAAAAAACCGCCGGGAATCGCACAAAAAAACCCGCCGGGTTTGGCAGGTTAATTCATTCAGGGTAAATGCGCACAGGCTTGGGAAAAGGAGCAAGACCATAACAAAATGTCGCTCTGTCCTACAAAGATGCGATCTCTTCCCCGTATCGCATGGGCGCGGGCCTGGGCATTTCCCGCCTTTATCGATTACCTTATCGCCACTTAAGCACATACCCTTATGGGAGCCGCTTTGTAGCGCCGTGTTGCGGGATTTCCCATCCTTGCATAAAAAAAGCCCGGATAGACATCCAGGCCGTTGCTAAAATCCAATATCCTATTAAAAGCCTATAAGGTGTACTGCAATTGCGGTGCCACGCCAATTTTCCACAGTGCGGCCTACGGGTCGTCATGTTGCCATTCGTCCCCTACCGGCCGTGCCCTCACCGGATCAGTGGCCTTCGAGCACTTGCAGCAGGCTGTCGCCTGTTGCTCTTCTTGCCACCAGCAGCGGCATGCCGATTGTGGCGTAATGGATGAGGCCAGCGTAGCTGCCGTTGGCGATCTCGTTCTTGTAAAGTGCGATGGCGCTGTCCTGGTCCATCAGCGCTTCGCGCAGGTAGGAGGTGTCCAGCGCATTTGCGGGGAGGCCTTCCAGGGCAACATCCGCGTCTCCCGATTCCGGCTGTTGGGGCAGGGCCTGGTTGACGCTGTCGGCGATATTCTCCAGGGCTACCTGTGCGGCCCGCCGATCGGCGATCAACTCATTCGCATAGTTCCGTACCGTCGCTGAGGCGGCGGCCTGTACGGCGATCGTTGCGTCATTGAGCATGTCGAAGTTGGCATAGGCGGCTGCCGTCTGAAATTGCAGATCGGTGGCGTTCCGGAAGCTGGTCATCGGGTAGTCGTTGGTCTCAACACAACTGGCCAGGAGGAAAATAAAATAAAGCGGGGGGATCGTTTGGCTGGGGAACATAGCAAGGGTTTGAGAAAGAACAGCAAAAAACATGCTATCTCCCTATCTTGCAGCTGGGGATCGTCGATCCCCGATCACATCTACCGACTATGCGCCAACCGATCTTCCTT
>Ga0157372_10005833_pt1 | contig 13117 bp, 12 predicted proteins | sample C55metaG_FD_115307 | JGI IMG/M metagenome (GOLD analysis project Ga0157372, IMG submission 115307) | Corn rhizosphere microbial communities from Kellogg Biological Station, Michigan, USA - C5-5 metaG | ecosystem: Host-associated > Plants > Roots > Rhizosphere > Soil | place: USA: Michigan... | reverse complement strand
TAACGATGTATTGCGTCTCCACGCCGAAGCCGGTCTTCCCGGAAAGAATAATAGTGTCATCATCCTCCGAGATCGCGATCACTTTGTCGCCCTGCTGCAGTACTTTATCCATCGGCGGGTTGATCGACACATCGCCGTTCGGGTGGTACAATCCCATCACTGCGGAGTTCTCATAGGCAAACAATGCATCCTTGTATGTTTTTCCGTACAGCTTTTCCTCATCCCGGAAATAGATCTCTGCGCCGTCGAAATCGAGCAGCTCGGTGTACACAACGCTCAATCCCGATTGCCTGCAGGTTTGTGCGGTGACCCTCGCGATGAGGTCGCCTGCAAGCACCAGCACCGCTTCATCAGCGCCCACCAGCTCGGCGGCTTCCATGTTCTCTTCGTTGCGGATCTCCGCCACAATGTGATATTGTCCCTGCTTGCGCTTCGGATTGTTCGTGATCGCCAGGATGGATTTGATCACATGCGTATCGGAGTTGCCTTCTTCCGGAGAAAGGATGATGATGGAGCGGGCATCGTGCGGGCTTACCACTTCAAGGTCGGTAAGGTCGAGCGGACTCCCGGTGCGGCAGATGATCTTCGTGTTGCTGGTATGCGGGAACTTCGCGCGGATCTCGTCCTCCATTTCCACTTTGTCTTTGTCGGCCATGATCACGATGCGTGGCTTTTTCTGGTTCTCGTTCGCAATGATAAGCTCTGAAATGATCGAAAATACTTTTGACGACCATCCCAGGATAAGTGTATGATCCGTTTCCAGCACCTGTGAGCGCCCTTTGCGCATCTCATCCAGCGTGCTTTCCAGTCCGGAAGTAAGCGTACCGATAAGGCTGCTCAGGATAAAGATCCCGCCGATGGTCACAAAGAGCATGATGATGCGGAAGCCCCATCCGCTGTCGCCGCCAAGCGTTCCCGAATCCATGGTGTGCATCAGGCTCGACCATGCAGCTTCTATGAAGCTCATGCCTTCGCTTTCCGGCTGCGTGATCCCGGTGAAGGCGATGATAGCTCCGGCGATGATGATGATCAGCACTGAAAGGATCGCCAGCCACATGATAATGGCAGGTGTTCCTTTGGATAAGGTGTTTTCAAACGCATAGCGAAGCCGTTGGGAAAATGTAGGAGGTGTATTCATCATAAATAGCTTTGGGGCAAATGTATTTTATTAATACTAAAGTACAAGAAATTTTTACGTTTCCGGGTTCAGAACCCGATGATTTTCTCCTCTGAAATGCGTGGTCGATTAACAGGGTAATGTCTTGGTAATTAGCGTTTTGCTGTTTCCGAAGCATGGCTGTACGTTGTACAAATTCGTAAAAGCTGTCCTTGTAGATGCCGCTCCCTGCCCTTAACTTGTGTAATTACACAAACAGTTCCCGGAACCGAACAATGAACATCATGGAAACAACCATAAATACCGAATGCATCAGCGCGCAGCTGAGCTGGCTGTCGCAGCGCATCGACAACCTGCTGAATAAAAATTTGCAGGAGCAGCTTCCGTTGCCACCTGCCGATGAACAAACATCTTATGGAAGGCTGGTGGCTGAGCATAAATTCGGTGAGGCAGACAGGGTGATGCTCAATCTTGCATTTGCGGCTACGTTCAAGCCTTCGATACTTGCGCCTTTTCTGACCTTGTTCAACGATCCTCAGCAGAGCGCTCTTTTCGGCGGGATCTTCCAGGAAGAATACGGGCAGTTTTATCCGACGGTGCGCACGGCGATCTATTTATTAGCGGCTGATGACGAGGAAAAAATGGACTACTACCTCTGCTATTTTAACCGGAAGAATAAGCTGTTCACATCTAATCTTCTGCTCACGCATGCTCCCGAGGGGTGTAAAACATTCCTGGATCAGCAGATCATTTTCAATGACCAGTTTATTGCCACCATTCTGCACGGCGAAGCTCCGAGTCTCGACGGCGATGCAGGTTTCCCTGCAAAACGCGGGAAGCGTACGCATACAATGAAGGACGTGATCCTTGACGGAAAAACAGTTGCGGACCTCGAAAAGCTTCACCGTTTTGCCCGAAACATGAAACAGCTCTGGTCGCTGCCCGACAGCGCCCGGTACCGGCAAAACTTTATCGGCATTTTCAGCGGTGATCCCGGAACGGGGAAAAGCCATACGGCGGAAGCGATCGGCAACGAATTGAACCTTCCCGTTTACAAGGTGAATTTCGCACAGATGGTTTCGAAATACATCGGTGAGACGGAGAAGAACCTCGAGCGTGTGTTCGACCGGTTCAGCGGACAGCCGAGCATTTTGTTCTTCGACGAGGCGGAATCCATTTTCAGCAAACGCATTGAAGTGAAGGATTCGCACGACAAGCATTCGAACAATGAGCAATCCTTCCTGCTGCAAAAGATAGAAGAGTACAATGGTATTGTGATCCTTGCCACCAATGTGCAGAACCTTTCGCAGTACTTTGATAAGGCCTTTCAGCGGAGGATCCGGCAGATCGTCACTTTTGCATTTCCCGAATATTTGGAGCGTGTGCGTCTCTGGGAGAATGCGCTCGCGGCTCCGTTCAGCTATGCGGAAAGCCTTGCAGACAGGCTTGCAAAGAATTACCAGTTTTCCGGCGGCAGCATTTACAACATTATTTCGGAGGGAGTGATCGAGGCGCTCGACAGGAAAACAAACGTATTGACTTTTGAATTGCTGGAGCAGGCGCTCATCGATGAGTTCAAAAAAACAGGAAGGAAGTACGAGGTTTGCACCGACGAGATGGTGATGCAAAATCCGGCAAGGCGTTACGGACAAGGTTACGAAGACAGAAGAAATTTTTAAAAGATACAGGTGATGAGAACATACGATCACGGATTTGAAAGTTCAAAGGGAAAAGTAAGGCGGAAGAAAAAAGGCTCCAACCTGGAGAAGCTGCAGCGTCATGTTGCGTCGATGAGTAAAGAGCAGATCTCGCGGCTGATCGCGGATGCGGGGAAAACGTATACGAAAGGAGAGGATGCAACCGGTGACATGATCTTTGAAAATACCAAACGGCACGAGCGCGAGCAGGTGCAGGCAAAGCTGGCGATCTCGCAGCCGGAAGACCAATCCGAAAAGCAGGCCGATAAAGTAGCGGAAGGCGTTACCAAAGGCGATGTCGGTATTTCCAAAATGGCGCTGGAGCAAACGCCATCCGACATCAATGCAAAAAGCGATGATGCGGGAATGACCACCACACCAGGCTTCGATCAGGAATTGCAGGGCACAAAAGGACAGGGCAGCAAGCTGGATGATTCGGTGAAGTCGGAAATGGAAGGTCACCTGGGAACAGACCTGTCGGGAGTGAACATTCATACCAGTGGTGAAGCGCAGAAGATGAGCGGCGACATCAATGCAAAAGCATTTACGCATGGGCAGGATGTGTATTTCAATGAGGGGCAGTATAATCCTTCTTCGCAGGAAGGGAAAGGTTTATTGGCGCATGAGTTGACGCATACGGTGCAGCAGAAGGGAAGTGAGATACAACCGAAAATAATGAAAAAGGATGATCCGGAAATTGCGAAATTGAAATACGTTCTCGAGCTGCCTCTTTTTTCATTCAAGGTGCCCGGCGGCGAAATGGAAGTAAAGCTATCGTTGGAAGGTGAAAGCGAAAAGGAAAAAGGGAAAGAGCCTTCCGCCGATAATAAAGGTAAATGGAGCACGCTGGAAACGGAAATAAAAGCTTCCGGAAGCGTAAAGGAAGGCATCCAGACTTCCATCGGCACCTCGCTGGTTGGTTTTGCATCGCAGGATATTCCACTTTTCCAGGGATCGAACATACAGGTGAGCTTTGATTTTAAAGCCCTGAATTTTGAAATGGAAAAAGAAAAGCCGGATTTTTCCCTGCTTGAGGCCACCGGGACAATCTCCGGTGAGATCAGCACACTGGAGCAGCTCGCGCAAACACCCTTCAATACGGCAACAGCACAAGCACTCATTAAAGCAGGCTTTAAATTTAAATTCGGTGGATCGCTTACCTACAAGCTGAATGATGCAAAAGAGCTGGCTCGCCTCGTGCAGATGAAGCGCATGGAGAAAATGCTGAAGGATAAAACAGACGAGATCGAAAGGGAAGCGAAGAAGCTTAAAAAATTTAAGAAAAGTAAACGGGAGATCATTGAAGAAGAATTTAAGAAGTACAAGCAGAAAAAAAAGCTGCCTCCTGAAACAAGGCTAAAGAAGCTAAGCTATAAGCAACAGCAAGAATTTAACAAAAGATTGAATAAGCTGCCCGGCTACAAGACCCTGAAAAAGGAAATAAAAGCGCTGGAAAAGAGGGTTAAGATCCTTGGTAAACAGGCCAAGCGTCTTTTAAAAGGAATAACCGGTATAGCAAAAAAAATGATCAGTCCTCTCGGCAAGCTGGCGGCCAAGATCGGGTTCAAATCCGTATTGAAGGTGCTGGCACGCCTGAATCTGATCGCGGATATTGTGATGCTCATTGCCGACCTTATTGTTTTGATCCGGTTCTACGAGCACATTGGCATGGATGGCGAAACGCCGAACCCATGGGATGATGTGCCGGAAGAGACGCCTGAAGATGTGACGGAAGAAGGCGATACGGATAAAAAAGCAAACAATGAGAACGGGAAGAAGGAGAATGGAAAGGAACCCGGCGAAGTGGATATAGAAAAAGACATCGATGATTTCGAAAAGGAATTCGAATCCGACAGCACCGGTACAAAGAAAGATAAGGATGACGACGACGATGATGACGATACCCTGGAAGAGAGTGTTGGAAAAGGAAAGGTTTCACCGGATGAGAATGTGTCCAGGGAAGCAGTTCAGATCATCATGGAGAACGGTGATAATGCGCAAAAGGCGATCTTTAAGCAGTTAACGGATACGGGACAGGGAATTACCCTCACAAAAGAGTTTGCCGAAGAATTCATGGCATTGCCTTTGGCGGGCTTGGAAGAAGACAAGCTGAAGCGTTTTCTTGAGATCATGCAGTCGGGCTCCGGGAAAAGCGCAAAAAGTACCGAAGAGGTATTATCCATTCTGCAGGAGATCATTGATAAGATTGATGTGGCTGACATTACTAAGATGCAAGAAGGGAAGAAAGGGAAGGAAACCGAAAAAATGGAAAAGGATATAGGTGAAAATAATCAAATTGAGGTAGAAATTGATAATCCTGAGAAAAAGAAGAATCCTAAAAAAAATGATATAGACAATAAAGGAAAAGGGAATCTGATAAAAAATCTAGGAGATACGCCGCAGGGAAAAACGGAGGGTATAAATTTGGTTGGCTATGTTTTACAAGGTGTTCCGCCAAAATACAAGGAAGGTGATCGTTTAACGGTAACATTGAATGTGTTTTATATTGATGATAAGAATCATAATCAAACATATTACACTATAACTCAGGTTAAATTACAAGTGACGGACATTAGTCCTAATAAAGTTAAATTTAAATTGGTAGAAGAGTTTTCGGTTAATCCTGATGGTGAAAAAAAACACTATTATAGATTAAATTTTGTTCTATCAGTTGATAAAAATAACATACATTAGTAATACAATTATTCAAATGCTAAGACTGATTTTAATCCCATTGGTTTTTACTTTTTGTTCTCCTTCAAAGAGCGATAAAAGTATTATGATAAACACTGAAACCGCGAAACATGCATGCGATACGAGTTGGTATGAGAAAAATAAGATAAAGGAAATAAGTTGCTATGAAAATGGTGTTAAGAATGGAAGCTACTTTTTATTCGATGAAGGTGGCAATATCACAATAGAAGGTAAGTTTAATAATGGTAAAAGAATTGGGATATGGAAAGAGTATGGTTGTCCCACATTTCAATTTTATAATCCCACTTCAAAAATTTATGAAAAAATTCAACAAGGTGACCCTAATGAAGGATGTATTACTGAACTTTATTATAGAAATGATTCTATTTACCAAGTAATTAAAATGTCATTTGATAACCGTAATTCGCGGAAGATGGGGGAGAGTACAATTCTTTATTTGAAAGATACGTTGCAGACAGACGTTAGATGGTATCCCAATGGTAATTTGGCAAGCAGGTCTAAAACAGTGAATCATATGCCAGTTGATACAGCCTGGTCCTGGCGCGAGAATGGGACACTTTATTCGCAGGATATTATGAAACCGGATGGAACTTTTGTGGTAACCTATATTTATGATGATACGGGAAATAAAGTAATCAAAGAATGGTATTTTGATGAAGTAAAGAAGGAGATGGTTGAGCGCAAAAGGTAAGTGTTATGAGATCTAATCTAATATTTTCATTTTTTTTAATCACTTGCATTTCGTGCGGACAAAGCAATGATTGCAAAACAATTGGTGATAAGCAAAATGGTCTGTATGTAGAGTACTACCCGGATTGCAGAAAAAAGTTAGAATGTTATTTTGATGGGGGACGTTATGATAGTACATATACCGAATGGGAGCCAGACGGAAAGCTCAAAATAAAAGGAAGCTACAAAAATGGAACAAAGGATGGCGTTTGGCATTATCAGGGAATTTTATTGGATGGGACAATGGCGAAGAACTATATATATTCAGAATATAAGTACGATCGGGGAGTAATAAAAAGCGCCTACGAATATATTGGATACTCTAGTGATTCATTACCGAAGAACTCTGAAACTTTTGTTATGTATGAAAAAGACACCATTTCAAGAACACAGGTGTTTGATGAAAACGGGAAGCTGAACAATGAAAGATATGATATTAATGGTATGCAGGATAGTGTTGCACGTGCCTGGGACAGAAATGGAAGGTTATTTATTGAAGGCTATTACAAAAAATCACATTTATTAAAGGAGATCAGGTATTATTTCGATTATAAATCAATAGAGTTCTGTGATGAAGAAGGGATTATACAATCTCTTAAGCAGTATGACAATTCAGGAAAGCTAATCTATGAAGAGTATTATGACACCAGCGGTGAAGAGATCAAAGTAGTAAAAGCTAAGGGGGTCAAACGCGGCGAAAACGGGAAATGAAATAACTACAGTGTTATAGAACAGTTGTTATCCGATTAAAAGAGCAATGAAACTCACTATATTATCCGTACTATCTTTCATCGCATGTTTTTCCTGCACTACCAATGAGGCAAAACAAACTCCTAACAAAATTGCCCTTGCTTCAAAGGAAATGGTGTGCGGTGATACAACCTTTTATATCAACGGCCGGATAAAAGAGATTTGCTCTACTATATCGGGGTTGCGGAATGGGTTTTATATTTTGCTGCAGGAAAACGGAGATACATGCATTTACGGAAATTATGTGAATGGTAAGCCTGAAGGAAAGTGGATACGGTACGGTGGGGATACGGTAATATTTTACAAAAATTCAGAAAAGACCGACTATTCCATTGGTCTGCCTGCCGCGAACAAGCAAATTACCGAACTCTATTATGAGCACGGTAAACTTACCGGGAAAAAAGAGATGCTCTACTACTTGGAAAAGGAACAAATCGAAACAGAAATGATCTTTGAATATGGAAAAGATACTTTATGTAAGTCAAGAACATGGCATGAGAATGGGGAATTGTCCGGTGTAAACAACAGTGTGAATGGATTATCTAATGATACATCACGATCTTGGAGGGAGGACGGTACTCTACTTTATGAAGGGTTTGATAAAATGGGTGATATGATATATTTAAAGGAGTTTGATGCCTCTGGAAAGAAAGTGATTCGAACCAGAGTGTTTGATTCGAAAACGGGGAAAATTATTGAAAAGTAAGAGGTCCTTTTTTATTCACCTCCTCAAACGTCATTTCTTCTAACAAAATCGTCTGAAATTAGTGGAGGCTTCATTGTCCCTATTATCAAAGGGAGCGCAGGCGCCATACTGTCTTAGTGTTTAAGGCCATTAAAAAACCTTGAAATAATTGATTTTAGGGGAAACTGGCTTTTGGGAGAAGACGATACAGCGTTGACAGACTTCAGAAAAGATTTGCCGCGCTCCCGCTTGTCGCCATTATTCCAAAAACCGTCTAAAATTTCCAATAAACACGCGTTAATTCAGAATAATTTGGTAAAATTGTAGCCGCTTACAAAAAGCGCTCGATTTTGATCACAGAAGACGTAAATACACTCCAGAAACCGGTTGCACAGGTCAGTAAATTGCGGGATTATGCCGCGTTTATGAAATTCCGCCTTGCGTCCTTAGTGGTGTTTTCTGCCGCTATCGGGTATACCGCCGCTTCGGTGAAGGTCGACTGGGCCCAAATGGGCTGGCTGGTGCTGGGCGGATTCCTTGTAACCGGCTCTTCCAACGGCTTTAACCAGATCATCGAGCGCAACCTTGATAAGCTGATGTCGCGGACGCAGAACCGTCCCCTGCCGCAGGAGCGCATGAGCGTGAATGAAGCCTTTATCCTCGCTGCAATTACAGGCAGCGCCGGCATTACCATCCTCACCGTTTTTATGAATCCCCTGAGTGGTATCCTCGGAGCGCTTGCCCTCATCCTGTACACCGCTGTGTATACCCCTTTGAAACGCGTCACTCCCTTTGCCGTATTTGTAGGCGCATTTCCGGGTGCCATCCCGCCTTTGCTGGGTTGTGTGGCCACTACGCATGGTTTTGGCGAAGTGCCGCTCATCGGCTGGATCATGTTCGTGGGGCAGTTCATCTGGCAGTTCCCACATTTCTGGGCCATCGCTTGGGTGCTGGATGACGACTATATAAAAGCAGGCTTCCAGATGCTTCCGTCCCGCGGCGGCCGCGATAAAAGCAGCGCCTTCCAGGTGCTGGTGTATACGCTCTTTTTGTACCCGATCAGCCTGATGCCCGTGATGTTCCATATTTCGGGCACCATTTCGGCATTCGTGATCTCTTTCTGCAGCATCTATTTCCTGTACCAGGCCTATATACTTTATAAGGATTGCACCGTTGAAGCGGCACGCAAGCTCATGTTCGGCTCTTTCTTTTACCTGCCGGCCATCCAGCTGGCGGTAATGATCGGGAAATAGATCTCTGTAACGCAACAACCTAACGGATTTAATAATGGAAACAATCTTATCAGCTGCCGAAGAAAAGCGGGCTACCCGTGAAAAGGTGGCAAGGCCGATGCTGTACCTCGCCATGGGCAGCATGGTGATGCTCTTTGCGGCATTTACCAGCGCTTACGTGGTGCGCCAGCAAAAGGGCGACTGGATGCAGTTCGAAATGCCCCAGATCTTTTACATCAGCACCGCCATTATCCTGCTCAGCAGCGTTACCATGAACTGGGCGCTTTCCGCAGTAAAAAAGGACGAGCTCAAAGGCCTGAAGACGGGCGCCCTGCTTACCCTGCTCCTCGGTGCCGGTTTCGTGGTCTGCCAGTTCCTGGGCTGGGGAACGCTCTACAGCCAGAAGATCGTATTTGCCGGTAAATACAGCAACGCTTCCGGATCCTTTTTCTATGTGCTCACCCTCATGCACCTCCTGCACCTGGCAGGCGGGATGATAGCCCTTTCCGTAGTTTGGATTAAATCTATACAAGGGAAATATAACTCCCAAAACCTTTTAGGAGTAAGGCTTTGCGCTATCTTCTGGCATTTCCTCGATTTGCTGTGGATATATTTGTTCTTATTTTTATTATTTGTTCGCTAAAATTTGAATGAAAATTTGCATATTAGCACCCGAATTTCAGTTAAAAAACTCTAATTTTTTATAAAGTATGTCAAGTCACGCAGTTGAAACAGATTCAGGCTCAGCATGGGACGGTGGGAAATCACCATTTAACGTAAGCTACGGAAAGCTCTTCATGTGGTTCTTCCTGGTATCCGATGCATTAACGTTCTCAGGCTTATTATGTGCTTATGGCTTTATGCGCCATAAACATCCCGAAGTTTGGCCTAATCCGGGCGATGTATTTACGCACTTTCCTTTTTACGAAGGACACATTCCTTTGGCATACGTAGGTCTGATGACCCTGATCCTCATCATGTCGTCCGTAACAATGGTGCTTGCAGTAGAAGCGGGGCACAGGAAAGACAGGCAGAAAGTGATCGTTTGGATGTTGCTCACTATCATCGGTGGTGCAATGTTCGTGGGCTCACAGGCTTGGGAGTGGTATCACTTCATTGTTGGAACAGAGCACGGAGCATTAAGAAGCGTATTCGTTGACGGCAAATGGGTGGAGCAAACGGTTCACGGCGCAACAATGACCGTGAATGAGTACGGCTTACCGGTATTCGCGAACTTCTTCTTCTTTATTACAGGTTTCCACGGTTTCCACGTATTCTCCGGTGTAATTATCAATCTCGTTATTTTTATCAATGTAGTGAAAGGCACCTATGAAAGGCGCGGACACTACGAAATGGTTGAGAAAGTTGGTTTATACTGGCACTTTGTCGATCTGGTGTGGGTATTCGTATTTACCTTCTTCTACCTGCTGTAATTGTAAAACACATAGAATTCAGATAATTGATCTCTTAAATTTTTAAATTAGTTGTTATGTCAGAATTTCACGATGATTACCCACAGTATGAGTTCATGGCTCAGCACAGTGAAGAAGCAGGAAAGAAAGCCCGCAAAAAGCTTTGGGGTGTTTTCTGGATCATGCTTGTAGTTACGATAGTTGAGCTTATCATTGGTTTCAAGGCGCACTCATGGGGCTTGCTCAATGAAGACCGCACTTCTACCGTTACCCTGAAGTTTATCTTTATCGGCTTAACCATCGGTAAGGCATTCTTCATCGTATTTGAGTTCATGCACCTTGGCCACGAGAGAAAATGGTTGAAATGGTCGGTACTGGCTCCGTACATCATCTTTATCATTTACCTGATCGGTATCATTGTTCAGGAAGCGAACTACAGCAAGGTTCATAAGGAAAAAATGGACGAGCTGATCGTTAACCAGAAGAATGCTTTGAATGAGGCTGCTAAAACCGGCCATCATGCAGAAGGTGAACATCCTGCTGAATCGCATCCCGCAGAAGGCGGCGAACACCACTAAATAATATTAAGAAAGGCTCCGGTTACGGAGCCTTTTTTTATTCTGCTCCAGCAGCTATCGTAAGCGATTTAGCTGTATTTTTGCAGCCAGTAATTTTGTTAGAATGAAGAAGAAAGGCACCATATTAGTCATCCTGCTGTTTATCCTTACATTTCCTTCCGTATTGTATGTGATCCTCGCTACCGGCAAAACCAACTTTATTCACCTGCCTTATATCGGCGAGCGTGAGCTGGCAGCCAATGGCAAGGATACCATTTACCATTCCGTGCAGCCGTTCAGCTTTGTGAACCAGGACGGAAAGGTTGTTACCGATAAGGATTACGAAGGTAAGATCTATATCGCCGATTATTTTTTCACCACCTGCAAAAGCATCTGTCCGAAAATGGCGACTGAGCTGCTGCGTGTGCAGGAAAAGTTCGAAGGTTCGAAGGACCTTGTGAAGATCCTGTCTCATACGGTGAACCCCGAGAACGACTCTGTGCCCGTATTGAAAGCCTATGCAGATATGATCCATGCCGATACCGACATGTGGAACTTTGTAACGGGTGATAAAAAGCAACTGTACGACATGGCCCGCAATTCCTACCTTGTAAATGCAATGGAAGGCGATGGCGGTCCGGACGACTTCATCCACAGCGAGCTGCTTGTGCTGGTAGATAAGGAAAAGCACATCCGCGGGATCTATGACGGAACCGACATTAAAGCGGTGAACGACCTGCTGGATGATATTAAAGTGCTGATCGCAGAGTACTCGATCAAGGAAAATAAAGATAATCCCGGCGTTGCGGAATAAAATAAAGCTATGAGCGACAGATCAGTTTTCAGATTAGTAATGGCAGTATCGGTGTTTGTATTTGTTGCGGTGGTCATCCTCAACAAAAAGATCCTTCCCGTGCCCGAAGTTATTCCCGATTTTGTATACCGCCTGCCGAAGCTCAATGCCATGTTGAACGGCATCTGCACGCTAATGCTGCTGTTGTCGCTTTACTTTATCAAACAAAAGAACATTGAGCTGCACCGTAAGGTGAACATCATCGCGTTCGGGCTCTCGTCCCTCTTTTTATTATCGTACATCACGTATCACTGGATGGCGCAGGAAACAACATACCCGGTTGGCAACCCATTGCGCACGCCGTATCTCGTGATCCTTATCAGTCACATTATCCTGGCGGCAGCGGTGCTTCCTTTGATCCTGCTCTCGTTCTGGTATGGCTTAAAAAGCCAGGAGCCGGGTGGAGAGGCTTACATTCAAAAGCATCGCAGGCTGACGCGCTGGAGCTACCCGGTTTGGCTGTATGTTACTGTAACAGGCGTGGTGGTGTATCTTATGATCTCGCCGTTTTATGTGTTCCAGAATTAATTGAAGATTAAAAAAGATTCAGATTTGAAAAGTAAAAAACATATCGCTTTCGTATTAGCCCTTGCATTCATCGCCTGCTGCAATGCCGATGTGTTTTCGCAATGCTCGATGTGTAAAACAACGGCTGAAAGCGACCTCACCAACGGCGGCTCTATTGCGAACGGACTGAACACAGGCATTCTTTACCTGATGGCAATTCCATACCTCGTGCTCATGACGGGCGGCTATTTCTTTTTCAGAAAACAGGTGGATGCAAAAGTGAAAATGCTCTGGACTAAATATTTCCCTTCGAAGCAGGCGAGATAAGCCGCTTAAATATTCTTCATCACCAGCTGCACGGTATACCGGCTTTTTACTTCCAGCAGGATCATTTTCCCGACCGTTACCCTGTCGATCGTAGCCTGATCATAATAGCGGATCGTCACCAGCTCCAGGTTCTCGTTGTACAGTACTTTGTAATCTTCCTGCAGCGTTTTGATCAGCTCCGGCAGCTTGCGCTCATCGTTGTCGATGCTGATGGAAAAGCTGATGGCCGAGTTCTGCATCACATTCACCTTCACCTGCAGCTCTGCAAAAAGGTTGAACATTTCGCTGAGGTTCTCTTCCATGATGAACGAAAAATCTTTCGGTGAAATGGAAAGCAACACCTGGTTGACCTTGAAAATAAAGGAAGGTACGGGTAGGGGCGACTGCACATCATTGATGATGGTGCCTTTTTCCTCCGGGTGCAAAAATGATTTCACAAGCAAAGGAATTTTTTTATTCTGCAGCGGCTTGATCGTTTTCGGGTGGATCACCGTTGCGCCGTAATACGCTAATTCAATGGCATCCTGGTAAGAGAT
>Ga0157372_10005832_pt1 | contig 13117 bp, 11 predicted proteins | sample C55metaG_FD_115307 | JGI IMG/M metagenome (GOLD analysis project Ga0157372, IMG submission 115307) | Corn rhizosphere microbial communities from Kellogg Biological Station, Michigan, USA - C5-5 metaG | ecosystem: Host-associated > Plants > Roots > Rhizosphere > Soil | place: USA: Michigan... | reverse complement strand
TGCCCATGTCATTGCCGGAATGGGATTTGCCCCTGACGATGAGAAATGGGGTGGCGGGTGCGGTGTGATATTCGATTTTGGGTTCGCTGGCTTGTTGCGTGCTTTGCTGCGTGTCCTGTTGCGTGCTTTGCTGCGTTATGATGACCTTGCTTGCGTTGAGGTTGGCCGCGGCGGAACGGACGACGCCGTCGGAGCCGATCTCGCCGGTGTAGCTGTTGAGATTGTCATACAGCTTGCGGTCGATGGATTGCCCGATGATGACGAAAGGATAGAACCCATTGGCGCCGGCGGGACTTTTTGCGTTCGTGATCCAATCGGTGTTGAGGTCCCAGGATTCCTGGCTGCCGAGTTCGAGCCAGTCCAGCACGCCCTGACCGGGCTGTATGCCATCCATCCAGGATTTGAGCCGGCTGAGAGTCCCCTTGCCCAATCGCGCGAGTGCGGAGCCGAAGTTGGCGGGCGCAAGCATGATGCAATGGCTCATCGGGCATGGCTTGGCGTTGCCTTTCCAATACCGGAACCACCAGTCGCGGATCACGGGACCGCCCGTGGAGTGGGTGATGCAGGCGAAGCGTTCGCCTTTTGCGATCAGCGGGGCGAGTTGGTCGTCGACGGCTGCCTGAAAAGCGCGGGAGATATCGGCCAGCTTTACTTCGTCGTGGAAGCTGATGTACCGGCCGAGCCAGATCTCGTGGATATTGGCGGCTTCGCCGGTGTTTGCGGCGAGCGCGGTGCGGAGGGTTATGGGTAACTGGCCATAGGTGTTCAGGTTGGTGACGCTCCAGCCGTGGACGAAGACGAGGTTTATGGGCATGGTATGGGCTTTGCCCATTAAAGATAATGTTTAGTTTCCGATCCGCGCGGAGCCGTGGAGCTCGATCTCGCCTTTCGCGGGCCCTTTGCGGAGAAGACCGCTGAGGTTCTGCTGGATGAGGAAGATCGCCGCGCCGAAGAGGTATACACCGGCGATGACGACCGGGCCGAGGTTGACTTTTTGCGGGCCGGACTGGGCGGTGGCGGTGAAGATAGAGGGGGAGGGAGTGTATTTGACGAAGCCGTTGGCGGCGATATTGGGTAGCGGCGTGAGATCGGGTACCTGGCTGGCGAGGATCGGGAGGGCCAGGGAGGCCGCGGCGATACCTAGCAGGACGAGGCGGTTCAATCGATGAAGGCCGGTGCGCCGGAAGGCGAGCCAATAGAGGCTGTATAATATGGCCAGTGCGAGGCTGGCCTGGATCGCGTACATCATGTCATTTCTTTTTTTCGATCATTTTGATGATCTCTCTTAGTTCATCGGGACTGATCTCTTCTTCCTGGGCGAAGAAGGCGACGGCGTTTTTTATCGAGTTGCCGAAGAGGCCTTTGAGCAAGGGTTTTATGACCTTTTTCTGGTATTCCTGCTGGCTGACGGCGGGGGCATATCGATAGGTGGTGCCGAAGTCTTCATAGCGGAGAAAGCCTTTGTCGCTGAGGCGGCGGAGCATGGTGGCCACGGTGTTGATATGGGGTTTAGGGTTGGGCAGGGCCTCGCGGATGTCTTTTGCGAAGGCTTTTTGCAGGCGCCAGACGATGGTCATGAGGGCTTCCTCCTTTGGGGAGAGACGTTTCATGTCTTTCATGCATTGAAGATATAACTATCCTTGTAATTATGCAACTACATTTGTAGTTAATTTTTTGGATCAGGGATGGCTGAGGGGAGCCGCAGCCTTCGGCTGCTAGTAGGGCCTATGATGGGCCTTTGGCCGGCGGACCCGTGGTCCGCCAGGGGTTGGCGGGGAACACGCATTCCCTCGAGCTGACTCTATTTTAGGGCCTATTCGGCTCGTAGTGCGCGCACCGGGTTGGTCATGGCGGCTTTCAGGCTTTGGAAGCTGACGGTGAGCAGCGCGATGAGGAACGTGGCGAGACCCGCGAGGGCGAAGATGTACCAGGGCAGGTTGGTGCGATAGGCGAAGTCCTGTAACCAGCGATGCATGGCCCATCCGCCCAGCGGCGTGGCGATGACGAACGAGATGACCACCAACCGGGTGAATTCTTTTGAGAGCAGGCCAAGGATGCCGGTGGTGGAGGCGCCGAGGACCTTGCGGATGCCGATCTCGCGGGTGCGGCGTTCGGCGATGAAGGCGGCGAGGCCGAAGATGCCCATGCAGCCAATGATGAGCGCAAGGGCCGCGAAGACGAGGGCGATGGTGCCGACCTGTTCATCGGCCTTATACATTTCGTTGAAGGCCTGGTCCATGAACCGGTAGTTGAAGGGTGTACCGGGGTTCATGGCGGCCCAGCTATTGCGGATGCGGGCGAGGGTTTGCGCGAGATGGGCGCTGCCTACGCGGAAGGCGACGGCGGAATGGTCGGGCCAGAGGACGTGCATGATGAGGGGACCGACGGGCTGGTGCATCGACTCGTAATTGAAGTTCTTTACCACGCCGATGATGCGGTGGGCGACGAGCGAATCCTTGTTGTCTGCCCGATAGATGAACTTGCCAATTGGGTCGCCGGGTCCGAGGAGAGCGGCGACCGTCTCATTGACGATTACCGCGGACGAATCGGTGGGCCGGTCGGCCGAGTAATTACGGCCTGCGACCAGCTTCATGCCCATCGTTTGCAAATAATCGTAGTCGACGCACCACCATTGGGTATTGAACGCATTCTCCGCGTTTTCGACCGGGCCTTTAAAGACATTATTGACATTGCGGCCCGCGTGGTTTACGGGGAGATAGCTGGTGATGGTGCCGGTGGCTACCTCCGGCATTGCGAGGACCTCGCGCTTAAAGGTCTGGATCTGTTTGCCCAGGGCGTCGGTGCCATCGACGATCAGCACCTGCTGCCGGTTGAAGCCCAGATCGCGGTTGCGGATATAGTTCAGCTGGCGATAGACGGCGAGGGTGCCGATGATCAATACAATGCTGGTGGTGAACTGAAAGACGACGAGGACGCTGCGGAGGCGTTCGCCGCCTCTGCCGGTCTTGAGCTTTCCTTTCAGTACCTCGATGGGCCGGAAGGCGGAGAGGAAGAAAGCGGGATAGGAGCCGGCGAAGAGGCCGACGATGAGGGGGAGGACGGCGATGAGGATCAGCAGGGTTGGGGAGAAGAGGTTTTTGATGGCGATGTGTTTCCCCGAGAGGGCATTGAAGAGGGGTAGGCCGAGCGCAGCGAGGCCGATGGCCAGCAGGAGGCTGACCGTGACGAGGGCGATCGACTCGATGAGAAACTGCCGCATCAGCTCGCGGCGCGAAGTGCCGAGGACCTTGCGGATGCCGACCTCTTTGGCGCGGCCCGCGGAACGGGCGGTGGTGAGATTCATAAAATTCACGCAGGCGATGAGCAGGATGAAAATGGCGACGATGGCGAAGATGTAGACGTATTGCGCGTTGCCATTGGGTTCGAGTTCTTCGATGCGGTGGCTTTGCAGGTGGATGTCGGCCAGGGGTTGGAAGAAATAGCGGAGGCTGTTGCCTGATTTATGCCATTGTTCGATATTGGCGATGTTGAAACTTTTCAGCGCGGGAAGCACATACTTTTCGAAATAGGGGTCGAAATTTTTTGCGACGGTGTTCGGGTCGGCGCCTTTTTTCAATAATACATAAGTGAAGAAGTTCATGTTCCCAGGCTGGTTCCAGGGATAGTCGAGGCCACTCATGGCCAGTAGAAAGTCATAGTGAAAGTGAGAGTTGGCCGGGATATCTTTTATTACGGCGCCTATCTTATAGGGGACGATCCCCTTGTCCCCGCGCATCTCGAGGGTGCGGCCGGCGACCATCGGAGTTCCGAAATATTTTTTGGCGAAAGAGGCGGTGAGGACGACCGAGTGCGGTTCGGTCAGGGCTTCCTTCGGGTTGCCGTCGACGGCGGGGAGGGTGAAGACGTTGAAGAAGGTGGAGTCGACATAGGCGCCGCCGGTTTCGGGGAGGAATTGGCTCCCCTTATGGATAAATCGAGTACCGGCATAATTGTAGATGCGGGTGAACTCTTCCACCCCGGTGAATTCCTTTTTCATCACGGGCCCCATGATGTCGGAAGCCTGGGCCATGTGGAGGTCGGCGCCGCCCCAGCGGGCATCCAGGGTTACGCGATAGATGCGGTCGGCGTTGGTGTTCCATCGATCGTAGCTGAGCTCATCGAGGACATAGAGGGCGATGAGCAGGAAGCAGCCGAGGCCGATGGCGAGGCCGAAGAGGTTGATGCCGGAGAAGAGCTTGCTTCTCGTCAGGTTCCGCCAGGCGGTGAGGAGGTAGTTTTTTAACATGGGAGTTGGTTTTTGGATAGCAACGGCCAGTGCCGGTGGTGAGCCGGTTCCGGAGATAGGACGCATGGGAAACCGCCCTTGTTACAGGGGGCGGGAATTATTTCGGCGGAATTGGACATAGGCCGCTTTGCGGCGGTTGTGTCGGCGAAATGCCAATGGCCCTAACGGGCCGCGGACGACTTTTCGGGGACCTTATCACTGCGATAGGCTTTGATGAGGACGGCTCGCAGGCGGGCTTTGACGGCTTCACTGGTGAAGGCGTGGTCGAGGGCTTCCAGGTTGCAGGTGAGGAAGTCCTTTTTTGTCCAATGGAACTGGGTGGCGAGCTGCGCGTACTCCTTATCGAGTGTGGTGTTGGAGATGGTCCGTCCATCGGTGTTGATGCTTACGGATACTCCCTGATGGTATATTCGATCGACCGGGTGGTCGGCGAGGGTGGGGTAGATGTTGGTCTGGAGATTGCTTGTGGGGCAGACCTCGAGATGGATGTGATGTTGACGGAGGTATCTCATGAGCGCCGTGTCTTCTGCGCTGCGGACGCCGTGGCCGATGCGGGATGGATGAAAATGGGCGAGCGTTTCGCGGACGCTTTCGGCGCCCTTTGCTTCGCCGGCGTGAGCGGTACAGGGGATGCCATGGTCATGGGCGTATTGAAAGGCGGCGATGTGTTGGGTGATGGGGTAGCCGGCTTCGTCGGCGGCGATATCGAAGCCGGCGACGTGGGTGGTGCGGCCGGCGACTTGCTTATTGTGGAATTCTTCGGCGAGCTTTACGGTGAGCATGCTTTGTTCCTTTGTGTAATGGCGCAGGGTGCAGAGGATGATGCCGGCCTGGATCCCTGTTCTTTGTATACCCTCGGCTACGGCGCTGTCGACGATGGCGACGACTTGTTCGGGGCTGAGGCCTTTTTTGCAGTGCTGGAGGGGGGCGAAACGCATTTCGGCGTAGATAACGTGGTCGTGTTGTAATTGGGTGAAGAGATCGAGGGTGGCCAGGCGTAATTGTTGTGGCGTTTGCATGAGATCGATCTCCCGGCTGGCTCGGCGGATGTAGTCGGCGAGGTTGGTGCAGCGGGTGGGGGCGATGAATTCCTGATTATACATCTCGGGGGTGATGGTGGGGTCTATCTTGTGCACGACGGCGTAGCTGAGGGAGCAGTCGAGGTGGAGGTGGAGTTCGATCTTGGGGAGGTTAGCGATGGCCTGGGTTTGGGCGTTGGTGGCGCACGCGAGGCTGAGGAGGAGGCAGGTGAATTTGGATCGCATGGCCAAAGATATTGCAGTGGTGATTTTTATTTGGGACATTTGTCCCTATGATCAGAAAAAGTCCGGTGTTGCTCAGGATTGTGGGAGAGCTGGAGGCCGCGGGACAAGCGATCCGGCTGCGGCATTTTCCGAAGGGGCATTGGGTGATTGAACAGGGGGAGGTCCTGGCGAATGTCTATATCATCAAGAGCGGGATCGTGAAATGCACCTATGCGGAAGACGTTGATAAAGAATACATCCTCGAATTTTTGGGGGAAGGGGAGACGCTTGGGGAGCTCGAGGCCATTTGCGCCATGCCGGCCCTGTCGGGGGTGCGGGCGATGAGCGACGTGTCTTTATTTGCGCTGGATAAAGGAAGTTTTTTGGACTTGTTGCGAAAGCATGCGGCGCTGAATGCGGCTGTGCTGGAATTGATGGCCCTGCGGCTGGCGAATACCGCAGCGCGATCGGCGAGACAGCAGCTGAACACGTTGGAACATAATTTAGAGCAGCTGATGGGTGTGCTGGAACGTGAGAAGCTGCCTTGCAGCAAGCAGGAGCTGGCGGAGTACCTGGGGATTACGCTTAGGAGTTTGAACCGGCTTTTGCGGAAGCGGGGTGAATCGATGGGGTGAATGGCTGGCTTGTTTGCTTCAAATACTATGCTGTGGCAGTTTTCCTCCTGGGTTTCCGGGTCCGCGGGGCATTGGGCGTTGGTTTGTCGGCCTTTTTGAGGGGATAGGGGCGGTTGAAGGCTTCCTGGGAGAGCTTGAAGCGGCTGGCAAGGATGCGGATGGCATCTTTGGACAGTCCCTTCTTGTAATGAAGGATCTCGGAGACATAACCTTTGCTGACGCCCAGGATGGCGACGAGGTCGCTGGATTTGAGCTTGTGGTCCTTCATGAGCGCGTGAAGGAGTTGGATCGGATCGAGGTCGCTGAAGGTATTGTGGTCTGCGTCCCATTTTTCAATGAGGAGGGTCAGGAGGCCTATCTCATCTTTTACCCTGGTGTCGCCGGAGAATACAAGTTCTTCGAGCTTATTGCAGTACTCGTTGTATTGGGTTTTGTTGGCGATGACTTTGTATTTCAGTTGTGACATTTTAAAATCGATTTACGGTGTATTTGCTCAGGAGAAAGGTAGTTGAAAAAGTTGATAGTTCTCTAAAAGAGAACTGAAAATTTTGTTTACGCACAAAGCTAATAATTTTAGTATATTTGACCGTGGGCTCGCAGAGATATATCGCGCATTTTGACCTGGACGCTTTTTTTGTCAGCGTGGAGTGCATCAATGATCCTTCCCTGAAGGGGAAGCCCTTGCTGGTAGGCGGGCATAGCGACCGGGGGGTGGTGGCGGCTTGCAGCTATGAGGCGCGTAAATATGGCATCCATAGCGCCATGCCGATGAAGACGGCGTTGCGGCTTTGTCCGCACGCCACGGTGGTTGGGAATGCGCGGGGGGAATACAGCAAATATTCGCGCTGGGTGACGGAAATTATTGCGGCCAGGGCGCCGCTGTTCGAGAAGGCGTCGATCGATGAGTTCTATCTGGATCTGACGGGAATGGACCGGTTCTTTGATCCATATCAGTGGACGATCGATCTGCGGGAGGAAATTATTTCCGCTACTAAACTACCTATCTCCTTTGCGCTGGCGTCCAATAAAATGATCTCGAAGATCGCGACGCAGGAGGCGAAGCCCAACGGATATATTCAAGTGCCGGCCGGAATGGAACAGGAATTCCTCGCGCCGCTGAAGGTGAATAAGATCCCCGGCGTGGGCGACCATACCTACCAGTCATTGCGGGAGATGGGCATCGAGACCATCCGCGACCTGAGCGAACAACCCATGGAGTTGCTGGAAAAGCGGTTCGGGAAGTATGGGTCTGATCTATGGTCGAAGTCGCGGGGGATACACGATGGGGAAGTAGTGCCGTATCATGAGGCGAAGTCGATTTCGACGGAGAATACCTTTGAGGAGAATAAGACGGATGTGGATTTCCTGATGGCGGAGCTGGTACGGATGACGGAGCGGGTGGGGTATGAGCTGCGACAGGATAACAAGACAGCGGGTTGTGTGGCGGTGAAGATCAGGTATGGGGATTTCGAGACGACATCCCGGCAGGTGACAATCCCCTATACCTTTTATGACGACGAGCTGATCGCGAAGGCGAAGGAGCTGTTCCATAAGCTTTGGCGGAAGGGGCAGCCGATCCGCTTGCTGGGGGTGCGGCTGAGCGAGTTGACGGGTGAGGCGATCCAAACGAACCTTTTCCAGGATACGAAGAAGAAGACGGAGTTGTATAAGGCCATCGATGAGGTGAAGAACAAGTGGGGGAAGGGGGCGGTGGTGAAGGCGGGAGGACAGCAGGCCGAGCGGGGGCAGCGGGACTCTGGTGAGGGAAAGGCTGTCTCGCGGTTCTTGCGGCGGACCGGGAAGGAGGATGAGGAGGAATAGCATTGTGTAATCGGGTACTACCCCGCAGCTTATGAGAAAAGGACTATGCGAACTTTTTTGAATCGTTGTTTTTTGCCGGTCGCCTTTTTGTTGACTGCCCTGGATTTGAGGGCCAATGAGATCGATGGGTTGATGAGCCGGGAAGATGTGCGGCAGTTTCTGGTGAAGCGGGTGAGTAAGGACTATAAGAAAACAGACCTGTTTGCAAAGCCGTACGATGGCGACAGCACGGCGTATTCAGGACAGTTCTTTAAGATGGACATCGATGGGAACGGTCTTACGGACCTGATCGTGAACGGACGCGACCTGCAGGTGGTGATGGATTGGGGACGTGGGAAATACGGTGTTGTTTCGCCGGACCGGTTCCGTCTTAGTTTTTGGGCAGTTCATCTTGGGGGATTGGATTCCACAGGGGGCGTCCGGAAGCTGATCACACGGATGAAATGGGACACGCTGCGCATGCGGGACAATCACCCGGTACCGATAGAACTGGATACGCTGGTGTGGTGGAGAGGGGGATTCATCGAGTATGACCCGGCGCCGGTCGCGGATTTCCGGTTTGAAAGCATCAGCGTCAGCACGACGAGGTGTTTTGGAACCTGTCCTGTGTTTACCATGACGGTGAATGCGGACGGAAGCGCGCGGTATGAGGCGATCCAGTTCGAGGATGAGCTTGGCGTGTTTACGGGGACGGTGCCCGCGAAGAATGTGTCGTCGATGATCGATCTGTTGAAACATATCCCGGTGGACCGGCTTGCGTCTCAGTACGCGGTGGATTGGACTGACGACCAGACGATCAATGTTGAGATCCGGTATAATGGGAAGGTGAGGCAGCTGAGTGACTATGGACTGTGTGGGACATTCGGGCTAAACCGGCTTTATTCCTACTTTTTCGGATGGCGCAAGACGGTGGAGTGGAACGACTAACATTGCTATGAATATCACTGCAGCATACACACGCGAACAATTTGAGACGATGGAGGCGTTGGGGCGGCGGATCGTGCCGGATTTCTATGCGCAATATTTGCCGGCCGAGTGCGGGGACTGGCTGGTCGAGGCCTCGCATACCGTAGAGGCCTTTGAGGCGCAGGTGGGTGAGGGGTACCGGCATTATATGGTGGAGATGGCGGGTGAAGCCGTGGGCTATTTTGCCTTGCATGAGGAAGATCGCACAATGATCCTGACGCAGTTCTATTTATTGAAGGACTGGCGGGGCAGGGGAGTCGGCCAGCGGGTGATGGATTTTATCCACCGCGAGGCGGAGGAACTGCGCGTTCGGGGGGTGAGGGTGCTGGTGTTGCGAAAGAATGAGGGGGCGGTGGGGCTCTACCGGAAAAATGGATATGCCGTGACGGCGGAGGTGCTGACCCCGATGGGTGGGGACCGGACCGTGGAGGACTATATTATGATCAAGAGATTTGATAAACAGTGAGTTGTGATTTGGCCGCGGCCGGGGCTGGTGAGTTGCGGGTTGCTTCGGGGCTGTATTGTGGCGGGCTTGCAGGATTGCCGCAGGGAACAGGCGCGCTGTGAGGGGCGGCGGGAAAATTTAACAATCAAGTCTACTACTTTGATAGGGAATTAATATCTTTACCATCCGTTTGGGACACCGGGGTCACCCGATGTCGGCGGATTTTTTCACTTTCTAAACATTTTATATGAGTTTACGTCTCGGCGACAAAGCGCCAAACTTCCAGGCCAAAACGTCTATTGGCGACATCGACTTCTACGAATTTCTGGGTGATTCCTGGGGCATTCTCTTTTCTCACCCTGCCGACTATACGCCTGTGTGTACGACCGAACTGGGCCGGACGGCCAGCCTGAAGGACGAGTTCGCCAAAAGAGGAACGAAGGTGCTGGCGCTGAGCGTCGACCCCGTTGACAAACACCTGGGTTGGATCAAGGATATCAACGAGACTCAAAATTGCAGTGTGGAGTTCCCGATCATTGCGGACGAAGATCGGAAGGTGAGCACGTTGTACGAATTCATCCATCCGAATGCATCGGCGACGGCTACGGTACGTTCGCTGGTGATCATCGGGCCCGATAAGCTGGTCAAACTGATCATTACTTATCCGGCTTCGACGGGTCGTAATTTCAACGAGGTGCTCCGCGTGCTCGACTCCCTGCAGCTGACGGCTAACCATAGCGTGGCGACGCCGGCGGACTGGAAGGAAGGTGAGGATGTGATCGTGGTGCCGTCTATTTCGACGGAAGATGCGCAGAAGAAGTTCCCCAAGGGGGTGAAGGTGGTGAAGCCTTATTTGCGGTACACGCCGCAGCCGAACCGCTAGGTGAGGCGAAGAGCGGCGTGTGGCCGTTAGGCCAGACGTATAGACAATTGCCGGAGCGGGCTATATTTTGAAGGAGCCCGGCGACGGCAATTACCACGCCGCAGCCGAATAAGTAGTGCTTAATTGAACGGGTTTCTATAGGGGGCAGCCATGGGTTGCCCCTTTTTTATTATATTCGGTTCATGAAGAAACTACTGCTTATCCCCTCCCTGTTATGGGCCTGCCTGGCCTTTTGTCAAAAAACGATTCTTTATTGCGGGCGCCTGATAGATCCGAAGTCGGGTCAGGTGCTGACGGAGATGTCGGTGATAGTAACCGGGACGACGGTGACGGCCGTGCAGAAGGGCTATGCGCCGGCTGCGGCGGGGGATAAGACGATCGACTTGAAGAACAGGACGGTGATGCCGGGACTCATCGATTCGCATGTGCATCTCGAACACCAGACGAGCCCGAACGCGCAGCTGCGGGAATTTACAGAGAGTACGGCGGAGACGGCCTTTGCGTCGACGGTGTATGCCCGCACGACGCTGATGGCGGGTTTCACGACGGTGCGGGATGTCGGTGGGACGGGTGTCAACATCGCGCTGAGGAACGCGATCCGCAAGGGGATCGTGGTCGGACCGCATGTGCTGACGGCGGGTAAGATCATTTCGTCGACGGGGGGGCATGGCGACCCGACGCATGGATTCCGGGACGGATTGTATATGGAGCCTTCGTTCACCGAGACGGTGGCTGATGGCAAGGATGCGTGTATCAAGGCGGTGCGGCAGATGTATAAGGAGGGCGCCGACCTGATCAAAATAACGGCGTCGGGTGGGGTATTGAGTCTTGAGAAAGACGGGACGGGAGCGCAGTTCTCGGATGAAGAACTAAAGGCCATTGTCGCCACGGCCAGGGACTATGGGATGCCGGTGGCGGCACATGCCCATGGCGCGGAGGCGATGAAACGGGCGATCCGGGCGGGGGTGACCTCGATAGAACATGGAACGTATATGGATGATGAGGCGATCGGACTCTTTAAACAGTACGGGGTATGGTATGTGCCGACCATTATTGCGGGAAAGTCGGTGGCGGATTCGGCTAAGAAACCGGGTTATTATCCGGCGGTGATCGCCGGCAAAGCCATCGCCATCGGTCCCGTCATCCAGGGCACTTTTGCAAAGGCGTATAAAGCGGGCGTGAAGATAGCGTTTGGCACGGATGCGGGCGTCTATGCGCATGGGAAGAACTGGATGGAGTTTATCTATATGACGGAGGCGGGCATGCCGGCGCTGGAGGCGATCAAATGCGCGACGGTGAATGCCTCGGAGCTGCTGGGCATCAGCGACAAAGCCGGGACGCTGGAACCCGGGAAGTGGGCGGATGTCATTGCCGTCGAGGGGGATCCCACGAAGGATATTCACGCGATGGGGCAGGTGCGATTTGTGATGAAGGAGGGAGTTGTCTATAAGAGTGAATAGCGTAAATTGGGGAATGAATCTTCTACGACCTTTTTTGACGGCGGGCATCTGTTTTGCCGGCCTGCTTGCCAAAGCGCAGACGAAAGCCGAAGCCGTGAGCCGGCCTGCTGCCGCCACTAATAATTCTTTCTATTTGAGCAATCGCCGGCCTTTGAGGCCGCTGGCGCTGGTGCCGTTGCCGGTGGGCAGCGTGCAGCCACAGGGCTGGGTGCGGCGATACCTGGAACTACAGCGGGACGGGTTGACCGGTAAGCTGGGTACGATCAGCGCCTGGCTGGACAAGAAGGGCAATGCGTGGTACAGCGGTGACGGGCAGGGCGATCATGGTTGGGAGGAGGTGCCGTACTGGCTGAAAGGCTATGGCGACCTGGGATATATTTTGAATGATCCGGCGATCATTGCCGAGACGAAGGACTGGCTGGAGAAGGTGTTTGCGAGCCAGCAGCCTGACGGCTGGTTCGGGCCGCGGCTTGGCGCCGACGGGTCGAGGGAGCTGAAAGGGGGCACGCCCGATCTCTGGCCCAATATGATCATGTTGTGGTGTATGCAATCCTACTACGACTATAGCCACGATCCGCGGGTGCTGCCCTTTATGAAACGGTATTTTCAATGGGAGCTGACGGTGCCGGAGAACGAGCTGCTCAAGACCTACTGGGAGAACAGCCGCGGTGGGGACAATCTCTATAGCATTTACTGGTTGTACAATCACACGGGCGAAACCTGGTTGCTCGGGCTGGCGGATCGTATCCACAGGCATACGGCGGACTGGACCCAGAAGGATAAGCTGCCCAACTGGCATAATGTGAATATTGCGCAATGTTTCCGCGAGCCGGCGGAATACTATATGCAGACCGGCGACACTGCGATGCTGCAGGCCACCTATCATGACTTTGCCTTGATCCGCCAACTGTATGGCCAGGTGCCGGGCGGGATGTTCGGGGCGGATGAGAATGCGCGGAAGGGATATAGCGATGCGCACCAGGCGGTGGAGACCTGCGGCATGGTCGAGCAGATGGCCTCGGACGAGCTGCTGACCGGGATCACTGGGGATGTTAGCTGGGCGGACAACTGCGAGGATGTGGCTTTTAATACCTACCCTGCGGCGGTCATGCCGGACTTCAAGGCGTTGCGGTATCTCACGGCACCCAATATGGTCGTCAGCGATAGCAGCAACCATGCGCCGGGGATTGCCAACGATGGACCCTTTTTGATGATGAATCCTTTTAGCAGCCGGTGCTGTCAGCATAACCATTCGCAGGGCTGGCCGTATTATGCGGAGCATTTGTGGATGGCGACGCCGGATAACGGCGTGGTGGCGGTGCTTTATGCCGCCGGGTCTGTGCGGGCCCGGGTGGGTGCGGGGAAGGGTGGGATGGTGGTGATGAGTGAGCGGACGCACTATCCTTTTGATGAGAAC
>Ga0157372_10005831_pt1 | contig 13119 bp, 19 predicted proteins | sample C55metaG_FD_115307 | JGI IMG/M metagenome (GOLD analysis project Ga0157372, IMG submission 115307) | Corn rhizosphere microbial communities from Kellogg Biological Station, Michigan, USA - C5-5 metaG | ecosystem: Host-associated > Plants > Roots > Rhizosphere > Soil | place: USA: Michigan... | reverse complement strand
TCGGACAACACGAGCGTGAACCTCAAGCCCGACCAGAACGTGACGTACGTGAGCGTCGTGTACACGTTCCGCTTCAAGTAGGAGCCCGGTTGGAATTCATCGAGGCGGATATCGCGATCGTGGGCGGCGGTGGCGCGGGGCTGCGCGCCGCCATCGCGATCGCCGAGGCCGATCCGGGCCTTTCGGTCGCCCTCGTCTCGAAGGTCTATCCCATGCGCAGCCACACCGTCGCCGCCGAGGGCGGGGCCGCCGGCGTGGTGCTCGACGAGGACAGCCTCGAGGCCCATTTCCACGACACCGTCGCGGGCGGCGACTGGCTCTGCGACCAGGACGCGGTCGACTATTTCGTGAGCCAGTGCACGCGCGAGATGGTGCAGCTCGAGCATTGGGGCTGCCCCTGGAGCCGGCGTCCCGACGGACGTCCCAACGTGCGCGCCTTCGGCGGCATGGCGATGGAGCGCACGTGGTTCGCCGCCGACCTCACCGGCTTCCACATGCTGCACACGCTCTTCCAGCGCTCGATGAAGCATCCGTCGATCCGGCGCTTCGACGAGCACTTCGTGTGCGACTTGCTCGTGGACCAGGGACGTGCTGCGGGCATCGTGGCGGTCGAGATCGCGACCGGCGAGTTCCGCGCGATCCAGGCGGGGGCGGTCATCATCGCCACGGGAGGCGCGGGACGCGTCTTCCGCCAGAACACCAACGGCGGCATCGTGACCGGGGACGGCATGGCGCTCGCCTATCGCCACGGCGTGCCGCTGCGCGACATGGAGTTCATGCAGTACCACCCGACCTGCATGCCCGGCACCGGGCTTCTCTTCACCGAGGCGTGCCGCGGCGAAGGCGGCCTGATGCTGAACAAGGACGGCTATCGCTACCTCCAGGACTATGGCCTGGGCCCGCCCGATCCGTGGCCACGCAAGAAGGCCATGGAGCTCGGGCCGCGCGACCGCCTGTCGCAGGCCTTCTGGCACGAGGAGCGCAAGGGCCGCACCGTCACCACGCCGCAAGGCGAGGCCGTGCACCTGGACCTGCGCCATCTCGGGCGCGCGAAGCTGCAGGAGCGCCTGCCGCAGATCTGCGAGCTCGCCCGCGACTTCCTCGGCATCGATCCTGCCGAGGCGCCGATTCCGGTGCGACCGGCGGTCCACTACACGATGGGCGGCATTCCCACCGACGTGCATGCCGCGACCTCGATGGACGGGCTCTACGCGGCGGGAGAGTGCGCGAGCAGCGGCATCCACGGCGCGAACCGGCTCGGCTCCAATTCGCTGGCCGAGCTTCTCGTCTTCGGTCGCGCCGCGGGCGAGCACGCCGCGCGATACGTGCGCGAGGCAGCCCCCGCCGGCGGCGCGGCATTGCGTTGGCAGGCGCAGGATGCGCAGGCGCGCGCGCGCAAGGTGCTCGCCCAGGCCGCCGGCGGGGAGCGCCTCGCGGTGCTGCGCGACGAGATGGCGCAGTCGATGGAGCACGGCTGCGGCATCTATCGTCTCGAGCCCGAGATGCAGGACACGTGCCGCAAGCTCGCGCAGCTCAAGGATCGGCTGGCGCAGGTGAGCCTCGCGGACAAGGCCGCGGCGTGGAACACCGAATGGCTCGGGGCGCTCGAGCTCGGCTTCCAGCTCGAGGTCGCCGAGGCGATGGCCCATTCCGCCCTCGCACGGCGCGAATCCCGGGGTGCGCACCAGCGCCTCGACAGCGGGATCACCCAGCGCGACGACGCATCGTTCCTCAAGCACAGCTACGCGTACCGCACCCACAAGGGCGCGCCGCGCATCGGCTGGGGCGACGTCGTCATCACGCGCTCGCAACCCGGCCTGCGCGTCTATGGCGGCGCGGCGGCACCGGAAGCGGCCCATGCCTGACACCCGGACCATCGTCCTGGAAGTGATGCGCTACGACGGAGCGCACGACGCCGAGCCGCGCTTCCAGTCGTATGAGATTCCCTTCACCGACGACATGTCCGTGCTGCAAGGCCTGCAGCACGTGAAGGACCACGTCGATGGCACGCTCACCTATCGCTGGTCCTGCCGCATGGCGATCTGCGGCAGCTGCGGCATGATGCTGGACGGCGAGCCGAAGCTCGCGTGCCGCAGCTTCCTGCGCGATTTCGCGCCCGGTCCGCTGCGCATCGAGCCGCTCGAGCACTTTCCGATCGAGCGCGACCTCGTCGTCGACATCGGCGACTTCGTGGAGAAGCTCGCGCGCGTCAAGCCCTGGATCGAGCCGCGCGTCGCGCGTGCGCTCGAAGACGGCCCGTACATCCAGGCACCCGCCGAGCTCGACCGCTTCGAGTCGTTCAGCCACTGCATCAACTGCCTGCTCTGCTACGCCGCCTGCCCGCAATACGGCCACGATCCCGGGTTCCTCGGCCCCGCCGCGACCGCGATGCTGCAGCGCTACAACCTCGACTCGCGCGACGGCGCCGCGAAGGAGCGCATGGAGGTCGCGCATTCGGAGGAGGGCGTCTGGAGCTGCACGGCCGTGGGCTACTGCTCGGAGGTCTGCCCCAAGGCGGTCGATCCCGCCAACGCGGTGAACCGCACGAAGACCGAGAGCGCCGTCGACTGGTTCACCCGGTTCCTGAGGAGGGGCGACTGATGGCCGCACGCAGGCCTTACGTGCGTCCGATGCAGCCGGGGTGGTGGCGGCGCAACCCGTATTTCGTGCGCTACATGGCGCGCGAGGCGACCGCGCCCTTCGTGGCGCTCTACGCGCTCATCCTGCTCGCGGGGCTCGTATGCCTGGCCGAAGGTCCCGAGGCGTGGCGCGCGTACATCGAAGCGCTGCAATCGCGCGGCTGGCTCGCTCTGCACGTGCTGCTCGTCGGCATCTTCACGTACCACACCTTCAGCTGGTTCGCGATCATGCCGAAGACGTTGCCGCCGGTGATCGTGGACGGTCGCAGGCTCGAGGCGGGCGCCATCACGGGCGCGGGGCTCGCCGCGGCGACCCTCTGCATGTGGATCCTGTGGATCGTCGCGGGAGGTGCCGCATGAGCAAGAGGTCGAACCAGCCGTTCTTCTGGGCGCTCTTCGGCGCGGGCGGCATGCTCTCCGCGCTGGTGGGCGCGATGCTCGTCTTCATCACCGGGATCGCCATGCCGCTCGGCATCGGCGCCCCGGGCGACCTCGCGGCCTATGACCGCGCGCTCGCCGTGGCCCGGAGCGTCCCGGGGAAGCTCTTCCTCTTCGTCGCGGTCTCGCTCTTCCTCTGGCACGCCGCGCACCGCACGTACCACACGCTGCACGACTTCGGCATCAAGCCGGGCGCGATCGCGTGGGTATGCTGCTACGGCGTCGCCTTGGCGGGGACCCTGGTGGCGCTCGGCGCGCTCTTCGCCGTGGGCTTCTGAGCGGGCTTGCGCAGCACGAGGATCGGCACCTCCAGCATGGCGAGGCACTTCTGGGCGACCGACCCGAGCGCGAGGTTGGCGAGCGCGCCATGGCCGTGCGAGCCCATGACCATGAGGTCGATGCGGTTCGCCTTGACGTAACTCGAGATCTCCGCCACGACGTCGCCCACGCGCCACGAGGTGCGACAGGGCACGCCCGCGCGGTCGAGCTCGGCTTCCGCGACCGCGAGCGCGGCCTCGGCTTCGTCCTGCTGGTAGGCGAGCACGGCGGCCTTGCCCACGAGCGCCTCGGCGCGGGGGTACGGCATCGCCGGTTCGACGTGCAAGACATGGATGTCGGGCCGGGCCGAGAACCAGTCGAGGTGTTCCGCGATATGCCTCGCCGCGAGCTTCGTATAGGGCGAGCCGTCGGCGGCGATGAGGATCCTGAGGGTCATCGTGGCTTCCTTCTCACGCGTGGATGACGAGCCGCTGGTACAGCCCGCCGAAATAGGTTTCCTTCGTCGCGGGCTGCACGCCCTGGGGCAGCCACTGCTGCACCTCGTGCGCCCACAGGTCCATCGCGAAGGGCTCGAAGTTGCGCAGGATCCACTTCATCACGCGGCGCAGCGGGTGCCGGCGCGACGGCTCGTGATAATCGACGATCACGACCTCGCCGCCGGGCTTCACCACGCGCATGGCCTCCGCGAGCGTGCGCCGGCGCACGTCCTCAGGCATCTCGTGGAGGAGGAAGAAGAGCACCACGCGATCGTACGTGCCGTCGGCGAAGCCGAGCTGGGCGGCGTCGCGCTGGATGAGCGAGACGGGCGCTTCGCGGTCGAGCTTCCTGCGCAGGTTCTGCAGCTGGATCGGGAGGACGTCGACCACGTCGAGCTTGCCGCGGGCGGCCGCGACGCGTTGCGCGAGCTTCGTCGTGAAGTCGCCGTAGACGCAAGCGACCTGGAGCGTTTTCCCCTCGGGCTTCGCGCCCAGCGAATCGAGCGCCGCGTCGCGCAGCCGCGCGAAGTTGCCCCAGAGGATGAGGTTCACCAGCCATTGCCGCTCGAAGAGCTTGACGGCGTTGGGATGCACGTACGCCCACCAGTAGGTGTCGTTGAGGTAGGCGGGTACCGCAGCGGCCTGGTGCATCGAGATTTCCTTCCGTTTCGTTCGTCCTGATTCCACTATCCGGGAGGGCGTGCCGATGCGATTGATTCACATCAACCGGGTCGCTTGCCACGGCGCAGCCAGGCCGGATGCGGCGAGCTCGAGCGGCCGGCTTGGTAACATGGCCGCATGCCCTGCGAAGAATGCCGCAGCCTTTCGAGCCACGCGTTCCGCTCCCCCGATGACCTGATCCACGCGCTGCGCCTCGCCGCCGAGGAGATGAACCGCGGCGTGCTGGCGCGCGACGATGGCGTGGTGCTGCGCGAGTCCGAGCAGGAGGCGCTCGAGTCCTCCATCGCGAGCGGCGCGAGGCCGCGCGAGCTCGCCTATCGCTTTCGCTGCAACCTCTGCGGCGATCGATTCCTGCTCCTGGCCGACCCCGAAACCGGCGAGGGGGGCTGGACGCGCGAGGGGGATTAAGGGTTCGCCGCGTCGTCGTCCACCCAGGCGAGCGCCGAGATGCGCCAGCCGCTGCCCAGGTGGACGAATTGAAAGCACTTCGTGCCGGATCCGGTGTACGGCTTTCCGTCGAGCATTCCCGACTTGCTGTAGCGCGAAGTGCGCGTGGCGATGCCGGCAAACATCTGCGTGGTCGAGCGGGTCTCCCACTCATGGAACTCGCGCAGCGCGCCTGAGGTGAGCAACGCGATGCGGGGAAGCGCGAAATCGCCCACCGTGTAGACGTCCGCCCCCGTCGCCGAGCGGCGAACGATGGTCGCCCTGTCGGTAAAGCAATCTTCGAGATCGGGCAGGCGCGGAGTGGCTCCGCTTCTGTTGTCGAAGAACGAGAAGAATCTGGCGACGAGGGCGTCGATCTCGCGTGTCGAGCCTTCAGGCTCGTGGCAGACGGCCTCGATGTTGTGGCCGTCGGGGCCGATGACGAAGGCGGCGTAGTAGTTCGGGTGGTAGCGCGGGCGCAGCCCCGGCGCGCCGTTGTCCTTGCCACCCGCCGCCAAAGCCGCGCGATGGAATGCATCCACCTGCTCGCGATTGCCGGCCACGAACGCCAGATGAAGAGGCGCGGGATTCTCCTCCTCGCCCAGGCGCAGGCACAACGACGTCTTGCCGTCGGCGCTCATCTCGATGCCGAGCGGACCTTCCGAGACGATGGCGAACCCGAGCGGTTCCAGCGCCTCGAGGAAGAACGCCTTGCTGGCAGCGTAATTGCTGGCGCCGAATACGACGTGGTCGAACATCGCATCAATCCCTTGGCAGGCGCTTCGGCATGTTGCTCATCCCGGGGATCAGCTCTCCGGGTCGTACATGAACTCGCGGAGCTCCTGCGAGCAGCGGCAGGCCCTGGCGATCTTCGCGGCCCACTGGACCGCCGCCTCGCGCGATGGAAGCTCCAGGACACAAAAGCCGCCATCGAGCTCCTGGGTCTGCGGATAGGTCGCGTTCGTCGAGGTGCCGTCGGCGGTAATCATGAGCGGGCCGACCTTGTCGTTGATGCCGCCGCCGAACACGTAGACGCCCGCGCTCTTTGCCTCGCGTATGACGGCATGCGCTGCTTCGCTGACGGCGGCCATCTCCTCGGCTGGGATATCCATCGCGCGTGCGGGAAAGGAAACAAGGTACTTCGTCATTTGGACGATCCCGGGTGGCGGTCAACGTTGGGTGTGAGGTCTAACGACTCTTTGGAGCGGCGCGTTGTCAGCTGGCAATCTTCGTAATTTGCGCAGCAATGGCTCTTCCTCGCAGATAGTCGGCCCGGAATACCTTGTCACAAGACGCGCAGTAATACCGTTTGGCCCGCCGAAGATACCAGCGGTAGATCGCGAAGCCGGCGAACCCAGCGATGGTTGAAATGGCGAAGATCAATTGCCACAACCCGAGCGTTAGGCCGAGCACGCTCAGCATTGCTCCGATGGCATAGCCGATGGGCTCCATTGAGTAGATGCCGAGGCTCGCCGCGCCTTGCCTCGCCGTCCAGTGAGGAACGAGGTGCCGCTTGCAATGTGGGCAGCGGTACGGTGACTCCATTGCCGGCTAACGACTCGTTGAGCGGCGGCGGGCGGGCCGGACGGCCTCGCCCGCTTCTTGTCCGCTCGAACGCGTTGTTAGACCTCGCAAATATTCCGGCATCTCCTCGCGCAGGACATGCCGCAGTACTTCCTCGGTAACGGGTACGTCAGCTTTCGCGAGATAGGTGCGCAGTGCGTCGTTCATCATCGTTTGATAGCCCGTGCCGGCCTTTTCGGCGCGGGCGCGAAATTCCGCCAAAACCGCGTTATCAATGAAGATGGAAATGCGGGTTTTCCCTTTTTGAGGAATGACCGCGCCGCGCTTACCCTTCGAGAAGTCGTATTCAGCCTTCATAGGTCTTTCGCTCTCTTCGCGTTGCTCGGCGTGCCGAGATCAGGCGCGGTTCATCGCCGCGGTATGTATAGACCACGACCAGCACTTCGCCGGCGCTTCCGACGCCGATAGTGACGAAGCGCGGTTCGCCCACAGCCCCGACGTCCTCGATCGTGAGACCCATCGGATCGAACAGCACGCCCTCTGCATCGGCGAATGAGATGCCGTGCTTCTTGAGATTGGCCGCAGCCTTGACTGGATCGTGGTCCAGCGCCATTCGAATAGCATATATATTTTATATGCATACCGCAAGCCGCCGTGCTGCGTAGGTCTAACGACCGAGTTGAGCGGCGCGCCAGGTAAGCGCGGAGCGCGACTCCTGGCAATTGCGACCGTTCGAATGGTTGGTTAGGCAGCTTCTTCATAGGTCCACCCCGGAAATACCAGCACGCCCGGGTGACACTTCAGCGCTCGCCCAAGAACTTTCGCGCGCTCGACACCGAGGCGGACGCGATCGTTCTCGATGGCGGAGATAGTCGCCTGAGGGATGCCCGACACCTCGGCAAGCCGGTTCTGGCTCATCTCCTGGAGCTCGCGGAGAATCCGGACGGATTCTCCGACGCTTACGGTTGCCCGCTTCTTGGCGGGGCGATAGTCTTTCATTATGGCCTCCGATAGTCGTGAGCAGTGATCGACTCGACTCGGAAGAGGGTCTCGTCCGCCACGACGTAATAAATGATGCGCCACTGGTCCCCCAAGCGAGAGGAGCGGTGGCCTTTCCACTCTCCGGTCAAGGCCTCGTCGCGAAAACCCTTGATGAGTCGCAGCCCCATCGGACCGGAAATTGACGCAATGTCCTTCCACTTCTCGTAGCGCTTGAGGATTTCCGCCGGGGCGCCGGCAGCCTGTTTGTCCACGCGACGGTGTTCCTCGATACGCCACATACCATATTGTGCCTATGTCAAATATGGTATGTCAAGCTTCCGCGCTGCCCGCCGAGAATCTGCCTAACGTTATCTATGTTGAGGTCAATATAAACGCGGACACGTCCGTTAGCGGTGGCGTCCGTTCACGTGAATATAAGTCCGGGTACGTCCGTTAACGCAAGATGTTGTCCGTTAACGCCGGGCGCGTCAACGGCGGACCTCACGACCTCGGACTGAAAGTCCTCGGGAAGAACTTGACGTCGCCCGCACCTCGCGCGGCTCGATAGAGCTCCGCCGGCCGCGTGGGTCCGGGCCGGAATTCACCCGTGCTTTCGACGAGCCCCGCGGAGAGGACCCGCGTCCGGAAGGCGGCCTTGTTCACGGAGCGGTCGAGCACGACCTCGAAGGCGCGTTGCAGCTCGCCCAACGTGAACGGCTCCGTCACGAGGTACACGGGCAGGGACGTGTACTCGACCTTGTTGCGCAAGCGGGTGAGGGCGGCGCGCACGAGCTGTTTGTGATCGAAAGCCAGCCTCGCTCCCACGCCGTCGCCGTGCACCGCGTGCCACTGCGCGCCGCTCTCGTCGGGAACGGCGGCGTCGGGGGGGACGAGCGCGAAATAGAGCTGCGTCACCGACCAGCCGCGCGGGTCGCGCTTCGCGTTGCCGAAACCTCCGACCTGTTCGAGGTAAGGAATCCGGAAGCCCGTCTTGTCCGCCAGCTTGCGCATGGCGCAGCCTTCGAGGTCCACGTCGCGCGCCGTGTCGATGAAGCCCCCGGGCAGAGCCCATTGCCCCGGAAAGGGCTCGTCCGCTCCGTCGGGCCGCCGCACCAGGAGCAGGCGCAGGGCGTCTTCGCGGATCGAGAAGATCGCGACGTCCACGGTCGCCAGCGGCCTGGGAAAGGACTTCATGGGGTTGACATCATACCCGGATAGTCGTACTGTGCAACTAACAAGATAGTTGCACAGGGCAACTAACATAGGAGGCCAGGATGTTCGGCATCGGTTTCGTGAAAGTGCAGCCCACGACGTACCTGATCGAGTATCGCAACGGCCGCGCGGTCCGGGAGGGGCCGGGGCTGTCGCTCTTCTACTTCGCTCCCCGCACGTCGCTCGTCGCGGTGCCCATCTCGAGCCGCGACGTGCCCTTCATCTTCGAGATCCAGACCGCGGACTTCCAGGGCGTGACCGTGCAGGGGCAGGTCACGTACCGCATCGCCCGGCCGCGCAGCGCCGTGGAGATGCTCAACTTCGCGCTCAAGCCCGGCGCCCGCGGCTATGAATCGGACGATCCGCAGAAGCTGCCGGAGCGCGTTGCCGCCATCGCCAAGGTGGTGATCCAGGCCGAGGCCGGGGCGCTCGCCCTCAAGGACGCGTTGCGCAGCGCCGGCGCGCTGGCCGACGCAGTGGCCACGAGGTTCGTCGCGCACCCGGAGGTCGAGGCGCTCGGGCTCGAGCTGCTGGGTTTCTCGATCCTCGCGATCAAGCCCACGACCGAAACGGCGCGCGCGTTGGAAGCCGAGGCCCGCGAGGGCATCCTCAAGGCCGCCGACGACGCGATCTTCGAGCGCCGCAACTCCGCCGTGAACGGCGAGCGGCGCATCCGCGAGAACGAGCTCAACACCGAGATCGCGGTCGAGCAGAAGAAGCGCCAGATCCGCGAGACGCAGCTCGAGGCCGAAGCGAGCCTGCGCGCGAAGAAGCACGAGCTCGAGCGCGCCGACATGGCAGCGAGCATTGGGCTCGAGGAGGAGCGCAAGGCGTTCGTCGAGCGCAAGGCCTCCAACATCCGCACGCTGGCCGAGGCCGAGGCGCATCGCGTCGAAGCCGTCGTGGATGCGCTGAAGAGCGCCGACCCGCGGATCGTGCAGGCGCTCGCCGCCTCCGGCATGGAGCCGGGCCAGCTCATCGCGCAGGCGTTCGGCGGCATCGCGGAGCGAGCGGAGAAGATCGGCGAGCTCAACGTATCGCCGGAGTTGCTGAGCGGCCTGCTCGCCTCTCGCCGCCGGGAGCCCGAGCGTGCGGGGCGTTGAGCGCAAGGTCGTCCTGGTGAGCCGCGCCACCCGGCTCGACGAGGTGCTGCGCCGCCACCAGACGCTCGAGCAGGCGAGGTACGCGGTCGAGCGGCTGGGCGGCGACTTCGGGGATTACCTCGCCGAGCATCGCGCTTACGCGGAGGCGCGCACCGTCCTCGTCGATACCTTGTCCGCCCACGGCCGCTACCAGGTGATCGACCGGTCGCTCCTGCCGAACTTCATCTTCGCGCCCGATGACGTGGTGGTCGCCATGGGCCAGGACGGCGTCGTCGCGAACACGCTCAAGTATCTCGACGGCCACCCCCTCATCGGGGTGAATCCCGATCCGGCGCGCTTCGACGGCGTCCTGCTGCCGTTCCAGCCGGGCGACTTCGCGCGCATCCTGCCGGAGGTCCTCGCCGGGCGGCGCGGCGCGCGCTCGATCACGATCGCGCAAGCCTCGCTTTCGGACGGCCAGTCGCTCCTCGCCGTGAACGACTTCTTCGCCGGGCCGCACAGCCACACGTCGGCGCGCTACGAGATCGCGTTCGCGGGCCGCTCGGAGATCCAGTCCTCGAGCGGCATCATCGTCTGCACCGGCCTGGGCTCGAGCGCGTGGATGAAGAGCATCGCGACCGGTGCGCTCGCGGTCGCGCATTCGCTCGGCGCGCCCGATTCCGGCCGCTACGAACCGTTCGCGTGGGACGCGACGAATTTGCAGTTCGCCGTGCGCGAGCCCTTCACGAGCCGTTCTTCGAGCGCCGGGATCGTGTTCGGGTCGATCGCGAAGGACGAGGCGCTCGAGGTGAGATCGCTCATGGGCGGCAACGGCGTGATCTTCAGCGACGGCATCGAGTCCGATTACCTCGAGTTCAACGCGGGCGTCTCGGCGCGCTTCGGCGTGTCGCGCAGGGTAGGGCGGCTCGTGGTTTGATGCACGGCGGCGAGCGGGCCGTCATTCCTTCAGCTCCACGCTCAGGCCGAAGGTTCGATACGTCGGATTGATCGTCGTGAGCTCCAATGCTCCGTCGCCCGCGTCGTAGCGGTCGATGCGCAGGTTGTCCTGGCGCAGCAGGTTGTTCGCGAAGAACCGCACCTGCACCTTGGACGAGACCTTCCACAACGCGTAGCCGTCCAGCGTCCGCCGCGCGGACGTATAAGTCGCCTGCGTGAACGACAGGCGCACTGGTCCGCCCGTGTAGAAGCCGAAGTTGAGCCCGGTGGTCAGCGGCAAGGCGGCTGCCTTCCAGTCGAATCCCACGTTGCCGCTCCAGCGATTCTGCTGCGCGAGACGGTTGTCCGGGCCGGGCAATTCTTCCACGCGCGACCAGTGGCGGGAGACGTTCGCGCGCATGTCGATCGCCGGTGCCGAAGGGAGGAGCTTCGCCAGCGCGAACTTGGCATCCATCTCGATCCCCTTGACGGTGGCATGGCCCTCATTGGCGGGGCGCGAGATGAACGTGCCGTTCACGTCGAGAAGCTCGCGCAGGATGACGTCGTCGATGCGGCGCTCGTAGACCGACGCGCTGAAGACGCCCCCGCCGGCGAAGTAATGCTCGTATGCGAGGTCCAGCCCCCACGCGAGCTCGGGCTTCAGGTCCGGGTTACCCTGGGCATCCGGCGTGGTAGCCGTGTTGTTGTTGGCGATGTAGCGGCGCGGGATGATCTCGAAGGTTGTCGGCGCCCGGTCGCAGGCCGAAATAAGCCGAGAGCCGTGAAGCGACCTCCCACTCGTCCTGCGCAAAGGCGGCCAATCGCGCGACGCGCGCGTCGTAACGCTCGTCGATGTCGTAGACCGCGCCGCCCGTCGGCGAGAAGTCGTTTTGCACGCGACTCTCGGTGCGGCGCGAATACTCGCCGTCCCATCCCGCGACGAAAGCGTGGCCGGGCACGAACGGGAAGACGTACTTGCCCTTGAGCGTCGCGCCCTCGTCGGTGGCGCGGCCATCGACCGTGCGATGCAGGAGATAGACGTCCTGCGTGTCGTAAGCGTCGAACACCGCGAGCGACGAGCGATGGTTGTAGTTAAGGCCCGCCTTCACCTCGATGCGCGCGTCGTCCGCCAGGTGGCGGTTCCACTGCACGCTCGTGCGGGCACTCCCCGAGGTCCCGCCGTAGCCGGTGGTGCTGTTCGGATACGGCGGCGGCGCGCCCAGCATCGGGTTCGACCGCTCCTCGAAAATGTTCTGGTAATGGTTCACGTTGGCGAAGCTTTCCCAGAGCAACGTGTGGTCCTTGCCCCAGGACCAGCTCAGCTTGGGCGAGACGCCGGCGCCGAAGCCATGGCCGTGCCCCACGTCGCGCGTCGTGTAATCGAGGTTGCGCACGCCTGCGACGTCCCGTCCGAGCTGCTCCGCGTTCGAGCGCCAGCGGTAGTCGGAGACGTTCACCGAAAACGGCAATGTGTAAGTCAGCGCGCCGGCGCGGTCCGCGGTCTGTCCCGTGACATATCCCGACGGCGCGCCGTTGACCGTGCTGATGGACGCCTTGAGCTCTCGGCGGCGGTGCGGCACTGCCTTGCGCAGCACGATGTTGATCGTGCCCGCGATGGACTGGGTGCTGAATTCCGCGGTCGGGCTGCGGTAGATCTCGATTCGCTCGATCAGGTCCGGCGAGAGCGTCTCGATCGAGAAGCCCGGCGGCACCGGGTCGCCGTCGACGAGGATCTGCGTGTACCCGCCGGCCATTCCCCGCATGCGGATCGCATTGCCCTGCACCGTGATGCCGGGCAGGCGCTTCACCGCGTCGAGCACCGTGGTGTCGCCGTACTCGACCAGCTCGTCGTGGTTCACCACGATCTTCGCCGCCGTCGAGGCGCGCCGCTCTTCCGTGGCCCCGCCGCCCTCGACCTCGATCTTCTCCTGCTTCTTCGCTTCCTGCCTGGGCGGCGGGGAGGCAGGCTTATCTTCCGCGATGGCGTCGCAGAGGCGTAAGGAGCACGCGGCCAGGAGCGAGCAGGCCAGGGGGCGTGGAAACGGCACCCGCGGAGTTTAACTTTTTTGGACCGCTCGGCGCTCGTGCGCCACGAGCCCGATGCCGCTCGCCACGATCACGACCATGCCCACGGCGGAGAGCTCGTCGGGGAGATGCCCGAAAATCACGTACCCGTACATCGTGGCCCAGATCATCTGCACGTACGTGAAGGGCGCGACGAGCGCGGCGGGCGCGATGGTGTACGCGGTGATGAACATCCAGTGCCCCACGCCGGCGAGGAGGCCCAGCACCAGCATGATCAGGCCCTCGCGCCACGTGACGGTGGTGTTCATCTCGAAGAACGGCAGCGCGGCGGTGAGGAAAACGGTTCCCACGGTCGCGGTGTAGAAGAGCGTCGTGTACGGCGCGTCCCTGGGCAGGCGCCGCGTGAGCAGCTGGTAGAGC
>Ga0157372_10005830_pt1 | contig 13119 bp, 7 predicted proteins | sample C55metaG_FD_115307 | JGI IMG/M metagenome (GOLD analysis project Ga0157372, IMG submission 115307) | Corn rhizosphere microbial communities from Kellogg Biological Station, Michigan, USA - C5-5 metaG | ecosystem: Host-associated > Plants > Roots > Rhizosphere > Soil | place: USA: Michigan... | reverse complement strand
TCGAGCGCGAGATCGCTTTCAAACTGCGCCTTGACGTTGTTGCCGATATTAATCTTCCCGATGTCGGTCATGTTGGGAGTTCCATCGAGGAAAAGAATGCGGTCCATGAGTTTTTCGGCGTGAACCATTTCTTCAATGGATTCCTTGCGGTAATGTGCGCCGAGGCGGAAATAGCCCCAGTTATCGCACATCTTGCCGTGGAGGAAATACTGATTGATGGCTGTGAGCTCGGCCTTCAGCGCTTCGCTCAAGTCTTTGTGAACTCTGTCGTTTCCGCGCATGGCGGGATTCTAGCTGGCTGAGATGGGAGTTTCAACTTCGCAGGGTTCGCCCGCATTGCTTGTCCGACAGTTCTGCGTGCTGGATTCAACGCAGGGGGGACAAGAGGTTCACGGAGGGAGTTTCAGTGCTCTACACATCCATCGCGTATAGTTTTGGCTGGCTAAGTAGGCGCTGGTTATTCAAAGGGTAAAGTGCCCGAGTTTTCTTTTGTCTTGAAATTCAATCAGAAGCCACTGCGGTGCAACTTGCATCTTAGCGGATGTACGGCTGCGGAAGTGAGCCGCTTGCGAGGCTCCTCCACCAACAGGTTCCCCAACCTCATAAGAGTCTTCTCGCCGTCCTTCCTGACATGATCCCAACCACACCTCTGAGTGTGTACATTTCGACATCACATACACATACCCCCAGCCCGCTCTCCGTTTGACCCTCCCTACGGGGTTCTTTAGACTGAAAGATTCAGACGACCTGCAGGTTCCTAACTATGGCTGACAGCATTCAGGTGAAGCTCCCGGATGGGAGTGTGAAGGAAGTGCCCAAGGGTACGACTCCGCTTCAGATTGCTAAGGACATCAGCCCGCGGCTGGCGGATGCGGCGCTGGCTGCCAGGACTAACGGCAATCTGATCGATCTCGCGAAGCCACTCGAGAGTGACACCGATCTTCAACTTCTGACCGAGAAGAATCCCGAAGCGCTGGAGATTTACCGGCATTCGTCGGCGCATTTGCTGGCGGCGGCGGTGCTGGAACTTTTTCCGGAGACTAAGCTGGGGCATGGTCCGGCGACCGACAGCGGGTTCTTCTACGATTTTTATCGTCCTACGCCGTTCACGCCTGAGGACTTGGAAAAGATCGAAAAGAAGATGCAGGAGCTGGTGCATCAGAATATTCCTTATGCGCGGGAGTTTCTGCCTCGCGACCAGGGACTGGCGGAGTTCAAAAAAGAAGGCGACTTCATGAAGTGCCATTTCATCGAGCAATTCACCAAGCCCGATGAAAAAATTTCGATTTACCGCACGGGAAAGTTCCTCGACTTCTGCCGTGGGCCGCATATTCCCTCGACGGGGAAGATCAAGGCGTTCAAGCTGTTGAATATTGCAGGCGCGTACTGGCTGGGGGATGAGAAGAATCCGCAACTGCAGCGGATTTATGGGACGTCGTTCTTCTCGAAGAAGGACCTGGACGATTACCTGAAGCACATCGAGGAGACCAAGAAACGCGATCATCGCGTTTTGGGTAAGCAGCTTGATCTGTTTTCCATCCAGGAGCTGGCGGGGCCGGGGCTGATTTTCTGGCATCCGAAGGGCGGCATTATCCGCAAAGAGATGGAAGACTGGATGCGTGAGCAGTATCTCAAGCGGGGATACTCGCTGGTGTACACGCCGCATGTGGCGCGCCGGCAGCTGTTCTATACGTCGGGACACGAAGGGTATTACTCGCAGAACATGTTCGACGCCATGGAACTGGACGACGCCGAATACCGGCTGAAGCCGATGAATTGTCCGGGGCACATCCTGGTGTATAAGGATTCGCTGAAATCGTATCGCGACCTGCCGGTGCGGCTGGGCGAGTTGGGGACAGTGTATCGGTACGAGCGTTCGGGAGTGATGCATGGATTGCTGCGGGTGCGGGGATTTACGCAGGATGACTCTCATATTTTCTGTACGCCGGACCAGATCGAAGGCGAGATTGCGGGGTGCCTGGACTTCGCCTTTGATGTCCTGAAGCATTTCGGATTTGACGAATACCAGACGGAGCTTTCGACGTGGAACCCGGAGGATCGCAAGAATTTCGTGGGCAGCGAAGAGCAGTGGATGCATGCCACGCAATCGCTGGAAAAAGTTTTGAAGGAGCGCGGGATCGCGTACAAGACGATTCCTGGCGAGGCTGCGTTCTACGGGCCGAAAATTGACGTCAAGCTGGTGGACGCGATCGGGCGGTTGTGGCAGCTATCGACCATTCAGTTCGATTTCAATTTGCCGCAGCGCTTTGGATTGGAATATGTGGCGGAAGATGGTACGCGCAAGCAGCCGGTGATGGTGCACCGGGCGCTCTATGGCTCGGTGGAACGCTTCTTTGGAGTATTGATCGAGCACTATGCGGGAGCGTTCCCGGTGTGGTTGTCGCCGGTCCAGGCGGTGATGATCCCGATCAGCGAGCGGCACGCCGAGTACGCGAACAAGGTGGCTTCGCAACTGAAAACGATTGGGGCGCGAGTGGAAGTGGATGCGCGCAACGAGAAGATGAATGCGAAGATTCGCGAGCATGCGATGCAGAAGGTTCCGTTTTTGCTTGTCGTTGGGGATAAAGAGGCTGAGGCGGGGAAGGTGAACGTGCGGACTCGGGGGAAAGAGAAGACTGAGGATATGCTTGCGAGCGAGTTCGTCGAGAAGATTCGAAAGCTGATCGCGGACAAGAGTCCTGCCCTTTAGCCGGCCAGGTTGAATTTGCGGGTTCGGCAGCGGAGCTTCGCTCCGCGTGGACAGCCGAGGGGGCTGTCCCTACATGAACCTTGGCGGTACCATGGGTCGGTGCACTGGCTGGCTGAACGCATCCTTTTCCACGTCCGACGACTGGAGTTGCTGAATGCCGGGGAACGCGTTGGTGTGGCGGTTTCCGGGGGGATCGACTCGGTAGCTTTGCTGCGGGTTCTGTTGGAGCTTCGCGGGGAGCTGGGGATTGTCCTCTCTGTTGTTCACTTCAATCACAAGCTGCGTGGGGCAGAATCGGATTCCGATCAGGAATTCGTGGGCGCATTGGCTCGCGAACACGCATTGGAGTTCTATTGCGATAGTGGTGATGTTGCGGGGCACGCGGCCGAGGAGCGGGTCAGTATTGAGGCGGCTGCGCGGGAATTGCGATATGCGTTTTTTCATCGCTTGCTTGGGGCCAACCGTTCTGGGCTAAAGCCCGATGCGAATGATCCAGACTCTCGCGGCCCTGACGGGCCGCGCTTCCAAAAGATTGTGACCGGGCACACTCTCGACGATCAGGCTGAGACGGTGTTGCTGCGGGTGATTCGCGGGGCTGGGCTGCGGGGCCTGGCGGGGATCCATCCGACTCTGGTGGTGGAAGACGAGGATGGAGAAGTGTGCGGCGAGATCGTGCGGCCGCTGCTCACTACGCGGCGATGCGATCTGGAGGGCTACCTGCGGCATTTGGGGCAATTCTGGCGCGACGATGCTACGAATCTGAGCACGAAGTTCACGCGAAATCGTGTACGGCATCTGCTGCTCCCGCTGCTGGAAAAGGAATTTAATCCTGCGGTGGCGGAGACGCTTGGGGATGTGGCGGAGATTGCGCGCGGGGAAGAGGACTACTGGGATAACGAAGTTGCAGGATGGATGGGCACCGGGGTTCATTGGTCGGAACCGGCATGGGCGAAAAAATCTGAGCTGGTGCAGATTCGGGGGAACGGCGGCACGCAAGCTGAAGCTGGCGCAACGCTGTCCGATCTGAAAGCCAACATCGGCGATGTTCCCTGGCTGGTGATGAATGCGTCGGTGGACCGGCTCTGGCTGCTGGGCGAGCCGGTGGCGGTGCAGCGCAGGGTAATCAAGGCGATTGGGGATGAGGCGGGGATTCCGCTGGAGTTTAAGCACATCGAGGAGATCGTGCGCTTTGCGGTGCAGGAGGCGGGATCGGGGGGCGAAATCTCGCTGCCGCTGGGGTGGAAGGTCAGGCGCGATACACATCAGATCATTTTTGAAACTCCCAATCGGAGTGAGGTGGGGCCGGCGGGGGATTATGAATATGAGTTGCCGATTCCGGGCGAGGTGACGGTTTGCGAAATTGGGTCGACGCTGGAGGCGAGCCGGGTTGCGGCAAATGCGGGGTATAATCCGGAGCACCTTTTGGACGGGGAGTCACTGCATGCGCCGCTAAAGGTGCGGAATTGGCGCGCGGGCGACCGCTTCTGGCCCAGGCACACGAAGTCTCCGAAGAAGGTGAAGGAATTATTGCAGGAGCGGCATTTGCCGCGGGCGGAGCGCAGTCTGTGGCCGGTGATCGTCAGCGGCGAGGAGATTGTGTGGGTGCGCGGGTTTCCGGTGGCGGCGCGGTTTGCGGCTAGAGCGGGGCGCGAGGCGGTGGCGATTGTGGAACGAACGATCGGGTCGGAAAGGTTGTAGACACGTAGCAAGCTACGTGTCTACGAGAAGGTGGGTCGGGGCCGGGGAGGCACGGCAAACATCATGAGCGCGCGAGTTGAGCCCCTTCGTCCCATCATCACGACCGAACAATTGCAGAAGCGCGTCAAGGAGCTGGGGCGGCAGATTTCGGATGATTACAAGGGGCAGACCATCCAGATGCTCGCGGTGCTGGAAAACGCGTTCATATTCGTGGCTGACCTGGTGCGTGCCGTCGACGTTCTGGTTGTGTGCCAGTTTGTGAAGCCCAGGTACAGCCGTCCTCAAGCGGGGTCGGGCAGCGATGTGATGGAGATTTTTTTCAGCCACGAACCGGAGATCAAAGGGCAGCATATTGTGCTGGTCGAGGGATTGGTGCACTCCGGCATTACCACGGATTTTCTGATGAGCGATCTGCGCTCGCGAGGAGCGGCGTCGGTGAAGCTGGCGACCTTGCTGGATCGACAATCGGCACGCAGGGTGCCGCTGCAACCCGATTACTTCGGATTTCTGGTCGACGAGGCCTTTCTCGTCGGGTACGGATTGGGAGCGCCCGAGCAGACCAACCGGAATCTGCCATACCTGGCGGCACAACCTCGATGATATCCGAACAGGTTTTTGAGGCACTGGCAACGAAGCCGTTGAATTTGATGTCGCGATCAATCTTCAAAATTCAATCCTTCCGTACGACCCACTCTTGACCACCGCAACCCAGAGCAAATCCTCCACTCTCCGGAAGGCGGGGCTGTTTTATCTCGTCTTCGTGATGTTCTCGTACACGACCGGCGGCCCCTTCGGATTGGAAGATATGGTCACTACCTCGGGGCCGGGAATCACGCTGCTGTACCTGCTGCTGCTGCCGGTGTTCTGGTGCATCCCGGTGTCACTGGTATCAGCGGAGCTCACCACCGCGATGCCGGTGGAAGGAGGCTTCTACCGCTGGACCCGGTCGGCGTTCGGGGATTTCTGGGGATTCATGGCGGGGTGGTGGAACTGGTCGGCATCGTTCCTGCTGGGCGGCGTATACGCCGTTATGTTTGCCGACTATTTCGTTTATTACGATCCGAAGATGACGTGGTGGCAACACTACCTGCTCTCGCTAGGAATCATCACGCTGCTCACGTGGGTCAATGTGCGCGGGATCCAGATGGTCGGCCAAGTCGCTACTGCGCTGGAGCTTGCAATCTTCATTCCGGTCATCACGATGGTCGTGATGGGGCTGGCTCACTGGCATCACAATCCGTTTCATCCCTGGGTGGTTCCGCAGCAGGGAAGGTTCAAAGTTTTTGGCGTGGGGCTCGCATTGGGATTGTGGCTTTACTCCGGATATGAGCAGCTTTCGACGGTAGCGGAAGAAGTGGAGAACCCGCAGAAGGCGTATCCGCGGGCATTGGCACTGGTGGTGCCGTTATCGATAGCGGCATATTTTCTTCCGGCGTTTGCGGGACTGGCTTCCGCGGGAAACTGGGAGCAATGGCACACCGGATTCTTTTCCGATGCGGCGCGGATGATTGGCGGACGATGGCTGGGCACAAGTATGGCGGCCGCTGCCATGATCGGCAGCGTGGCGCTGCTGAACAGCACCATCCTGACGACTACAAGAATGCCTTTCGCCATGGCCGAGGACGGATATCTGCCGGAGGTCCTGACTCACAGGCACTTGCGATACGGAACTCCATGGCTGGCGATCATCACTTCTGCAGTGGTGTATGCGCTGCTGTCGTGGAAGAGCCTGGGGCAGCTGATCTCGGTGTATATCTGGCTGCGCTCGGCAACCACGGTGCTGACAGTGCTTTCCGGCTGGAAGCTTCGGCGATTAAGGCCAGAGTTGCCGCGTTCTTTTGTGGTGCCCGGCGGACGAGCAGGATTGTTTTACGTTGTCGGCGCTCCGGTTCTGATGGCAATCGTGGCCCTGCTGGGCGGAGACTGGTTCGCCACTATTGGCGGGGTCATCGCGATGCTGACTGGGCCGCTAGTGTATTGGGCCGCTGCGGCGCTGTGGCGAAATGGGCGGCTGCGGGGTGAACGGCGGTAGTTCAGCTTACCCAATCCAAAAACTTGTACCAAGCCCCGGCGAAGGGCAGGAACCAAGGCTTGCCGGAGTAGAGGCCGAATGGCGCCTCAGGGAAGGGGATGCCCACAAACGGATTCTCCACTTGGTCGCCGGCCATCATCTCGGCAATCTTCTGTCCCAGATACGTGGCCATGGCAACGCCGTGGCCGGCATATCCGACGGCGTGGTACATGCCGTCGATCTGTCCGGCATGGGGCATGATGTCGAAAGCAAAATCCAGGGTGCCGCCCCAGACGTATTCGACGCGAGCGTCGGTCAGCTGCGGATAGACATGGAGCATTCCGCGGCGCAGGATCTCAGCGCTACGCCGGACGGTCTGCTCGCTTTCAGGAAAGAATGCGGCGCGACCGCCAAAGAGCATCCGGCGGTCGGGCGTGAGCCGGTAGTAATGCAGAAAGTGTTTGGAATCGAAGATCATGCGCTGGCGCGGACTCAACTCGCTGGCTAGCGATTGCGGCAGGATTTCGGTGGTGATGATGAACGAGCCAATGGGAATCAGCTTCTTCTGGAGGGCAGGAGTTGCGGGACCGGTGTATCCGCTGGTGGCGACGAATACTTCATGCGCCCAGATCGGGCCGCGGGAGGTGGCCAGTTTCCATCCCAACTCACCTTGCAGGGAATCCCGCTGAATACTTTCGACGTGCGTTTGTTCAAAGAATTGTGCCCCAGCTTTCAGTGCGCTCGCCGCCAGGCCGGCAACGTAGCGGGCGGGATTGCATCCGGCGCTGACCTGATCGACCATCCCGCCGTAATAAATGGCGGAGCCGATCTCTTCCTGCAATTCGCTCCTGGGCACGACGCGCAGCGGGTGATTGAACTCGACCTCAATCAGCTCAGCCCGGCGCTGATAGGTCTCGAAATGCTTCTGCTTGCAGGCGACTTCCAGATGTCCGCAGCGGGCGAAGTCGCAATCGATGTTTTCTTCCAGCACAATCTGCTCGACGCAATCGATCGAGGCCAGGGAGGCGGCGTACATCTGCCGGGTGCGCTCCCGGCCGTATTTTGAAATGAGCTGGTTCACCCCCAGCTTCATGCCAGTGAGAACCATGCCGCCATTGCGCGAACTGGCTCCCCAGCCGACGGTGTGCTGCTCGAGGACGGCCACGCGTGCGCTACGCTTTGCCAATGTGCGGGCGGCCGAGAGCCCGGTGAATCCTGCCCCGACTACGGCCACGTCAACCACCTCGGGCAGGGGAGCACTGTGGTCGATGACCGGAAACTGCGCGGTAGAAAGCCAGTAATTTTGTTCGAGCATAGTAAGGTCGCACTGGCGCCGTTGGAGTCTGTTACGAACCTCAGCCGTCCTTTCCGGACTTGAATAATTATTGTCAGTCGCCCTTGCGAGGCCGGATTTCACGCCTGTGCCGCAGGGCGGATTCGGGACCCAGCATTCTACCCGACCCGCCATGCTCGTATATGTACTCGCGGTTACTGTGGGTGCAGGTTTGGGACTCCGACGGTAATCTTGCCCCAGTTACCCCCGCCCCCTAATCTGGAGGAGCATGTTGCTTCGCTGCTTGGTGTTTTCCTCCGACGAGGAGACGACCGCAATCCTTCGCCAGATTTTGTCGGGCGTAGGCGTAGAGGGGGAATTCTGTTCGACGGCGGTCAGCGCCGCTGAACATATCACGAATCAACGTTTTCAGATCGTCATCATCGATTGGGACCAGCAGCCAGAGGCCGGCGTGCTGCTGAACACCGCCCGGGAACGAAAAGCCGCCGAACGCCCACTGACTCTGACGATTGTGAGCAAGGATGCGGATGCGCCCGAGGCGCTGCACGCTGGAGCCAACTCTTTACTGCGAAAGCCGCTTATTGCCAACCAGGCGCGAGAGACTTTGACCACCGCCCGCGATCTGCTGCGCAGCAAACAAGGGCCGGCCACAGCATTAGCGTCAAGCCCAATTGTTCCGGTTATTCCGGAAGCGACTGGCGAGGCCACTCTTCGGGCAGGTGATTTTCTGCAGACTCCGGCGCTTGCGCCCGGAGGACTCTTCGAAACCGAGACGACGCTTCCTGCAACTCTCGAGGAATCTGGGGGGCCGGTCGCTCCACTGAAAGATCTGGAGCCGATGGCGTCATCGGTCGCAGAAAAGCGGGAACCCGCGGCGGTACCGCCGTCGAGCCCATCTGGAAGCCGCGGATTAGAGTGGTACCTGAAAAACCGCCTGGGGGGGCAAGCTGCGGGAAGTTCGGCGGCTGCGGCGGCTCCGGCTCCAGTGCCTCCGGCGGCGCCTGATCCGGCTCGGGGGAACCCCGAACTACTTGGCTATGAGCAGAGTTCCTCGTATGCAGCAGCTCCCGCCGCGGCCAAGAGCGCGTCCCCCGCACCAAAACCACCTCCCACACCGGAGCCTGCGTTGCACGCGCAAAAGCGCGAGCAGAAGAAGGAAGCGGACCTATTTGCGTACATGCAGGGGGACAAGGGGAGCCCGACAAATTCCTCTGGATCGGGTTTGACGTTTGCCAAGCGCGCGATCGTGCCGGCTGTGGTTCTGGCGGCAATTGCTATCGCGGCCGCCCCGCAGGCTCCGTGGCATCCGCGCCTGCAAGGACTCTGGCGACATGGAAGACAAGCGGTGCATGCCTGGCTCAATCCTCAGACTCCTACGCCGACGCAGGTTGTGGAGCACGAAAGCTTCACCCGTCCGGGGGACGAGTACAAACTTCCCGTGGCGGAAGCGATTCCCGATGCGACGACCGATCCCTCGCAGATCGAGGTAGTGCCGGTGGTCGATCCTACAATCAAGAAAACCAATCCGCAGGGGAGAAACGTAATGGACCCGTCGGCTGTCCCGCTGGATGGATCCGCCACGACGCCGGAGACGCCTGTGCAGGGTCCGGCAGTGCAGAATCCAGACACTCCGTCTGCCGGGCTGAACTCCGATCCCTTTCGGGCACCGGTCGATCACTCAGCGAGGGCCGCCCAGCCAGCAGTAACCGTCGTCGAAACGCCGACTGCATCCCACTCTGACCCCGTTGCACCTTCGACTGCGGCAATTTCCACACAGCCAAAACCCTCACCAGCGCAGACAACTGAACCACGTGCCGTAACCCCGGCGGGGACGATTCCGCCCAGCCTGAAATCGCAGATTGCGCCGTCGAATAACTCGATTGGCGGCAATAAACCGATGGATGCCGCGGGCGCTGCCATCGAACCGGTGCAAGTCTCTGAACTGGCGGAGCGAGCGCTCATTGCGGACAGTGTTTCTCCAATCTATCCGACCACTGCGAAGGGGCAACAAGGAACGGTTGTCCTGCAGGTCCTCATTACAAGGGACGGCAGCGTTCAGGACGCCAAATTCATGCAGGGATCGCTGGTCTTTGCGCGCAACGCCATCGAAGCCGTCAGACAATGGAAATTCAGACCGTATTTGCTGAATGGGCGTCCGGTGTCGGTGCAAACGCAGATTACGGTTAAGTTCAAGCCCGGGCAATGACGTAAGTTGTTTGTTATGTTGATGCTTGCCTTCTGAGGCAGTTGTGGAGGGCGTACCCCGGACCGCAGATGGCGGCTGTCCCTACCCGGCCGCTACATTGTTACCGAAGAGGCTCAGATAGAGCAGCCAGGATCTTCCCTATAGCATCTAGAGATATAATGATCAGAGTTCGCGGGAAGCAATTCCTTCCGGAAGAAGATCACACACAGATGTCCATGAAAACCAAAGCAGCGATCCTCGTTACGTCATTTGCCGTTCTCCTCTTTGTAGTTGTCGGATCGATGGGAGGCGTTCACGCCTCGTCGAACGACGGCTCGTATCGCCAGTTGCAGGTTTACAGCGAAGTGCTGTCGCGGATTCGCGGCGAGTACGTGGAAGAACCCAACATTCCCAAGGTGACGGACGGCGCGCTGCATGGACTGCTGGAGTCGCTCGACTCGAATTCCAGCTACATGACGGCGGAAGCGTACAAGACATTCAAGAATCACCGGGCGGAAGGCAAAGCGGGAATTGGCGCGGTGGTTTCGAAGCGCTTCGGATATGCGGCGGTAGTGGCGGTGCTGCCGGGATCGCCAGCGGAGAAAGCGGGAATTGAGCCTACCGACATTTTCGAAGCGATTGAAGGCCAGAGTACGCGCGATATGTCGCTGCCGGAAATCCGGAATCTGCTGAGCGGAGCTCCGGGTACGACTCTCAATGTGCAGGTGGTGCGAGCGCGCAAGGCCGAGCCGCAGAAAATGTCGATTACTCGCGACGTGGTCGGCATTCCGCCGGTCACTGACAAAATGATGGACGAGCCCGGCATTGGCTATATCAAGGCCGAAGCACTCACCAAGGGCAAGGCGCAAGAGATCGCGGCCAAGGTGAAGGCGCTGGAAAAATCCGGAGCCAAGAAGATTCTTCTCGATGTGCGCAACTGCGCGGAAGGCGACGAGAGCGAGGGGGTTGCCGTTGCGAACCTGTTCCTGAACCACGGGACCATCACTTATCTGCAAGGGCAGAAGTTTCCGCGGGAAGCTTTCAATGCCGATGCTTCCAAGGCAATCACCACGCTGCCGATGGCAGTGCTGGTGAATCGCGGCACGTCGGGTGCGGCTGAAATCGTGGCGGCGGCGATTCTCGAGAATGCCCGGGGAGACGTGGTCGGCGACAAGACCTTTGGCGACGGTTCGATCCAGAAGACGATCGATCTTCCCGACGGCGGAGCGCTGATCCTTTCCGTGGCGAAGTACTACTCGCCCAGTGGAAAAGCGATCCAGGACACAGCGGTGACGCCCAATGTCGTGGTCGCGGACGTTCCCGATGATGTGGCTGCCACCGACGACGAAGATGGCGGCACGGCCCCGGCAGAGGATCAGGCTAAGCCCAAGAACAGTGTGGACGACCAGCTGAACAAGGCGGTCGAGGTATTGAAAAGCCACGCGAGCTAACTAGTTCACCCGCAAGGACGGCCTAACGGCCGTCCTTTTTGTTCTGGCATGCAGTTACCACAGAGGCTAACCTTCCCCCCCTGTGGAATAAGCACCATTCTGGTATGGTTGAAGTACTCCCGAACCAAAGCTCCGATGAGGTCTGCTCAGCCGTATGGAGACGTTCACCCACTCGTTTGTTTCCCTGACTCTTCTCTTCCTGGTGTCCGCACTTGCCGTGGTGGTGGTCTATCGAGTATTCCCGCGCCGCGGTAGTGCGCGTACGGCATCTCGACTGGAGGTCTCGCCCCAGGATCTTGGTGCCTTCACTTACCGGCAACTGATTCTCGTCAGTGTTTTGAGCTTGTTCTTGGAGATGCTGATGATCCGCTGGGTCTCGTCCGAGATCAGGATATTTGCTTACTTCAAGAATTTCGTATTGGTCGCATGCTTTCTGGGCTTTGGGCTGGGCTGCTATTTCTCGCGCCGCCGGGTGCAACTGATCGCGATCATCGCACCGCTGCTTCTGCTGACGATCATTCTGAAAACTCCTATCTCGCCCCTGCGCCGAACCATGGCCGCCCTACCCCAGTTGATCGGGGGCGGGGTTGAGGTCCACGTCTGGGGTGTTCCGTCCATGCCGGCGAGTTGGATGGGGATGCTTTTGGCCCTGATGGTGGTTGTGCCGCTGTTTGCCGTCATCGCCACAATTTTTGTTCCGTTCGGGCAGCTCGTGGGATGGTATTTGGAAAATTCTCCCAACGGGGTCAGAGCTTATAGCGTCAACGTAGTGGCCAGCCTGGTCGGAATTGCGGGATTCACGTTCCTGTGCTTCCTGCATCAGTCTCCCTGGGTCTGGTTTCTATTCGCAGGCATCTTCGCCGTGCTGATATTTTGGAAGCACCCGGCCGGGAAGAGAGCTCTGTCCGCTACTTTTCTCGGCTGCGTCTGCTTGCTGGCCATTCCCGATCATCGCCATGCCACCACATACTGGTCCCCATATCAGAAACTGGTGTTGCAGCCCGTGATGAACAACGGTGAAGTCGATGCCTACAATTTGATGACGAACGATACCTGGTACCAGAAGATCGTCAACTTATCGCCCGCTTTTGTGCAGTCGCGCCCAGAAGTTTTCTCCCGCTTTCCCGTGGACCGAAATTCATACACCATGCCTTACCACTTCTATCCCGCTCCGCCCTCGGTGCTGGTTTTGGGTTCAGGGATGGGAAATGACGTTGCCGCTGCGCTGCGCAATGGGGCCGGGCGAGTCGAAGCTGTCGAAATCGATCCCTTAATCCTTCAATTGGGTCGCGAACTTCACCCCGAGCATCCTTATCAATCCCAGCGAGTCCACGTCACTCTCAACGACGCTCGCAATTACATTCAGAACAGCCATGATCAATTCGATCTCATCGTATTTTCTCTGCTCGATTCACATACCACGACTTCCCATTTCACCAACATCCGTATCGACAATTACGTCTACACCCGCGAGTCCTTTCAGCGCGTAAAAGAATTACTGCGACCCGATGGCCTGTTGATCGTGAAGTTTCAGGTTGACAATCCCTGGATTGCGGGGCGCCTGTTCAACCTGATCCAGGATGCGTTTCATCAGGAGCCGGTGCAATTTCAGACCGAGGGTGGGGGGTTCGACAGCTCCGGTCGCTTTTTTGTGGCTGGCTCACGCGAGCGCCTGGCGAAAGCCATCTCCGAACCTTGGCTCGCGGCCTATTTACCGGAGCACGGCAACTTGCCCCTGCAGTCCGCCAGCCTTACCAGTGACGACTGGCC
>Ga0157372_10005829_pt1 | contig 13120 bp, 9 predicted proteins | sample C55metaG_FD_115307 | JGI IMG/M metagenome (GOLD analysis project Ga0157372, IMG submission 115307) | Corn rhizosphere microbial communities from Kellogg Biological Station, Michigan, USA - C5-5 metaG | ecosystem: Host-associated > Plants > Roots > Rhizosphere > Soil | place: USA: Michigan... | reverse complement strand
CATGAAAATTCTGGTGCCGGTCAAGCGCGTGGTCGATTTCAACGTGAAGGTTCGCGTGAAGTCGGATGGCACGGGCGTCGATATTGCGAACGTGAAGATGTCGATGAACCCGTTCGACGAAATCGCGGTGGAAGAGGCGGTGCGGCTGAAGGAAGCGGGCGTGGCGACGGAAATCGTGGCGGTGTCGTGCGGAGTGGCGCAGGCGCAAGAGACGCTGCGCACGGCGCTGGCGATCGGTGCCGATCGGGCGATTCTGATCGAATCGAACGAGGACTTGCAGCCGTTGGCCGTGGCGAAGCTGCTCAAGGCGTTGGTCGATAAAGAGCAGCCGCAGCTCGTGATTCTGGGCAAGCAGGCGATCGACGACGATTCGAACCAGACGGGCCAGATGCTGGCGGCGCTGGCGAACCTGCCGCAGGCGACGTTTGCCTCGAAGGTGACGATCGCCGAGGGCCGTGCAACGGTGGCGCGCGAAGTGGACGGGGGTGCGGAGACGCTGACGCTGAGCTTGCCGGCGGTGGTGACGACGGATCTGCGCCTGAACGAGCCGCGCTATGTGACGCTGCCCAACATCATGAAGGCGAAGAAAAAGCCGCTGGAAACGCTGAAGCCCGACGACCTTGGGGTGGACGTCACGCCGCGCTTGAAGACGCTGAAGGTGGCCGAGCCGCCCAAGCGCAGCGCCGGTGTGAAGGTGCCGGATGTGAAGACGCTGGTCGAGAAGTTGAAGACCGAAGCCAAGGTGCTGTAAGGGGAGCGCGAAGAAAATGACGATTCTGGTGATTGCCGAACATGACAACGCGACCGTCAAGGGCGCGACGCTGAACACGGTTGCTGCCGCGCACGAGATTGCCAAACTCGTCGGCGGCGATATTCACGTGCTGATTGCCGGTCACAACGCGCAGGCCGCGGCCGATGCCGCGGCGAAGATCGCGGGCGTCTCGAAGGTGCTGCTCGCCGACGCGCCGCAACTGGCTGCAGGTCTGGCGGAGAACGTCGAAGCGACGGTGCTCGAGATCGCGAAGGACTACTCGCATATCGTGGCGCCGGCCACGGCCTACGGCAAGAACATCGCGCCGCGCGTGGCGGCGAAGCTGGACGTGGCGCAGATCAGCGAGATCACCGCGGTGGTGTCGCCCGATACGTTCGAGCGGCCGATCTACGCGGGCAATGCGATTGCGACGGTGCAATCGAGCGATCCGATCAAGGTGCTGACGGTGCGTGCGACGGGCTTCGACGCCGTGGCAGCCGTTGGCGGTAGCGCCGCAATCGAGAAGATCGAAGCGGCGGCTGACCGTGGTATCTCGCAGTTCGTGAACCGCGAGGTGACCAAGCTGGACCGTCCTGAGCTGACGAGCGCGCAGATCGTGGTGTCGGGTGGCCGGGGTCTGGGCAGCGGCGAGAATTATCAGAGCGTGCTCGTGCCGCTGGCCGACAAGCTCGGCGCGGCGTTGGGCGCCTCGCGCGCCGCGGTGGATGCGGGCTATGTACCCAACGATTACCAGGTGGGCCAGACGGGCAAGATCGTCGCACCGCAACTGTACGTTGCGGTCGGTATCTCGGGTGCGATTCAGCATCTGGCCGGCATGAAGGATTCGAAGGTGATCGTCGCGATCAACAAGGATCCTGAGGCGCCGATCTTCAGCGTGGCCGATTACGGACTCGTCGGCGATTTGTTCGCGCTCGTGCCGGAGCTGGTCGCGGAGCTCGGTTGAACGAACGACGCGAAGCGCCGTTCGATTAGGCGCCTGACGGCAACAGGGGAGGGGCGCGGCGCGCCCCTTTTTTTTTTACGGTCCCAGTTAGCGCTTTAGCGCTTACTGGGACCCAATGCAGAGCAAGGCCCTCAGTTAGCGCTTTAGCGCTTACTGGGACCCAATGCAGAGCAAGGCCCCCAGTTAGCGCTTTAGCGCTAACTGAGACCCCAATGCAGAGCAACGACTCAGGAGGAGCACGATGAGCTATACCGCGCCCATCAGGGACATGCTATTCGTGATGAAGGAACTGGCCGGTCTCGAGACGGTTGCCGCGTTGCCGGGCAGCGATGACGCGACCCTCGAAACGGCGCAAGCCGTGCTCGGCGAGTCGGCGAAACTGTGCGAGCAAGTGCTTGCTCCGCTGAATGTCGAGGGCGACCGCCATCCGAGCGTCTGGAAGGACGGTGCCGTCACCGCGACGCCCGGTTTCAAGGAAGCGTTCCGCCAGTTCGTCGAGGGTGGTTGGCAAGGTGTGCAGCATCCCGTCGACTACGATGGGCAAGGTTTGCCCAAGCTCATCGCGACGCCCTGCGTCGAGATGCTCAATGCCGCGAATCTTTCGTTCGCGCTCTGTCCGCTGCTGACCGACGGCGCGATCGAAGCGCTGCTCACGGCCGGTAGCGCCGAGCAGAAGCAGCGCTATGTGCCCAAGCTGATTTCAGGCGAGTGGACAGGAACGATGAATCTCACGGAGCCGCAGGCCGGCTCCGATCTCGCACTGGTACGCACACGCGCCGAGCCGCAAGGCGACGGTACCTATCGAATCTTCGGCACGAAGATTTTCATCACCTGGGGCGAGCACGACATGGCCGAGAACATCGTCCACCTCGTGCTCGCGCGCACGCCCGATGCGCCGGAGGGCGTAAAGGGCATTTCGCTTTTCATCGCGCCCAAGTTCCAGATAGACGACGATGGCAAGCTCGGCGCGCGCAACGACGTGCACTGCGTATCGATCGAGCACAAGCTCGGCATCAAGGCGAGCCCGACCACCGTGCTCCAGTTCGGCGACCATGGCGGCGCGACCGGCTACCTCGTCGGCGAAGAGAACCGCGGTCTCGAATACATGTTCATCATGATGAATGCGGCGCGTTTCGCCGTCGGCATACAAGGCGTGGCCATCGCGGACCGTGCGTACCAAAAGGCGGTGGCTTACGCAAAGGAGCGCGTGCAGAGCCGCCCGGTCGACGGTAGCGCGAAAGACCCCGTCACGATCATTCATCATCCCGACGTGCGCAGAATGCTGGCCACCATGCGCGCGTTGACGGAAGGCGCGCGCGCCCTCGCGTATGTTGCGGCGGCGCACTGCGATATTGCGCATCGTCATGCCGATGCCGCGGTGCGCGCCGAGCATCAGGCGCTCTACGAGTATCTCGTGCCCATCGTGAAGGGATGGAGTACCGAGCTTTCGATCGAGGTCGCGAGTCTCGGCGTGCAAGTGCATGGCGGCATGGGTTTCATCGAGGAAACGGGGGCGGCTCAGTACTATCGCGACGCGCGCATTCTGACCATCTACGAAGGCACCACGGCGATCCAGGCGAACGACCTCATCGGTCGCAAGACGTTGCGCGACGGCGGCGCCGTCGCAAAGAAGTTCGCCGCGCAGATTCGCGCGACACTCGATGCGCTTTCGGCGCACGAGGGGCCCGCTTTCGCGGCCATGCGTTTGCAGTTGTCGCTGGCGGTGCGATCGTTCGACACCGTCGTCGATTTCGTGCTCGCCAATGCGAAGTCCGATCCGAAAGCCGTGTTCGCGGGCAGTGTGCTGTACCTGGAGCTCGCGGGCATCGTGCTGGCAGGCTGGCATATGGCGCGTGCCATGCTGGTCGCGGCGCGCGACGAAGTCGGCGACGCGCCGTTTTACGGCGCAAAGATCGCAACCGCGCGATTTTTCGCCGAGCAAATCCTGCCTCGGGCCGCCGCGCTCGAAACGGCCATCGTCACCGGCAAGGGCGGCGAGGGCGTCTACGCACTGTCCGAAGACCAGTTCTGAAAATGCAAACGGCGCCCGTGTGGGGCGCCGTTTGTGCTGCCTGGGCTCTTCGGGTGGCGTGAGCCGTTACGCGTAAGCGGGTCGGGGCGACGTGCCGATGTCGCCCAGATAGCGATGCACCGATAGGTCGTCCGCCTGGATGGCGGGGCGCCGGCCGGAGATGAGGTCGGCGAGCAATTGGCCCGAGCCGCACGACATCGTCCAGCCCAGCGTGCCGTGGCCCGTGTTGAGGAACAGATTCGCGACAGGCGTGCGGCCGACGATCGGCGTGCCGTCCGGGGTCATCGGGCGCAAGCCCGTCCAGAACGTCGCATGCGCCGTATCGCCGCCGCCGGGGAAAAGGTCGTTGACGCACATCTCGAGCGTCTCGCGGCGTGCGTTGCGCAGTTTCTGATCGAAGCCGACGATTTCCGCCATGCCGCCCACTCGAATCCGATCGTCGAAGCGCGTGATCGCGATCTTGTACGTTTCGTCGAGCACCGTCGATACGGGCGCCGCGGCGGGGTTGACGATGGGTGCCGTGATCGAATAGCCCTTGAGCGGATAAACCGGAATCTTCACGATGTCGGCAACGAACTGCGTCGAATACGCACCGAATGCGACGACGTAGGTGTCGGCGCGCAGGGTTTCGTTGCCGCTGCGGACACCGGCGATCCTGCCACCCGCCATCTCGAGTGCATCGACGGACGTGTTGTAGCGGAACTTCACGCCGAGCTGTTCGGCAAGCGCGGCCAGCCGTGTCGTGAACAGCTGGCAGTCGCCCGTTTCGTCGCCCGGAAGACGCAACCCGCCCGTCAACTTGTGCGAGACGGCGGCGAGTGCGGGTTCCGCGCGCGAGAGCTCGTCCGGCGCGAGCAGTTCGTAAGGCACCTGCGCCTCGCGCAGCACCGCGATGTCTTTCTGCGCACCGTCGAGTTGCTGCTGCGTGCGAAAGAGTTGCAGCGTGCCGCCCGTGCGGCCTTCGTACCGGATGCCGGTATCGGCGCGCAACGCTTGCAGGCAATCGCGGCTGTACTCCGCCAGGCGCACCATGCGGCCCTTGTTGACCGCGTAGCGCTCGGCCGTGCAATTGCGCAGCATTTGCCACATCCAGCTCAATTGGAACTGCGTACCGTCCAGGCGGATGGCGAGCGGGGCGTGCTTTTGAAACATCCACTTGACGGCTTTTAGTGGAACGCCCGGCGCGGCCCACGGTGCTGCGTAACCGGGGGAAATCTGGCCCGCATTCGCAAAGCTCGTTTCGAGCGCGGGACCCGCGGCGCGGTCGACCACGGTGACTTCATGGCCCGCGCGCGCCAGGTAATAGGCGCTCGTTACGCCCACCACGCCGCTGCCCAAGACGATGACTCGCATAGCTACTCCAAAAGACGCTTGGTCCAGTTATTGGAGCTATACTATTGCGACGAAAGCAGTTTTTGTTTTTGTAGTTTTCATATTTTTGGTGAAAACAGTGAGAACGCAGCGCCAGCCGATCCGCAAGCTCGACAAGCTCGACCACCATATCCTGCGCATCCTTCAGGAAGACGGCCGTATCGCGATGAAGGACCTGGCCGAGCGCGTGGGGCTGACGGTCACACCGTGCATCGAGCGCGTCAAGCGCATGGAGCGCGACGGGGTCATCACGGGCTACTACGCGCGTATCGATCCGGCTCAGCTCGGCGCGGCGCTGCTCGTGTTCGTCGAAATCACACTGGGCCACAAGAGCGGCAACATGTTCGAGCAGTTTCGGCGCGAGGTGCACAAGATTCCCGAGGTGCTCGAGTGCCATCTGGTGTCGGGCGAGTTCGACTATCTCATCAAGGCGCGCATCGGCGAGATGGCCGATTACCGCAAGTTGCTCGGCGACATCCTCTTGCAGTTGCCGGGCGCGGTGCAGTCGAAGAGCTATGTCGTCATGGAGGAAATCAAGGAGACGCTCGCGATCCCGGTCCCGGGTTGAGACTCCTCGAGCCGCCCGTCAATGTGTTGCGTCTGTCGCTGCATCCCGAGGGGCTCGCGAGCAGTATCGTCAACTGGTTTGCCTGGCGCGCGCATGTGCTCCAGCGCGTCGAGCGCCAGGCCCAGACGAGCGGGGATGCGCTGCTCGAAGCGCTCGTCGAGGAACTGGCGGCCTATCCCGCGCCGCCGGGCGCCGAGGACGCGCCCGGGGACGCGGAGATGTCCTCGGATATCGTCGTGCCGTTGCGCCTGCGCACGGCGCTCGGAACGTTGTCGTTCTTCAGCACGACGACGGTGTTCGGTACGCCCGTCGACATCACGCTCGCGGAACTCGCCATCGAGGCGTTTTTTCCGAGCGACGAGCAAACGGGCGAGGCGCTGCGCGCGTACGCGAGGGAACGAACGGCGTAGCGTGCTCGCCCGGCACGGGCTTTCTATACTTTGGCTTTGGCCGACGCGGCGGACAGCGCGCGGCGCGCCGGCTGGCCGAGCGCCGCGAGCACGCCGGCGGCCGAGAGGATGGCCGACACCTTCATCGCGGCACCGAATCCGGAGGCGAACGCCTGAGGTGACGCATAACGCCCGCCCACCGAGAACGCGACAACGGCCAGCGCGATGCCGGCTGCGCCTCCGAGAATCCGGAACATATTGAAGATGCCCGAGGCCTTGCCGATCTCCTTGAGGCTCACTGCGCCCACCGCAGCCTTTTGCGCCGCGGGACCGGCCATGGACACGCCGGCGCCGGCGAGCGTCAGCGCGACGGCAAGGTGGAGGTACGACACATCGGGCGTTGCGTTATACGCGACCCAGGCGAATCCCAGCGTTTGCAACGCAAGTCCCACGATCATGAGCGCGCGTTCGCCGATCTTGTCGACGAGGCCGCCCGCGACCGGTGCGACGACGAACAGCGTGGCCGTCCATGGCAAAAGGCGCAGACCCGCGCCGAGCGGATCGCACCCCTGGGCGACCTGGAAGAACTGCGGTAGGAAGAACACCACGCCGTACATGGCGGCGTAGAAGAGAAAGCTGGCGGCGATGCTCGCGGAGAATGCGCGCGAGCCGAACATACGCATCGGCATCATCGGCTGCGCGGCGGCATGCTCGCGCGCGACGAATGCGACCGCGAGCGCCGCGCCGCCCCCGAGTGCGGCGACGACTTCGGCGCTGCTCCAGCCCGCAACACTGCCGCGAATGAGGCCCCAGACGATGCCGAGCGCGGCGAGCGCGGCCAGCACCATGCCGGGCACATCGACGGCGACAGCCGGACCGAAGCTCTCGGGGATACGACGCCACGCAAGCGGCACGATGACGAGGGCGATCGGGACGTTGATCCAGAAGATCCATTGCCACGAAAGCTTGCCCGCGATGGCTCCGCCGAGCACGGGCCCCACGATGAGCGCGAGCCCGGTGATGCCGCTGAAGAGCCCGAGCGCTTTGCCGCGCCGCTCGGGCGGATAGGCGGCGGTGAGGATGGCCATCGCCAGCGGCATGATGAACGCTGCACCGGCACCCTGCGCAATACGGGCGGCGATGAGCCAAGCGACGCTTTTTGCGAGTGCGCAAGCCGCCGACGATACGGCGAACAGCGCCACACCGAACGAGAACATGCGTCGGCGTCCGAAGCGGTCGCCCAGTGCCGCGCCGGTGAGCAGTACCGTGGCGATGCTGAGGTTGTAGGCGTTGACGGTCCATTGCAACGCATCGAGCGAGGCGCCGAGATCGGCTCGGATCGCGTTGATCGCGGTGGCGACGACCATCGCGTCGAGCATCGCCATCAACGCGGCGACGGACGTCAGGGCGAGTACCCACTTTTGCATCGATTGCTGATCGGTCGGAGGGTTCATCATGCAGTCCTGGTCATTGAGGGGGTGGCTGTATATCGATCGAGGAGGACGTCGGGGGCTCGGCGCACGTCGTGCGACGATGAAGCGAGCGTCGACGGCGGTGTCTAAGCGCTCGCTGGCATGCGTGCGGTGCCATCGGCTTGCGCCGTGTGCAGGAAGTCCGCGACCGTGGCGTTGAACTGGGCCGCGTCAAGCACGGGCGCGGCGTGCATGCCGTTCGGCAGCACGACGAGCCGGGCCGTTGCGATCCGTGCCGCGATACCTTCGGCCACGATCCGGTAGAACGGTCTCGTCAGCGCGCCGTGGGCAATCGCGATCGGCATCGTCAGCGAGCACAACGCGGACGCATCGATGCCCGGCAACGGTTTCGTGCCGAACAGCAGCGCAACCGTGCGCGCGTTGTCGAGAAAACAGCGTCGCATGTCGGAGGGCAAGGTGTCGAAGAGCCCGCGCCGGTCGTGGGCATGATCGAATATTTGTCGAACCGCATCGGCCGTGTCGCCTCGCGCGAGCGCGGCGAGCGCCGGTCCGACCATCTCGCCCCTGTCTTTGGCGGCGGCCTCCTGCGCGACGCGATCGCTGAGCCATGCCAGATTGGCTGGCTCGTAGGCGAACAGCGAGCGGACGCACTCGGGGTGACGCGCGGCGAGCTCGAGCGAGAGCGAGGCGCCGTACGACCAGCCGACGACGTCGACGGGACCCGCCCCGAGCGCTCGAATGAGCGCGGCGAGATCCTCGACGTGCGTATCGAGCGAAAACCGCTCGCCGGAGTCGGGCCACGGCGCGAGACCAAAGTAGCGCTGTGTCACCCCGATGTAGCGGTGCGATCGCGCAAAGGCGGCGCGCTGGTTGCGCCAGACGCGCTCGTCCGAGATGTAGCCATGAACGAAGACGATGGGCGAGCCGTGCCCTTCGTCGACATAGTGCAACGGTGTGCCGTCCAAATCGATTTGCCGGACCTTCGTGCTCATCCCCATCCTCCTCAACGGCCTTGCATGGCGCGATCGATCTCGGCGCGCAGGGTGGCCTGGAAGGCGGCGACGTGCCGGACATCGAGCATCGTGTGATGCTCGCCGCCCACCTCGATATAGCGATTCGCCCCGCGCGCGAACGCGTCCCACCGCTTGAGCTCCTGCTCGAGATAGTCGGCTTTCGTGCCCCAGAGCGGGTCGGCGTAAAAGATGCTGACCGCTTCGACGGTGCCGGACGGCCGGTGCGCATGACCGATGTCGGACAGCCCCAGCGCGAGTGCCGACCACGCCTTGAAGTGCGGCAGATCGAGCCCGAGCTCCACGAGCCGCGACTTCGGTGCGAGCGCATAGATGGACTCGCAGGCGTCTTCGTTCGGGCCGAGCGTCGCGCGCAGCGAATCGGGTAGCCGCTCCATCTGCTCGCGATCGATGAGCGAGAGGAAGAATGCGAGCATGACCGCGCTCTCCACCGCGTCGACCTTGCCGCGAGGATGTTTGATGAGCGGCGGTGCATCGATGCTGCCGATGAACGCAACGCGCTCGCCGAGCGCTTCCAGCCGCTCGGCCACGGGCAGTACGACGGCGCCGCCGTATGAGTAGCCGGCGATCGCATAGGGGCCGTGCGGCTGGCGCCGGCGGATCGCGGCAACGTAGGTCTCGACGAGTTCGTCAAGCGAGCGAAACGGCGTCTCTCCCTCGTTGAAGCCGCGCGCGCGAAGCGCATAGAACGGGCGGTCGTTGACGAAGTAGTTCGCCAGGTTCACGAAAACGAGCACTTCGCCGACACCGGGGTGAATGCAAAAGAGCGGCGTTTTGCTACCCGTTGTCTGCAGCGGCACGATCGGATCGTATTCGTGGGTTCGGCGACGGGTCGGCTCGAGGTGCGAGGCCAGCGCGCGCACGCTCGGATTCTGCAAGATCGTCACGAGCGAAACCAGTTCGGTGCGCTCGAGCATGACATGCAGCCGCTGCTGCAGCGTGAGAATGTCGAGCGAGGTTCCGCCGAGGTCGAAGAAGCTCGCGGTGGCGCTGATGGCATCCAGGGGCAGGCCGAACATATCCGCGAAAACGCCGGCGATGGCGGTTTCGATCGGGCCGTCAGGCGGTACGTGCTCGCCCGTCTGGCGCCGCGCGATCTCACCCGCGGCGGCGAGCTCGGCAGCGTATTCGCCGGCTTCGAGACGCTTTCTCATCGTCGCGCGCTGGATTTTTCCGAGGCTCGTCTTCGGAAAGGCTGTCTTCGGCAGCGGCAGGATCAACGATGGCCGAAAGCCCCACAGCAGGATCGTCGTATTGCGCACGGCGACACTGAGCTGATGGCGGCGCGCTTCGTCGGCTGGATCGATCGTCGTGGCGTACGCGATGACGAGCGATTCGGTGTCTGCTCCCTTCGGGCGCGTCGGAAACGCGGCGACGAACGAGCGTTCGATGCCGTCGAGCTGATCGATCGCCGTCTCCAGTTCGTGACTGAAGTAGTTCGCGCCGCTCACGATGATGCTGTCCTTGCTGCGTCCCACGAGGCTCAGCTTGCCGTCCTCGATTCTTCCGAGATCGCCCGTGCGAAACCATCCGTCATCGGTGAATGCCGCACGCGTCGCTTCCTCGTTGCGGTAGTAGCGCTGGAATACCATGGGGCCGCGCAGTTGCAGCTCGCCGAGCTCACCGTTGGGCAGCACGTTGGCCTCATCGTCGGCAATGCGCATTTCGAGTCCGATCACGGGCGTGCCGAGCGCGGCGAACTCGCGTGCGACATCGTCCTCGGGAAAGACGCGCGAGTAGATCGACCCCGCGCAGGTCTCGCTCATACCGAACGCAGGCCAAAGCGCACGCTGAGTGAGGCCGTAGGGCGCGAGCAGTTCGAGAAACCGCCGGCCGGTTTCCACGACGACCGCTTCGCCCCCCGAAACGATGTGCCGGAGGCACGACAGATCGAACGCGCGATCGGGCACGCGTTGCCTGATTGCCGCGTTGATCTGGCCGAACAGGAAGTTGGGCGCGAACGTCATCGAAACGCGGTGCCGATCGATGAGCCGCAAAAACGAGAGGGGATCGGCGAGAATCGCGGCCGAATCGACGTGGACTTGCCGGGCGCCCGCGTAAAGCGGCAGCAGATGCGCCTCCAGCAATGCGGCCACATGATCGAAAGAAATCCAGTTGAGCGCGACGTCGGACGCGTCCAGGCGCTGCCGTTCGTTTTTGCCGGCCATCGAGGCAAGCAGATTCGCGTGCGTGAGGACGACAGCCTTCGAGTTGCCCGTGGAACCCGAGGTCAGCACGAAGACGGCTGGATCTTCGGGCGACGCCTCATAGACCGGCGCCGCGTGGGTCCCCTGCGGTGCATCGCGTAGCGAGCGCAGCGAGGCGGTCGGTGTGCCGCGGGCAAGCGTGGACTCGAGCGCCTGTGTCGTCACGACGAGCGGATCGTCGAGCAGCGCGCGCAAGTGCGCGATCGTTTTGTCCCAGCGAGGCGGGTCGTTGCGGATCGGCGCGACGGGGCAAGGCACGCAGCCCGCCAGCACGCAACCCCAGAATGCCGGGATGAAATCGCGCGCGAGTTCCAGCAGCAACACCACCTTGTCGCCGGGCCGCCGTCCGAGAAGCCGCAGTGCCGACGCGATCCGGCGCGCTTCGTCGAGCAGCGCCGGGTACGTCATGAACGTGCCTTCGTCGTCGGCGCCGGATAGAAACGAAAGACCCGAATCGGGATGCAGGTAGGCAGCGCGCCAAAGCAGATCGGCAGCGCTCATCGATTGCATGCGGTGTGGGCGAGACGGTGGCGCGACCGGGTGCTCGACGACGGTGGTCAGCATGATAGTTCCTCGGGATGGCTTGAGTGGGCGTGCTGGGACAACGCAAAAATCGCTATGTAAAAACTCGCGTGTCAAATTAAGGACTACTAATTAAATAGATGCTACGTGGTAGGACGAAACAACGGACGGCGCGCGGGCGCCGCGACGCGGTGCTCAGCCCGCGAGCGCAGCCGGCGGTTCGACGGGTGTATAGAGCCTGCGGCGTGCTCGGACGTCGTTTGCGAGACGGCGGAGCAGCGATGCCGTGTCATCCCAGCCGATGCATGCGTCGGTAATGCTTTGTCCGTACATCAACTGCGCGAGCGGGCCGATCGGTTGATTACCGGCTACGAGGTTCGATTCGATCATGATGCCGGCCACGTGCGTATCGCCGAGCGAGATTCGCGAGCCGAGCGAGTCGCAGACTGCGAGCTGGTTTCGATGCTGCTTGCCGCTGTTGCCGTGGCTCGCATCTACGACGACACGAGCGGGCAACCCATGCGCTGCGAGCTGTTCGCACGCCGAGGCTACGCCATGCGCGTCATAATTCGGCACACGGCCGCCGCGCAGGACGAGGTGCCCATGGACGTTGCCCTGCGTCGCGCGTCTGACATAAGCGCCCTCGGCCGTTACCGCCACGAAGCGATGCGGCTGCCGGGAGGCCCGGATGGCGTCGATGGCCGGCTTGATGTCGCCGTTCGTGGCGTTCTTGAAGCCAATGGGGCAGGGCAGCCCCGAGGCCATCTCGCGATGCACCTGGGACTCGGTCGTGCGTGCGCCGACGGCCCCCCAACTGACGAGATCGCTGATGTACTGGTAACCGACCGTATCGAGGAACTCCGTGGCCACGGAAACATGTAGCGAGCAAATCTCGAGCAAAAGCTGCCGGGCGCGTTTCAAGCCTCCGTCGACGTCGTATGTCTCGTCAAGGTCCGGATCGTTGATGAAGCCTTTCCAGCCAAGGCAGGTTCTTGGTTTTTCGAAGTACACGCGCATTGCGATATGAAGGTCGCCGCTCAGTTCCGCTCGAATGCGTGCGAGTCGATTGGCGTACTGAATCGCGGCATCCGTGTCGTGAATCGAGCAAGGTCCGACGATAATCAGTAGTTTGTCAGATGCGCCGCTCAATATCTCCGAGATTTCCGTGCGCGATCGTTCGATAAAGCGCTGAGTTTCGCTCGGTGGTGGAAAATGGTGAATCAAATATGCGGGACTAAATAGATTGGTATCGCAAACGTGCGAAGTCTGTTGTCGCGTCAGCATGCTTGTGCTCCGATGAAACTGCGGATACGAGCCCGTGCGGCGCCGAGCTCGGTGAGGTATCCGTCGTCATACCGCTGCAGAACCGGGGAAAACGTCACCACGGCGGGTCGATTGTGCGGCTGAAAATGCGTGACGCGCAGTATATGCGGATTAAGAGCGGGGCGACAAGTATTTTTAAATCGATGAGATGGTAAAGCAAATCGCGAAAATGCTGTAGTTACATAAAAGTGAGGAAATTTTGGATTTGATTTGAGGTGAATTATGGGTGGAATTTCAGATATTCGTATTGAAAGGAGTAGGTCGTGGGTCGATTGGATTTTAGGATTTACGAATGTTCGCGGCATGACCCTTCAAATGCATGAGCGACGCCCCAGCGTCGCTACCGCGATCGCTTGCGTGCCCCGGAGCACGCAAGCGGGCCGCCGGGGCGCTATTGCGCCGCGCCGTTCAAGCTCGAGAATGAATCGCCACGCTCGACCAGTTCGACGATGAGCGGCGAGGGCTTCCAAAAGAACGCATCCTCCTCCTCGTAACGGCGCAGATCCGCCAGCACGTGCGCAAGACCGAT
>Ga0157372_10005824_pt1 | contig 13130 bp, 11 predicted proteins | sample C55metaG_FD_115307 | JGI IMG/M metagenome (GOLD analysis project Ga0157372, IMG submission 115307) | Corn rhizosphere microbial communities from Kellogg Biological Station, Michigan, USA - C5-5 metaG | ecosystem: Host-associated > Plants > Roots > Rhizosphere > Soil | place: USA: Michigan... | reverse complement strand
TACCTGGAGGGAACCGATGAGGAAGATGAAGATACACAGGAAGGCATGCTGCCGCCGATGAAAGTGGGCGAGAAACTGGGCGTGAACGAGATCAATGCAACGCAGCGCTTCACACATTATCCTGCACGCTATACCGAGGCAAGCCTTGTGAAAAAGCTCGAGGAGCTTGGTATCGGAAGGCCGTCAACCTATGCGCCTACCATCTCCACCATTCAGAAGCGCGAGTATGTGGTGAAGGAAGACCGTGAAGGGGTTGAAAGAAATTACAACGTGATCTCTTTAAAGAATAAGCGGATCGCTGAAGAAGTGCGCACAGAGCGTACCGGCGCCGAGAAATCAAAAATGTTCCCGACCGATATCGGCATGGTCGTGAATGATTTCCTGTTGAAAGAGTTTCCGCAGATCATGGATTTTAATTTCACTGCGAAAGTGGAGGAGGAGTTTGATGAGATCGCGGAAGGGAAGATCAACTGGACGAAAATGCTTGCCGATTTTTACAAGCCCTTTCACAAAAACGTAGAGGAAACCTCTGAGCATTCGGAGCGCGCATCCGGCGAGCGTTTGCTGGGCGTTGATCCTGTAACGGGAAAGAACCTCTATGTGCGGATCGGCCGCTTTGGCCCGATGGCGCAGCTTGGAGAAGGTAACGACGAGAACAATAAGCCGAAATTCGCGAGCCTGAGGAAAGATCAGCGCCTCGATACAATTACGTTTGATGAAGCCCTCGACCTGTACAAGGTTCCGCGCGTTGGAGGCGAGTTCGAAGAAAAGGAAATGGTGGTGGCGATCGGCCGCTTCGGCCCGTACATCCGCCACAACGGGATTTTTGTTTCCCTCAAAAAGGAAGACGATCCGATGACCGTTACTGCCGACCGCTGCATTGAGCTCATCCTTGCAAAGCGCCAGGCCGAGATCGATAAATACATCAAAACATTTCCCGAGAACCCTGAAGTGCAGCTGCTCAACGGCCGCTGGGGACCTTACCTGGTAATCGGACAGAACAACTTCAAGCTTCCGAAAGGAATTGATCCGAAGGCCCTCACATTGCAGGAATGCCTCGATATAGCTGCAGATCCTAAGAACGCAAGCAAAGGTAACCGCTTCAAGAAAAAAGCGGTGGAGAAAAAGCCGTTCAAGCAGGCTGCGGCGAAAAAAGCTTCCCCTAAAAAAGCAGCGCCGAAGAAAGCGGCCAAAAAAGCTGCAAAGAAGGCTGCACCTAAGAAAGCGGCGAAGAAAGCAGCTCCCAAAAAGAATTAAAAAATAAAAATCAAACCGCTCCCCTGTATCTTTTTTAACACCCCGGTGTTATAAGTTTAAGATACAGGGGAACGGCATATAATACGCAATTCGTAAATTCGTACAAATTCGCATTTTTCGTAGCCAAACTCTTTATCCATGCAGGAATACTTTAGTCCCATTGACCTTTCCGAGCTAAGCGGCAACCGTTCATACAGCGACACGTCTTACGGTAAGATCATAAACATTTATCAGCAGAACGGCGACTTCCCCGATCTCAGCTCCGTGCAGCTGGCGATCATCGGAGTGGAGGAGGACCGCAGGGCAGTTAACAACGAAGGCTGCGGACTGGCTGCCGATTACGTCAGGGAAAATTTATACCGCTTGTTCCAGGGCGGGTACGCGGCAAAAATTGCCGATCTCGGGAACATCCGGAAAGGAAATACAATTGAGGATTCATACTTTGCGCTTACCGACGTTCTTTCACAATTACTGAAAAAAAACATCATCCCCATCGTGGTGGGAGGAGGGCAGGACCTTACGTACTGCAACTACCTTTCCTACCAGAAAATGGAGCAGACCATCAACATCGTTTCCGTTGATGCAGCTTTCGATATAGGCGATGGAGAAAAGGAGCTGAACTCGCAGAGCTACCTGAGCAAGATCATCCTGCACAAGCCGAACATTTTGTTCAACTACAGCAATGTAGGCTACCAGACCTACTTCGTGGAGCAGAATGCGATCGAGCTGATGGGCAAGCTGTACTTCGATGCGCACCGCCTCGGACAGGTGAGGAAGAACATGGAGAACGTAGAGCCCATCGTGAGGAATGCCGATGTGCTGAGCTTCGACATCTCCGCCGTAAGGCAGGGCGATGCGCCGGGCAACGGCAATGCTTCACCCAACGGCTTTTACGGGGAAGAGGCCTGCCAGATCTGCCGCTATGCGGGAATGAGCGACAAGCTCTCGTCCATCGGCTTTTACGAGATCAATCCCGCCTTCGACAGCAACCGGCAAACGGCGCACCTCGTGGCACAGATGATCTGGTACTTCATCGACGGCTTTTACAACCGCAAGCAGGATTATCCCGTGGTGGATAAATCGGAATACACGAAATACCGCGTATCCATTACCAACCACGAGCATGAGATCGTTTTTTACAAGAGCAACAAGAGCGACAGGTGGTGGATGGATGTGCCTTACCCGGTAAATCACCAGATTCGCTTCGAGCGGCATCACATGGTACCCTGCTCGTACAGCGACTATGAAACCGCCTGCAGCGATGAGCTTCCCGACAAGTGGTGGCAGACATACCAGAAACTCGGTTAGTGGCGCGGCATAAATTTTTACCTATGAACAATAAAATGTTTAAAAAATTTGTTTTTATAAACATTATACTTAATTTAGCGACCTAACTACAACCAAAAAGCAACACAAAACTGTTCACTTTTAAGAAGTAAAACATGAAAAAAACCCTTACTACTATTGCTTTATCGATTACCGGATTGGTAGCCTTTGCACAGCAGGATGCGCAATTCAGTATGAACATGTTTAATAAACTGTCGGTAAACCCGGGGTATGCCGGAACCAGCCAGGCTTTATGCGGAACATTGTTATATCGTGATCAGTGGGATAAATTCCCGGGAGCTCCTAAAACAGGGCTTTTCAGCCTTGACTACGGAAGGATCCTCGGCGGCGGACTTGGTTTGACTGTGGACCAGGATCAGTTGGGTTTTGACAAAACATTAAAAGCGAAGCTGGCATATTCATATCACCTGAACTTAGGCTTTGGTGTACTTGGTATCGGGCTTGATGCAGGTATGATCCAGAAATCGATCACCGGCAACTTCCTTGCACCTGACGGAACTACCGCTGCAAACGGTACCGACCAGTCAATTCCATGGAACGGAACATCTGCAACAACGTATGATGTTGGCTTCGGAGCTTACTTTACAAACAGCAAATTATATGTGGGGATCTCCTCACTGCACCTTCCGGGACAAACATTATCAAACTCCGGAACATCTCCGGCAGCAAACTATACATTCCAGTACCAGATGGCGCGTCACTATTTTATCATGGCAGGTTACAAATTTGACCTTACGCCTGATTTCGCCCTCACACCGGGTGTGCTTGTAAAATCGGATGCATCCTCAACACAGGTTGATATCAATATTCTTGCAAAATACAAGAACATGATCTTTGTAGGCGCTTCGTACCGTTTAACCGATGCGATCCCTGTAATGGCAGGCCTCGAGTGGCCGTTGAGAAGCGGAAGGTCTACAGTTAAAGTAGGTTATTCTTATGACATCACTTTGTCGGCGATCAAAAAATACAACAGCGGAACACATGAGGTAATGCTTGGTTTCTGCCAGAAATTTGTAAAGCCGCCGCATAAACAAAGTCACCAGAATGTAAGGTTCCTTTAATAAAACAGCTTTTTGTAACCTTATCTGATTACTATCGTTTAAACTACCCTATTTTCTTCTGAAATCATCATACTTTACATGGTATGATGATTTCTGAATAAAAAGGGGTTTAATATAAATTAAAACAAAAAACATGAAAAAGTTGCTCTTGTTAAGTTCTGTAGTCGCTTTAGCCAGTTGTACTAAAAGCAGCGGAGAACTTGTAGGTGTTCACCCACGTGAAGAGTGGTTCGATATCGATCCTTTCGGCATGCTGTACATCCCTATGGGAAGTTACAATATGGGTCCGAGTGATGAGGATACCCCTTATTCCCACACAACGAAATCAAAGACAGTTTCCGTTCAGGCCTTTTATATTGACCAGACAGAGATCTCCAATAATGAGTACCGCCAGTTCGTAAGCTGGGTAAGGGATTCGATCGCACACAAAGCATTGTTTGAGGATGGAAGGGCTGAGCATGGAATTGAAACGGATGATTATGATCAGCCGCTTGAGCCGCCATTGGTTAACTGGGACGAGGAGATCGCATACGACGAGCAGGATGTAAGAGAGGTTCTTGAATTCATGTACCTTCCACCGGAAGAGCGCTACTACAGGAGAAGAGAAGTTGATACCCGTAAGCTGAACTACGAATATTACTGGATCAACCTGCGCATGGCCGCACAAAAATCAAACAGGTTCAAGCCTTCCAAATCACCGGATGACAAAGGCCGCGACTTTATCAATGGCTACCAGTCTACCAGCGTGGGCGACAACAAAACACTCGGCCACTATGATGTAAAAGACCAGATCTCCGACGGAAGCGGTAACTACAGCATCCGCGAAACAAAAGATAAGGACAGAAGTGTGTTCATCGTGAAGGATATCATCAACATTTATCCTGATACCCTTGCATGGGTGCATGATTTCACGTACTCGTTCAATGAGCCGATGACCAATATGTATTTCTGGCACGTAGCCTATGACGACTACCCTGTAGTTGGCGTAAGCTGGAAGCAGGCAAGGGCTTTCTGTATCTGGAGAACACAATTGTTTAACAACTGGCTGCTTGCCAACGGACAAACCTATGTGAACGATTTCCGTTTACCAACCGAGTCTGAGTGGGAATACGCAGCACGCGGAGGAAATGCATTAAGCCCATATCCTTGGGGTGGTCCTTACATCAGGAACGCTCTCGGATGTTTCCTGGGTAACTTCAAGCCGATGCGCGGAAGCTATATCGATGACGGTGGTTTCCACACTGTGAAGATCATGTCTTACAATCCTAATGATTACGGTCTGTACTGCATGGCGGGTAACGCAGCTGAGTGGACAAGCAATGCATTTGATGAGTCGGCATACGATTTCAGCCACGATCTTAACCCTGACTATGTATACGAAGCTCAGGACAATGAGGCAAACGTGCTGAAGCGCAAAGTGATCAGGGGCGGTTCCTGGAAGGACGTTGGATACTACCTGCAAACCAGCTCAAGAACATACGAATACCAGGATACGGCAAAATGTTATGTTGGCTTCCGTTGCGTTCAGACATACCTCGGACGTAACAGGGGGGATGCTCCGGGAGTAGGCTTTTAATTTTAATTTGTAATCTCTAATCTAAACTAAATAATCAATTATTAACTTTTAAACTTTTAAAATTATGGGTGGTAAAAAATGGAAAAGTTTCATGGCCAAATTATACGGATTTGGTGCGGCAATTGTAATCGTTGGAGCGATGTTTAAGATCATGCACTGGCCGGGTGCAGGTCCGATGCTTGTTGTTGGATTATCTACTGAGGCAGTTATCTTCTTTTTCTCTGCATTTGAGCCACCACACGAAGAAGTGGATTGGAGCCTTGTATACCCTGAATTAGCGGGAATGCACGGTGAAGAAGGTGAAAAAGAGCATGACAAAATTGAAGAAGACAAAGGAACGATCACAGAGCAGTTGGACAATATGCTGGAAGAGGCGAAGATAGGGCCTGAACTTATCGCGAGTCTCGGAGAAGGTATGCGCAACCTGAGCGATCAGGCAAGCAAGCTGAGCAATATCACTGATGCATCCGTTGCTACAAACGATTACGTTACAAGCGTGCAGTCTGCTGCTAAAAATGTAAGCACATTATCCGATTCTTATTCAAAAGCTGCGGAATCACTGATGGGCCTTACCGTTAACAACGACGAGAGCGCTTCATTCGGTGATCAGATCGTTAAGGTTTCCAAAAACCTTGCGGCATTGAACGCTTCTTACGAATTGCAGTTACAGGGATCTAACGATCACCTGAAAGCAACTTCTAAATTCTACGAAGGATTATCTGACCTGATGAAAAATCTGAACGACTCTGTTGACGATACAAGACGTTACAAAGAGCAGATCGGACAGCTGTCGGCTAACCTTGAATCACTGAACACTATTTACGGTAACATGCTTACCGCAATGAGAAAATAAGAGGCTCCGGCCTTTTATTTTTCTTCTGAATGAGGAATGTTGGAATTCTTCGTTCAGGACGAGTTATAAAAAATAAGTATTAATCTACAGAAACGAAATATAAAATATGTCAGGTGGTAAAGAAACTCCGAGGCAGAAGATGATCGGTATGATGTACCTGGTGTTAACAGCACTTTTGGCGCTAAACGTATCTAAAGAGATTCTGAATGCTTTCGTTATTGTTGAAGATGGTTTAAATAAAACCAACGAAAACTTCGATGGGAAAAATGGGGTTTTATACTCCAAATTTGAAAAGGCAATGGCCGATAACAAGGTTAAAACCGAGCCTTGGTATAAAAAAGCTCTGGAGGTTAAGAAAAAAGCCAAAGAGCTTTGCGATAAGATCGATGATATCAAAGCCGAGCTGTACATGGAAGTGCAGAAGCTTCCTTCTAAAGAAGTGGCTGATACTTTCAAATTAGCGATGCTGGACAGCAAGGATAACTACGATGTTCCTACGCACTTCTTATTGGGCGCAACTCCTGAGGAGCCGGGGCCTGATGCAAAGGCGATCGAGCTGAAAGAGGCGATCATTAAATTCAGAAAAGAGCTGATCGAGCTTGTTCCTGAAAAAGAAAGGCCTAACCTGAAGATCGGTTTGAACACAGACGATGTGTATTCATTTGCCGATGAAAAAATGGTTCACTGGGAATTCAACAACTTTGACCATACTACGATGGCTGCCGACATGTGTATCTTCGCAGGATTGAAGAACGACATTAAAAATGCGGAAAGCGACGTGGTTGGATTGTTACTGAAAGCGATCGATGCGAACGACTTTAAGTTCGATGCGATCGAGGCGAAAGTGGTTGCCCCTACAAGCTATATCACTGCCGGTGAGGATTACACTGCTGATATCTTCGTATCGGCTCACAGCTCGACACAAAATCCTGAGATCGTGATCGGTCAGGTGGATACGTCAAGCAAGGAAGCGAAGATCATTGGAACACCAGTGTCTGTGCCTGTTGAAGGCGGTGTTGGTAAATATGTTGTACACACAAGCTCAGAAGGCTTACAGGAGTACAGCGGGTTGATCAATGTAAAAGCCCCGGACGGAAGCGTTAAGCCGTACCGTTTCAGCGGAAGCTACATGGTTGCACGCCCTTCTATGGCGATCTCTCCTACAAAAATGAACGTGTTCTACATCGGGGTTGAAAATCCGGTGGACATTTCAGTTGCAGGTGCTGCTCCTACAGATGTAACAGCTACCATTGCCGGCGGCGGTGGATCTGTGATCAACAAAGGACAGGGACACTACATTGTGAAAGTGACCCAGCCGGGTGAGTGTACTGTGAACGTTTCCATTAAAACGAAAACAGGCAGCAAATCCATGGGCTCTATGAAATTCCGTGTGAAAAAAGTACCAAGCCCACTGGCTTCGTATGCCGGTGTTACCGGTGACGGAAAAGTAAGCAAAGGCGAATTGATGCAGGCTACAGGGGTTATCCCTAAGCTGGAGGATTTCGTGTTCGACTTGAAATTCCCTGTTGTTTCATGGGTAATGTCAATGAACGTGAATGGTGCCTTCGTAGATTATCCTGCACAAGGGCCGGGAACAACCAGCCAGATGAAAGAGCTCCTCAACCGTGCTAAATCAGGCGGTAAGGTTCTTATCGAGCAGGTGAAGATCCAGGCTCCGGACGGGGTACGTTCTATCCCGGGCTGCGTTATCAAGGTTAAATAATTTATTAAATACAGGATGATCATGAAAACAGTTAAATTTTTCTTAGTGGCCTTTGTTTTTGCCCTGGCAGGAACAAGCTACGCCCAGGAGATTGTAGCGCCTAAGCCGCCTAAATATCCTGACGGGGTTTATACCAAAGAAAATACACGCACAAGAAGAGCGATCCCATACACACACCTGCGCGAAGCGGATGTAATGTGGAGCAAGCGCGTGTGGCGTGTGATCGACCTTCGCGAGAAGATCAATCATCCCCTGTATTATCCTGCTTCACCGATCCTTGACAGGAAAAGCTTGTTCGATGTAATTAAGGACGCAGCATTGAACACCGGCACGATCACTTGTTTCGATCAGGCCGCTCTCGATGATGAGTTCCGTTACGAAATGACAAAAAGCGAGATCGAAAAGAAACTGGTACACTGGGATTCCACAGCGCAGGCTGAAGATCCTAACAACCCGGGAATGATGATCTCCGCACCTGTAAAGGATATTGATATTACTTCCGATAAAGTATGGAAATACTGGATCAAGGAAGACTGGTTCTTCGATAAGCAGCGCTCTGTGCTTGATGTTCGCATCATCGGACTGTGCCCGCTGATCGAGAAGAAAACAGAAACAGGCGAGTCAACAGGTTCCGACCAGGCATTGTTCTGGATCTATTTCCCTGAAGCACGACCTATTTTTGCTAACCAGGAGGTTTACATGCGTCACAACGATGCTGAGCGCCGCACCCTCGAAGATATCTTCTGGAAGCGTATGTTCTCAAGCTATATCCGTAAGGAATCAAACGTGTACGACCGCGTTATCCTCGAGTACAAGCAAGGTATCGATGCCCTGCTGGAATCGGACCGTATCAAGGAAGACATCTTCAAATACGAGCACGATCTGTTCCACTTCTAAGCAGGAATAAAAAATAAAGATCCCGTCATGCAGTTTGTGTGACGGGATTTTTTTTTGCTGCAATATTCTCCCACGGCCTTCCGTTTCCTACTCTACATGAACAGCAGGACTACTCTCTATTAACTGTTCATTCCGGCAAACACCTTTCTCCCGGAGTGGATCCAATCACAGGAGGATCAAATGAATAAACTATTCAGCATGATCCTGGTATCGGAACTGGTATCGGGATTCGCAATGGCACAATGCACACCGCAGGGCCAGATCAAAAACCCCCAGTCGCCGGATCCCTGCGCCTTCAACCGCACGCAGCGGCCTTTCCCGATGAGCTATGCCAGCCTGAGAGAGGCTGATGTAATGTGGAGCAAGCGCACATGGCGCGTGCTCGACCTGCGCGAAAAGCTCAACCAGCCCATATACTATCCCACGGAGCCGAAAGTGTGCCTGATGAGCCTGTTTGACGTGTTAAAATGCGCTGTGCTGGAAGGCAACCTCACCGCATTTGCCAACCCGGTGTTTGATGATGAGTTCACCTCGCCGATGACAAAGCAGGAAGTGCTGAGCATGCTGATCACATGGGATTCAACGCACATGTCGCAGGATGCGAACAACCCCGACAATATGGTCGTTACGCCTGTGAAGACGGAGATCACATCGGCGGATATTCACCAGTACTGGATCAAGGAGGATTGGTTCTTCGACAGGCAGCGCTCGGTGATGGAAGTGAGGATCATCGGTATTTGTCCGCTGATCGTGAAGAAGTCGGAAGACGGTGAAGTGATCGGCTCCAAGCCCCTGTTCTGGATCTATTTTCCCGAAGCAAGGCCGTATCTTGCGCGGGCTGCGGTATTCAACAGGTGGAACGATGCCGAGCGCATGAGCTATGACGAGCTGTTTGAAAAAAGAATGTTTTCCAGCTACATATACAAGGAGTCGAACGTGTACGATCGCTCAATCGCTGAGTACAAGCAGGGTATGGACGCGCTGCTGGAGTCGGAGGAGATCAAGGAGGATATTTTCAAATACGAGAGCAACCTCTGGCATTACTGATCAGTCGCAGGCTCTTCTCAGGAACCTGTTCATCGGCAGCATAGCTTTGAAAACAGCTTCGCAGTGCTTTATAAAGTCTTTTGAAAGCACTTCTTTGTCCTTAAGGTCGTGCACCATGATAAAGCTCTTCAGCTTTAGTGATTCGATCTCGGGATGATCCTTGTCGTAGCCTTTGGGAGTGGTTTTTACCTTGTCCTCATCGGACAGCGCGCCGAAATATTTTTTAAATTCCTTGTTGCCGGTGAGCTTTTTGAATTCGGGTGCATTGTAATCGATCTCCTGCCTGATCGCGCTGAGCTGCGGTGCAGGCGGCTGCCACATGCCTCCTGCAAGGAAGGAGGCACCGGGCTGGATGTGGATGTAATAGCCGGCCGTGATCGATTTTTTTCCGCCGGGCGCTATGCTTGCGCCCATGTTCACCTTGTAAGGCGTTTTATCATTGGAAAAGCGGATGTCGCGGTTGATGCGGAATACGCAGTGCTTTGGCTCCAGCGCTTTAACAGCGGGATCAAACTTCCCGATCGTGTCGATCAGCTCCTGGATGAATTCCTTGTAATCATTTTTGGCAATTTCATATTCAGGACGGTTCTTATCGAACCATTCCTTGTTGTTGTTCTTTTTCAGTTTTGAAAGAAAGTCGAAAGTGGATTTATGCAGCATGACTGTCAGTTATTGTTATCGTTTGTAAGCTTCCGAATAATAGGATAAAGGTATCAATAAAAAATATTGTTTAGTATCTTTACCTCATATTAAGAAAGATGGATTCACTTACGCATATTGTTCTCGGCGCCGCTATCGGTGAAGCGGTGCTCGGAAAAAAGATCGGCCGGAAAGCCATGTTATGGGGCGCTTTCGCCGATACCATTCCCGACTTTGATGTGTTTGCTTCACCCTGCTTTTCGGATGCGCAGCAGCTGCTGGTGCATCGCGGCTTCACGCATTCCTTCCTGTTCATTTTGATCATGTCGCCGCTGCTCGGCTGGCTGTTCAGCAGGTGGTTCAAAAAAGCGGAGGTGGATTGGAAGGGCTGGGCATGGCTGTTCTTTTTAGGGATGCTTACGCATGTGCTGCTGGATTCACTCACCGCGTACGGCACTGGCTGGTTCGAGCCTTTCAGCAGTTACCGCGTTTCATTTAACACCATTTTTGTCGCCGATATTTTTTATACCATTCCTTTCCTTGTTTGTGTGCTTGTTGCGCTGATCGCGAAGAACGGTTCTCCGAAGCGCGTTAAGTGGAACAAGGCCGGGCTGTGGATCAGCTCGCTGTACCTGGTGTTCACGATCGTCAACAAATGGCACGTGCACAGCGGCATCGAGGAGCAGCTTGCGGAGCAGCACATTGCGGTAACAGATGTGGTGACCACACCAACGCCGTTGAACAATTTCCTCTGGATGAGCTATTCGAAGGATGCAACAGGATACTGGTTCGGCTATCATTCCATTTTCGACAAGAGCGATAATGTTGATTTTTATCATGTGAATAAAAAAGATTCATTGCTCAAGCCCTTTGAGAATGATGAATCGGTAGTGCTGCTGAAGCGCTTTTCTAAAGGCGATTACATCATGTCGGAGCACGAATCGAATATCTATTTTAATGACATCCGCTTCGGACAGATGGGCGGCTGGAACGGTCCGGACTCCGCTTTTGTGTTCTCGTTCAGGCTCGACAGGAATGCCGACAACTCTGCGGCGCTGAACAGGAGCCGGTTCAAGACCTCGTTCTCGGATGCGGTATCTTCACTCGTAACACGAATCAAAGGGATCTGATGGGACAAACTGCAATTGTGATCGGGGCGACGGGGCTCATCGGGAAAGAGCTGGTAACGCGGCTGCTGGACGATGCCACCTTCGATACCGTGAAAGTATTTGTGCGTAAAAAGCTGGAGCTGCAGCATCGGAAGCTGGAGCAGGTGATCACTGATTTCGAAAGGATTTCCGCCTGTGCGGACAAGATCACAGGCGATGTGGTGTTCTGTGCAATGGGCACTACCATTCGCGTTGCCGGCTCACAGGAGGCCTTTGTGAAAGTGGATCATACTTACGTGCTTAACTTCGCGGAGGCTGCAAAGAAGAACGGCGTTGCCCGCTTTGTGCTGGTATCGTCCCTGGGCGTATCGGAAAGCGGCGGTAATTTTTACCTGACCGTGAAGCGCGACATCGAGCAGGCATTGAAGCGCCTCAAATTCGGTTCGCTCATCATAGTACGTCCTTCGATGCTGCTGGGGCAGCGTGCGGAGTTTCGTTTGGGAGAAAGCATCGGGAAATTTTTAATGAAAGCGCTCGGCTTTCTTTTTATCGGGAAGCTGAAAAAATACAAGGCTATTGAAGCGGCAGTTGTTGCGAAAGCGATGATCGCCTTATCGAAGATCAACCTGGAGGATGTTTCGGTGTTTGAATCGGACAGATTGCAGGTGCTTGGGAAATAGCTTGGGATGCAGGATGCATTCCCCTCCTCCCAGGAGGGGTCAGGGGTGGTCATTTCTCGCGGTAGGGCACGAACATATTGATCCAGATAATGCGCGCGCCGCGGTAGAATATGGGCATCAGGATTACGAGAAAAATGCTGAAGATGATGAGGAAAGGAATTGTCTCCATTTTAAAGAACCCCGCAAGCACAATGTACAGCGCTATTCCGAAGGCCACTGTTAATCCGTAGCTCACGTATGTTGCCCCGAAATAATATCCCGGTTCGCGCCTGAAATCCTCCCCGCAAACAGGGCACCTGCTGTTCATTCTCGAAAATCTTTTCAGGTCGTATGGGTTGCTGGTCTCCCAGAAATTGCCTTTGTGGCAATGCGGGCATTTGTTGTTCAGGATGCTGTATAATTTGGTTTCGCGGTAACTCATTTTACTTTCATTTTACACTACAAAAGTACGGCAATAAAGCAGTATGCCAATGGTACTATTTTATGATTTTAGGGGATTAAATGAAGCGTTTGCGGAACTGTTCCGGCGTTAGCTTTTCCGCGCGCTTGAAGAAGCGGTTGAAGTAGGAGCTGTCGCTGAAATTCAGCTCGTACGCGATCTCGCTTACCGTAAGGTCTGAATATACGAGCAGCCGCTTCGCTTCGGCGATCAGTCTTTCCTGCAGCAGCTCAGCCACGGTCTTATTGAGGTAACTCTTTGCATGCGCATTCATCTGCTGCGTACTGATGTGCAGCTCAGCGGCATAGAACGCGGCGGGCCGGTGCTCTTTGTAATGTGTTTCGATGAGCGCTTCCAGCTGCGGAACGAGCGATGCCTGCGGACGGCGGGCCTTCTCCTTTTCAAGAAAGGAGGAGAGCTTGTACAGCAGCGCATCGAGGATCGAGCGGAGAATGCCGGCACGGTAAGGAGATTCTGCCTGGTTCTCCGCTTCCAGCAAAGC
>Ga0157372_10005819_pt1 | contig 13135 bp, 9 predicted proteins | sample C55metaG_FD_115307 | JGI IMG/M metagenome (GOLD analysis project Ga0157372, IMG submission 115307) | Corn rhizosphere microbial communities from Kellogg Biological Station, Michigan, USA - C5-5 metaG | ecosystem: Host-associated > Plants > Roots > Rhizosphere > Soil | place: USA: Michigan... | reverse complement strand
CCGGAGCAGGCCGATCGTATCGGGATCATCCTGCGTGTTGGCGCCCAAGGCGCGACCGCGCACCCTGATCATGTGTGTCACGACGGTGATGCGGGTGCGCGTACAGGAAATTCCCGAAGCATTCTCGCGTCCACCGAGGAATCCCGGGGCGAATGCGTGCGACGGCACCTTGGCGATGCCCCGTCGCATCGGGTACTTCCGAAGTGTCCGGCGGCACTCGTGCGGCGCCCGTTACTTCTGATGCGGCGATGCACGGTACCAATGCAGCGACCGGGGGTCGTGATGCGGCGACCATTGTTTCTTGTGCCGCGCTCGTCGTCACTCGTGACGAAATTTCGGGTTCCTCCGAAATGTCCGCTGTGCGCTGGGGAATCGCTTCGGGATCTGCCTATGCCTCCGCAATGCGACGCCGGGCATCCGACGGGCCTGCTACGCTGTCCGTTGCGACACGCCGGAACGCTTCGGGAACTCGCGAGCTCTCCCTCCCGCGACTTCGGGCGACCGACCGAACCTCTCGGGCGTCTGTCCAGACCCGTCGAAACGCTTCGGGATTTCCCTGTTGATCGCCCGCTCGGCCTGCGGTGGCCGCTGCATCAACCCAACTGAAATGGGCACCGGCTCGCCGAGCGTCGGGAACTTCCTATATGATCGCGTAACGCTGCCGGGCCGCCGAGCCGCGGCCGTGAGGCGACGGGTCGAGGTTGCGGATCGCTTCGGGTTTCCCCAATCTCTCCGCGCCCTCCCCTCGACTCGGAGCTTCGCCATGATCCTCGTGAACGGTCTCAAGGCGCTCGCCAATCCGACGCGCCTCCGTGTGCTCGAGCTCCTGAAGGATCCCGCCGCGTTCGACGGACCTCGCGGCTCGGATGGCCATCCGATCGGGGTGACCGCCAAGTCGCTGCTCAAGCACCTGCGATGTTCGCAGCCGACACTGCACGAGCAGATGCAGGCGCTCGTGGATCTCGGCCTGGTCGAGTCGCGGAAGGTCGGGCGCTTCGTCGTCTACGCGCGGGACGAGGAGCGCATCCGGCAATTGAAGCAGACGATCATCGATCAGCTGCTGCCAGCGTAGCGATCCTCGGCCGCGCCCACGTCGGCGAGCCCCCGTTGCCGAGCGTCATCGAGAGGTTTGAAACTCGCGCCGCGCCGCCGCCGTTGTTCTCCTGAGCTACTCAGGAGAACCCATGGCCACTGCCGATCTGCTGCCCGGAACACTCGACGTCCTGATCCTGAAGGCCCTCTCACTCGGCAAGCTGCACGGGTACGGCGTGCTGCTCCGCATCGAACAGATCTCGGGCGGCGCGCTCCTCGTGCAGCAGGGCGCGCTCTACCAGGCGCTCGCGCGGCTCGAGCACCGGGGTCTCATCGACGGCGAATGGGGCACATCGGACAACAACCGCCGGGCAAAATATTACCACCTGACGGCCGCAGGCCGTCGCACGCTCGGCGAGGAAACCGCGAGCTGGAAGCGACTGTCCGATGCGATCGGGCTCGCTCTTTCCGCACGGCCAGGGGAGGCCTGATCGATGATTGCGGAGCTGATGGCCCGGGTACGCTCGCTCTGGCGCGGTGTCGTCCACACGCGTGAGGTAGACGCGGACCTCAACGAGGAGTTCCGTCTCCACATCGAACTGCGCGCGGAAGACCTGGTGCGGGATGGCATGTCGACCGCCGACGCAACGCGGAGGGCGCGCGCCGAGTTCGGAAGCACGCAGCGTCACCTCGAGAAGGCGCGCACCGCGCGCGGCCTGCGCTGGTTCGACGAGACGCGATTCTCCTGGCTCGACGTGAAGCTCGGGAGTCGCATGCTGCTGAAGTACCCCGTGCTCACGATCGTCGGCGGCTTCTCCATGGCGTTCGCGATCTGGATCGGCGCCGGAACCTTCGAGGCGATCCGGCAGCTCGTGTTTCCCGTGATCCCGCTCCCGGAGAGCGACCGGATCGTCGTCCTCCAGAACTGGGACGCGGCCGCGAACCGCCCGGAGCTCCGCGCGACGCACGACTTCATCGCCTGGCGCGATGCCCTCGCGTCGGTGAACGACGTTGCGGCGTACCGCACGCCCACGCGGAACCTGGAGGTCACGAGAGGCCTGGCCGAACCCGTCTACACCGCTGAAGTGACCGGTGCGGCCTTCCGCGCGCTGCGTGTGCCCGCGCTGCTCGGACGCACGCTCGCGGAGGCGGACGCGCGAGCGGACGCGCCGCCGGTCGCCGTGATCGGCTACGACCTCTGGAAGACGCGCTTTCAAGGAGACTCCGGCGTCGTCGGACGCGTCGTCCGAATCACCGGGGTTCCCGCGACCATCGTCGGCGTGATGCCGAACGGTTTCGCGTTCCCGAGCACGCAACAGTTGTGGGTTCCGCTCAGGATCGACGCCTCGGGATCCGAACCGCGTGAGGGCATGGAGATCCGGATCTTTGGCCGGCTTGCTCCTGGCGCGACGCTCGATCGGGCGCGAACCGAGCTTGCCAACCTCGGACGAATGGCCGCTACTGATCTCCCGCGCACCCACGAAAACCTTCGGCCACAGCTGTTCACGTTCGCTGAATCGGTGCGGGCGATCGGCGGGCCAGGGGGGTCGATGACCCTGCTCATCGGCAACGTGTTCGTCCTCATGCTGCTCGTGCTCGTGTGCGCCAATGTCGGGCTGCTCATGTTCGCGCGCGCGGCGACCCGCGAGACCGAGATCGTCGTGCGCTCGGCGCTCGGCGCCGGCAGGAAGCGCATCGTCATGCAGCTCTTCGCGGAAGCGTTGGTGCTGGGCAGCGTGGCGGCCGTCGTCGGGCTGACCGCGGCAGGATGGGGCATGCGGTGGGCACTCGATCTCATGCGGGGAGAGCTCACCGACGGCAGCGGCAACTTCCCATTCTGGGTGGATGGCCGCCTGTCGCCGCTGACCGTCCTATATGCCACCCTTCTGACCGTCCTGGCCGCGGCGATTGCGGGCGTGCTCCCGGGACTCAGGATCACCCGAAACCTGGGCGAGCGCCTCAAGCGCGCGACCGCTGGCGGAGGTGGGCCGCAGTTCGGCGGATTGTGGACCGTCATCATCGTCGTCCAGATCGCCGTGACGATGGGATTCCCGGTCGTCACGTTCTTCGTGCGCCGGGGCACCGTCCAGATGGAGACGCAGCCACTTCCGTTCCCCGTGGATCAGTACCTCGCCGTCCGCCTCGAGATGGAGCGCTATCCACCGGAGCCCGGCACCGATACCAGTCTCGCCGCGTTCCAGGCGCGCTATGTGGTGGCGGCACAGAAGCTCGAGCAGCGACTCGAGGCAGATCCGGCCGTGGCCGGCGTGGTGTTCGCCGAGCAGCTCCCGAGACAGTTCCACCCGAACCACCAGGTCGAAGTCGATGCGGGGGCGATCGCCCCGCGTGACGCGCGTGGACATCGCCTGGCGTCTACGCACGTCGATCCCGCGTATCTCGACGTGCTTGGCGTCTCGATGTTGTCCGGTCGCTGGTTCAACAGGAGCGAGGCGACGCCGGACGCGCGCGTCGTCGTGGTGAACAAGGCGTTCGTGGACCGGTTGATGGGTGGAAAGAGCCCCATCGGCCGACGCATCCGGTACCCTCGCGCCCAGCACCCCGAGCTGCAGCCGTGGTACGAGATCATCGGCGTTGCGCCGGACATGGGAACGAACTCGGGATGGGGTCCGGCAGGGATCTATCATCCCCTCGTCCGTGACTCGATCTATCCGCTGAACATGGCCATCCACGTTCGCGGCGACCCGACAGCATTCAGGCCGCGTCTCCGCGCCATCGCGACGGACGTCGAGACCACGCTGCGGCTCGCCGACGTGATGCCGCTTCGCGACGTGGTGAACCCGGAGGTCAGGTTCAACCAGTTCTGGGTCAGGATGACGATGATCGTCAGCGCGATGGTGCTCGTGCTTTCACTCTTCGCCATCTATGCGGTGATGTCGTTCGCGGTGTCGCGCCGCACGCGCGAGATTGGCGTGCGCATCGCGCTCGGTGGGAGGCCACGGCACATCGTCCGCGCTGTCTTCGCCCAGCCACTGCGGCAGCTCGGCATCGGGCTGGTCGCCGGCGTCATCCTCGTCGCGTACATGACCGGGATGATGAAGAGCGGCGTGCCTTCCGCCGGCCAGCTCCTGATGCTCGGCGCGTACGCGGCGGCGATGACGACCGTGTGCCTGATTGCGTGCGTCGTTCCGACGCGCCGGGCGCTTTCCGTGGAGCCGACCGACGCTCTGCGGGACTACTGACGGCGTCGGAGGATGTCACCCGGACGTGAGCAACGAGGGGCGCCCTGATGCGGGCGCCCCTCGTTGCTCACGGCTCGGTCGCCGAATTACCGCGATGCCGCCGCGAGACGCCGGATTTCGCCGGCCATCGTACGGACGCGAGCACCGTCCGCCGCACCGGCGGCATCCTTGTCCACCTGCCGCGCGAGTGCGTTCAGCGCCGTTGCACGGGCAGCGCCAGTCTTCATCTCCGCCATCTCGAGGGCGGAGAAGATCTCCGCCGTTCGCGCCGGGGCCAGTCCGCGGTTCCGTACCAGCTGGTCGAGATACGACCGCACCACGACGAACGCCGGCGGCCACGTCATCTTCGGCTGGCTCTGCGGATTGTAGTCGTCGAATCGCACCAGCTTCGCCGCGGCAATCTCGTTCGCCGACAGCTGTGAGCTCGGCGTCAACTCCAGGATGTCCATGCCGCGATCGAGCTCCGATGAGAAGATGAGGCCGTTCCAGTAGTACGCCCCCCACGAACCGCCAATCGTGTTGCCTCCGCCCCGAACGGCGGGCGTGCCTGGAGGGGGCTGCGGCCCGTCGATCAGCCTCGGCGGATCGATGGATCCGCGATCGAAATACCCGATCTCGATGGCGCTGTCAGGGTTGGTGAAGTCCATGATGCTTACGCCGCCCTGATACCAGCCCTGCACGTACAGGTCGCGACCAGGCACCGGGATGATGCCGCCGTTGTGCGACACGCAGTTCTCCTCGGCTGCCTGCGCCGACGGCAGCTTGAAGTAGGCACGCTGCGTCTGCTTGTTCTTCGCGTCGAGCGTGATCACCGTGTTGCCGCCGAGCTCGATCATGCTCGACGCCTGGCACATCGGTCCCGTGCCGCCGCCCCACTCGTCGGTCTGGATCAGCTTCTTCCCGTCATTGCTGAACGCCGCCGTATGCCGGCCCTGGAAGTTGTTCGTGTCGGTGAGCGCATCGAGGCGGACCGGCTTCTCGGGGTTCGAGATGTCGACGATGATGGAGTGCGTGGAGCAGGAGGCCGCGAGCAGGTTCATCGCCGGATACGCCGTCACGTCGTGGCAATTGTGCGGTCCGTCCGGCATGGCCGGATCCGGCGCCGGGCGGGTACGGCCGGCCGCCTGCCGGCGCGGGTCTGATGGGGCGCAGAACTGCCTGCACTCCGCGCCGCCATCGAGGCCGGTGAAGATGCGCGCCCCGGGAATCACTTCGGCCTGCTCCGGGTGATCCAGCGGCACCTTGATGATGTCGAGCTGGAAGAGCGAGTTCGTCGGGTCGGCCGGGTCCGTGCCGTTCTTGCACCCCGCCAACTCCGTTTCGGGTCGCGCGGCCTGCTGGCCCGATACGTAGAGGTAGACGGTCCGCGGGTCCTTCGGGCTGGGCACCAGGGTGTGCGTGTGCGAGCCTTTGCAGGTCTGCACGTTCTTGACGAGCTTCGGCGCCTTCGGATCGGACACGTCGAAGATGCGCACGCCCGCCATGTGGTCCTTCGGATCCTGCACGCCACCGTCCGCGCAGTCCGTGCGGTTGCCGGCGCCCTCGGCGGAGAGGAAGAGCAGGTTGCCGAGGATGGTCGGATCACCCTGCGATGTGATGCACTTCGTCGCCGACACCATCACCGGGTTGGTGGGGTTTGCGATGTCCCAGATCGTGAAGCCGGCGAAGTTGGCCTGATAGACGTAATGGCTGCCGAACGCCAGGTCGGAGTTGATGAACTTCAAGCCGGTCGCGGTGTCGAATGCCGCCGGCTTCTTCACGAACGACACCTGCCTCATGTTGCGAATCGCAATGCCCGCGTCGTAGCGGCCGGGCTTGAGATTGCTTCGGGGATCCGCGCTGGTTGGATACGTCTGTGCCGACACCATGGTCGGCACGACCGCCGTCGCCAGCAGGATGAAGCCACGCATCATACGCATCGAGACACACTCCGGGGTGGGGACGAGGGGGCGTTTCACTCTTGAGGCAGCTGCGACAGCAGGCGACGCATGATCCCGATTTCGACGGTCTGGACCGTCACGACATCGTTCGCGAAGACACTGGCATCCACTTCCTGGCCGGCGCCCGGGGACTTGAAGAGGTCGTCGACCATCTTGAGCGCGCCGGCGTGGTGCTTGATCATGCCGTTGAGAAAGAGCCGGTCAAAGGCCACTCCCTTCGCCTCGCTCATCGCCTTGAGCTCGTCGTCGGAGAGCATGCCATCCATCCGCATGTCGTGCCATGAGGCCGTGTCCGGCACGAACTGCCCATATCGGCGGAGCCACTGCTGCATGATGATGATCTCGGGCACCTGCGACTGGTCGATCTTCCGCGAGAGCTTGAGCACCTGCGGATTGGCGCCGTTCGCCTCCGCCATGCGCGACATCACGATGGCCTGGGCGTGGTGGGCGATCATCCCCTGCATGAACTCGACATCCGCCTTCGTATAGAGCGCGCCCTTCGGGATCACGATCTCCGGGCCCATGCGGTGCTTGCTGTGGTCCATGCCCGCCATTCCACCCTGCGCGAACGCGCGCCACGGGGCGCCGGCCAGCACGCAGACGACAGTGAAAGCGATCAACGGACGAACGGCCATCATGACGAATGTGCTCCGGAAGCAGGCCGGCTCGTGGAGCGAGCCGGGCAGAGTGACGGATGGGAAGGCGCCCACGTCGACGCAACGTGAAGGATCAGTGAATCGGGCGACGACGTGGGCGCCAGGGCGGTCGCGACCGACGGGATGGCGACGAGAATCGCGGCGGTGCGGTGTGTGAAGAGATGCATGAGAGGCTCCGAGGCCCTACGGCATCCCGTATCCCGGCCCCCGCACCACACGTCCCGGCTTGGCGCCCGTCGCCATCCCCTGATCCACGACCGGCACGCCGTTCACCAGCACGTACCTCATACCGACCGATAGCTGGTGCGGGCGTTCGTACGTCGCGCGGTCGATGATCGTGTTCGGGTCGAAGATCATCACGTCCGCATACCACCCTTCCTTCAGCTCCCCGCGATCGCGGATGGACAGCCGTGCAGCGGTCGCTCCGGTCATCTTGCGGACGGCGTCCTCGAGGGTCAGCCAGTGGTTCTCGCGCACGAAGCGACCGAGGATGCGGGGAAAGGTTCCGTACGACCGTGGGTGCACCGCGGTGGTCGTGCTGTCCGGGTCGTAGCCGGCGGCGTCGGTCCCGAACTTCATGTAGGGGAGCTTCACCTGCATCGCGATGTTCGAGTCCGAGGCGATGAAGATGATCTGCCCGAGGCGATTCTTCTCGACGAGGGTGAGGTCGATCAACGCGTCGGCCCAATCCTCCTTCCACGCGGCCGCGATCTCGGTGAGACGCTTGCCGTCGTACTTCTTCAGTGAATCCACCTTGAAGTCGGTCACCTCCACTCCCTGCGGCGTGGCGCCGAGGCAGAGGCTCTCGAAGTTCGCGTGCTCGTCCATCATCTCGGTCTTGATCCGCGCGCGGGTTGCGGGATCCCTGAGGCGCTCGAGCAGCTTCCCGTCGGCATGTGCCCACGGGGGAATGCACGACGACAGGTTGTTCCCCCCGGCGGTGTATGGGTACTGGTCCACCGTCACGTCCTGGCCGGCGGCGCGTGCGGAGTCGATCTTCGCGATCACCGTGCGCATCTTCGGCCAGTTCTTCACCCCCGCCGCCTTGAGGTGGTAGATCTCCACCGGCACGCCCCCCTCGCGGCCGATCCGCATTGCCTCGTCCACCGCCTCGACCAGCCGGTCGCCTTCGGAGCGCATGTGGGTGATGTACACGCCGCCGTACGGCGCCGACGCCTTCGCCTCCTCGATGAGCTCCCCCGTACTCGCGTAGTTGCCCGGCGGATAGATCAACGCACTCGCGAGCCCGAACGCGCCATCGCGCATCGCCTGCCGCACGACCAGGCGCGCCGTATCCAGCTCTGCCGGCGTGAGTGGCCCCTCAGTCATGTTCTTCGCGTACTGTCGCACGCCGCCAGCGCCGATGAACGAGCCGAAGTTCACGGAGGCGCGGTGGCGCTCCATCGCCCGCAGCCACTCGCCGAAGCCCTGCGGGCCGACGAAGGTGCGAAGCAGCGCCGCGTGCGTGGTGTCATCGGACTTGAGGTAGTCGGCGAACATCGTCGCCGACATCTGCCCCGGCGTCTCCCCTTCTCCCATGATCATCGTCGTCACGCCCTGGGTGATCATTCCCACGACGCGGCTGTCACCCGTGAGGAGCTGCTCCTCGGAGTGAGCCTGGATGTCGATGGCGCCGGGCGCGACGACGAGGCCGTGCGCGTCGATCCGGCGCCGGGCCGGCGCGGCCGCGAGCATTCCGGCAGGCGTGATCCGCGCGATGCGGTCACCGACGATGCCGACGTCGCCGTAGAACCACGGGTTGCCGGTGCCGTCGACGATTTTTCCGTTGGAGATCACGACGTCGTACGATCGTGTATCCGCGACATCCGGGGTGCCGATGGCGGACGGGCGGGTGCAGGCCGCGAGCGCGAGGAGCGCGGCGCCGAGGGAGGGGAGGAGTTTCATGCGCGCGAACATGGCATGCGCGCGCGCGAGGGGCAACGGCGCCAGGGTGGCTTGACGCCCGCCCCGGTCGGATGCATGCTTCTCCTTCCACCTGGTGGAGGGAGCAATGCCACGCGACGCGAAAGACCTCCTGCACGGTACGCTCGACCTGCTCGTGCTCCGCGGCCTCGCCAGCGGCCCGATGCACGGCTTCGCACTGAGCAAGTGGATCGACGAGCGCACCGGCGGCGATCTCGGTATCGTCGACTCCGCGCTCTACAAGGCCCTCAACCGCCTCGAGGACGCCGGCGACATCGAGGCTGAGTGGGGTCTCTCCGACAACAACCGGCGCGCGAAGTTCTACTCGCTCACGGTGCGCGGCCGCCGCCAGCTGCGCAGCGAGGTGGCGAGCTGGAAGCACTATGTCGCCGTGGTGAGCAGCATCCTCGAGCCCGGCTGACGACGATGCCCAATCCGCTCCGCAGGCTTCCGCCCAGCGTCCGCCGATTGTTCCGCCTCCCGCCCACACGCGACCGCCTGCTCGCGGATGCCGACGAGGAGATTCGCTTTCATATAGACGCGTGGACCGACGAGCTGCGCGCGCGAGGACTCAGCCCGTCCGACGCCGCGGCCGCGGCGCACGCCCGCTTCGGCGATCCCAACGAGTATCGCGAACACGCGGCGCGGCGAGCCGGACACCTCGCCCGCAGGCAGAACGTGAGTACGTGGCTGGCCGAGTGGATGCAGGACGTGCGCTTCGCGCTCCGGCATCTCGCCCGGGCACCGCTCTTCACCGCGGTCACCGTGCTCACGCTGGCACTCGGCATCGGCGCCAACAGCGCCATCTTCAGCGTCGTGCATCGATTGCTCCTCGACCCGCTGCCGTATCCCAACGGCCAGCGGATCGTGGCGCTCAAGACGGTGGGCAATTTCAGTTTCTTCGCCGCGTCGTCGAGCATCGCGGCTGACGCGCCCGCGGATCCACCGAGCGACCTGTTGCAGAAGTGGACGGAACGCAGCCGGTCGTTCGAGCAGGTCGCCGGCGTGCAGCCGGTGTTCCTGTCCCTCATGCCCGACGGCCGACAGGATACCGTCAGCCACGCGTTCGCCACCGCGAACCTGCTGGACCTCCTCGGCGTGCGCCCCGCGCTCGGGCGCGGTTTCCGGAAGGACGAGGAGACGCCGGCACACAAGTACGTCGCGATGATCAGCACGCGCTGGTGGCACGCCGCGTACGGCGGCCAGGCCGACGTGATCGGAAAGCCGGTCGAGTACGACGGCGCGACGTACACAATCGTCGGCGTCATGCCGGCGGGATTCACCATCCCGATGATCACTCACACGCTCGGCGAGCTGGAGATGCCATCGCCGGACGTCTGGCTGCCGGCGCCCATCGAGGAGACGACGATCGGCTACGGGCTCCTGCGGCGCGGCGTGACCGCCGAATCGGCGACGCGTGAGCTGACCACGATCGCGAACACGCCGGAGGAGAAAGTTGACCGGCCGCTGATGGCTCGCGGCGATACCATCCGCGCGCGGGCCATGCTCGCCAGCGATTTCCTCAGCGCGCGCGAGGTGCGGATGATCACGATCCTCTTCGTCGCGGTCGGCGTCCTGCTCCTCATCGCCTGCGCCAACGCCGCCAACCTGCTGCTCCTTCGCACCTGGAGCCGTCGCCGCGAGTTCGCCGTCCGGCTCGGACTCGGCGCCGGCCGAGCGCGACTCGTCCGCCTCGCGCTCACCGAGAGTGTGCTGCTGGCGCTCGTGGCGGGAGCGCTCGGCGTCCTGATCGCTCATGAGAGTCTCCGCGTCATCATCGCCCTGCGTCCGGTCGCGCTCGACCGACTGGCTGACGTCCGGATCGAGCCGGCCGTGCTGCTCTGGACCGGAGCGATCTCGGTGGTCACCGGCGTGCTCTTCGGCGGTGCCGCAGCGGTGTTCGGCGCATCGCGGAACGTCGCGGACCTGCTCCGCACCGAGAGCCGCGCCGCCTCGTCCGGCGGCCTGACGCGCCGAGTGCGGGCGACATTGATCGTCGCCGAGATCGCGCTGTCGTTCGCGCTGCTGGTTGGTGCGGGCCTTCTGGCGCGGTCGTTCGCCACGCTCGAGCGCACGCGGCTCGGCTTCGATCCGCACAACCTCGTGTCGATCGACGTGCTGGCACCCGGACCACTCTGGATGGGTTCGCAGCGAGCAGCGGTGCGTGACGCCGTGGTGTCGGCGCTCGCGGACGTGCCCGGCGTGACCGCGGCCGCGATGGGCACGCTGCCGACGGCCGGCTATCGGATGCGGGAGGAGCTGGTGGTCGATACGCCGGATGGTCCACGCCAGACCGGCATCTCCGCCGTGACCGCCTGGATCGACGAGCGCTACTTCGCCGCGAGCGGCGTCGCGCTCCTGGCCGGTCGCGTCCCGCACGCCGGCGCGACCGATGAAGTGCCCCTGCCTCCCGGCCCACCGCGCGGCCCGCGGCCGCCGATGCGGCGCTTGTCGGAGGAGGTGGTGGTCAATCGCGAGCTCGCGCGGCGTGTCGCGCCCGATGGGGACGCCATCGGCTACCGCGTTCGCACCGCGTCCGCCGCGGGGAACGGCCCGCCGTCGAGCGACGCCTGGTCGACCATCGTCGGGATCGCCGACGACATCCAGCTTCCGGGCATGCACGGCGATGCGCAACGCTACCAGGTGTACACGCTGTCGCTGACGGCGATGCCGTACCCGACGTACATCGCGCGGTTCACGACCGTGCCGCCGAACGTGGAGGCCGTGCTTCGGCACGCGGTGCAGCGCGCCAACCCGACGCTCGTCGCCCGCCGGATGGGCGTCGCCGACGACCTCGTGCGAGAGGCGCTCGCGCCGACGCGCTTCACGCTCGGCCTTCTCGGCGCCTTCGCCGGTGTGGCGCTGGTGCTGACGGTGGTCGGCCTCTACGCGTCGATCGCGTACACGGTGAGCCAGCGGACGCGGGAGATCGGCATCCGCATCGCGCTGGGGGCGTCGTCGCGCGCCGTGTCGCGGCTGGTGCTGGCGGACGGCCTTCGGCTCGCGGTCGCTGGCCTGGCGGCGGGCGCGCTCATCGCCGCTGCCGCGACGCGCGCCTTGTCCAGTCTTCTGTACGGCGTCGAGCCGACGGACCTACCCACCTTCGTTGCGATCGCGCTCCTCGTCGCGGCGATCACGCTCGCGGCATCCTGGCTTCCGGCGCGGCGCGCGGTACGCGTCGATCCGGTGGACGCGTTGCGGGCCGAGTGACGCTACGTGTCCGCTGCCAGGTGAGGGAAAGGTGGAGCGAGAGTGCAACTCGAGCCCTGGTGCGCCAGGCGTCCGCTAGAACAGCGTCTCCCAGCCCGGCACCTTCACCAGCGCACCCACAACCGTGCCGACCACGGCGCCTCCGAGCGTGGAGAAGGGAATCGCGATTCCCGCGAGGCCGCACAAATCGTTGCTCGGCGTCTGTCTCCGGCACTGCGCGGCATCGTGGCTTGCCCACAAGGCACCACCCAGCGCTCCCAGCACTCCGCCTGCGACGAGGCCGCCGAGAGCGTATCGCGCGCTGCGTCGTGGCCCATAGCGCTCCACGTGCCGGACCTCCACCATGGCCACGGAGTGATCAAGCGACTCGTCGTCGGCTCGGACCGTGAGGCTGTCCCTCGACTGACGAACAACGAGACCCGACAGCCGCTGGCTATCCGCCTGGATGCGCACACGTGAGCCCAGCAGTCGAGGAAGTCTCTGCGCAGCGGCTGGACTTGCAGCGAGCACCGCCAGAGTGATCCAGACCGCGCTGCACCGTCGAGCAAATCGGAAATGGCCGGTCATGTGATCGCGAGTGAGAACTGTCGACGTGCGAGACGGAATCTGGCAAGCATGTGCTTATCCTCCTCCGAGGATATCACCACTGCGGGGACCGGAGTAAGGACATCGGTAACGAAGCAGTCTGAGGACATGGGAAACACTTTCCAGAAGTGGGGTGCGTCGGCGCCTGCGTCGGAAGTGCGCTGCGCTGGCGATGATTGGGCTCGTTTGCTGCTGTACTTCGGCATCAGGTGACACCCACCCTCACAAGGCGAATGATGGTCGATCATGGTTCGGCGGACGTGCGGAGTCCGGCTTCGCAGCATGGCCACTCACGTTGGTGGGCGCTCCTCGGGTGGATCGCCCTTGCGGCGGTGGCGGGCGCGGTCGGTGCCTTCGCGTCGCGCAACGCCGCAGACTTCTACGGCGCACTGGTGAAGCCGGCATGGGCACCGCCCGGATGGCTGTTCGGACCCGTGTGGTCCGCGCTCTACCTGCTGATGGGCGTCGCGGCCTGGCTCGTCTGGTGCGCGCAACCTGCCACTGCGGAGGACAAGCACCACCGGCAGCGTGGGCTGGTGCTGTTCGTAGGTCAGCTCGCGCTCAATGCGCTCTGGACGTGGCTCTTCTT
>Ga0157372_10005818_pt1 | contig 13135 bp, 16 predicted proteins | sample C55metaG_FD_115307 | JGI IMG/M metagenome (GOLD analysis project Ga0157372, IMG submission 115307) | Corn rhizosphere microbial communities from Kellogg Biological Station, Michigan, USA - C5-5 metaG | ecosystem: Host-associated > Plants > Roots > Rhizosphere > Soil | place: USA: Michigan... | reverse complement strand
TACTACGACAAGGTGAAGGAGCTGCAGGCGCTCGCGGAGAAGGTCGCCGAGCTGGCCGGTGAAATGGGGAACCGAACCGTTTCCCCGGACAAGTAGCCCGCGAGGCGGCGAATTAAGGGTACGTCCCCAATTTCACGGCGCCTCGATGCACACCTGCCCGTCGACCACCTGCGCCTTGTACGTCTTGATGGGCACCATGCAGGGCGGAGCCGTCACTTCGCCCGTCTTGATGTTGAAGCAGCCGTTGTGGAAATTGCATTCCACGATGTCGCCATCGATCTCCCCCTCGGAGAGCGAGCCCGGCCCGTGGGTGCACGTATCGTCCGTCACGTAGAACTGGTTGCCGAGGTTGAACACGGCGAGGATGAGGCCATCGCGCTCGACCTTCAGCGCGCCGCCTTCGGGCACTTCGTCGGTGGGACAGAGGGACAGCAGCGTACCGGCTCCGGACATAGGCAACTCGGGAATTTGAGGGGGATCAAAAACAGACCACGCACGCGCCGCGAAGATCGCGTGCCCGCATTGACCGTATTTTAGCCGGTTTGATAAAGTGGATGCTATACAGGAACGGCGTTCTCCATAGCGGAACGGACTCCCGCGCCGCTCGCGCCGCCCCGCCATTCGACCGAAGGAAAGGTCCCCCATGAAAGCCGAACAGAACGAGCTGCTCGTCCGCACCGGGCCCGGTACGCCCATGGGCGAGCTCTTCCGCCGCTACTGGCAGCCGATCCTGCTGTCCTGGGAGCTGCCCGAGAACGACTGCCCGCCGGTGCGCGTGAAGTGCCTGGGCGAGCGCATGGTTGCCTTCCGCGATACGCAGGGCCGGCTCGGCCTCGTCGACGAGTTCTGCGCGCACCGCGGCGTGTCGCTCTTCTTCGGGCGCAACGAGGACAACGGCATCCGCTGCCCGTACCATGGCTGGAAGTACGACCACACCGGCCAATGCGTCGATGTGCCGTCGGAGCCCGCCGAGAGCGGCTTCTGCAACAAGATCAAGCTGAAGAGCTACCCGCTCCTCGAGCGCGGCGGCGTGATCTGGGTCTACATGGGACCAGCCGACCAGCGCCCGCCCGACCCGCAGTTCGAGTTCGCCACCGTGCCGCCGGAGCAGAGCTACATGTCCAAGCGCACGCAGGAGTGCAACTGGCTGCAGGCGATGGAAGGCGGCATCGATTCGAGCCACGTGTCGTTCCTGCACAGCGGGCAGCTCAACCACGACCCGCTCTTCAAGGGCGCGAAGGGCAACCAGTACAACATCGGCGACAAGAAGCCCGTGTTCGAGGTGGTCGAAAGCGACGGCGGCCTCTTCATCGGGGCACGCCGCAATGCCGAGGACGGCAACTACTACTGGCGCATCACGCCGTGGGTGATGCCGTGCTTCACCATGGTCCCGCCGCGCGGCGACCATCCGATGCACGGGCACTTCTGGGTGCCGATGGACGACGAGAGCTGCATGGCGTGGAGCTTCGACTACCACCCGGTGCGCGCGCTCACCGAGTACGAGCGCCAGGCGATGATCGACGGCCACGGCATCCACGTGAAGGTCGACAGGAACTTCCGCCCGCTGCAGAACAAGGACAACGACTACCTCATCGACCGCTCGACGCAGAAGTCGGGACGCAACTACAGCGGCGTCGAAGGCATCGGCATGCAGGACGCGTCGCTGCAGGAGAGCATGGGACCGATCCAGGACCGCACCAAGGAGAACCTGGTGTCCACCGACAACGGCATCATCATGGCGCGCCATCGCTTGATGAAGGCAGCGAAGGAGCTCGCCGCGAAAGGCACGCTTCCGCCCGGACGCGATCCGGCGCAGCAGCGCGTGCGCTCCGTCGCGGTGGTGCTGCCGCCCACGACCCCGTTCAAGGAAGGCGCCGCCGAGGCGCTGAAGGCGAAGGAAGGCGTCGCGCAAACGTCGGTATGAGCAACGTCCTCGCAGCGGTCCGGGTCGCGCCGTCCACGACGGAGATCCGCGAATATCCCATGCCCGACGTCCCCGAGGACGCGGCGCTCCTGAAGGTCGAGGTCGGCGGCATCTGCGGCACCGACGTGAAGCTCTACAAGACCCCGCCCACCAAGGCGCCGGTCATCATGGGCCACGAGAACATCGGCTACATCGCGAAGGCGGGGCGCGAGTTCACGCGCCGCAAGGGGTTCAAGGAAGGCGACCTCGTCTTCGTGGAGCACTACGTGATGTGCGGCAAGTGCGAGTGGTGCACGATCGGGCAGTACCGCCATTGCGAGAACACGGACTGGCGCAACAACCCCGAGGCGATCCGCTACGGCTACACGTCGGCCGAGCGCGCGCCGCACCTGTGGGGCGGCTTCGCGCAGTACATGTACCTGCCGTGGAACGCCGTGGTGCACCATGTGCCGAAGGGTGTCACGCCCGAGCTCGCGGGACTCGTGACGCCGATGGCGAACGGCGTCGAGTGGTCGCTCTTCGACGGCGGCGTGGGCTACGACTCCACGGTGCTCATCCAGGGGCCCGGCCAGCAGGGCCTGTCGCAGACGGTCATCTGCCGCCAGGCCGGCGCCTCGCTCATCATCGTGACCGGCACCTCGAAGGACAGCGCACGGCTCAAGGTCGCGAAGGAGCTCGGCGCCGATCACGTGATCGACGTCGACAAGGAAGATCCCCTGCAGCGCATCATGGAGATCACCGGCGGCAAGGGCGTGGACATCGTGCTCGACTGCACCGCGGGGGCCGGCACCGTGCCCGTGCTGCTCGGCATCGAAGCGCTCAAGCGCAAGGCCGGCCTCATGGTCGTGCAGGGCGAGTTCCCCGAGTTCCCCAACTTCCCCATCGGCAAGATGACCACCAAGGCCATCACGCTGAAGAGCGCGCGCGGCCACAGCTGGAAGGCGTGCGAGCTGGCGCTTTCGCAGATCGCCTCGAAGCGCTTCCCGCTCGAGAAGATCACGACCCACCGCTTCGCGCTGAAGGACGTGGACCTCGCGATCAAGTCCGTGGGCGGCCACGGCGTGCCCGACGTGATCCACGCATCGCTCATGCCCTGGCTCGAGGCTGCGTGAGCCTCTGGTCGAATCCCGGGTCCTCGGCTTCGCGCTTCGCCACGGGCGAGCGCGGGCCGGAGCGCGCCGAGGCCGTCGAGCGCATCAAGTCGTGGACGCGCGGGCGCTTCGGCTTGGGCGACGGGGACGTGATCGTGGTGAACGAGGAGACGCCGAACGAGCCCGGCTTTCCCGCCTTCGAGACCCACGTCGCCTTCTGGACCGCCGACGGCACGCGTCACCGGTATCGGGTCTTTCGCCGCGTGGAGCAGGTCGAGGAGAGCGACGTGCCGCCCGCGTGGATGAAGGAGCGGCTCGCGAACGACCCGGGCTTCCAATGCTCGTGCTGCTGATCCCGTAACGAAGGCAACCGCCATGGCCGACCTCAAGCTCAAGACCGTCACCCGCACGCAGGGCAACAACCGCGCGCTCAAGGACGGCACCGTGAAGCCCGCGATGTGCGACCTGGAGTTCATCGAGGTCGACCCGCTCATCGAAGCCTTCCGCCGCATGGTGCGCGGCCTCGAGTTCGACGTCTGCGAGCTCGCGCTCACGACCTACATCACGGCGAAGGAGCACGGCAAGCGCTTCACGGCGTTGCCGATCTTCCTGCAGCGCGCGTTTCACCACGGCGCGATCCTGGTGAACACGAAGTCCGGCATCAAGGCGCCGAAGGACCTCGAGGGCAAGCGCGTGGGCGTGAGCCGCGGCTACACCGTGACCACCGGTGTCTGGGCGCGCGCGATCCTCGAGCAGCAATACGGCGTGGACCTGCGCAAGATCACCTGGGTGCTGTCGGGCGACGAGCACGTCGCCGAGTTCGAGGCGCCGGGCAACGTGGTGCCCATGGAGAAGGGCCGCAAGATGGCGGACCTGCTCGCCTCGGGCGAGCTGCCGGCGGCGATCAACCTCGAGTGCGACTCGCCCGACGTGAAGCCGCTCATCGCCAATCCTCAGCAGGCGGCATTCCAGGCGCTCGCCGAGCACGGGCTCTATCCGATCAACCACACGATCGTCGTGAAGGACGAGCTGCTCGCGAAGCATCCGGGGCTCGGGGCGGACATCTTCCGCGCATTCTCGGAGTCGAAGCGCCTCTACGTGGACAAGCTCAAGGCCGGGCGCATCGAGAAGATGACGCCGAACGACGACACGTACAAGCGCGTGATGGAGATCACGGGCAAGGATCCCCTGCCCTACGGCATCGAGCCCAACCGCGCGGTGCTGGACAACCTCATCGCGTCGGCGCTCGAGCAGGGCATCCTCAGGAAACCGGTCATGACGGACGCTCTCTTCGCGCGCGAGACGATCGGGCTCACGGGTTGAAACCGGGGACGCACCCCGATTGCAACAAGTGATACTGCCAATGGCGTAACTTTATGGAAGCAGGTGAGGAATATCGCCTGTTGCAATCGGGGTGCGTCCCCGGTTTCAACTCACAGGAGGAAGCCATGGAAGTGCAGGAACGCGTAGGCGGCCCGAAGGCCGTGAAGAAGACGCAGGTCGCGATCATGAACGCGGTGCACGACTTGCCGGTGCTGGTGGCAAGGGACGAGGGTTTCTTCCGCGATGAAGGGCTCGACATCGACTTCGTGACGACTCCCGGCATGGCGCAGGTGACGACCAAGCACTTCGTGAAGTTCGATTCCATCTTCGACCGCCCGCTCGACTCCGCCTACAACGACGGCGGGATCGACCAGTACCGCATGTGCGAGTGGGGCATCATGAAACGCGCGGTCGAAGCCAACTCCGAGAGCCTGCGGCCGCGCAAGATCGTGGCGCTGGGCGCGGCGATGTCGTCCTTCGCCATCGTGGTGCGGCCCGACTCGAAGTACTACGAGCCCGAGATGCTCAAGAACGTGCCCATCGCGGTCACGCCGAACAACGGCTCGCACTTCACCACCCTCAAGATCATGGAAGGCTTTCTGCCCAAGGAGCACGTGAAGACCACGACCGCGGGCTCCATGCCGAAGCGCATCGAGGCCCTGCGCGAGGGCAAGGTGCAGGCGATCAGCTTGATGGAGCCGTGGATCAGCTACGCGCAGAAGCTCGGCCTGCGCATCCTCGTGGAATCGCATTCGACGCGCGCGGAAGCCGCGAGCGACGACGTCGACGCGGATACGTTGAAGCGCATGTTCCGCGCGCAGGCGCGCGCGTGCGAGGTGCTCGCGAGGAACGCGCAGCCCTACGTGAAATACCTCGTCGCGGAAACCGGCGGCCTGCTCAAGGAAGCCGAGTTCCAGACGTGGCGCCTGCTGAACGCGCCGCCGCAGCCTTACACGCGCGAGCGCTGGGACGATACGTACAACTGGACGGTCGGGTGGAACATGACCGTGCCGGGCGCGACTTACGAAAACACGGTGGACAACAGGGCATGGGAGTAGTCGAAAGGGTCACCGTCCCGCAGCTCCAGCAGATGAAGCGCGCGGGACGGAAAATCGTGGGGGTCGTCGCGTGGGACTTCCAGATCGCGAAGATCGCCGAGCGCGCGGGCGTGGATTTGGTCTCGGTCGGCGATTCCGTCGGCATGAACCTCTGGGGCCGCTCGGATCCCGAAGACATGACGCTCGACGAGATGATCCTCGTCTGCAAGGCCGTGCGCCGCGGCGTGGCGCGGGCCCTCGTGAGCTGCGACCTGCCGGTGAACGTGCTGCCGCAAGGCCCGCAGGCCGCCCTCGCCGCCGCGCGCCGCGCGATGCAGGAAGGCGGCGCCGACATGGTGAAGCTGGACGGCGCGGCCGACTTTCCCGAAGCCACGCGGGCGATCGTGCAGGCGGGCATCCCGGTATTCGCGCAGATGGGCATCACGCAGGGCAATGCGGCGCAGTACGGCATCGAGCACGCGAAGATGCTGGGGGGCGCCATCCAGGTGCCCGACGCGATGGTACCGCGCCTCGTGGAAGAAGCGCGGGCGCTCGAGTCGCTCGGCGCCGCCATGATCGATTTCACCAGCTCGGGCCCCGTGGCCGGTGCGCGTGTGACCGAGGCCGTGTCGATCCCGGTGCTCGGCGGTCTCGGCGGCGGGCCCTGGCTCGACGGGCGCATGCGCATGGCCCACGCCGCGATCGGCTATGCGGCGAGCGCCATCGACGGCAAGCCCGACACCTACGCGAACGTGGCGCAGGTGACGCTCGATGCGCTCACCGCGCTCGCGCACGACGTGCGCTCGGCGCGCCAGATCAAGGGCGGCATCCCGGTGAAGGCGACGACCTGATGGCCACCGCCGTCGTCGACGGGATCTCCACGCGCTACGAGGTCATCGGCACGGGAGCGCCGCTGCTCATGTACGCGCCCGGCGGCTTCGACGCCACGATCGAGAAATGGTCGAGCCTCGGCGTCTACGCGCGCGTGAAGCCGCTCGAGTGGCTCGCGAAAAAGCATCGCTGCATCGTGTTCGACCGGCGCGAGTGCGGGCAATCCGGCGGACGGGTCGAGCGCGTGACGTGGCGGGATTACGTGAACCAGGGCCGCGCCCTCCTCGACCACCTGGAGATCGCGCGCGCGCATTTGATGGGCGGCTGCATGGGCGTCTCCCCCGTCGTGGCCTTCGCCGCCGCGCATCCCGAGCGCGTCGCCGGCATGGTGCTGTGGTGGCCTGTCGGCGGCGCGAAATATCGCATCAAGGGGCACGCCCGTTTCGCCGAGCACCTCGGCTTCGTGCAGCAGAACGGACTGCAGGCCGTGGTCGACCTCGTCGCGAAGGAAGGCAAGAGCTTCGGCGCCGACCCGCGCGGCGGCCCGTGGGCGTCGGTCATCAAGCGCGATGGCGGGTTCGCCGCCGAGTTCGCGCGGCAGGACGCCGAGCGCTACAAGCTCGTGGTGGCCGCCATGGCGCGCACGCTGCTCGATCGCGACACCGCGCCCGGGGCCGAGCCCGAGGACCTCATGCGCCTCGACATTCCCGCGCTCATCGTGCCGGGACGGGACGAGTCGCACGCGACCTCGGCCGCACGCTACCTCGAGGAGTGCCTGCCGAAATCCGAATACTGGGACCTCGCCCCCGGCGCGCAGAACGAGGACAATTCCACCGCACGCGTCCTGCAATTCCTCGACGCCATCCCCGCATGATCATCGACATCCACGGCCACTACACGACCGAACCCGCGGCGCTGCACCAGTTCCGCGACAAGCAGCTCGCAGCGCTCGCCGATCCCGGCCGCAAGCCCACCACCACCGACCTCGGCATCAGCGACGAGCAGCTGGTGAAGAGCGTGCAGCCGCAGCTCGACTACCAGAAGGCGCGGGGCAGCGACCTCACGATCTTCTCGCCGCGCGCCTCGGGCATGGGGCACCACGTCGGCAACGAGGCCGTGAACCAGGTGTGGTCGCGCATGAGCAACGACCTCATCCATCGCGTCTGCACCCTGCTGCCCGACAACTTCGCGCCCGTGGGGCAGCTGCCGCAGTTTCCCGGCGCGCCGATCGACGGCGTGCTGCCGGAATTGCGGCGCCTGCACGAGCTGGGCTTCCTCGGCGTGAACCTCAATCCCGATCCCTCCGGCGGCTACTGGAAATCGCCGCCGCTCACGGACCGCTACTGGTATCCGGTCTACGAGAAGCTCGTGGAATACCGCATGCCCGCGATGATCCACGTGACGGGCTCGTGCAACCCGGCCGTGCACTTCACCGGCGCGCACTACATCAACGGCGACACCACGGCGTTCATGCAGTTGCTGCAAGGCAACCTCTTCAAGGACTTCCCTGAGCTCAAGTTCGTGATCCCCCATGGCGGCGGGGCGGTACCGTTCCACTGGGGGCGCTATCGCGGCATCGCGCAGGACATGAAAAAGCCGCTGCTCGAGGAATACCTGCTCACCAACGTCTACTTCGACACGTGCGTCTATCACCTGCCGGGCATGGAGCTGCTGGCGAAGGTGATCCCCGTGGACAACATCCTCTTCGCCTCGGAGCTTCTCGGCGCGGTGAAGGGGATCGATCCGCGCACCGGCCACCACTACGACGACACCAAGCGCTACATCGACCAGCTCCCGCTCGACGACGCCGCGCGCTACAAGATCTTCGAGGGCAACGCGCGCCGCGTGTACCCGAAGCTGGAAGAACGGCTCGCCGCGCGCGGCAAGCCGGGGCGGAAAGCCGCATGACCGCGATCGACCAGAAGAGCACGGCCTTCGGCCTGCCCGGCCGCATCCAGACGCCCAACAGCAAGCCGCGCTCGATCACCCTCATCGGCCTCGGAGAAGGCGGCGGCGCGGTCGCGCGAGCCTTGCCGCCCGACGCGATGGGCGCGCTCCACGTGCAGGTGTTCGACAGCCCCAAGCCGCTCCCCGAGCACGCGCTCGCGAGCATCAAGTCCAATGGCGACGACCTGCACCGCGCGCTGCAGGGCGCGGACATGATCTTCGTGGTCGCGTGCCAGGGCGACGACGTGGGCCTGGTCCCCGTCGTGAGCCGCATCGCGCGCGACCGCAACGTGCAGGTCACCGCGATCTACGTCGTGCCGCAGGCGCAGCTCGGACCCGACGACGCACAACTCAAGACGTTGCGATCGAGCGTCCACATGCTCGTGATCGCGAGCGACGAGAGCTACGTCGCCGCGATGCTCGCGGCGCTGGGCAGCTAGGCAGGGAGAGACCATGAACGACATGACGCGTCCCGACGCGACCGATCCGCCGTACCTGTATCCCGGCTACCGCAGCACGACGCTGCGCGCGCCGAAGCAGCCCTTGGTGCAGCTTCCCGCGGGCGCGCTCGACGTCCCCTTCGCGACCGTCGGCACCGCGTTCGTGAAGGAAGGCGACAATGACCTCACCGTGCACGGCAAGGCGGGCGCGCCGCTGGGCGAGCGCATGATCCTCACGGGCCGGCTGATCGACGAATCGGGCCGCCCGGTCCGCCGCTCGCTGGTCGAGATCTGGCAGGCGAACGCGTCCGGGCGCTACCACCACGTGGGCGACCAGCACGACGCGCCGCTCGATCCCAATTTCCACGGGCTCGGCCGCACCATGACCGACGGCGAGGGACGGTATCGCTTCATGACCATCAAGCCGGGCTCGTATCCTTGGCCCAACCACGCGAACGCGTGGCGCCCCCAGCACATCCACTTCTCGCTGCTCGGCAACGCGCCCGTGCAGCGGCTCGTGACGCAGATGTATTTTCCCGGCGATCCCTTGCTCGCCCTCGACCCGATCTACCAGAGCATCCCCGCGGGTGCGCGCGAGCGGCTCCTCTGCCGCCTCGACCTCGACGCCGGCGTCGAGAACTACGCCCTGGGCTACCAGTTCGACATCGTCCTGGCGGGCGCGAAGTCGACGCCCCTGGGGATCTGAGATGCCGCAACGCAGCCCCTCGCAGACCGTCGGCCCCTACTTCGCCATCGCGCTGCCGTGGAAGGACGGCGGGCGCGTCACCGGCTGCAGCGGCGAGCGCATCGTCCTCGAGGGCCATGTCCTCGACGGCGCCGGCCAGCCCGTGCCCGACGCGCTCGTCGAGACGTGGCAGGCGCCCGATCGCAACGCAACGCCGTCGCGCGACGGCAAGCCGCACGGCTTCGGGCGCGTGAGCGCCGACGCGAGCGGCCTCTTTCGCATCGAGACCGCGATGCCCGCGGGAACCGCTCCCTTCCTCGACGTCACGATCCTCGCGCGCGGGCTCCTGAAACACGTGCACACGCGCGTGTACTTCGCGGACGAGGCGCGCGTCCGGGCGGAGTCCGCCATGGCGCCGCTCGCCGCCTCGCCGCGACTCGCGACGCTCATCGCGCGCAAGGCGGCCGCCGGCGAGTATCGCTGGGACGTGCGCTTGCAGGGCGAGGGCGAGACCGTCTTCTTCGCCGCTTGACGTGAGCGGCAGCCTTCCCGGGCGCACGCTCGAGCGGCCCTCGTTCGCCGCTGCGTTCGAGGGTCCGGCCTTCATCCGCGCGATGCTGCAGTTCGAGGCCGCGCTCGCGCGCGCCCAGGGCGCCGAGGATCTCATCCCGCTCGAGGCCGCGCAGGTCATCGCGGTCGCGTGCCGCGGCGCGCGCATCGACGAGGAGGAGCTGGTCCGCGAGGGCAAGCTCTCGGCCACGCTCGCGGTGCCGCTGGTGAAGATGCTCAAGGCCGAGGTGGCCCGGGTCGACGCCGCCGCCGCGAAGCACGTGCACTTCGGCGCGACGAGCCAGGACGTGCTCGACACGGCGATGGCCCTCTGCCTCGCGCGCTGCCTCGAGGAAGCGGATCGCTCGCTCGAGGGCGCGATCCGCGCGCTGGCAGCCCGCGCCGAGGAGCATCGCGCGACACCCATGCTCGGCCGCACGCTCATGCAGCCCGCGATCCCCATCACGGCCGGGCTCAAGATCGCGCGCTGGGCCCATGCGCTCGCGCACGATCGCGAGCGCCTCGCGGACGCGGCGGAGAACGGCCTCGCGCTGCAATTGGGCGGCCCGGTGGGCGCGATGGAAGCGTATGGCGCCAAGGGCTTGGCCGTGCGCCACCGCATGGCGCTCGAGCTGGGGCTGGCACCCGTGGTGTCGTGGCAATCCCATCGCAACGCCTGGATCGACCTCCTCGATCGCATCGCGCAGGTCGTGCTGACCGCGGGCAAGATCGCGCGCGACGTGGCACTCTGCGCGCAACCCGAGGTGGGCGAGATGCTCGAGGCGCCCCCGCGCGAGGGCGTGGGCGCGTCCAGCGCGATGCCGCACAAGCGCAATCCCGTGGCGTGCGCGCACGGTCTCGCCGCCGCCCTCGAGGCCCCAGGCCTGCTCGCGGCGATCCACGCGAGCGGCGTCGCCGAGCACGAGCGCGCGCTCGGCGGCTGGCAGGCGGAGCTCTCGCTCGTGCCGCGCCTCGCCGGCACGCTCGGCACCGCCCTCGACTTCCTCGACACCATTGCGCAATCGCTCGTCGTGAACGCGGGCCGGATGCGCGACAATGTCGAGCGCTACGGCGAGAAGGGCCTCGATGCGGGCGCGTGCGATTGCGCCACGAGCGAGCTGCTGGAGGCCCTGGCACCGTATCTGGCCTGACAAGAACGACAAGGAGCCGATGGATGAGCCGCGACGATTACGACAAGGGCATGGCCACGCGCCGCAAGGTGCTGGGGGAGGCCTGGGTCAACCGCGCCAACGCGGGCAGGACGCCCTTCAACGAGGAATTCCAGGAGCTCATCACGCGCTACGCGTGGAACGAGATCTGGAACCGGCCCGCGATCGCCCATCCCGTGCGCCGCATGATCGTGATCGCGCAGATGGTGGCACTCGGGCACTGGGAGGAGTTCCAGCTGCACGTGCGCGCGGCGCTGCAGTCGGGGGATCTCAAGCCCGACGACGTGAAGGAAGTGCTGCTGCAGTCCGCGATCTACTGCGGCGTGCCGGCCGCCAACCACGCGTTCAAGGAAGCGAAGGCGATCCTCGACGAGCTCGGCATGGGAGCGCAGGCGCGATGAGCGCGATTCCCCTGTCATATCGGGAGACCGGCAGCGGCCAGCCCGTCGTGCTCGTGCACGCGATCGGTTGCGACCATCGCATGTGGGACTCGCTCGCCCGCGCGCTGGCGCCCTCGCATCGCGTGATCGCGGTCGATGCGCGCGGACACGGCGCGAGCCCGGTGCCCCCGCGGCCCTATTCGCTCGAGGACCTGGCCGACGATGTCGCCGCCCTCCTCGATCGCTTGGGCATCGGGCGCGCCGATTACGTGGGCCTCTCGATGGGCGGCATGGTCGGGCAGGCGCTGGCGCTGCGCCATCCCGCAAAGGTGGACCGCCTCGTGATCGCGTGCAGCACGAGCTCCTACGGGCCCGAGGGGCCGGCCAACTGGCAGGCTCGCATCCAGGCGGTCGAGCGCGGCGGGCTCGAAGCGATCCGCGACATGGTCGCCGCGCGCTACTTCTCCGACGCATTCCGCGCCGCGCACCCCGACGTCGTGAAGGTGGTCATGGACCATTTCGTGAGGACGCCGCGCGACGGGTACCTCGGATGCTGCGACGCGATCGCCGAGCTCGACTACGCGAAGGACCTCGGACGCATCAAGGCACCCACTTTGGTCATCGCCGGCGAGCTCGACGCAGGAACGCCGCCCGCGATGTCGGAAGCGATCGCGCGCGGCATCCCGGGCGCGCGCCTCGAGGTCATTCCCGGCGCGGCGCACCTCGCCGCAATCGAGGCGCCGGCGGCGTTCGACGCGGCGGTCGGCCGCTTCCTGGCGGCACGCCCATGAGGCGCCGCGCCCTCGCCGCGGCGGCCGTCGCCGCCTTCGCCCTGGTCCCCGCGCTCGCATGGGCCGCGCCCGCAACCGCCTCGTCGCTGCCGTGGTGGGCGTGGCCGGTGCTCCTCTTCGGGGTCTCGTTCCTCATCGGCATCATCGCCGTCGCCGCAGGCATCGGCGGCGGCGTGCTCTTCGTGCCCATCGTGGGCTCGCTCTTTCCCTTCCACCTCGACTTCGTGCGCGGCGCGGGCCTCATGCTCGCGCTCTGCGGGGCGCTCTCCGCGAGCCCGCGCATCATCCGGGGCGGACTGGGCGAGATGCGCATGGTGATCCCGCTTTCGCTCGCCGGAAGCGTGGCGGCGATGGTCGGCGCGCACATGGGGCTGCTGCTGCCGACCAAGGTCCTGCAGACCTCGCTCGGCATCATCGTGCTCATCATCGCGGCGATCATGTGGCGCGCGAAGGAGCGCGAAAGCACGGGGGCGCAGCCGCGCGATCCCTGGGCCGACGCGCTCGGCATGCACGGCCTCTTCCGCGATCCCAAGACCGGGCGCGAGGTCGAGTGGCATGCGCGCCACGTCCTCTCGGGCATCCTCACCTTCACCGTGATCGGCTTCATCGGCGGAATGTTCGGGCTCGGCGCGGGATGGGCCAACGTGCCCGCGTTGAACGTCCTCATGGGCGTGCCGCTCAAGCTCGCCCTCGGCACGAGCGGGCTCTCGATCTCGGTGATCAACACGTCGGCGGCGTGGGTCTACCTCAACCAGGGCGCGCTGCTGCCGATGATCCAGGTGCCCGCCATCCTCGGCGTCATCGCCGGCGCGCGCCTCGGCGTGCACGTGCTGCGCATCCTCACCCCCGTCACGGCGCGCTGGCTCGTGGTCGGCGTGCTGGTGCTCGCGGGCGCGCGCGCTCTCCTGCAAGGACTTTCGTCATGAACGGCACGAACGAAACGAAGCCCGTCGACTGGCGCGAGACCT
>Ga0157372_10005816_pt1 | contig 13136 bp, 13 predicted proteins | sample C55metaG_FD_115307 | JGI IMG/M metagenome (GOLD analysis project Ga0157372, IMG submission 115307) | Corn rhizosphere microbial communities from Kellogg Biological Station, Michigan, USA - C5-5 metaG | ecosystem: Host-associated > Plants > Roots > Rhizosphere > Soil | place: USA: Michigan... | reverse complement strand
ATCTCCGGGGAAGCGGGGCGCGGCCGGCGCCCGCGGACAAGGTTTCGCAGTGTAGCGAAGCGACGCCGCTGCGGCGCGCCCGGCGCGACGAACCGCGCGCACCGGGGACAGGACGCTACTCGGCGCGACGAGCGGCGGACTGATCAACGCGTCAAACGCCGGCAAGCGCCGCGCGCGCCGGAATGATCGCGAGCAGCGCGACCGCGATCCACGCCCAGACGGCGGGATCGCGAAGGACTTCGCGTGGGGTCGGGAAGGGTCGGGTGGGATCGGGACTGCGTTCTTTCATGTGTTCAACAAGGTTGAATCGAGGTGCGATTTTCGTTGCGCCTGTGAAGAAGACGGCTTGATCGCGACGCACACCCGCGGGATGCCGGCGAGATCGCGAACGATTCGCGGCTCCGCGAGGCCCGCGGCCGCGACGAGCGCGCGCACCGCTTCGGCCTGGTCGAAGCCGTGCTCGACGACCAGCGTGCCGCCGGCGACGAGCCGCGCCGGTGCGCCTGCGACGACGGTGCGCAACTCCGTGAGACCGTCGGGACCTGCGCGAAGCGCGCCAGCGGGCTCGAAGCGCAGGTCGCCTTCGGCGAGATGCGGGTCGCTGTCGGCCACGTAGGGCGGATTGCTGGCGATCAGGTCGAACGGGCCGCTGCCATCGAGGCCCTCGTACCACTCGGATTGGAGCCAGCGCACGTTCGCAAGTTTCATGCGCTGCGCGTTGCGAATTGCAACAGCGAGGGCGGCGTCGGACGCATCGACGCCGATCACCTCGACGTGCGGCCGCTCGTGCGCGATCGCAAGCGCGATCGCTCCGGAGCCGGTGCCGAGATCGAGCACGCGGAGCGGTCGCTCCGGCGGCAGCGCGCGCAGCGCGCATTCGACGAGCGTTTCGGTCTCGGGCCGCGGAATCAGCACCGAGCGGTCGACGGCGAACGACAGCCCGAAGAATTCGCGCGTGGCGATCAGATACGCGACGGGCTCCCCGTCGCGACGACGCCGCGCCAGCGCGAAGAACGCTTCGACATCGCACGGCGCAAGCGCATCGGTTGCGTGCGCGACGAGCCATGCGCGGCCGACGCGAAGCACGTGCGCGAGCAGCACCTGCGCGTCGATCGGAACGAGGCCTGCCTGCGTGAGGGCTTGGCGGACCGTGAGCGTCGAATGCACCACCCTCACCCTACCCTCTCCCGCGCCGCGGGAGAGGGTACTGCTCTCCACTGCGGCTGCCATGCGGCGTCGCGCACGCACTCGAATACGCGCACCGGCCGGTTGTAGTAGTGCCCCCAGCCGGAATCGACAAGGCCCGCCTTCAGCAGCACGCGCTGCGAGGCCGCGTTGTCGGGATGCGTGATGCCGAGGATCCGGTAGAGGCCGAGCTCGTCGAGCCCGTAGCGCACGAGCGAGCGCGCGCCCTCGGTCGCAAAGCCCCGGCCCCACGCCGCGTGTCGCAACCGGTAGCCGACCTCGACCTCCGTCGTGCCCGGGATGTACTTGAGCGCGAACCAGCCGACGAAATCGCCGTTGTCGCGGCGCGTCGCGCGCCACGTCCCGAGACCCGGGTAGAGCCTGTACGCGCGCGGAATGCGCCGCAGCGCATCGTCGATCTGCTCGCGCGTCGATCCGCCACCGCTGCCGATGTAGCGCATGACGCGCGGATCGGCGTCGAGCTCGTGAAGCTCGTTGCCGTCGGCGGGCGTGATCTCCGACAGCGCGAGCCGCTTCGTGCAGCACCACGGACGCTTCGCACCGGTGGTATGTTCCCCCCACGCTCGGGGCTTCGCCCCTTCGCTGCCCCCCGGGGGGCGCAATTCGCGCTCGGGGCGGCCCTTCGCGCTCATGGTTCCGTCGCGAGCTCCGCGAGTTGCTCGGCCTGGAACTCCTGTGCGAGCGCGGCGATCAGCTCGTCGAGATCGCCCTGCATGATCGCGTCGATCCGGTAGAGCGTCAGGTTGATCCGGTGGTCGGTGACGCGGCCCTGCGGAAAGTTGTACGTGCGGATGCGCTCGCTGCGATCGCCGGAGCCGATCAGGCTCTTGCGATGCGCGGCCTCCTTCTGCTGGCGCTCGCGGCGTTCCTTGTCGACGAGCCGCGACGCGAGCACCGCCATCGCCTGCGCGCGATTGCGATGCTGCGACCGGTCGTCCTGGCACTCGACGACGATGCCGGTCGGCAGGTGCGTGATCCGCACCGCCGAGTCGGTCTTGTTGATGTGCTGGCCGCCGGCGCCCGATGCGCGGAAGGTGTCGATGCGGATGTCGGCGGGATTGATCGTCACGTCGGCAACCGGGTCGGCCTCGGGTAGCACGGCGACCGTGCACGCGGACGTGTGAATGCGGCCCTGCGCCTCGGTCTCCGGCACGCGCTGCACGCGATGCCCGCCCGACTCGAACTTGAGCTTCGCGTACGCGCCCTGGCCGACGATCCGCGCGACGATTTCGCGGTAACCGCCCAGATCGGACGATGACTCGGAGACGATCTCGACGCGCCAGCCCTGTCGCTCCGCATAGCGCGCATACATCCGGAACAGATCGGCGGCGAAGAGCGCCGACTCGTCGCCGCCGGTGCCTGCGCGAACTTCGACGAAAACGTTGCGCTCGTCGCTCGGGTCCCTGGGCAGCAGCATCGCCTGCAGCTCGCCCGTCAGCGCCTCGATGCGCGTCTCGGCTGCACGGCGCTCCTCGTCGGCGTAATCGCGCATCTGCGGTTCGTGCGCGAGCTCGATCGCCGCGGCGACGTCGTCCTCGGCGCGCCGGAAGTCGCCGAAGCGCACGACGACCGGCTCGATTTCGGCGCGCTCGCGCGAGAGCGAACGGAAGCGGTCGAGATCTCGCGTCGCGTCTTCCGCCGCGAGCAGCGCGTCGAGCTCCAGCAGCCGCGCGCTCAGTTGATCGAGCCTCGTGCGTAAGGACTGTTTCATGCGGTTGCAGAAATTGAAGAGCCGTGAGACGGCGCCGGATCGCGGCGCTTGCGCGCCTTCGACCGTGGCGCGCGAACGGTACGCCTGCGACGAAGCGCTGTCGACGAGCGCAGCTACGTCTCGGCCGGCGGCTCCGCGCAGCCGTAGACGCGCGAGAAAAGCGAGATAAGCTCGGCGCGCTCGGCATCGCCGGCGGCGTTCAGCGCCGCGAGCGGCGGATGCAGGAACTTGCTCGTGAGGCTTCGCGCGAGCGCTTCCAGCACCTCGTCCGGCGACGCGCCGCTGGCGAGCATGCGCCGCGCGCGCTCGAGCTCGCGATTGCGCAGCGCCTCGTGATGCGACGACAGCGCGGCGATCGTCGGCACGACGGTGCGCCCCGAAAGCCAGCGCAGGAAGTGCGCGGTCTGCTCGGCGATCATCTGCTCGGCCTGCAGCACGGCCTCGCGGCGGATCGACAGGTTGTCCTTCACGATCTCGGCGAGGTCGTCGACGCTGTACAGGAACACGTCGTCGAGCTCCGCGGCTTCCGCCTCGACGTCGCGCGGCACGCCGAGGTCGACGATCAAAATCGGCGCGTGCTTGCGCTGCCGCACGACGCGCTCGAGCGTTCCCTTGCCGATGATCGGCAGCGTGCTCGCCGTGCAGGTGACGATCACGTCGAACTGCGCGAGCCGCTCGGTCAGCTCGGTCAGCGTGATGGCGCCGGCAGCGAAGCGATGCGCGAGCTTGCTGCCGCGCTCGAGCGAACGGTTCGCGACGGTGATCGAGCGCGGCTTGCGCGCCGCGAAATGTGTCGCGGTGAGCTCGATCATCTCGCCGGCGCCGACGAGCAGGAGCCGCTGTTCCGAGATCGAGGGAAAGATGCGCTCGGCGAGCTTTACCGCGGCGGCCGCCATCGAGATCGATGCGCTGCCGATATCGGTGTGCGTGCGCACGTCCTTGGCGACCGCGAACGTGCGCTGGAAGAGCCGGTTCAGCACGAGGCCGAGCGACCCCGCGGCCTCGGCTCGCCGCACCGCCTGCTTCATCTGGCCGAGGATCTGCGGCTCCCCGAGCACCATCGAATCGAGTCCGCTCGCAACGCGGAACGCGTGCGACACCGCGCGATCGGCGTCGAGCGTGTAGACGTATGGCGCGAGCGTCGACGGCGGCAGCGCGTGCGCCTGCTCGAGCCAGCGCGTGACCGGCACCGGCTCGCCGCCGTGAAAGTACACTTCGGTGCGATTGCACGTCGAAAGGATCGCCGCTTCCCTGACGATGCGGCCCGACGTCAGCTCCCGCAGCCCCGCCGACAGCGCGTCGGGCGCGAACGCGACGCGCTCGCGCACTTGGAGCGGCGCCGTTGTGTGGTTGAGGCCGAGCGTATAGAGGGACATGCGAGCCGATGGACCTCGGAAACGGACCGCGAGTTGCGCGCCGTACGTCGCCGCGATCGCGTGCATTTTACCGCAGCCCGCTCGATCGGCGCCCCGCAAGCCGTTGATTTGCGTGAATTCAGGCCTTGATGAACGCCTGCTTGCTGCCGAGCCACCGGTCGAGGTGGCGCGCGGCTGCGGCGGGATCGGTTTGCAGCAGCGCATCGGCCGCGTCCCGGGCCTGCTCGATCAGCGCGACGTCGCGCTCCAGATCGGCGAATCGCAGAAGCGGCACGCCCGACTGCCGCGCGCCGAGGAACTCGCCAGGTCCGCGAATGACGAGGTCCTGCCGCGCGATCTCGAAGCCGTCCGTCGTTTCGTAGATCACCTTGAGGCGCTGCTTCGCGGTATCGGTCAGCGGCTCCTCGAACAGCAGCACGCAGGTGCTCTCCGTCGCGCCGCGACCGATGCGCCCGCGCAGTTGATGGAGCTGCGCAAGGCCGAAGCGCTCCGCGTGCTCGATCACCATGATCGAGGCGTTCGGCACGTCGACGCCGACCTCGATCACGGTCGTCGCCACGAGCACGTTCAGCTCGCCGCGGACGAACGCATCCATCGTCGCCGACTTTTCGTCCGGCTTCATGCGCCCGTGCAGCAAGCCGACGCGAATGCCCGATGCGGCGAACGCCTGCGTGAGCTCGGCGTGCAGCGCGACCGCGGTCTGCAGCTCGAGCTTCTCCGATTCCTCGATCAGCGGGCAGACCCAGTACACCTGGCGTCCCTCGCGGCACGCCTTGCCGACCCATTCGATCATCTCCGCGCGCCGCTTCTGGCTCACGAGCCGCGTCGTGACCGGCGTACGCCCCGGCGGCATCTCGTCGAGCACGGAGACATCCAGGTCCGCGTAGAACGTCATCGCGAGCGTGCGCGGAATCGGCGTCGCACTCATCATGAGCTGGTGCGCGTCGGCGATGCCCTTGTCGCGCAATGCAAGACGCTGCGCGACGCCGAAGCGGTGCTGCTCGTCGACGATCGCGAGGCCGAGGCGCGGCATCGCGACGCCTTCCTGGAAGAGCGCGTGCGTGCCGATCGCGAATGGCGCCTCGCCGCTCGCCAGCGCTTCGATCGCCTTGCGGCGCTTTCGCGCCGGCAACGATCCCGAAAGCCACGCGATTTCGATGCCGACATCACCGAGCCATCCCTGGAGCTTGCGCAGATGCTGCTCGGCGAGGATCTCGGTCGGCGCCATGAACGCGACCTGCCGGCCGCTCTCGATCGCCTGCAGCGCGGCGAGCGCGGCGACGATCGTCTTGCCGGAGCCGACGTCGCCCTGCAGCAGCCGCTGCATCGGCATCGCGCGCTTGAGGTCGTGGGCGATCTCGCGCCAGACGCGCTCCTGCGCGCGCGTCAGCTTGAACGGCACGCGCGCGAGCAGCGCTCTCGTCAACGTTTCGTCGCCGCGAAGGGCCGGCGCACGGCGCGATGCGCGCGCCTTGCGATGCGCCTTGAGCGAAAGCTGCTGCGCGAGCAGCTCGTCGAACTTGAGCCGCGTCCACGCCGGATGCGTGCGCGCGTCGAGCGCGCGTTGCGTGAGTGCACTGAGCCGCGGCGGCGGCGCATGCAGAAAGCGCACTGCGTCGCCGAACTTCCACAGTCCCCGCCGGCGGACCATTTCGTCGGGCAGCGTTTCGGCGGTACGCGCAGTGTCGGCGACGAGCGCGCGCGCGATCACCTTGCGCAGCGTGTCCTGCGAGAGGCCCGCGGTCGTCGGATAAACGGGCGTCAACCGATCCGGCAATGCAGTGTCCTCGCTGACGACCTTGAACTGCGGATGCACGATTTCCGGACCGTAGTAGCCGCCACGCACGTCGCCGAAAACGCGCACGCGCGAGCCGGCGCGCAGCGTTTTCTGGTGGCTCGGATAGAACGAGAAGAAGCGCAACACGAGCGAGGCTTCGCGCGCGTCGTCGCGAATGAGGCACACCAACTGTCGGCGCGGGCGATACTGGATCTCGGTGCTGACGACGGTGCCTTCGGTCTGCGCCGTTTCGCCGACCTTGACCTCGGCAAGCGGCGTGATGCGCGTGTGGTCCTCGTAGCGCAGTGGCAGGTGGAGAACGAGGTCTTCTTCGCGCGTGATGCCGAGGCGCGCGAGCTTCTCGGTTGCGCTGTTGCGCCCGCCGGCGGGCTCGGCGGCCGAAGGGCGGGCAGCGCGCGGGACGGCGTCGCCGCGCGCGGCTTCGTTCGTGCTACTGGCCCTTCGTCTGGTCAAACGTCTCGCGCCATCCGGTCTGCGCGTTGGCGTCGCCGGTGCCCGGCAATGCAAGCATGGCTTCGACCTCGATCTTCGCGCCGCGCGGCAGCGCCGCCACCTGGTAGGTCGCCCGCGCCGGATAGGGCGCGTCGAAGTGAGCGGCCATGACGTCGTTGACCTTCGTGAACTCGGCGAGGTCGGTGAGCAGGATCGTGAGCTTGACGATGTCGTTCAGCGTCGCGCCGGCGGCCTTTGCAACACCGCGCAGGTTGGCGAACACCTGCTTCGCCTGCGCGTCGATGCCGCCGTCGACGATCTGCATCGTCGTCGGGTCGAGCGGAATCTGACCCGACATGTACAGCGTGTTGCCGACCTGCACCGCCTGCGAATACGGACCGATCGCGGCCGGCGCGTCGGCGGTCTGGATCACCTTCTTGCCCATTCGCTGCTCCCGTCGTTCCTGCCGAAAGTTTAGCAGGGCGAGGAGGCGGGCGCGTCAGGCGCGATTGGCGCAACAGCCGTAACTCAATGGGGCTGCGACCGCATCTTAAGCAGGTTCCCGATGCGCGAAAGCCCGTTCGCGCAATGAAGCGATCTCGGAGTCGCGATCCTGCAGGAGCCGATGCAGTCCCTGGATCGCGGCGAGGTCCACTCCCCGAGCGTCGAGACCGGCAATGGTGTTGTCGCCATAGCCGATATGGAACGCGGCCCGCGCCGCCGCGCTTTTGCGCGCGACGGTTTCGAACGTAATCGACCACCACGCCACGCATCGCTCTTGCGGCGTACGCGATGAAATGGGCGCGATCGCGAAAGCTCGCGGCATCCCGTTGGCGGAGGCTCAGAAAAGCCTCGTGCAGCAGCGCCGTGGCGCTGGGCGAAGCGTTCCCGCCGCGCCGCAGTTCCTGGCGCGCAAGCCGGTGCAACTCGGCGTAGAGAGATGCGAAGAGATCCTCGGCGCCGGCGGGCGCCTGCTGCTGACCGCTCGTCGCCGTTCGCGTTACCGAATCCATGACGGCGGTCCTCGATGTGGCGGCGCGCCCCGCGATCGCTCCTCTCGACCGCGAGGCCTGCGCTATAATGGTCGCTCGTGGGGACGTAGCTCAGCTGGGAGAGCGTCGCGTTCGCAATGCGAAGGTCGGGAGTTCGATCCTCCTCGTCTCCACCACGTTCGAAAGGCCCTGATCCCTCAGGGCCTTTTCGTTTTCTTCAATGTGCGGCCGCCTGGATCTGAATCGTGCGCGTTTCGCCAGGCTTCAGGACGTCGGCCTCGACGTGCGGAGCGATCTTCGCGAGCGCACGCTTGAATTCGTCGCCGGCCTGGACACCCAGCACCTGCGCATTGTGCGCATAGTGGACCGGGATCGCCTGCGAAACGCCGGTCCACTGGCAGGCGCGCGCCGCTTCGTCCGGACCCATCGTGTACGGTCCGCCGCCCACGCACACGATGCCGAGGTTCGGCCGGTACCGCTCGCCGAGCGTCTTCATGTCGCCGAAGAGATCGGTGTCGCCGCTCGCGTAAACCCGCATGCCGCCGATGTCCAGCATGAACCCGGCAGACGGGAAGCCACGGAGGTTCGAATGGATGGCGGGCACGAGGTGCGCCGTCATCGCGCCGTGCTTCGCGATGCCGCCGAAGTTCATTCCCGCACCGTTATTCGCAACGACCTTGGACGGATCGAGGCCGGCCCTCTTGAAGTCGTCGACAAGTCCTTTGCGCATGAGATCGCTCTGCCCGGTCGTCATGACGGGAACGCCTGCGGCGGTGAGCGCCTGCAGCATCTCGAAGTAGTCGCCGATGTGATCGCCGTGATCATGCGTGAGCAGGACGAAGACGGCATCGGGCTTCTTGTTTGAGACATAACGTGCGAAGCCTTGCTTGCTCGCGTACTCGTCCGGTTTCGTGATCCCGAAGCGTTGCCATCCTTCGTTGTTCCAGATCCACGCGTCGATGTATGCGATCTGCTTGTAGTCCGGCGTCGCGACCTCCATGACCCCGCCCCCCAGCCAGCGGACCGTGACCCTGCCGCCCGGCCCGTGGGGCGCGTGCGGTTGCGCCCGGACCATCGTCCCGTATGGGGCCAGCGCCACACCTCCGCCGATCGCCAGCATGCCGCGCAGCAAAAGCCGCCGCCGTGCGCCATGCGATTCGGTACCGTGCATGTCGTGTCCTCGAACCTCCTGCTCCATGGCGTGGGTCCTCCTCCATCAGTGAAAAGCAGCGCGCGGTGACCGTCGGTTCTGCAGCGCGCGACGTTGGTTAGGTTTTGTTCCCGTGCGGCCAGTTCCGACAGCGCACCGGCGTCCCGGCGGAAGCGACCCGTCTCACAATCCGAGATCGGTCAATCCCGGATGGTCGTCGGGCCGTCGTCCGAGGGGCCAGCGGTATTTCCGTTCGGATTCCCTGATCGGCAAGTCGTTGATGCTCGCGTAGCGCCGCATCATCAGGCCGTGCTCGTTGAACTCCCAGTTCTCGTTGCCGTACGAACGGAACCACGATCCCGAGTCGTCGTGCCACTCGTAGGCGAAGCGCACGGCGATGCGATTGCCCGCGGTGGTCCAGAGTTCCTTGATGAGCCGGTAGTCGAGCTCCTTCGCCCACTTGCGCTGGAGGAATCGGCGGACCTCCTCGCGGCCCATGGGGAATTCCGCCCGGTTGCGCCAGCGTGTGTCCTCCGTGTAAACCATAACAACACGATCGGGATCCCGGGTATTCCACGCATCCTCGGCGGTCCGCACCTTCTGCGTGGCGGTTTCGATCGTGAACGGCGGCAGCGGCGGCTTGCTTTCCATGCGAGCTCCTGAGTGAGAAACGCCCGATGCATTGGATGCTTCAGCGTGCCCGCGTGATCCGCGCGATCCCCACGATCCGCTCGACGACCGCGACGAGGATCACGATCAGCGCGATCTGGATGGACGACGCCGCGGCGATGACGAGCTGGCTTCCCTGGAACTGCAGGTAACTGAAGATCTCGATCGGCAGCGTCGTCACGCCGGGTCCGGTCAGAAACAATGCAGTGTTGAGCTCGCCGAACGAGACGATGAAGGCGAAGAGCCATCCCGACAGCACCCCCGGCCAGATCAGCGGCAGCGTGACGAGAACGAGCGTGCGCAGCGGTCCGGCGCCGAGGCTCTGTCCGGCTTCCTCGAGCGACGGATCGAGCCCCTGCGCGCTCGCAAGCACCGTGCGGAATCCATACGGCATGCCGACGACGCAATGCGCGAGCAGCAGGCCGCTGAACACCGGCATGCCGATCGTCTTGTAGAGCAGGAGCAGCGCGACCCCGAGGATGATCGTCGGGAACACGAGCGGCGCGACGAACAGCGACTGGAGGATGTTTGCGAGCATGCCGCCGCGCCGCGCGAGGTACAGCGCCGCCAACGTGCCGAGGATCGTCGCGATCGTCGCCGACGCGAGCGCGAGCTCGACGCTGAGCGCGAAAGCACTCCGCATGTTGTCGAGGCGGAAGAACTCGATGAACCACCGAATCGACAGGCCGGGCGGCGGAAACTGGAAGTAGTCGCTCGGCGAAAACGCGGCGAGGACGACGATCAGGATCGGGACGACGATCAGCGCGAATGCGACGAGTGTCGCCGCCGCACGCAACACCGAGCCGGCCGTCGGCATCCTCGTCACCGCGCGCTCCCCTGCACACGCCCGGGTCGCAGCAGCGCGAGCATCCCGGCGGTGAACGCAAGCGCGAGCACGAGCAGCACGAAGGCGAGCGCCGCCGCGCGCGGCCACTGGAACGCGGTGACGCTGTCGTAGATCATGCTGACGAGCAGCTTCGAGCGCGGGCCGCCGACCAGCGTGATCGTCACGTAGGCGGACAACGTCAGCAGGAAGACGAGCAGCGTGCCGGACACGATCCCCGGCGCCGACAGCGGCAGCGTCACGTGCAGGAACGTGCGGACCGGGCTCGCGCCGAGCGCCTGCGCGGCCTCCAGATAGCGGCGGTCGAGCCCGGCGAGCGTGTTCGCGATCGAGATCACCATGTACGGCAGGAGGATCGTCATCAACGCCACGACGACCGCCGACGGCGTATAGAGAAGCGCGAGCGGCGCATCGAGCAGCCCCAGATCGTGCAGCGTCGTGTTGACGATGCCGCGCCGTTCGAGGAGCGCCACCCATCCGTAAGCGCGCACGACGTTGCTGACCATGAGCGGAAACAGCAGCACCAGGGTCGCGAGCATGCGCCGCCGCGGTGGCAGCATCGCGACGAAATACGCAACGGGATAGCCGATCACCAGGCAAAGGCCGAGGATGACCGCGGCGATGGCGAGCGTGCGGCCGATGATGGTCAGATAGAACGAATCGCCGACGAGCGCCGTGTAATTGCGCAGCGTCAGCGACGCGCCGTAAAGCTCGCTCGTCGATCCGGCATGGAGGCTGACCCAGAACAGGTAGACGACGGGCACCACGAAGAAGACGAGCAGCAGCGCGAGCGGCGGCGCCAGCAGGAACCAGCGCCACGCGGATCTCATTCGCCTGGCCCGTCCAGCACGACGGCGCTGTCGGAATCCCATCCGCAGCGAACCTCGTCGCCGATCCGAAAGTCGCTCGCGCGCGCGTTCTGCCGATACGAAAGCAACGGCCCCGCCGCGCTGTCGAGGTGGAAATGCGTGACCGGGCCGCGGTAGACGATGTCGCGAATGCGCGCCGGCAGTCCTTGCGCATCGCTGCCTTCCATGCGCAACCGCTCCGGACGCACGGCGATCTGCACGCGCTCGCCGGCCGACCTGTCGCCGGGCACGCGCACGCGCGCCGCCGGCGTCTCGACGATGATCGATGCGGCATCGCGGCCGACGACGATGCCGTCGATGAAGTTGCTCGCGCCGAGGAAGCTCGCGACGAATGCATTGCGCGGACGGTCGTAAATGTCGCGCGGCGCGCCGATCTGCTCGATCACCCCGTTGCGCATCACGGCGACGCGGTCCGACAGCGTCAGCGCTTCCTCCTGGTCGTGGGTGACGAACACGGCCGTGATGCCGAGACGCTGCTGAAGGCTTCGCAGCTCGACCTGCATCTCCTCGCGCAGCTGCTTGTCGAGCGCGCCGAGCGGTTCGTCGAGAAGCAGCACGGCCGGCTTGACGACGATGGCGCGCGCGAGCGCGACGCGCTGTTGCTGTCCGCCCGAGAGCTGTCGCGGATGGCGATCGGCGAGCGCCTCGAGCTTGACGAGCGCGAGCGCCTCGCCGACGCTGCGCGCACGCTCGCCGCGCGCGACGCGCCGCATCCGCAACCCGAACGCGACGTTTTCGGCCACCGTGAGATGCGGAAACAGCGCATAGCTCTGGAACACCATGCTGAAGTCGCGCCGGTACGGCGGCATCGGCGTCACGCGCACGCCGCGAATGAAGATGTCGCCGGCGTCCGGCTGCTCGAAGCCGGCGATGAGCCGCAGTGTTGTCGTCTTGCCGCAGCCCGACGGTCCAAGGAGCGAGAAGATCGTGCCGCGGGCGATGCCGAGGCTCACGTCGTCGACCGCGACGACGGACCCGAAGCGCTTCCGAACGCCGACGAGCCGGACGTCGTCGGTGTGCGCGTTCATCCGGCGGCGAGCGCCCGATCGACCTCGGCGGCGCGCGTCCAGCATTCGACGAGCGACACGCCGAGATCCGCTTCCATCAGCCGTTGCGCGTACGTCGCGTTGGCGGCGACGGCATGCTCGGACATCGTCGACGAAAGGTGCCGCCACGCGGGCACGAGGCTTTCGAGTCCTCGCGGTGCGACGACGACCGCCGCGAGCCGGGGCGAGACCACCGCGAGTCGCGCGGCAATCCTCGCGGCGACGTCGCGCAGCAGATCGCCTTCCGGCCCGCCGCCGGAATCGGGAAGCTCGTCGAGCGCGCGCCGGCACGCGTCGAGCGGATCGAGCGCCAGCAAATCGACTTCGCCATGCGCAGGATCGCCGCCTTCGCGCACGCTCCCGTCTTGCGCGACGCGCAACAACGTGTGCACGGCGTTCAGCACCAGGCGAAAGCTCGGCGCGTCATTGACGCGGTAATGACGCAGCGTGTCGCGCATCGTCTCCTCGCCGCGGATCGGCAGGTAGCGGCGCACGTAGCCGTCGAGCGCGATGTACTTGCGGATCAGGTCGCCCATCTCGGGATGCGGCGAGAACAGCACGGCGCGCCCCCGCGCCCCGCTTGCCGACAGGATCGCCGGCTTGCCGTGCATCTCGCGCTCGAACTGCTCGCGGCCGAGCGGATTGTCGATCGCGAGGCGGGCGGACAGGACGAACGCATCGTAGGTGGCCGCGACGTCGACGCCATCACCGAGCGCAGCGTAGATCGGCCCGTGGTAATACGGCACGTCGATCGTCGGCGGGCATCCGTACGCCAGCGGTCCGTCGCGAAGCGCGATGGAGACGATCGCGACGCCGCTCTGCAGGTATTCGTGCGTATAGCGCGGATTCGCGTTCGCGGTACCGGTCCAGCCGGGACGGCCAGCGGAAAGATAGAACGCGCCGCCGCAGGATCCGATCGCCGCACCGCCACCGGCGAGAAACGCGCGCACGCGCGCATCCGCACCCGGCGCATCCTCGGCAGCATCGATGCCCCAGGTGGCGAACCCGCCGGGCAGGATCAGCAGGTTCGCGTCGTCGAGCGT
>Ga0157372_10005811_pt1 | contig 13138 bp, 8 predicted proteins | sample C55metaG_FD_115307 | JGI IMG/M metagenome (GOLD analysis project Ga0157372, IMG submission 115307) | Corn rhizosphere microbial communities from Kellogg Biological Station, Michigan, USA - C5-5 metaG | ecosystem: Host-associated > Plants > Roots > Rhizosphere > Soil | place: USA: Michigan... | reverse complement strand
AGTAGTCGCGGAAAATCGTATCCTTCGTCATCGGCTCATGCTTCTCGATGTTCTGCATCCCGTACGTGCGGTAATCCACCACCTTCCCATGCCGCGCCAGGATCGTCACCACTCCCGCCACCTGCTGGTTCTTCACCGCATCTTCCATCAGCGTGTGCAGCCGCTCCAGCCGCTCTGTCGAGAAACCCACCGATTCCGGTTTCACCACCGTCATCTCAACGCTGCTGCTCCTGGAACCAGCACCGCCCGCCTTCGCCGCACTCTGCCCGACGCCGCAAAGCGAACTGACTCCCAACCCAACACCCACCACCGCCGCACAAATCACACGCTCAATCCGCACAGTCTCTCCCGCAAAAAGCAGTTTCAACGACGCTTCTTTATACCAAAACAAAGACCAGAACCCCGCAGCCGAAATCATCGACTCCAAAGCGCTGGCCAAGCTTGTTACTCCCTACTCCCTACTCCCTACTCCCTATTCCCTACTCCCTACTCCCTTGTCCCCTCGTCCGCTTGATCCCTGATCACTGACCACTGACCACTAATAGATGAGCTTCAGCGAAAACTGAATCTGCCTCGAAGTCCCCGCCGTCTTGCTGATGTACCCAAATCCGTTCGTGGTGCTAATCGTCGCCGTGGGCGGGTTGCTCGTCGCATCCGTCGTCACGGCCAGAATGTTCGCGGGCGTACTCATATTCACAATGTTGAACAGGTTGAACAGCTCCGCCCTGAACTGCAGATCCATGCGCTCCGCCCCGCTTGCCCTGCGTCCAAACGGAGTGTCCTTGATGAAAGCAAAATCGAAATTGTAGAACGCTGGTCCGCGGAAGGTGTTTCGTCCCAGCGTGCCAAACCGCCCCTCATTCGGCCCAGTCCCTCCCGGCACAAACACTGGAATGCTGAAGTACGTCGGCCCGTTCTCCTGACCCGCACCGAAGTAGTCCGTCCGGTCCTTTCGAGCCGTCGAAAGATGCGGCTTCGCAATCTGATCGGGCCTGTCCACACCCATCGAGCCCGCACCCGTCTGCTGAATCCCCGAATACACAGTAAACGGCGCTCCCGAGCTCATGCTCGAAATGCTCAGCATCTCCCAGCCGTCCGTGAACTTCTTGCTGATCGGCCTTAGGAACCGCACCTCCTGCAAATGCAAATCCTGCGCCAGGCTCAGCCCAAACCCGTTCGTAATATCGAAGTTCGATGGCCCCTTCTCCGGATGAGTGTTATACGGGTCCTGCGATAAACCTGATGCAACCGCCCCCGTCGCTCCGACTCCTCCCAGAACAATGCTCGTTGTATCGATCGACTTGCTCCACGTGTAGCTCGCCTGGATTCCCGGGCCTCCATGGGGCACCGTTCCCGACAGCGAAGTCTGCAGCGCATGGTAGGTCGAGTGCGAATCCCCCGTGATCGCCGTCTCCGTTCCGAATCCACCGATAATGTTGCCCGCGCTGTCGAACTTCGTATGCGGAGCGAATTGCTCTGTCGCGCCCGGATACCCGTTCGGCGAAGCCCACCGCGGCAGCCGCACGGCAGCCGTACCAACATACGCCGCATCCGCCGTCATATTTCCGAACTTCCGCTCCAGCCCTGCCGTCCACGTGTACAGCCATGCATTTCCAAACTTCGGATCAATGCCCTGAAGCTGCAAAGGAATGATGTTTGGTGAATTCGTCAGCGCGGCCATGTCCCGCTCATACCGATCCACATCCATCACAGTGTTCGCCGGAACGTCCTTGGTCCTACCCGAAGCAAACACATCTTTGCCGTCAGGCGTATACGTCGTCGGAACCTGCGCCGAGGTTATGGTGAATCCGTAGGGCAGCGGATGCGCCGGTGACGAAACTTGTCGCGGATAAACCGCAAACGGTGTCGCGCCCGTCAGAAAGTTATCCTGCCAGATGTTCGGCGGCACCGCCATCACACTTCCGCCCGTATGCACCGTCAGGTTATTGGCCACTTGCCAGCTTGCCTGAAGTCTCGGTTCCCATCCGTCATACTGCTTGTGATAACCCGGCTGCGGATTGATCAGATACTGCTGGTCTCCGGTCAACGAGCTGAATCGCGAAGTCCGGTGCGCCCTCTCCGAAATCGGCGTGTACATGTCCCACCGGAGCCCGAAGTCCACCGTCAATTTCGGCGTGACCTTCCACGTATCCTGCACCCACCATGCATAGTTCTCGCGGTTGATCGCCGCAGGCCCCATGTGTTCACCGGTTGAAATGAAGCTCGGCGCCACCGCAATCGTATAAGTGAACGCACTACCCGATAGAAACGCCGAAAGCGTGTCCGGTAGCGGATCTCCAACGTTGATGTTGTGTTGTCCACTCGCCGATGGTATCGCCTCAGTCGCGTACGCCTTGCCATTGCCAAAGCTGTACTCGCCGTTGGGGCTCGTTCCGAAATACGTCGTGTCCCGATTGATCCGCGCCTCTACGCCCGCTCGGATCGCATGCTTTCCCGACACGTACGCAAACGTCTGCCGTCCATGGAACAGGTTGCCGTACGCCTGCATCACCGATCCGCCGGATGCGTTGAACGCTTCAAACATCCCATCTCCAAATTTCACCGACGGATCGGTATGATTTGGCGTCGGGAATCCCGGCGTAGTCCGCGTGATGCTGATCAGCGACTCCAGCGTCAGCCGCGGCGAAATCGTCCGCGTATACGATCCAACCACGTTCCTCTGCCGGTCCCTGTATTCAACCGCGAACGATGGATCAATCGCTGTCTGATCAGGATTCGTCGTCGGGCCCGTCAAATTGTCCAGGTTGAACCGCGCCAGGAACTGGTCCTTATCGGAGAACTTATGATCGATCCGAACCGAGAACTGGTTCGCGTTCGTCACCACCTTCGACGCTGTCGCGTAAGTGTTCGCGCCAAACGATCCCGTCGGCAAATTCGGCAGAGGATACCGCGCCAGTATGCCCGCAATTGCCGGGCTCACGGGAACCGCAAGCGTATCCGTCGTTCCATCACCGAACTTGATCGTGTCGTTCACAATGTTGCCGCCCGCCGCGGGCCGCTGATCTGCCGCAGGCACAGGCATCACCTGCGTTGTTCCCAGCACCTGCCGAAATCCTTGGTACTGCGTAAAGTAAAATGTTCTCTTTCTGCCGTCGTACACATGCGGAAGAAATACAGGCCCGCCATTCGTAAACCCAAACTCGTTTCTCCGGAATGGCGGAATCCGCCCCGGATACGCCGGCGTCGGATGATCAAAGTAGTTGCGCGCATCAAACGACGAGTTCCTCACAAACTCAAAAAATGATCCGTGAAATCCGCTCGCGCCACTCCGCGTGTGGATGTTCGTAAATCCAGCGGCGCCTCGCCCAATCTCCGCCGGCATCCACCCCGAGCTCGAGTCAATTCCCTCTACCGCATCCACATTGAAGTTCGAGAACGTCGCTCCGCCCATCTCCGGATCGCTGATGTCCGCGCCGTCCATCGCAAACGTCGCTTCCACGCCACGCTGTCCATTGATCGCAAACTGCGCCGTAAAATTCGTCGCGCCGTTCGAATCCGTCATCGTTCCCGCCGCCAGCAGAAGCAGCGTGCTGAAGTCGCGCTTGTTCAGCGGCAATTCGCTAACTGCCTGGCTCGACAACTCCTCGCCGCCTGTCCCCGCCTTCTCTTTGCGTTCAACAAGCGTGCTCACGCTCAGCTCGCCGCGCGCCCCAAGCATCAGCAGCGCCTCCGGCCCGTTCACCTTAACTTCGATCGGCTGAGGACTGCTCGCCTTCGTGTCCTTCGCTGCAATTGTCAGGCGATAGGCACCCTCAGCCACCTGCATGGTAAAGCGCCCGTTCGTGTCGGTCCGCGCCTCGCCTTTCGACTTCTCCGAAACCAGCGAGATCTTCGCGTCCGCAATCGGAGCTCCGCCTGCATTACGCAACACGCCGCTCCATGGCACCTGCGCCAACGATTGCGCATCCGCGAACGTTGCTACGACAAGAACGAACAGAAAAGAGCAGAAGAACGTCAGCGCCACACCCGGGCGCCTCAATATATAAGGATGCAAGTTGTCTGATTTCACTGGGCTACCTTGAATGTCGATACGTCCCACGCGGTTCATGCGTTCCGTCTCGTCCGCGCAGACCTCACGAAATTATAGTCTCCCAGGTGCTACTAAAACCTTTTGGCAGAGCGGTTCCGTCACAAAGAGGAATATAGCAACGCTCCTATCCACTTTGATTTCAGCCCGATTCTTCCGCACCATAAGTTCCCGCCCACTCCCCCTCTTCAAAGCCTCTTCCGGTAATGTACGCACCGATCCACCACCTCGAAGCCTAGAGACTCGTGCGCACGCTGAGAGACCTCGTTCTCGATCAACGCATCGGAACCCACTTCCACGCACCCAAACCCCCGCGCCCAAGCCTCCGCCGCAGCAATTAGTTTTGTCCCAACCCCAGTCCGCCGGTATTCCTCGGCTACGTACCATCCCTCGATGTACCCGACCGCCTGCGCCGGATCGCATCCGTCGGCATGCGAACGCAGGTCAACCTCCACAAACCCCACCACGCCGTCGCTCCCCCACTCCGCCACTAGCACCGCGATCGGCATCGTCAACTTCGCCGTACCCTGAACAAGCGACCGCACTTCAACTCCATGCTCCTCCGCACTGACTCTCGGCCACAACTCATGAAACAGCAGCGCCAGCCTCTCGCAATCCTCTGTTCGAGCCGCCCTGATCTCAACAACCTCTCGCATCCGCCACACCGCCAAAGTAAGACGTCTCACATTCGACTTCACAACCACGCGCCGCGTTACAAGAACGTCGGCACTCCGCACATAGCGCTAGCTCAGCGAATTCGAAGCGCAAAAAACCTCGCCAGTCTTCACGACCGGCGAGGCTCTTGTCTCGCTATTCACTTATCCCGACTCCGCCTACCAACGGCGATCATCGTCGTCATCATGTCTCCAGCGACCGCCGTTATAGATCTGCCGCACCCGCTCGTAGTAGCCGCGTCGGAACCCTTCGCGATATTCGTGCGCCGCCCACCGGGGAAGATCCGTATCGCGATACTCGTCGCGATTGTTCACATTCGGCCGGCGATGGTTCTCAAAGTCCCGATCGGCACCTCGCGCCCCGTCATAATATCCGCGCCGTTCCCAGGCCTCTTCCCGCTCATGCTGCTCGTAACGCCACTGCGGCTGTCCGTAATACTCCTGTGCCTTTGCGCTCCTCACGCCCGATAGCAAAAGAACTCCAAATGTAGGAATTAGCAATAGTGTAGATTTCATATCCTCCGTCCTGTTCCGCCGCGACCGCGGGGTCGCCAACTGCTTTGCGACTGAGGCTCACTTGCTTTGCACCGCGTCCTCAATCCTGTGCCTTATAAAGACACAGCTTCGCCTCGCAGGTTGCGGTGAATTTTGGATAACTTATCGCTGAACAACAGCCATTGCGCTGACTCTGAATCGAGTCACCGGATCATGGGGCCGCCCACTGATTGACATTGGCTCGTCCAGAACAAACTGCCGCCATGAAGGCCCCCGCCCAAAGCTCCAGCGTGCGCGACCCCTCCTCGAGCAATCTTCATTTCACCTGTTCCGGCCGCCAGTTCAAAATCACGTTCAGAGATAACGCCCCTGCGGAGTTGTCGCTGATAATCAGGAATCGCTTTCCGTCCGCGGCAATGTCCCAGCTCATCGGCCCTGTGCGAATCCCGGTGTCCACCATCTCCGTATCGAACAGTGCGCGTGGCGCGCCTGATTGGAAAGTGGGCTTGGTGCTCACGTCCACCGCCATCATCTTCCAGTCCGGAGAGATGAAAAACAGCTCTTTCCCATCCCGCCGCCACCGAGGCATCACACCGCCGGCACGCGATACCACCCATCTGCCCCCATTTGGAGAAGGCGGGAAGGGAATGACATAAATCTCGCTCTGGCCGGATTCATTTGACGTATACGCCACCCAATGACCATCGGGCGAGAACTGCCCCTGGTCTTCAGTAGCCTGCGTCTGGGCCAGAACCATTGGATGGCTGTCAGGCTTATCGATCGGCAGCGCGAGCAGGTCGGCACCCGTCCCGGGGTTGATCTGCGCATATATAAGGTAGCGCCCATCCGGCGACCAGCTCTTTGGAACCGCCAAAGTATCCGATCGAAGCAGAAGTTCCTGGGGTGCCCCTCCGCTGGTGGCTTTTCGATAGATTCCTTGCGATCCGTTGTACGCCACGTACCGGCCATCGGGCGACCATGCAGGATTCATCCCTCCTGACGACCTAAAGGTCAATCGAGTGGTCACCCCTCGCCCTAACTCAAGCATCGTGATCGCCTGGCCCGGATCTCCCACCAACCGCTTCCCATCGGGAGAGATCATCACGACCCCGCCCGCATCACCGAGAACGCCCAATTTCTTGCCCTGACGGTCCCGCCAGACGTACTGCCATTGGCTGTGCTTTCCGGAAACATAGGCAAGCACTCCATTAAATGAGGATGCGGCCAGCCAATTGGAATTCGTGCCCACGGCCATGTCCTGTGCCACCAGGAACGGCTCGCCCGCCGCTTCCAGCCGCTTCATGTCAAACGGTAACGCCATCAATTTACCGGCGCGGATAAACAGTATTGCTCCGACGCGACTACCTGCCGCCGGCGCCACGATTTCGGCCCTGCTGATATCGGGCAGAATTCGCCGCGCCTCCGGCCCATTCATCGAATCAAGCCACAGCCCCGACGCAGCAGTGTCACCAATGCGACTACGCGTGCCTATGTAATGACGACCGTCCGGCAGGAAAGCCGGAAAAAGTTCCGTAATAGCGGAATGCCCCGGAAGCTTCGATACCGCCCCGCCGTCGGCCGAAACTCGCTGCACCTGATCCAAGGCGCCCATCAAAATGTCACCGCTGCGATTCCACGTCCCTCCCACCACGGCCAGCGCTTCACAAAGCGTCTGAACCGGGCCCCCGGAACGATCGATCTTCTTCAGCTTGGCGTCGGCAAAGAACGCAATAAAGCTGCCGTCAGCCGACCAGAATGGATCGGACGCACCATCAGTCCCAGCCAGCGGAGTCAGTTCCGCCGCATCGAGAGCACGAACCCATATCTGCTGCTTCCCGCCTTCCACCAGAACCATCGCGATGAAGCGCCCATCCGGAGACACCGCAAGCGATCGCACCAGGGCCTTCTCAGGAAGCAAAACGTTGACCCACGTCACCGGCTGCGGCGCTGTCGGCGCCCTAAAATACAAGAACAGAATCCCTCCCAGCAGAAGCACCACCGCACCCAGCAATCCGGCGAGCAGCGCTTTCCTCGGACGCCCCTCGACAGCGCCAGGAGTACGCCCGATCGACTCCAACTCCCATTTCAAGTCGCGTGCACACTGCCATCGCTCATCCGGATCGACCTCCAGACACCTGTTCACGACACGAGCAAATTCCGGAGGTAAGTTCCCTGCGCTGTTCGAACGTTTTCCGGTCGTCATCTCCGCCAGGATCAGCCCCAGCGCGTAGATATCCGACCGTTGATCCGCCTCCTTGCCTTCTATCCGCTCCGGGGCCATGTACACAGGAGTGCCCATCACTCCTCCCGCCTCCGTGCGCGATGGATCCACCGCTGACTTCGCCAACCCAAAATCCAGCACCTTCACGCCGGACTTCGTCAGCATAATGTTCGCCGGCTTAAGGTCGCGGTGAACAATGCCCTTCCCATGAGCGACCGCAAGCGCCTCCGCAATCTGCGCTCCGAAACGAATCGTCTCGCTGACCGACAGTTTCCCGCGCTTCAGCCGCGCAGCCAGCGTTTCGCCCTCCACCAGTTCCATCACCAGGTAGTTCGGGCCGACATCGTACAGAGTGCAGACGTGGGGGTGGCTGATCGCCGCAATCGAGCGCGACTCCTGCTCGAATCGGTCGATAAACGCTTCCTTGCAGATCTTGATGGCTACCGGCCGATTCAAACGCGTATCCGTAGCCCGGAACACGTGTCCCATGCCGCCCTCTCCGAGCAGCCCGTCGATTCTGTAGGGTCCCAACCGGGCCCCCGGTGTAATCGGCTCGTCGATAAGACCCGAGATCAGATCCCCTGCACGCTGATCCAGCAGTTTGCCGCCGCTCTGCGAATTATGCGACAGCAGCTTTTCCACCTCTCTGCGAATCTCAGGTTCGGCGCCGTCGAGAACCGCGGCTCCGTGCTCGCACGCGGAGTGGTACAGTTCCTCGATCTGCCGCCAGCGCTGCGAAGACAAGGATTTACCTCACTGGGGATAGATGGTGGATGGTATTATGACGCCGACGGCGACGGCTTGTACACGCCCTTGTCGCCTCTCCTCAACCTGCGCCGAGATCCCGGAGGTCTGCACCGGTGCCCGATCGGTACCAACCCAGTTCCGAAGATGACCAGACATCGGAAACAACCCAGCTTCTTCGTGCGTGGGCTGACGGCGATTCGGGAGCGCTCGAGCAGCTAACCCCCCGCGTCTATCGAACCCTCCGACGCATCGCCGGATACCAGATGCAGAACGAGCGCGCTGGAAACTCCATGCAGGCGACTGCCCTCGTGCACGAGGCCTACCTCCAACTCATCGACGTCAATAACGTGAGTTGGCAACACCGCGCCCATTTCTTTGCCGTTTCGGCGCAGATCATGCGCCACATCCTGCTTGATCGCGCACGACGCCGCATCGCGGCCAAACGAGGCGGGACCGCCGAGCGAGTCAACCTCGATGAGCTGCCCGATCTCAGCGGAAACAGGGCGCGGGAATTGATCGCCCTAGAAGATGCCTTGAACGCGCTTGCCAAGAACGACCCGCGCAAGGCTCGCGTCGTCGAATTGCGCTTTTTCGGCGGACTGAGCGTCGACGAGACTGCCGAAGTGCTGTCTATCTCGCCCGAAACCGTGATGCGCGACTGGAAGTTTGCACGCTCCTGGCTCCATGCCCAACTCAGCAGCAATTAAACAGCCACAAAATAATCGAACCCCATGCCAATCTTCTCTTCGATCTGCACCTATTGGGACAGGCGATCAGAAACGGTCCGGAACATACCAGCCCACTGCTTCGCTCCCCAATGCACACTGAACAAAGGAGATCGAAATCAAAACCAGTATGTTCCGGATCTGCGCAATGGCAACCTGATCTCGATGGGTTGCGTCATCCACACCGGTTACCGGCTGGCCGATTCGAGCAGTAATCCAGGTGCGAGCCATGAACCTGACGCAACTTTGAATTCCTACCAAAGCGCGCTGGCACGCCTGTTGGTCAACCCTGGCGCGCTCCACCAACTCAAAGCAGAACACCCCAAAGTCACAAGGAGAGTTCGGCTTAGATCGCCCTGGCTTCCGGCGGAATCGCTGTTGGCATGGCCGGTGCGGTCCTGGTCGTCGCAATGACTGCTGCAGATCGGCCCCGATTTCTGCGACGAGCACTTGACGTGCCGGGAGCAGCCGCTGCGAAACGAGCAGATATTGAATGGCGCTCAAGCCACTCCAGCATGATCCGGTTCGACTCTTCCGGTGACTCCTCGAATACCGAGTGACCACCCTGGAGTACGATAAGCTCCGACGCTCGCAGCTTGCGGTGCAATCGGATGCCGGAAGCAAGGCTGACTGTGCAGTCATTCTCACCCCATACGAGAAGAGTCGGGATTCGCGCGACGCGGCGAAGCACCGCCTCCAGCCTGGACATCTCGGCAAACCAGCAGTGAACGATCGCGAGCACGTGCCGCAGCGTGCCGGGGCACCGCAGCCCATCCACAATTTGCTGCAAGCATCTGTCCACAACGCGCTCCCTGCCGCCATACATCTGCCCCAGCGCGATGCGCTGAATCGGCGCGGGAAGATATGGCAGCATCCGAGCGACAGATCTGCCCCACTTCGTGCTATAGATGCGCAGAATAGCATCGCTTGAGCGGCTGTACGGGTTGGCAGGCGCAAAGAGGATTAGTCTGCGCACACGCCTGGAATGCCGCGCGGCAAGCATCAGAGCAATGGCTCCTCCATACGAGTGGCCAACGATGTCAGCCTCGGAGATACCGAGTGAGTCCATCAATGCGACGATACTCTTGGCGGTCGTCCTGAGACTGGCATTCAATCCCTCCACTCGTTGGGACTTACCCATATTTGGCAGGTCCACGGCATAGACGCTGGCGTGCCGAGCGAGGGACTCGATGTTGTTATGCCAGTCTGCGCAGGTTCCGATCAGTCCGTGGATAAGGAACATTGGTGTGCCGGTTCCCGCATGCACATAATGCAGGCGAACGCCGTCAACATCGGCGAACGCCTCTTCGTATTCCGGTTCAGTGGACTCCCGCTGCACGGCAAGAAATCCTTTCTCGCCAGACCTCTGGCATAGCCCATGCGAGATTGCCTCGTTCTGCGAGCACGGCCTATCCGCAATCTCCGTTCCATCTACTTAGATGTCACGGGACTGCAAAAGCGTAACCTGATGATTGCGGGTTGATAGAAACTAAAGCAGTTGCCGCGCCCTGATCACGCTGGAACTTTTGGCATCTGTTGTAAGTGTTAGGAGGAGTATTCAGCTGTGACAGGCAGCCAGAACCAAGAAGATAGCCGCATTCTCCGAATCGGCCATCGCGGAGCCGCAGCTCATGCGCCGGAGAATACGATCGCGGCCATCCGCGCTGGCATCTCGCTGGGCGTCGACTTTGTCGAACTGGATGTCCAACGCACCCGCGATGGGCGCCTGGTGTTAATGCACGACGAGACCTTGGACCGCACCACAAGCGGCGTCGGTTCACTGTCTCAGATGACCTGGGATGAGTTGCAGTCGCTCGACGCAGGCGATGGCGAACGGATTCCTTCTGTGGAAGCGGCGCTGGGAACGGCTAGCGGTCGCGCCGGAGTCATTCTTGAAGCCAAAGCATCTGGTATTGGGCCAGACCTTTACAGCGCGGTACAAACATCGGATTTTTCTGGTCCGGTGATCTATGCGTCCTTTCTGCACGCGGAAATTCTTGCAATTCGCGACATCGACCAGCGTGCGAGAACCATGGCGCTGACCGACTGCATTCCACTAGCGGGAGCAGCGTTCGCCCACGATGCCAACGCCACGCTGGTTGGCCTCGCTTTTGATTCCGCAACCGCCAAGTTTACTTCGGCACTTCATGAAGTCGGGTTGGAGGTGTTCTTTTATACCGTCAATGAGCCAAACCTGATCGCCCTCGCGATCCATCTCGGCGCAGATGGGGTGATATCCGACTACCCAGAGCGCGTTCCGAAATGCAGCCGAGATGAACTCCGCGCTTGATAAGCTCGGCTGCTCTCAGATCGCCCGCGATTTGGACGGGCCAAAATACACCGGTACTTCCGCACGATCTTTTCGTTCGGCTCTTTGGCCTCAATCTGGCTCTGAAGCCCTTGATTTCTGCTGGTCAAATCACAAGTGCAACTCGTCACTTCCTTCTTGCCAAGACCATCTCCAGGGCGTATTTCTCTCCCATAGATGATCTTCCTGAAGTCTGGGTAGATCATCTACCGGAGTCGTGAACAATGCCGAAACGCGGAGCGCCGCCCCTTGACGCCGATCTCCTGCAGGGAACGCTCGATCTGCTCGTTCTCCAGACCCTTCTTCTAGGGCCTGCTCACGGCCACACCATCGCCCATGTCATCGAACATCGCTCTGACGCAGTACTCCAGGTCGAGCACGGCTCGCTTTATCCCGCCCTCCATCGCCTGCAGAACCGCGGCTGGATCAAGTCGGACTGGGGTCCTTCTGAGAACAATCGCAAGGCACGCTTTTACCGCCTGACCGCCGCGGGGCGAAAACAACTGTTGCGGCAGACCAGCCGATGGGAGCAACTCGTGGCTGCAGTAAACCGCGTTTTACAACCCGTCCGGGAGTAGACCATGAATCTCAAGCGTTTTTTTCAGCGCGGCCTCCGCCGCGAAGAGTTCGCCGCCGAATTGCAAGCCTACCTGGAAAAAGAAACCGAGGAGAACATGGAGCGCGGCATGTCCGCAGAAGAAGCGCGCCGGGCCGCGCACCTCAAGCTGGGCAACCGCGGCAACATCCTCGGTGAAATTTCCAAACAGGATAGTTTCGGGCTGCTGGAGACACTCTGGCACGACATGCGCTACGGCCTGCGGATGATCTCTAAGCACCGTGGATTTGCTCTCGTCTCCCTGCTGACTCTCGCCATCGGCATCGGCGCAAACACCGCGATCTTCACCGTTGTCGACGCCACATTGATCCGCCCGCTTCCCTATCCCAATGCCAACAGAGCCGTAATGGTTTGGGAGCATCACCTCACCGACGACGAGCGCCAGAACGTAACCTCTCCCGCAACCTTTCTCAATTGGCAGCAAGACAACACCGTGTTCGACCAGATGGCGGCCATCTTCAACGACTCCTCCATCCTCTCCGGCGGCAGCACGCCCGAGCAGATCGCAACCGCATCTGTTTCCCCGAACTTCTTCTCGATCCTCGGCGTCAACGCCGCCATTGGCCGCGTCTTTGTACCCGCACAGGACGGCAATGCCAATTCGAACCGCGCAGCAGTCCTCAGCTTCGAAGTCTGGCAGCGTCACTTCGCCTCCGATCCGAATGTCCTCGGAACCCAGATCACTCTCGACGACAAACCCTACACCGTCGTCGGCATAATGCCGCGCGGATTTGAATTTTTTGTGAAACAACAATCGTTCTCGTCGAAGAAGCCCGAGATCTGGGTCACGATGAACTTCGCGCCCGCCGACCACGCGCGTCACGGTCGCTACCTTCAGGCCATCGGACTCCTGCGTCCCAACGTCACGCTCCCGCAGGCGCGGGAAGCAATGCTCAGTCTCTCGTCTCGCCTCGTCGCCCAGGACCCCGCCTCCATGAAGAACTGGAGCGTGAACCTTGTTCCGCTTCGCTCGCAGCTCACCGGCGACGTCGCACAGGGGCTTCAACTTCTGCTCGCGGCCGTCGGCATGGTCCTGCTCATCGCATGTGGCAATGTTGCTACGCTGAATCTCGCTCGCGCATCCACCCGCCGTCACGAAATCGCCATCCGCATGGCCCTGGGTGCCAGCGCAAAGCGCGTCGTCCGTCAGGTTCTCACCGAAAGCTGCCTTCTCGCCGTTGTAGGCGGGTTCGCGGGCTTTGGTCTGGGCTATCTCTGCCTCAACACACTCAAGTCCATCGCTCCCGCCAATCTCATCCCGCTCGAAGCACTGCGGCTGGATTTCCGCGTCTTTGCATTTGCCT